>Ga0172379_10011744_pt1 | contig 10365 bp, 10 predicted proteins | sample GrowelOW334metaG_FD_119756 | JGI IMG/M metagenome (GOLD analysis project Ga0172379, IMG submission 119756) | Groundwater microbial communities from an aquifer near a municipal landfill in Southern Ontario, Canada - Groundwater well OW334 metaG | ecosystem: Environmental > Aquatic > Deep...
CAATTTTGACCGACGTAATCGCAGCACCGGGAAGCGACGACAAAATGATACGCCGAAGCGAGTTGCCGAGCGTATGGCCATATCCCGGGTATAGTCCGTCTATTTCGAAGACGCCGGAAAACTCATCTTCCTCAACTACCCTCGGTTTTGTTGGCAATAAAATGTCTGTTTCGAGCATGTTTTTATATTTTTATAAATATACACTATTAACACAGATTTGTAAAGAGAGTTACTATCTGCTGTAATACTCAATAACAGAAGTGAGCTTGAATTCAGAGGCTCCTTTGTCGAGAATCGGTTTTCCAAGAATAACCGCTTCGGCTTTCCTTTGATCGAATGAAAGCCACGCTGGGACAGGCCCCTTTGACGGCCTTTCCGCAAGACCCATGAACGGGATCTTGACCATGCTTCCGGGACGAATTTTTAATACATCCCCTACTTTTACTTGATAGGAAGAGACGGTGAGTCTTTTGTCGTTAACCAGAATGTGTCCATGAGAAACCATTTGGCGAGCTTCAGAGCGCGATTTTGCAAGTCCGAGACGGAAAACGGTATTATCCAATCTCATTTCCAATTCTTCGTAAAGCTTCTCTGACGGATCTCCTTCACGGCTAGAAACGCGTTTTACGTAGTTTGAAAATTGCTTCTCAGATAATCCGTACACGTTGCGAACTTTCTGCTTTTCGCGAAGCTGAAGACCATACTCGGTAACCGTGCTGCGGTGCTTTCTTTCAGAATCTCTTTTTCCCGGAGGGTACGCTTTTCTTCCAAAAGCACACTTAGGCGTAAAACACCTTTCTCCTTTGAGGAAAAGTTTTTCACCCGCGCGTCTGCAAATTTTACATTTTTTATCCATGGTATGTGCTATTTTTTATTAAACTCTTCTTGGTTTCTTCGGCTTCGGACCGTTGTGCGGAACCGGGGTCGTGTCTTTGATCGAAGTAATCTCAATTCCCTTTGAAGTGAAACCGCGGACAGTAGCTTCTCTTCCTGAACCGACTCCTTTGATAACCACTCCGGCGTCTTTCATTCCCATTGTTTGTGCTTTCTCACCGAGGAGTTCTCCGACTTTCGCAGCCGCGAACGGTGTGCCTTTTTTGGCACCTCTGAATCCAAGCATTCCCGATGAGGACCAGACGAGAGCGTTTCCTGAGGTATCGGTAAGCAGAGCTTTGGTATTGTTGTAGGTTGATTCAACATGCAATATTCCGGCAGAAACTTTTTTTCTTGGAACACGGCTCAAAGAACGGGGTTTTCCCGATGCTCCTTCTCCTCCTTTTTTAACTATGCGTTTCTTTCCCATTTTTTTTATTTTAGATTAGTGGCAGTTTATGTCTTTTCAACCTTTCTTCTTCCCGAACCCATGGTCTTCCTCACATTTCCTCGTACGGTTCGCGAATTGGTTTTTGTTCTTTGTCCGCGGGACGGCAATCTTTTGGCGTGTCTGGTACCTCGGTAGCTTTTAATATCTTTCAATCGTTTTACATTTCCGGCAACCATGCGTTTTAGATCTCCTTCAACTTTACGGGATTCGATCTCTTTTCTTATCATCGCCTCTTGTTCCGCCGAAAGATCATTCGGATGAGCTCCGAATTCAACTTTTGTTTCTGACAGAATTTTCTTTGCCGTCGTCCTTCCTATCCCATAGAGAGAGGTGAGTCCGATCTCAAGGCGTTTATTGTCCGGTATGGTGATTCCTAAAATGCGCATGTTGTTTTATTTTCGTTTATCTATTATTTATCCTTGTCTTTGTTTATGGCGAGCATTATCGCAAATGACAAACACCCGGCCTTCCCTTCGGACGGTCTTGCATTTCGGACAGATCTTTTTAACGGCAGCTCTTACTCGCATATGATTAATGAAAAAAATAATAATTTTTGTAAAAAATATTTCACACGGCTTCCCACTTTGCTCTCCTTTCGGTACAAGCAAAATTTCGTACTATATCAACACTCTCTTCGCGGATCAAAACTTATAAGGACCCGTTGGACTATAAGCGTTTTGTGATACGTCCCTTTCCGCCATACGGATCAAGAGTGACAAAAACTCGATCGCCAACAAGAACTTTTATCCTATGTATCCGCATTTTTCCGGATAAATAAGCAAGCTTCTCTTCTTTCGTGGAGTCAATGACTACCCGAAACAATGTGTTAGGCAAAGCCTCTATTACGGTACCATATACGCCGTCTCCTTTATCTTGTGAATTCATTTGCGTAAGTGTTCAATATGCTAGCATATTTTAGCCAAAATAGTCAAGCGTTTAATCAATGACTGTTTTGATAATGATCTTTTCCGAATCGGTCGGGAAGGAATTTCTCCAAAAAACATTGTATTCAGGCGTTGATTTGTCGACCCCGGGGAATTGTGCCATGATACTCGCAAATTTGGTTTTTTCCGCTCCAGCAAGCTTATTTTTGAGAGCATTGTTGTCTATTTCCCAAACGGCATTGGCGGTTCCGGAAAGCAAGAATTCCAGCGTTTCCGATTTTTCGGGAGTACTCCCGTGAGGAGTTTTCCACACAAAGCCAAGTTTTTCAATATTGCCGATTTTAATCTGTTCATCAGGACTTACCGAAACGGATGTTTGAACAATGTGCCGGCTCAATTCCGCTTCTTCAAACAGTACCGCGTCCACACTCCCTTTGAGAGTTAATGGGACCTCCTTCTCTCCTGATTGTACACTGTCGTTAATAGTATCGGTAAAGGTGAAGAACATGGCGTCTCCATACAAAACTGTTCCTTTCGGTTTTTGCGCCTGCGCATCAGCAAGAAGTTTTTGTTTAAGCGATGCGGTGAGCGAGTCCTTCGCCTTCTTCATGTCATCATCTGAGATCGTTTTGACAATGCCATTCACTCCTCCTGTCATGGCCGTTTTTGAACGCGCGTAAAATTTTGCAAAGCGGGGCGAGCCCTTAAAACCGGGTATGGTAAAATCAACCAAACCGATATTGTATTCGGGACCAACTTCATTTGCATAAACGGTCACTTCCAAAGATCCGGGGACATCTTTACCGTCAACTTTTTTCATACCCGGAACAAGTATCTGATTATCAATGCGGTATACTTTCCCGTCGGTGGTTTCAAAACGGGTATTTTTAATAAGAACTTGCGATTGAGTGCCATAAGCATTATAAACGACGATTTTTCCTGAAGCTTTTTTAGTGACTTTTTTCTCGCCGGTCGGGGTTAAATTAACCGTTTGTTCACTTGATAACGACATGATCTGAAAAGGCACCGTATCCGGAGATTGTTGCTTGGCAATTACCTCTTGGTTATCAAGGGTCACGTCGATATGTTTCAGATGAACGGTAACGGTTGCCGTATAAAATAGCATCCCGTAGATACCGGCACCGACGATCGCCAATAGCCCCAAAACAACCGCACCGATCCTGAGATTGCGCGCGAATCTTCCCTTTTTACCAGAACTATATTCTTCTGAAAAACTTTCTCTTTCTTCGTGCCGCTGTTTCATCTTTTCAAATATGGGAGACTGTTCCATTGTTTTCTCTTTGGTTTTTTCCTGTGGAGACAAAGACTTTGGCAACGCGTCTTCTACGTGCTCCATTTCTTTGGTATATGAGTTTTTTTGGACAGAGATGTTTACCAGGGTGCCGCGTTTTTCTGCATCTGAAATTGAGTGGGGCGCCGCTCCAGCTTCACCTTTTGTTAACGACACGACATCTTCTATTATCTTTTTGACCATAGTAATGGAAATTTTGTTTATAATTTATTTTTGTAAAGAAAAAAATTTTGGTGGAACGATGCGGCAAAGAGCGATCACGTTGCCAAACGATTGATAAAAAGACTTTCGATCATTAAAAATGCGTCCCTCTCCACCGATGTTTCAGAGTCGCAAAAAGAAGAAAAAAATGGTCCGTTCAAATGCCTGATATTGAATACGGCACCGGCAACAGAAAGAGAATCCGCCCCGGAATCTTGCAGATTTTCGATAAACCATCTCGAAACATCTTCATCAGCGGTAATAAAAATATCCCGCGGAAGCAATTCTTTTCTTCCCGAAATGGACTGGAGCGAATTTTGAAAGGCAGTTATCCATTCTTTTCCGACCTTATCAAGAGTTTTTTTGACTTTTTTGTCATGCCCCTCTTCCAATTCCTCATTTTTTGCCATACGAAATTGGGAGGCAGCCTCCTGAAAAGTGGAACCGATCTCACTCGCTAACTTTCTGATAAGAAAATTTTTACCGAGGGGAAAAGCAACCGTTTCCTGAAGAATATTATCGCGCACGATGGAAATATCCGAGACCTCGCCGGAAATATCCATGAACAAAAAATTCTTTTCATGAAACATATCGCGCATAACCACAAAAGAAGAAAACGGAAAAGAATTAAAATGCAAAGAATGCGCGTGAAAAGTCTTTTTGATCTTTTCTGTGATCGTCTGAACGATCTTATTTGGAGAAATACTTATGTATATCGCTGTTTGGAAATCAATCGCCTCCTTTCCGATAGGATTGCTCGTTTCGTAACCGTTTAATTTTGTTTGTATGGTTTTTGTTTCGAGAATTACGGCATCACTGCCCATTTTTTGAACTTCCTGTGTTTTAAAATCTTCAATTTCTTTTTGCAAAGTTTCGTCTAACAACTTCTCGTTGACCTTGAAGGGGACGTCGAATTTTTTCTTTAAAACGCGCGTTTGAGAAGCATACCATGGCGATGCCAGAAAACATGAAAAAGTTTTTTCCGAATGAGGTGGAAGCGTGACCTTTGAAACATCTTGTGCAACTTTCTCAAGCGTTTCGAGCATCGATGCCACGAAACGTTCAAAGCGAAAGTTTTCCTGAAAAACCATGTCTTTGCGCACAGAATACAGCAATTTCGGTTTGCTTTCCGGATACAGCAAAACAGCCGCCCCGCCGACGCTTGAACTTCCTATATCAAAAACAATGGCGATTTTTGGTTTGTTTGAAGAAAATATGCTCATTTTAAAAGGAAATACGAACATTCCCCTGCGCATTTATTATAGCACAAAATGCAAAATGGGGCTGTGCATAACGAACAATAGAAAAATAAGAAAATAGCAAAATAGAAAGATTACGACGAGCGTAAAAATCTTTCTCATTTTATATTTTTGTATTCAATATTATTTTATGCTATCCTTACAAAAGTTTAGTTTTCCTTACCATACGAGGTACACAGATGGAAAATCCTTCAAACAAAGTTCTTTCTAAATTTTATTCTGCCCGCAAATGGAAATTCGTCCCCGAATACGACAAAATGGTGTTGATTCCCGTGCATAAAAGCGGCGGATTTTACAACGCTCATGCTCATATTGATCGCGCCTATACGCTGGATGATCAATATTTAAGCCACATCGGCATTACTTCGATCGAGGCGAGCAACTTCCCTCTTTCTGTCAAACAAAATTTGGTCGGCGACCTGCATAACGGCGTCGCGTACACCGAAGAAAATCTTCGCACGCGCATGTCATATGCCATTCTCATGCAGATTGCGCTTGGAACGACCCGCCTTGATACCTGCATCGACGCCACTCCCGATCTGCCGGAAAACGGACTTCTTGCCATTCGCATTGCGAATGAACTCAAGGAAAAGTATAAAGATTCCATAAAGATCCGCATCGCACCAAATCCGATATTCGGTTTTTTCAGAGACGCTGCGCGATGGGAAGTTTTCAAAGAAGCGGCGAAACTTTCTGATTTTCTTTCTTTGCTTCCCGAAAAAGACGGAAACGAAACCGACCCGAAATTCCGTCTGCATATTCGCAAAGGGCTTGAACTTGCCTGCGAACTCGGAAAGGAAGTTCAACTGCATTTGGACCAAGCAAATGTTCCGGACGAGAATGGAACGCTGACTCTGCTCCGCGGTTTGGAGTGGTTGGACCAGCCAAAAATTTCCGGCAGTGGTCCGAGCGTAAAGGTCATTCATGCCATATCGCCATCCGCGTATGACGAAAATAAATTCTCGCGCCTGGTCGAACAACTTCTTCTCCACCATGTCGGCATTATTATTTGTCCGACCGCCGCAATCTCGATGCGACAGCTTCGTTCTCTTGAAGGCCCGCTGCACAACTCAATCGCCCGCATGCTTGAGCTCATAAAAATGAAAGTTCCGCTCTGGATCGGCACCGACAATATTTGCGATGTATTCGTACCGCAAGGCGATGGCGATCTTCTTACCGAAATAAAAATGGGCGGACATGCCATACGCATCGCCACCCCGTCGATCTGGGCCAAACTTGCGACAGGAACGCCGCTCAATGCGGTGGACATCGCTACTGTGGGTCGAATTTTGCACGAAGACCGCAAAGCCTGCTTAAAAGTCGCTCCCGCAGGCTGGATTCCTGCCGTAGAATAATAGTTCTTTTACACACCCTTGTTCCGATTCGGAGCAAGGGTTCTTTTTTACAAAAAACGAAATCTTTACAATATTATTATTTTCTGGTATAGTATATGTAGAACATTCACTCTCATTCTTTGAAAAGGAGAAAAATTATGGACACGGACAAAACGGCTCGCGAGTATGTTTTCAAACGGCGTACTCTGCTCAAAAAAGCGGCCCGCGCAGCCTATGCGTTCTATCGGATTGCCGTAACGTTCTTCGGTGTTGCGATTGCATTCCTCTATGCATTAACACCAAGCGTCGGTTTCTCGTTGGTACCGGATTTTGCACTCTATATCTTTATGGTAATCCTCGGACTTCTGTGGATATCCGAAATAATCTTTCGCATGGCGCAATATTCAAGTGATGTCTATTGCAACGGAGATACGTGCGATAAAGTATCCGCGGCAAAAGAAACTCCGCTCGTGATACGTTTCGGTTTGAACTTTCCCTTCCGCGGATTGCACTTATTTCTCGCGGCAATATGGTTCGGCATTTCCTTTTATTATTTGATCCTCTCTGCGATCGCCGCGCCTCTGGGAACTCTAGCAATACTATGTCCGGAAAATTTTCTTTTCTCATTTTACGTTGTGAGCGGTGCATGCGCACTCGACTTCCTCGCGAAAGGAATTTTTATTTTCCGCATTCCCGCACTGGGAAAATTCATGGCGGAAGTGGCGAGCACAGCGCTTAAGCCGAAAGAGGGATGGCTGCTCTCTCTCATGGGAAAACTTTTCCGAACGCTCTTTAAATAAATACAAACCCCGCTTTCTATAAGGCGGGGTTCATTTGTAAAAATTTTCAATTTTCAAATCACAATTTTCAGTAAATTTTCAATTACTTAATTTTCAAAACAACTCTGTTCGCATTTGAAAATTTTAACATTGTAAATTGATTGAAAATTAAAAATTGTAAATTGAAAATTTAATCAAGCACCGCCTTAATCCTCCTTACTCCCGCAGATACAGCCTCTTCTTTAACTATTCTGAAATGCCCAAGCTCCGATGTATTCTGCACGTGCGGGCCTCCACAGAGCTCTGTGCTCCATTTTTTATTGCCTTCGCCTATCGTATACACTCTGACAATATCACCGTATTTGTCGCCGAACAAACCCATCGCGCCCGTTTTTCTGGCTTCCTCTATCGGCAAGTCTTCGTATTTTACCGGCAGTGCTTCTTGTATTTTTTCGTTTACCAAATCTTCCACTTTCTTCTTCTGTTCGTCCGTCATTTTTTCGCCATAAGAAAAATCAAAACGCATCCGTTCGGCAGTGATGTTGGAACCCTTCTGATGCACCTGTTCGCCAAGCACCACCTGCAACGCCTTCTGCAACAAGTGCGTCGCCGTATGATAGCGAGTAGAAATTTCCGAAGTGTCCGCCAGTCCGCCCTTGAATTTCTGTTCGGAACCGACACGGGAGATTTCTTGATGTTTTTTCATTTCTTCCTCAACGGCTTTTTCATCAAAACTCAAACCTTTTTCCATCGCAAGTTCTCGTGTCATTTCAATGGGAAATCCATATGTCTGGTACAAGTTTGTAACAACGGTCGGGGGTAAAACAGTAAAGTGGATATTGAGAGCGTCCGGCTGTACTATAACCGAGGTCGTTTTCTCAAACTCTTTCATTCCCCTTTCAAGCGTCAATCTGAATTTTTCTTCCTCCTTTTTTATTTCTTCTCTAATGCGCACGACATCGGTAATCAAATTCGGATACGCATCTTTGTAAATTTGAACAACCGCACCAACGAGCGTTTCAAGCCCACTTTCCATTCCAAGCGAGTGCGAAAGCCGCACCGCACGACGCAAAAGCCGCCGCAAAATATAGCCGCGATCAGTGTTTGAGGGTATGACCCCGTCCGCGATCATAAAAACCGAAGTTCTCACATGGTCAGCGATTATCCTTTCCGCTCGTCCGTCGTCGGACTTTATGGACTTTTGACTTTCGACTTTATGGACTATAGGTTGCAACAAATCCGTTTCATAAATATTATTCTTCCCTTGCACCACCATCGTCACCCGCTCCAATCCGCTCCCCGTGTCCACATTTTTCTTCGCGAGTTTTCCGATTACTTTTCCGTCTTTCTTCTCGTACTCCATGAAAACATCATTCCAAATTTCCACGACTTTCTGTTCATCGTCGGCTTTCAGGTATTCTTCTTTCGTCATGTCGCCCAAACCTTTTTCCGTCACATCATAAAACATTTCCGAATCGGGACCGCACGGACCGTTGTCGCCCGGGCTCCACCAGTTGGACTTCGCACTCATGAAGTAGATGCGATTTTCGGGAATATATTTTTTCCAAATATTAAAAGCTTCTTCATCGCGTGGCGCGTTGTCGTCGCCTTCAAAAACAGTGACATAAAGCCTCTTCGGATCGAGCCCAAATCCTTCTTCTTTGTCCGTAAGCAATTTAAAGCTCCATTCAATCGCTTCCTCTTTGAAATAGCCTGCCCGACCTTTTCCATCAGAAGAGGGCGGGTCGCCGAACGACCAATTGCCGAGCATCTCAAAAAACGTCGCATGCGTGTTGTCGCCGATCTCGTCAATGTCCACGGTTCGAACGCATTTCTGCGAATTGGCAAGCCGCGTTGCCCCCGAAGGATGTGACGCGCCAAGTAAGTACGGCACCAAGGGCTGCATGCCGGCGGTATTAAAAAGCACCGAAGGATCATTTTCGGGAATAAGCGAAGCGCTCGGAATAATGGTGTGCCCGCGCTTTTCAAAAAAAGTTAAAAATCGCTGTCGAATTTCATGTGATTGCATAAAATCGATTATAGCCGAAAATTGATTTTTTCTCAATAAAAAGCCACCGCGCGAACGCGGTGGCGATACTTAAAACATTTTATTTTTTGAGAAGCAATTCTACAAGCTCCTCAAGTTTTTTTGTGGCTTCCGGAGAAACCATCGCCTTCAACGCACCATAAAGAACATCTCTTTCATTTTTCATTCGTTTTTGCAGTCCCTTAATTTCGCGTTTTTGTTCTTCGATTGATTCCATCAAAAGAGGAAGTGCTTCTTCATAAGACCTCACGTCATAGTTGATGATTGGCTCAAACCCGTATAAAGACCCTGGGAGTCCGCGTGCACGTTTATCAACAATTTTAGCGGAACATGGAGCCCAACCACTACCAACCCCCCTATCTGCAGAAACTTTTGTCAGTACTCCTTCCCACACACCCGTTGGACTATTCTTGTCATCCACAAAAATAACAACTTTATCTCCTGCTTTTGGGTTCGGGTTCGGATATTTTTTTGTAAAAGTACCACTCATTTTACTCTCCTTTTTGCACGTCCCCTCTTATCAAGAAAAGACATTGTGCGAATTGTGTCACCGCGGAATTGCAATGACATATAGTTTATACCACTCTTTAAAGAAGATTGCAAATCCGCACCCGCTGTTAATCTCCGCGTACGCGGAGATTAACAGCGGGTGCGGATTTTGGGATTATGATAACTCAAAATGTTTTTTCAATTCTTTATCTTCCGATAAATGGTCAACCGAGAGTATTTCCACGAATTTTCCGACGCCGAAATAATCGGCGACATAGAGAATTTCTTTTTCACAGGGGTGCGGATACACCCAAACACTTTTCTGATACTGATAAAAGCCGAGCGCCTTGAGACGCCACCTGAGTGCATCCCTCGCATTCGTATATTTCTCAGGAATATCAAACAAAACAAATGTCCACTTTCCTGCCCAATCTTTCGGTTCGGGTAAACGCACATCATCGAATAAAATTCTTTGAAAATGCGCTTTGCCTTTTTTCGTAAGCTGGACCCGCGGCGTTCCTTTTTCTCGCATGCTTTCTTCAAGATATCCGTTTCTTTTTAAACCACTGACCGAATCCCTAAGCTGTTTGTTTGAATAATATTTTGAACGTTGATATTGTCGTGCGGCAACAGTAAGTCCCGGAGCGAGCGCACCGAGAGCCGCCGCACCCGAAAGGATTATAAGCGCCAATGCAACTTGTGTTACATACGATGCGGGAGTTCCCGAAGATAGAAA
>Ga0172379_10011745_pt1 | contig 10365 bp, 9 predicted proteins | sample GrowelOW334metaG_FD_119756 | JGI IMG/M metagenome (GOLD analysis project Ga0172379, IMG submission 119756) | Groundwater microbial communities from an aquifer near a municipal landfill in Southern Ontario, Canada - Groundwater well OW334 metaG | ecosystem: Environmental > Aquatic > Deep...
CATCAGCAATATGAAACAGCCGTTCTTTTCAATGAAGCAAACAGACTCAAACCCGCCAACATTCGAAATAGTAATAAAAGATCCAACAAATTTCAATTTTTCATACAGAAGATATATTGAAAATTCATTCCGCAAAAAATACGGATTCACAGGAACCGGCATAAAATTCATATTTAGGAAAAAAGTTTAGTCTTTTTCTCCCAAGCTTCACGAATATATTCACGAATATCATTATCGTGAAATTTCATAATGTTCGAAGAAATAATAGTTCCGCGCCTATCAGGCAATTTTTCAGCCTTTGATTCAGCGCGTTTTATCAAGGCCCTACTTAAATACCCCTCAAGTTTACCTCCAAGCTTTCCGCTTAAAACACGTGTCAAAAATCTTTTAACAGCACGAGCGATAAATCCGCTTTTATGAATAACTGAAGTGTTTGGAATTATTCCATCGGGGAAATACCTTTTTGTCCAAGAATTTTTTTCAACAAATTCATTATAAGTTTTTTCGCCAAAAACAGGAGTTAAAGACATTGCCCAAAATGCCAAATAAATATCATAAGGTTTAAGTGCAACTTGTTCCATATCAAGGCTATTTTCCGTAACAAAAAAACTCAAACAAAATCTGCCGGCAACTTTGTGATCATGACGCTTAACGCCAAGCAAATATAAAATTGCAGAAAGTAAAAATCTGGCTGTGAAAAGCCTGTTTTTATCAGTTGTAACAAACAAATCTATATCACTTTTTTTATTAACGTCCATATAAGAAAGGGAATTACATACGGCAACCATTTTAATAAAAGGGACCATCTTGAAAACCCAAGAATATCTGAAAACTTTATTCCAAAGTTTAATTGCACATTTTGCGTTAGATTGCCTTAAATCCGCAATATGTTCACGTCCACGCACAAAATAAAACCCATTTTTTTCAGATAACATCTTACTGTCTTTCAAGTACATACGAATGTGTTGTTCGTCAACTCTCATGCCAAGCACATATTTTGAAATTTCCTCAAACGTAAGCGGAAAATCAAAAAGATCAAAAAAAATAATGCTCTTCATTATAGCTTCTCGAATCGTTTTTACATTTGTAGGGAGCAGAAATACATTCATATGTTAAAATAAATACGGCGATATATTAGCACTATCATGGAAAAATCAAAAATAAATGGCATTATAAAAACGCTTCCACACGAACCGGGTGTTTATAAAATGAAAAATTCCAATGCCAAAATCATCTATATTGGCAAAGCAAAAGACCTGAAAAACCGAGTTTCAAGCTATTTTCAAGAAGATCCTGCGCGAGAACCACGCATAAACAAAATGATTTCCGAAATAGAAGAAGTTGAATTTATTGTTGTTAAATCTGAAATTGAAGCGCTTTTGCTGGAAACAAACCTAATAAAAGAACTTCGCCCAAAATATAATATAAAAATGCGTGACGATAAAAACTTTATCTATATTCGCATAAATACAAACGAAGATTATCCAAAAATAGCACTCGTAAGAAAAAAAATAAACGACAAAGCAACTTACTTCGGCCCAAAAACCGCTACATTTAAAGTAAAAAACACATTTAGAACTCTCAAAAAAATTCTTCCATTCAGGCATTGTAATCTGGATATCAAATATATAAGTGGAACAGGGGAATCGAGCGTAAAAATCGGCAATAAAACAATAAAATATCCTTGTCTGGACTATCACATCGGACGATGCCAAGGACCATGCATAGGCAAATGCACACGTGAACAATATAACGCAAATATTGAAAAAATAATCAAATTTTTTAAAGGAGATACATCTGCTCTTTTTGAAGATTTAAAAAATGAAATGAAAACAGCCGCACTTGATCAAAAATTTGAAAAAGCAGCAAAGATTCGCGATAAAATGAAGGACATTGAAGAAATCACAATGCGCCAGCACGTTTCAAATTTACCATTCGAAGAAGCCGATGTAATGAATTACATAATTGATAATGGCAAAATCTACACAAACCTTTTTCAGGTTAGAGAAGGCAAAATAATAGGACAAGAAAACTTCACTTTTGACGCAGATTCAATCAAACAAAATGAATATGTTTCTCCTGCGGAAATAATAAATTCATTCATAAGATTTTATTATGAACAAGCAACCGAAATTCCAAAACACATTCTTGTTCCGGAAGAACCCGAAGATAAAGAAACGATCGAAAAATGGCTTTTAAAAAGCTCAAATTCAAATACGCTAAAAATAATCGTTCCGGAAAAAGGAAATAATAATCGATTGCTCGAGCTCTCGCTTTTAAACGCAAAACACTTTGCAAATCAATCAAAAGCAAGATGGATGCATGAACAAGGAATTGATAAAGGACTCGAAGAATTAAAAGAAATTTTACGTCTCGATAAATTCCCAAAAAGGATCGAATGCTATGACGTTTCACACATCGGCGGAACCGAAACTGTTGGAAGCATGATTGTTTTCATTGATGGCATTGCAAATCCAAATCAATATAGAAGATTTAAGCTTGCACAAACCAAACCGGACGATTATGCATCCATGAAAGAACTTTTAACCCGTAGATTGGAAAAGCTCGCGAGACAAAGCTTACCAAAAGGCTTCGTGCTTAAAAAAGCAGTTAAAAAAGACTCAAAATCAATTTTAGACAATATAAAAACAGCAAATTTAATAGTAGGAGAATTTAATTACAAAAATTACTTTGTTATTAAAAAAGGCGCAAAAATAGCCGGAATGATTGGACTCATCAAAACCAAAGACACTTTTCATACGACAGGACTATTTGTAGATCCAAAATTTCGCGGTCAAAAATTAAGTTACTTTTTACTCTCAAAAGCCATAGAAACCGCAAAAGCAAAACGAGTTTATATAATTTGCAGAAAAGCGTTAAAAGAACATTACGAAGAATTTGGATTTGAAGAAATTCATCATTTGCCGGAAGACCTCCATAATCTGCAAGATTGCACAACAAATTGCCCAATAGAAGGCATGATTGCCCTTGTTTACGACAAAAACAAACACACGCCGGACAAATCATTCAACTCAAAACCGGACTTAATTTTAGTTGATGGTGGAAAAGGCCAGCTTCAAATGGGCATAGATGTTTTAAAAAAGTTTTCACTCAAGATCGGAATCGCATCACTCGCAAAACAAGAAGAAGAAATTTTCGTACCATGGCAAAACGACCCAATTCGTCTCAATCTCACATCCGGATCAATTCAAGTTTTACAGCGCGCCCGTGACGAAGCTCACAGATTCGCAATCGAATACATGAAAAATCGCCACGGAAAAACGTTATCAGCATCGGAAATTATTGAAATTCCTGGAATAGGAGAAAAAAGCATGCAAAAATTATTCCGCACATTTGGCTCGCTCGAAAATATCAAAAACACTCCAATGGATAAAATCGCAGAAATTGTCGGAAAAAGTTCAGCAATGAAAATCAAACAACACTTTCAATAAAAATTGATTCCGTATTTTTAAGTGCATCTTTAATAAGCTTTCTAAATATCGGCTTTTTCGCAACAGCTTCAACTTTTTCCAAATTTGCACTTACAGATGGATGTTTTGGCACAAAAAGAGTGCAACAATCCGCATAAGGTCTTGTAGAAATTTCAAAAGTACCAATTTTCTTCGCTTCATCAACAATTTCCTGCTTATCGCTACCAATTAGAGGCCTTAAAATCGGCATTTTAGACGCAGAATCAATCACAAAAATGTTATCCAAAGTTTGGCTGGCAACCTGTCCAAGGCTTTCACCGGTAATAATTGCCTTTGCATTCTGATCCTCGGCTATTTCCTGAGCAATCTTAATCATAAACCATCTATATAAAACAACTCGCAACTCTGGTTCTGCAGCCATCATAATAGCTTTTTGAATCTCAACGAAAGGAACCAAATTTAAGTTTGAACCGGCCTGATATTTTGACAAAATTTTCACAATTTCTTTTACATTTTCTTGAGAAGAAGCGTTTGTATGCGGATAACTATGAAAATGCACAAAAATTACTTTGGCGCCGCGTTTCATCATGCGAAATGCCGCAACAGGAGAATCAATTCCTGAAGAAATCATAGAAATAACTCTTCCGGAAGTCGTAACCGGAAGACCACCAAGTCCAAGTATTTTATCGAAATAAATATAAGCTCTATTATCACTCAAAATAAGATGGCAAGTGATATCCGGATTATCAAACCTCACCTTTAGTTTAGGAAATTTATCCAAAATCAATTCGCCAAATTTGGCTTCCATATCAACTGAATCCATAGGAAAATTTTTCTGAATACGCTTAACGCGCACACAAAAAGTCTTTGGCAAATTTTTATTCTTGGAGCGTAAAACAATCTCAGAAATCATAATTTTCGCAATTTCATTCATAACCGATTTAACCCATTTTTGGTCCGGAGTCTTTGGATATTTCAATTTCAAAACCTCATTCATAACAGAAAAATTAGAAATTCCGGGAATACATTTAAGCCTTTCAATAGTCAATCCGCCATTTTTATCACTCACTTCAAGCATCATATGGCCATAATAACGCACAACATCAAAACGCAACTCTTTCATGGCAAGTTTTATATTTTTCTCAAGCTTAGCTTCAAAAACATCACGATTACCAAGCTTTAACACTAATTCTCCGTATCGAATAAAGATTTTCATAATTTAGATACGCCATTTACAAGATGCGTCTTGATTAGGCCTTATGTCAGATATTTTAACAGTAACGTGCCTGGAACCACCATTATAAAAAACATCGGCTTCACCCATAGTTAAACTCATAGCGCCAATATTACCTAAAAAATTACCATCAGCGGCATGAATCATTATTGAATCTCCGGTATGAGGCGTATTAGCCTCGTCTAAAAAATCCGGTGATGGCTCTGGGGGGACAGTTGGTTCACTCATAATATTTTATTAATATAAAGCAATCCGCTTTACAATTGCTCCATGGTGCCGAAGGAGGGACTTGAACCCTCACACCCTTACGAGTACACGATTTTGAGTCGTGCGCGTCTGCCATTCCGCCACTTCGGCAAATAATTGCGAGAAAGCTCTCTTGCAAATGGTATTTTATATATCCTGAATCTAATATACAATAGATAAGTAACTTCAGACAAAATGTTTTGCGACCTTAGTAAAATTAGGGTGATAGCTGGAAAAGGCGGCAATGGTGCCGCCACTTTTCATCGTGAGAAGTTTGTTATACACGGCGGTCCGGATGGAGGCGACGGTGGCAGAGGTGGAGATATATATATTATTGCTGATCCAAACGTAAATACGCTCACAGATATAAACTCCAGCCCAATATACCGCGCAGAATGCGGCACAAACGGTACAAAACAAAAATGCAGAGGAGCTGACGGAAAAGACATCACGTTAAAAGTTCCCGTAGGCACGATCATAAAAACCATGAAAAATGAAACGATTGTCGACTTAAAAAATACATACGATAAATTTATGATCGCACGTGGAGGAATCGGAGGGAAAGGCAATGTTCACTTTAAATCCAGCGTTCGACAATCACCAAGCTTTGCAGAAAAAGGTGAACCGGGCGAAGAAAAAGAAATTGTTCTTGAGGTGCGCCTTGTAGCTGATGTCGGCATCATCGGCCTTCCTTCAGCCGGAAAATCAAGTTTTATAAGTATAATTTCAAATGCAAAACCAAAAATCGCGGATTATCCGTTTACAACACTTTCTCCAAATCTTGGAGTTTGTAATTTAAAAAGCGTAATAGGGGAACAAAAATCTATAGTATTTGAAGATATCCCGGGTTTAATCGAAGGAGCAAGTCAAGGAAAAGGGCTTGGTCACGCGTTTCTGCGCCACATTATGAGAACGCGCATATTAGTCCACGTTATAGACATTTCACTTCCAGATTTAGTAGACGCATATAAAACAATAAACAAAGAACTTGAGATATATGGTTCCGACCTTGATAAAAAGAAACAAATCGTAGCTTTAAATAAAGTAGATCTTATGCCGCTTGAAGATGCGGAAAAAATTGCAAAAGAATTTCACAAAAAGACAAAAGTTAAGCCAATTTTAATATCATGTGCAACAGGACACGGCATTCCGGATCTTATCAAAAATGTCTATAAGTTGTACAAAAAATTTATTCAAGAAAAAGCTGACGAACAAAAGAAAAACCCAATATTAGACGAAGAATATAGGCTTTTCAGACCGGCTGAAGAATCTGATCATTATTTTAGAGTTATACCAAAAGAAGAAACCGAAAGTGGAACCGTGGAAATCAAAGGACCTCGAATTGAACAATTGTCACAAATGACTGATTTCGCAAATACGGAAGCAGTTTCAAGACTTCGTCATTTTATCAAAAAAAATGGTATAGAAAAAACATTATCTAAAATGGGAGTGAAAGACGGTGATAAAGTATTAATTGCTGGAAATTATTTAATTTTCCGCAAAGTGTTATAAGAATTTCTATGAAAATAATAGTTGGACTTGGAAATATTGGTGAAAAATACGAAAAAACACGCCACAACGTTGGATTCATGACGGTAAACGCACTCGCAGAAAAGTTAAAAGCTGATTGGATTTTAAAGCCAAAATTTCAAGCTTCTTTAGCGGAAACAACGATAAATTCTGAAAAAGTCATTCTTGTTAAACCAACGACTTACATGAACCATTCAGGCAACGCAATCGCATCCATAAGCCAATTCTATAAAATAATTCCGGAAGACGTAATCACGATTTACGACGACATAGATTTACCAATTGGTGCGTTTAGAATAAGAAAATCCGGTTCAGCTGGGACGCATAACGGAATGAAGTCAATTGTTGCGGCAATCGGCGAAAACTCTCCACGCATTCGCATAGGCATAAAAAACGAAGAACACGCAGAAAAAAACTTATCAGATGTTGTTTTAAGCTCATTTGGAACAAAAGAACGTCCTTTAATTGAACATACGATCTCAAATGCAATCACAGCAATTGATGTAATATTTGAGCAGGGGATTGAAAAAGCCATGAATTATCCATATCTAGCATTTGTCGTCAAAGACGAATTCAAAGCTAAATAATATTTTCACTTGCGCTCTTGAGGTTTTTTATTTAAAATAAACTGGCTTTTTAACACATATTCATAACCAATTCATCATGTTTGCAATAGTTGAAATCAAAGGACAGCAATTCAAAGTAAGCCCAAAAGACAAGCTTCAAATCAATAGAATTGAAACGAAAGAAGGCGAAGAAATATCATTCAGAAGAGTTCTTCTTGTCGCAGAAGGCGAAAAAGTCGAAATAGGAAAACCTTATTTAACGACTTATGAAGTAAACGCAAAAGTTTTGGAACATTTCAGAAACAAAACGGTTCGTGTATTTAAAATGAAAAGCAAATCAAGAAATCACAAAACAATCGGAAACAGACAACACTACACAAACATTGAAATTCTTGATATCAAAACAGCCGGAGCAAAACCAACTGTTAAAACAGAAGAAAAGCCTGCGAAAGAAGCAAAACCAGCAGCTCCAAAAGTTAAGAAATCAACAAAACCAGTAGCTTAAAGAATTTTATCTAAAACACTTTTTAAATCCGCTGAGAGCTTGCTTTCAACGGATTTATTTTTACCCGTCGATGGAAGAACAAAGTCTATTAAATGTGCATGTAAAAACTGTCTTTTCAAACCATATTTTCTATCAAATTCAACATTTGCAAATTTGTTACCATATGTTTTATCACCAGCAACGGGAAAGCCAATAGAAGCCAAATGAACCCTGATCTGATGCGTTCTACCAGTCTCGATCTCAACATCCAGCAAAGAACAAGGTCCATAGTATCTAATGACCTTATAATGGGTCACGGCGTTTCGTAATTTATTCGAAAAAACAGACATTTTTTTGCGATCCTTCAAAGATCTGCCAATTCCAGCTTCAATCGTGCCACGAAGTGGCTTTAAATGGCCATAAACAAGAGCGGTATAACGCTTCTTAACAACTCTATCCGCAAATTGTTTAGATAAAATCGCACGCGCTTCAGCGTTTTTTGCAGTAACAAAAATTCCGGAAGTATCTTTATCGAGTCTATGTACAAGAAATTTATCACTATCGAAATCCGCAAATAAACTATCCTCACTTTTTGAGACAACAAGTCCAGGAGGTTTATCCAAAACGGCAACATCTTTATCTTCGTAAAGCACGGGTAAAATCACTTTCTTTTGAGGCTTAAGGATCTCGCTTTCAGTATTTTCACCATCAACAAAAACATCAATTTTATCGCCGCGTTTCAAAGTCACACCAGCCTTTGTAGGCTTAGAATTAACAAAAACATCTCCCGACTTAATCATCTTTTGAATTTCACTTCTGCTTTCTCCGTACATTTTCTGAGACAAAAAGACATCAAGTCTTAAATTATTTCCATCCAAGATAAAAGATAGCTTTTTGTGTTTTTGAGTTCTCATTGGATTCAATTATAGCACCAAACATCGAGCCCGAAATAAAAGAGATTGACGCAATTTTATTTTCATAGACATATATCTCATTTTCAAATTTCATTTTTTTGAGCTTAAATTCAACGTTTTTTCGAGTCATATCCGAAAAATAAACACGTGCAATAGGGCTATCCATAACAATCATTTTCATTTTATTTTTCTTCAAAACACATCTTTTATCAAAATCTTTAACTACCTCGGAAGCTTGACCCGTCATCCAAGAATCAACGCATCTATATGCTAAAATTTCATCTTTAGAATTAATGACATCATCAAGTACATTTTTAACACCCTGAATTCCTTCAAAAAAACCAACACTTGATTTTGGCATATAAGGATTAAACCTCGCACGCAAATAAGGCAAAACATTCTTCATTTCACTCTCGTATCGACCAAATTCTTCCTTTTTACGCTTTATAACACCAACTAAATCTTCAGGTGAAACCGGGCTAAAATACTGAATATTAAATTTATTAAACTTACTAACAAATCCAAGCTTAATCAATTCAGCTAAAATCGGATACAAAGTTGTTCTATTCAAGTTTGTCTTTTTTGCAACAATACTAGCAGGCTGACTCCCAAGTTCCATTAAAGCCATCAACACGTAAATTTGCTTTGTATTTAGCCCAATATTTGTTAATATATCTTCTACGGTCATATTGCAAAATATAATAAAGATCATATTATCTAACAAAATATAGTATTTTGTCAAGATATTTGTTACAACACAGTACCGGGTTTAATTTTTCAAGAAAACAAGATATAATACAGACGAAATCAATATCGTAAAAAACAAAAAAATATGGATAAAAACATTTTGTCAGAAGTTCTTAACAGAGGAGTAGTAGACATTATAGTTCGCGCTGAGCTTGAAGAGGCATTAAAAAGCGGTAAAACGTTAAACGTAAAACTTGGAATAGACCCTTCAGGCGCAGATCTTCATATCGGACACATGGTTGTAATCAAAAAGTTAAAACAACTACAAGACCTTGGACACAAAATATTTCTTCTTTTTGGTAATTTTACAGGTCAAATAGGGGATCCTACCGATAAACTTGAAACCCGCAAAGTAAAAACAAAAGAAGAACTTGAAGAAAACGCCAGAACATACGTGAAACAAGCCGGAAAAATACTTGATCCAAAAAAAGTGGAAATAGTTTGGAATGCTGATTGGCTTGAAAAATTAACTTTCAAAGAAGTAATAAAATTGTCCCAAATCTTCACAGTTTCACAAATGCTTGAACGCGATATGTATCAAGAAAGAATAAAGAAAAACGCACCAATCTATATGCACGAATTTTTTTACCCTTTAATGCAGGGATATGATTCCGTAGCCTTAAAAGCAGATATTGAACTTGGCGGAACAGACCAAACGTTTAACTTACTTGCAGGCCGTGAAATGCAAAGATCGCTTGGTCAGAAACCTCAATCAATTATAACAGTCCCAATTCTTGAAGGAACCGATGGGAAACTCAAAATGGGCAAAACAACAGGCAACTACATCGGTATAAACGAAGCTCCAAAAGATATGTTCGGCAAAACAATGTCACTTCCGGACAATTTAATAATTAAATATTTTGAATTAACAACAAATGTACCACTAGAAGAAATAAAGAAAATGGAAAAAGCCATGGCTGAAGGTGAAAATCCTCGTAATTTAAAAGTAAAACTAGCACACGAACTTGTATCCTTCTATCACTCAAAAGAACTTGCAGATCAAGCAGAACAAGAATTCTCAAATATATTCAGCAAAAACGCGCTACCTGATGAAATAGAAGAAAAAAAGTTTCCAAAAGGAGAATATAAACTTATAGATTTGCTGGTCCAATCAGGACTTTTATCATCAAAAGGCGAAGCAAGAAGAATGATTCAAGGAGGCGGAGTAAAAATCGATGACGAAAAAGTTTCTGATGAAAACATGACAATCAAG
>Ga0172379_10011746_pt1 | contig 10364 bp, 6 predicted proteins | sample GrowelOW334metaG_FD_119756 | JGI IMG/M metagenome (GOLD analysis project Ga0172379, IMG submission 119756) | Groundwater microbial communities from an aquifer near a municipal landfill in Southern Ontario, Canada - Groundwater well OW334 metaG | ecosystem: Environmental > Aquatic > Deep...
CAGCGTCGCCGCCGAGTTCGTGCATGCCGGCCCCTTCTTCGTGCTCAACATGGCGCACGGCAACCCGATCATCACCGAGACCAACACGCTGCAGGCCGAGATGGAAGGCGAGCACTACCGTCCAGCGCCGGTATTCCGCTCGGTGGACACCTGGGTCACCGTGCCGCCCGGCAAGCGCGTCGAAGTCGCCAAGGAAACTGCCCAAGCGGTGCGCGAGCGCCTGCTCGGCATCCTGTTCTCGCAGAGCGTGGACATCGTCGACCGCAAGATCGGCGATTCGGCCGACCTCGACCTCGGCTGCCGGCTCGCACTCGGCTTCAAGAACGGCCCGCTCGACCTGATGCGCAACCTGGGCGAGCAGACCACCGGCCGCGCGCTGATGCGCCTGCGCGAGGAGCGCCCCGGCATGCCGATGCCCACGCGGCCCTTCGATGCCTACCAGGGCTTTCTGCGCCACATCCTGGTCGACGATCTCGACGACATCAAGGTCATCACCCTGCGCCGGCCGGAAGCCATGAACGCGCTGCACGACGAGATGAACAACGAAATCCTCACCGTCATCCGCCGCTTCGAAAACGACCCCAAGGTCGCCGGCTTCGTCCTCACCGGCTACGGCACCCGCGCCTTCTGCGCCGGCGGCGACATCGGCCGCTTCGTCGACATGCTGGGCGATGCGCCGGCTTCCGAGCAATACGCGCGCGACTGCTCGCGACTGCTGGTGCACCTGGACCAGATGAAGAAGCCCGTGGTCGCCGCGCTGAACGGCATGGCGCTGGGCGGCGGTTTCGAGCTTGCGGCGCGCTGCCACGGCATCGTCGCGCTGAAGCGCGCCTGGATCCAGATGCCCGAAGTCACGCTCGGCATCGTGCATGGCATCGGCGCCATGGTGGTGCCCTACCGCCGCTGGCCGCATGCAAGCACGACCTTCAACGCCATGCTGCGTCAGGCCGAGCGACTCAAGGCCGGCCGCGCCCATGAACTCGGCGTGATCGATGCGCTGGCCGACGACTACCAGCAACTGATCGGCATGGCCGTGGCGCGCGTACGCGAATTGGCGGGCCGCGTCGTGCCGATCGGCGACGCGCCGGTTTCCGTCAGCATCGAACCCGTGGAAGCCCGGGCCGCCAGCGGCCAGGTGCTCAGCCGCGAGTGCATCGACCTCATGGAACAGGCCATCCTCGAAGCGGCAGCGGCGCAGAGCTTCGCCGAGGCGCTGGAAGTCGGCTACAAGGCCTTCGGCCTCTCGGCCTGCATCGAAAGCGCACGCGAAGGCATCACGTCGTTCAAGGAAAAGCGCGCGCCGGATTTCAGCAAGACGAAGTAGGAAGTCAGCCAGCGTGACCGCGGGGGATATCCCGCGGTCACGCTGTCAACAGCGATTTGATTTGATTCGCCTGCTTATCGGCAACGGAGTTGAACGCATACGTTCGATCCAAAGCAGTCAGTTGCCATTTACATAGGAATTGGCCGCTTCCTGGCTGCCAATGGAGTTCTCCGATGCTTCTTTTGTGAGGAGCGCGGTATCAGATTCCTCCCTCACCGACCAGCGCATAGGGCGCCCAGAACAGCGGATGAGCATAAGAGAAGCCGTGGGCAGGCGCGCTGTTCTGTTGCATCAGGGCGAGCATCGATTGCCGTAGCGCTTCGGCGCGGGAGAGTTTACCGTCGGCGGCCTGACGCTCGAAGATACCGCTTACCAGCATGCGGGCGCTGACCGACTCCACCGGCCAATGGGTCACCAGTAGTGCCCGGCTGCCAGCATAGAAGAAGCCTCGCCCCAGCCCTGAAAGCGCATCCGCCCCTTGTCCGTCACCGGCTGCAGTATTGCAGGCCGAGAGCACCACCCAGTCGGCGTCCAGCTTCAATCCCATGATGTCCTCGAGTGTCAGAAGCCCATGTTGCCCGCCTCCGGGGTTGGCCAGCGCCAGCGAGGGCTCCGCCACGCCAGGAAAGTCCCCCGCCAGCAAACCGTGGGTCGCAAACGCCACGACTCGTCGCTTGGACAGATCCAGCTTCTTCACATTGGCGGTGGAGGCTTGGCTGCCGAGGAATACGTCCGTGGCCGGGTCCGCCTTCAACGCCTTGGCCAGGGCGAGGATTTCATCTCGGGTATCTGGCAGCGGTGGAATCTGTCCGTAGTCCATCCATTCGGCTGGCTTGGCCTGCGCCACCTCTGCTTGGCTCGGTCGGCTTACCTCGAGATTCCGCAGACGCCGAGTGTTGCTGGCTATCCGGATCGGGCTGTCCCCGAATTGTGGGTCGCCAAATCCAACGAAGGCACTGCGCTGTGGACTGGCACCTGGAAGTTTCCTTAGGACGACCAAGGCATTCACCGATGGCAGTTGGGTAAACGCCGCTTGACGGACGAGCCAAGGGACGTCCTTAAACTGGCCATAGGGAAGCTTCGGATCGGGCTTGACGGTCACCTTGGCGGTAGGCAATACCGCCAGTGGCAACTGGCCGAGCGCCCCGTTGGCGGCGACCAGTAGATGGCTGGCGCCCTGCCAACCGGCGGCTACAGGAGCGAGGAGATCGGCATAGAGGCGGTAGGCGGTATCGAGGTCGAAGTCTGGAATTCCTTTGGTGAGATCGACATCGCCTGGATCGAGAGCCTTTCTAAGGTTCCGAACCCGGAGCGCCAATTCATCACGATTGAGTTTGACGCTGGTGAAGACGACCGGACCATCCTTCTTGAAGGCCCAGAGGTAGGTTGCGGCGTCGGTAGTGAAGATGTTAATCAGCGCTTCGCCGGGTTGCAGAACAGCACGGGTTTCGCTGACGCTGGGTGGGCGCGGACGGATCAGGTTGGCATAGGCGGGAAAGCGCTTCTCAATATCGGCCTGATGCTCTTGTTTTTCGGTCTTGATCGCCGCTATGCGGAGTTTCATGTCGGAAATGACTTTGGGCAATTGCTGGTCAGGTGGAACATTCATCAGGTCGCGCAGAATTTTGTGCAGTGACGCGAGTTCATGGTCCAGATCCTGTGCCTTGCGAATATCACCACCAATATTCAGATCATTCGCCGCGGCTCGAGTGGCCGAGGCAGCCACCGCAGCCTGAGTGCTCTGGCTGCGCACGGCATCGGCCAAGAGGAAGCCTTCTTCGGCCGCATCAATCCCGGTGCTGTGTTCAAGAGGCGTGCCTCGAATTTGCGTAAGTAGTGCCATATACACTTCGAAAATGAGCTTCAATCGCTGCGTGCGGAGAACCGAAGCATCCTCGCCTTGCACGAACGATTCCCTCAGTAAGATGGGAATTGCATAGCGAAATACCTGCAGTGACTTCTCCAACTCCCCCAAGTTCGCCTTGGCGACCGCTTGCAGAGCTGCCAGTGCTGCTGTGTTGACATGATCGTTACCCAGCCATTCCCGGGATTCCGTCAATTTCCTTTCGAGCAGGGCATCGGCCCGTTGATACTGTCCATCGCGCAGCAAGGCGACGATCGACGAAACAGAGTTCCTCTGGAATCGCTCCAACAGCTGCGGGTCACCCGCCAATCCAGCGATCGATGCACTCTGATTGTCAAGTGCAGCCTTCCAGCGCCCTTGCCCAACCAACGAGTCGGTTAGGATTGAGCGTGCGTACAGATAGACTGAAGATTCCGGCTTCGCACCGATACTTTCAAGCGTCCGCAAGGTGTTCCGCGATACCAGCTCGCTCTCTTTGAAGCGACCCGTCTGGTTAACCAAGGACGCCATGGCGACTACGATGTACTGGGCCATGATGTTATCCAACCCGCGCTCAGACAGTGCCGACTTCAGCGCCTCTCTTAGCGTCACCTCCGCATCGGCAAAGTTTCCCTGAGCGATTTGGCAGCGCGACAACCAAATCAATAGTCCTTCGCGCCGCTGTTTTTGGCCGCTAATCGCTCCAGTTCGTCCAGCACTGATGGGAATTCGTGGCGTCAGTTCAATATAGTCTTCAAGGGCAGCTATGGACTTTCGAAACTGGGCCTCAGCCAGGGCATATTTTCCTGTAGCCCATGAATATAGCGCTCGACCTTGTTCCACTCGCGATAGGTAGGTGTCTTTGAACCAACCGGAAGTATTTCCGCGGCTAAGTGAAGTCATGGCCTGTTCTAGCTGAACAAGGCCCTCCCTCGCAGCGGCCATGTCCCCCAGATGAATGTAGTCGCCAATCAATACGGCGTAGTTGTGTATCGCTCTCGATGGATCACCCGCCACTTGGATCGCTTGTTTCCGAAGATCGACACCGTTACGAAGATTGCCAACGGCCGCTTCCGCATTGGCGAGCCCATCTAGAACCCACCAAGTATCTATGTTGCCGCGTACATACTCCCTTGCCTTTCTATAGTCGTCGAGTTTTTGTCTTGCATTTCCAGTCTGATCGGCCGCTCGGGCCCGCTCAAAATAAAAGCGTGCAAGCGTTGCGTTGTCTGCATCAACGGGAGGCAACTGAGCCAGTACTTCCTTCGCCTGGTTGATCTTGATCGGATCGGGTTTGTACTGCTCGAGCAATGCCGCGATGTCATAGACAGTGCGTGGCGGCACTCTTGACTGAGGAATATCAGAGGCAAAGGCCCATGTCGCGCCAAGAACAAGAACGAATGCGGAAATGGGGAATCGCCAAAATCTACTGCATGACATAGTCGTAACCTTTACGGGCTAGAACGAAAAGTATACGTCTAAAAGAAATGCATACCGCTGGTTCCTTCCGATAGGTTTCGTACTGCGAACGGCCGCCTCCGCCTTCGGCGTTCGCGACGAATACCAGTCGACCGATGGGCGCCGACCCGGGCAATGAATTATTCGCCTGCCATCACCTTCAGCCGAGGATCGTCCGGCCGTTCGGCCGCCGCAGCTTTCCAGTACTTGCGTGCTTCATCGCGCAGCGCCATCTCTTCCAGCCAGGCGGCAAACGCGACGCGCTCGGAGAACGGCGAATTGTTGGCAGGGCGCAGCGACTCGACCTGGCGCCGCAGGTCGCTCGACGCCAGACTGAAATCACTGGCATTCGAGAATGCCGGCCCTTCCGGAGGTTGCGTCGAGACCACCCATGTATAGGTGGCGACTTCTTTTAGTTGAATCTGCGGGGGCAACAGCAGCGAGGTGTCATCCACGGTCGTCTCATAAAGCGACTTGCCGGTTTCATCGAGCAAGCGAAAGTGATACTGGAGGTTTGGCGCAAGACCTTGCCAGGCGAATACCGGATGTTCTTCAAGAGTCTTGTTGCCCAACGGATGGAGCAGCTTGAGCTTCAGGCTCGGCTTGATGGAGCGCATTACCAGCGCAGCCTGGGCAACCACGACGGGCTTGATGCGAATGTCCTTGCTTCCCTTGGATAAGGCATTGCCGCGAGGCTGGGGCTTGGTGCCCGATTGCGACTCGGGTTGCTGCAGGCGGAACAGCACCACCGATGGTCCTTTCATTTCGTAGGTCTGGCCGGAGTTCAAATAGACCGCAACCAGCCGTGCACCGGCCTCGAGCTGTACTCGGGCGTCCTGTCGAATCTCGGAAAGAATCGAAACCACAGGCTTCCGGATATCGTCCAGCACGACCGCCTTCCCCTCAAGATCGGTAACCATCGCCACGGCGGGTGATACCGCCGCGCTGGATGCGACGCAATACCCGAGAAACAGGAACGCACAAAGAAATTTGTTCAAAGCCTGCCAATCTGTCCGCATGTCGATCTCCCTCAAATGATTTTGCTTCTAGCGTGGTCCCCACCCAAACGCATGCACTGGAGTATGGCCTTTTATTGGCTGCGGCCCGACCGAAATCAGGCCCTCCTTCGACTCGAGTGCATCGACGACATCCTTGGAGCAGACTATCCGGAAGCCGACATCTTTTGTCAGGCCTTCAAGACGGGACGCCACATTGGTGACATCGCCGATCGCAGTGTAGTCATGCCTGCCCGATGATCCGACCTGACCGATCACCGCCTCCCCGACATGGAGCCCAACCCCGATTTGAATCGGAGGGGCGCCCTCCTGCACCAATATTTCGTTCAGTTTGACGACTTCACCCTGCATCCCCTTGGCCGCCAAAAGTGCCGCTTCACAAGGATTGTGCAAACGCTTGGGAGCGCCAAAAACCGCCATGATTCCGTCTCCCATGAAGCAGACCACCGCACCTTCCTGATGGTGAATCTGATCCACTACGCGATCAAAATAGCGATTGAGCAGGGCAATCACCGCTTCGGGCGGCAGCGACTCGCTCAAAGTTGTGAACCCGCGAATATCGGCGAAGAGTACGCACACATATTTCCGCTCGCCCCCCAAGCCTGGGGAGAGTTTCCCCGACAAAATCTCGTGCATGACCACCGGGCTGACAGATCCCGAAAATGACCGTTTCAGGAGCAAGCGTTCCTTCAACTTGTTCCAGGCATCGCGAACAAGTGGCCCGATCAGTCCGGTACACGTGGCCGCATACACGCCACTGAGGGGCAGATACCAGCCTTGCCGAAAAAGCCAAGCCGAGCCGACAAAGGCACCGCCAAGCATGACGGCCAGAACCCCGCTCGCCGGAACGGGCCGCAAGCCTGCGAGCCACCATAGCGATGCCGACAAGATCAACGCGGCGACAAGCCAGACAGGCACATCCTTGATCAACCCGTGATTCAGAATGCTGCGCAGCGCCTGGGCGTGAATCAGGACGCCCGGCGCAAGATTGGCATTGTCCTCCCATGATGCAAGGTTCACGGGCTGAAGGACGGAATCGCTGGAAGGGAGCACCGAACCAAGGAGCACGGGTTTCCTCGCGAACATTTCCCCCAGCCTCACGTCATTGCCGGCTTGGAGCGTGGCAAGCACTTCATGTATCGGAATGTAGGTGAATGAGGCTCCCCGGGAGAAGTCTATGATTCCCGGTTCTGGATCTTTGCCCAACCGCCGGCTCAATTGACCGACCATCGTCGGAACGACCGAAGCGCTTTCTCCGATTCGTTCATCAAATCGTCTGACAACGTGATCGGCGTCTCGGGGGAACAGTGCCAAGCCGGTTCCGTCTTCTCCGGCAACCAGCTGGAATTTCCGGAAAAGGCCGCGCTGCTTGCCGGATGCCTCAACGGTAAGAGCCAGCACGACCGGCATTTCCTTCTTTGCCGCCAAAATGCCCAGCATCAGCGCCTCGTCGCTGCCCGGCAAGACTTCGTTGTACGAATGATCCGGCAGTACCAGGTCGAGCCCGACAGCGGCGGCCTTCCCGAGGGCGACGGCGCGCAAAAACTCGCCAAAATGGCGATGCCAAAGGGTTAGTGGTTCAGGATACCTAGCAGCGCTTGCTTCATCGATACCAACGACGACGACCTCATTGCTTACTGCAACAGGAAAGTGTTCCCTCAAGACATTAGTCGTGGAATCAAGCAATGCCAAATCGACCTTGGCCCCCGGCGTGGAAGCCTGCACAAGAAAGCCGAAAAGAGTACAAGCAAGCACGGTTCCCAACTTTTCCAGCCATCCCCTGGGAAACGTCGGACTAGACATTGAACCCGGCGACTGAAATGAATCGCTCATCGGCTTTCCTCAGGCGACTGATCATCACCCTGAGGAAAGCATTGGAAAAGCGCGCCTGGAGACCGCCTGAGGCTTGGCGCAGCGATTCACCCTCAATTTCGATCACGGTCATCGACGAAATGGCAGTGACCGTGGCCGAGCGCGTAAGCTGACTTTCATCGAGATAGGTCATTTCACCGAAGCATTCGCCGGCGCACATTTTGTTGATGGCGACACCTTTCTTGGTAACCTGGGCCTCGCCGCTGGTAATGACGAACAGACTCCTGCCCACGACATCCTCTTCCACAACTATTTCGCCCGGTTCCCTCTTTTGCCAGTGGCTGATGCCGACCGTTTCCCACAATTCAATATCCGAGAATGCACCAAAAAACGGGAGTCCGCGCAGCAGATTGAAATGCGCGCTGTCGAAATTGGCCTCTTCCGGCCTGGGCACCAGCGGCAATGCGATGGCCAGATCGTCACAAAAATCTTTCCAGGTATCGTAACGAACCGCCTTGTCGCGGTGCATGGCACGGTGTACCGCGAAGCGTAGCGACGCAGGAATATCCTTTCGGCGCCTGTCCATGGGCACCGCGTCCTGGTTCAGCTTTTCGTAAATGAGCCCTTCGTGGGAATCTGCCGTGAATGGCAGCATCCCCGTCAGCAGCTGATAGGCCATGACCCCGACCGCGTAGATATCGGACTTGAGCGTCGGGGTTTCCTTCCTGAACAGCTCAGGAGGCATAAAGGCCAGCGATCCGACGAAGAGCACTTGCGTCACCTCGGCATCGCTACAGTAGGCAGCCCCGAAGTCGGAGATTTTTATCGTGTTGTTTTCTCCCACCAGTATATTTTCCGGCTTGATGTCCCGGTGCAGAACCCCTAGCTTGTTGGCATAGTCCAGGGCGTTGCAGACCTTGTAAAGGATGTCGATCACCCGATCGAGCGGCAACAGTTTTCCTGGCGCCGTGAATTGTTTCAAGGTGCCGCCGGCAAGGTATTCCATGATGAGGTAATCGAAGTCATCGGTGCTGCCGGCTTCCATGACCTGAACAATGAAAGGGTGAAGGAGCTTTCCTGCCAAGCGTGTTTCATTGAGCCACATGTTGCGGTTTTGTCGGTCGGCTTCCGGATCGATGGATTCCTTCCTGCGGATAATCTTGATCGCGACCTGTCGCTGCAGAAAGTTGTCGAACGCGAGATGCACCTCGCCATTGGCGCCTTTTCCCAATTCCTGAAGAATTTCGAAGCGATTGCCGAAACTTTCAGAATTGATGGTCATAAGTGGCACTCGATAAGGCTCAATAAGCTCTGTCTTCTGGATCGCGACTGGCCGAGCGATCAAAGTCGCGCGCTTTCACTTTCATGGAGCGCATTATAAAATTGGAATTGGTTCCATCTCCCACGTGTCAATGTCTCCCTGGCTTTAGCCCGTGCAGAGATGATGGCTTCACGACCGATTATGGCTATGCAAGTCGCACATGATATGGGAATTGTTATTGGCAAATTCGTTGCGCGACCCGAATTTGTATCGAATACTTGAAAATATGTAGGCAGATCTGGACAGTGTGTCTGCTTTCTGGCGTAAGGCTGACCATGAATTCTAAGGTTGAGACACATCCCAAACGTCGGCAAATGTTAAGGCTTGTGCGACGGGTCATGCGGCCTTCAACGCCTCAATATGGTTGTAGGTACCGCGCCGCTCAAGTTCCCATAGGTCAAGAGTCTGCTGCATCCGCAACCAGATTTCGGGACCATTCCCCAGAAGCCGGCCCAAGCGCATGGCCATGTCCGGCGTTACGGGGCGTTTCTCATGGATCACTTCGGACACAGTCAGCCGGGACACGCCGAGGCGATCGGCGAAGTCCTTCTGCGTCATGCCCAGGTGTGGCAGCACATCCTCGCGCAAAATTGCGCCGGGGTGCGTCGGGCGCCGGTTCGGATCTCTTAGAGACTTGGCCATCAGTGATAGTCCTCCAGATTAACTACGATCACGTCTTCACCGTCGAAGCGAAAAGTGATACGCCAATTGCCCGACACTGTCATCGCCCATTCACCCTTCCGTTCGCCCTTCAGCGGATGAAGGAACAAGCCCGGAATGGTCAACTGCTCGGGACTGCTCGCCTCGTCGAGAAGGCTGAGGATTCGTTCCACGCGGCTGGCGTGCTGCGCCTGGATACCGCGGCGATCGCTCTTGCGAAAGAAGCGCTCTAGGCCTTTGTGCCGGAAGCTTTTAATCATAGTTTGCAGTGTAATGCAATAACTTACACCATGCAAGACATGAGATTACACATCCTTCGTGCCTAGCTACAGATTTCTCGCGATACCGATTCACGTCTGCAGCGTTCGCATAGGCAAATGGAATGGCAATCACGACCGCCCAGTAATGGCCGTATATAGAACTCTGCAGCTTCAGAAGAATGCCTTAGTGAGACCTATTTCTTCGGCGCTACCAATTCGGGGTATTCCTGCAGCACGGCTTCGCCATCCTGACGCCAGGCATAACACTTGTCGACGAAGGCTGGCGGGCTTGCGCCGGGCCAGTGCCGCGGGTTAGGGTCGATGGCGATCTGCCGGGAGATCCGGTCAGGCCATGAGGCCTGCATATAGGTATTGGCGGCCTGCATCACCAGCTCCGTGACATGGGTGCAACCCTGAACTCCGCCGAGGATCTCCCTCACTTTTCGCGAAAAGCCATCGTTGATGCGCAGCCCGATCAGCCCTCGGTAGGCCGCGTCGGTGCTGCCGCAAACGGGCCAGGGCGCTTTCAGGGTCTGGGCCTTGACGTCCTGGACGACGTAATCGTCATCGATCACCAGCGACAGCGACATGCTGTGCATGTGCTCGCCAACGAGCACCGGCGGCCGCGAGCGGAAGGGAACTTCCTGGCCCTTCAGATCGGTCACCGTGG
>Ga0172379_10011747_pt1 | contig 10364 bp, 9 predicted proteins | sample GrowelOW334metaG_FD_119756 | JGI IMG/M metagenome (GOLD analysis project Ga0172379, IMG submission 119756) | Groundwater microbial communities from an aquifer near a municipal landfill in Southern Ontario, Canada - Groundwater well OW334 metaG | ecosystem: Environmental > Aquatic > Deep...
CCAAAATTGATCTAAAATACAATGAGGACGTTAAAAAGTTGAATATTACCTCATTAAAATCTCAACTTTCTGATGAAGAACAGCTTGTGGAAGTAGGAGGTATCTCACCGGCAAAAATTGAAATAACTGATGGTGTCAAAGAAGGTGATCAGATCATTGTACCATTGGCAGGATACCATCATTTAAAAATGGCAATGAAATATCTGTTAAATAATGATTTATGAGTAAGAAGGTAAAAATTATATTCAGTTTCGCTTTTCTACTGTTGTCATTAAATTTCACAATTTTTGCTCAGGAAGGAAAGAATAACAAAGACTCTGTTAAAATGGGTCTAAGTTTAAAAAACATCGCTGATTTGGCAATTTCTCAATCATCATCTCTTAAATATGCTCAAAATCAACATGTAAGCTTTTACTGGCGCTACAGAAATTTTACAAAGCAATTTCTGCCAAACCTGATTTTAAATGGGACACTGCCTAACTACGCGCAATCAACAGTACCCGTAACTCAACCCGATGGAAGCATCGAATTCAAGCAGGTATCTAATCTTTCTATAGCCTCCTATCTATCATTGGATCAGTATATTCCGCTTACAGGGAGGCAAATCTATGCTTCAACTTCTTTCGCCAGAGTTCAGGATTATAACAAGAATAATGTTCTGTACTCGGGTAGTCCCTTTTCAATCGGGTTTAATCAGCCAATCTTTGCTTATAACTGGATGAAATGGACGAAGAAGACAGAGCCAATGATCTACGAAGAATCTCAGAAAAATTTCATTCAGACCATTGAGAATATCGCTTACACGGCTACATCCTATTTTTTCAATTATTTGAGAATTCAAACGCTGAAAGAGGCCCGCGAAAATCGTTCAGAGCAGGTGTATTACCTACGCAGACTCATCTCTGCCGAAAGTCAGCTTACACAGGCAAAAAGAAGTAACGGATTAACTGCTACACTTTCAGGGAATTATGGCATATCTAACAGCGCCGAAACTTTTCCGGGAATTTACAATCAGCCTTTGAATCAGCGGATGCTTCAATTAACTTTCAGCGTTCCGATTTTGGATTGGGGAAAAGCAGCATCTTCGGTAAAAATGGCAGAATCCAACCGCGACCTTGTTAGTTTCGATGTCAAACAAGCCTTTGAGGATTTTGACAGAAGTGTCATTGTACAAGTTGAACAGTTCAGCTTGCTGAAGGATAAGCTCAAAACAGCAGAGGAAGCAGACAAAGTTGCGGCCAATGGTTACATCATTGCCCTGAAGAAATTTCAGAACGGCGAAATTACCATAACGGACATGAACATTGCTTCGTCAGAAAGAGTTACCGGCAAGTTGGATTACATTAATTCTTTGTCTACATATTGTCTGGCTTATTACCGTCTCAGGATCCTAACACTATATGATTTTGAACTTGACCAAAAGATCAGCTACGAAAATCCAATGCTTTCCGGGGAAATCACTACGATTAAACCCCAGAAAAAATGAACTTTTTGATCTCATCGAGTCTGGATCCATATTGGAATCTTGCTACGGAAGAGCATCTGCTTAAAAATAGTTCTGAAGACTACTTGTTCCTTTATGTAAACAAACCATGCGTGGTGGTCGGAAAACATCAAATCGCTCAAAAAGAGGTCAATTCTCCTTTCATTCTGGCAAATAACATATTAGTAGCCAGGAGATTATCCGGTGGAGGAGCCGTTTACCACGATGAGGGTAATCTGAATTTCAGTTACATTCAATCCGTTGCAATTTCAGAAAGCATCTCTTACAAAAAGATCACTGAATCTATATTCACTTTTTTGAAGCACCTCGTTCCAGAATTGTCCTTATCGGAAAGAAATGATTTTATATTGGAAGGGAAAAAAATTTCAGGTAGTGCCATGCATATATACAAAAATAGGGTATTGGCTCATGGTACTCTACTGATTGATTGCAACATAACTAATCTTTCACTTTCGTTAAAGGCAAATCTGGATCGATATACAGACAAATCAATCGCTTCAAAAAAATCAACAGTGATGAATCTTTGTGAAGCATCAAAAAAAATCAACATTGATTATATCCTTGCTAATCTTCAAGATTTCTTTGTACAAGAAAATCGTAAGCTAGACTCCTGCCTTTTACCTGAATCGTCAATTATTCCGATCAGGAATTTGATTCAAACCAAATATTCTACCGAAGAGTGGATTTTTGACTATTCCCCCAGATATATCTATCAACATCATGTCGTCTTTAACAATTCTAAAATTTCATACAAACTTGAAGTTACGAAAGGAATAATAGAAGAAGTTTCAATTGAATCAGAGGATTCAATATCAAACAATATCCTTTTGGAAATAAAAAGATTACAGGGTCAAAAACATAATATCTATGCTATAAAAAAGTTATTTACCTCACAAAAATCAAGAGATTTTAACAACATCCTATTTGCCTCTCTTTTCTGACTCCTCACTTTTAGCATAATATTCAAGAACCTTTGTGGCTTTATCACTGCCTACCACCTTCTCAAGTTCTACTAATTCAGCCGTCTTTATCTTAACGACTGACTTAAAATGAATTAATAGTTTTTCAGCCGTCTTTTTACCGATTCCCGGAATATCTGAAAGTGCTGAATTGGTGAAATTCTCAGATCTTTTTAACCGATGGAAAGTAATCCCAAACCGGTGAGCTTCATCTCTCAAATGCTGTAATACTTTTAGCGTCTCCGATTTCTTATCAAGATAAATGGGAATGGGATCATTGGGAAAATAGAGCTCTTCCAATCTCTTTGCTATACCTATCAACGACACATTTTGCTCTATTCCTAATTTTGAAAGAATGGCGAAGGCAGAAGAAAGTTGACCCTTTCCCCCATCAATAACGATTAAATCAGGTAGTTGATTCCCCTCAGCTAATTGTCTGCTATACCTGCGTTCTACAACCTCTTCCATGGAGGCAAAATCATTCGGACCTTCAACAGATTTGATATTAAAATGCCTGTATTGAGATTTTAACGGTTGTCCATCCTTGAATACAACACAAGAAGAGACTGGAAAATCTCCGGAAATATTGGAATTGTCGAAACATTCAATTATCCTGGGAAGGACACTCAACTTGAGATCTTTCTGCATCCTTTCAAGGACCCTTTGCTTTTTGAGGACCGGAGATTTAGCAGATTCATTCTTTGCTCTTTCAAGCATAAATAACCTACCATTTTGTTCGCACAATTCAAGTATTTTCTTCTTCTCTCCTATCTGGGGAACTGTAATCTTCAAATTGGCAAATTCAACATCAATTAAAAACGGAAGAATAATTTCAGTAGACTCCGAATTACATATTTTTCTTATTTCTACAATACAAAACGACAAAATCTCATCTTTTGATTCATTCAACTTCTTCTTAACCTCTAACAAATAAGATGTTACGATTGAGCCATCTACTATGCGGAAATAATTAACAAAAGCATTTTTATCATCCTCATGGAATGAAAAAACATCCATATTGGTCATTGATGCACTGCAAACCAATGACCTACTTCTATAATTATCTAGAACCTGAATTTTTGACTTGTATTCGTTGGCACGCTCAAAATCATACTTTTCGGACGCTGCTTGCATAACACTCTTCAAATAGCTATATACTGGTGCAATTGTTCCACTCAGTATTGCTTTCGCATTTTGAATATCAAGGTCATAACTTTGCTTAGAATAAAGCATTTCACAAGGAGCCTTGCAATTACCAATTTGAAATTCAAGACATTTTCTAAATTTCCTTCCGGAGATATTTGCTTCCGACAAACTCAAATTGCAATTTCTAATCTGGAACAATTGCTTAATTACCTCAAGAATCGTTTTGGCCATATAGACCGAAGTATAGGGTCCATAATAAATGGATCCATCATTTATCTTTTTACGAGTATAAAATATCCGCGGGAAGGGTTCATTCTTAATGCAAATCCAGGGAAAAGTCTTATCATCTTTTAATAAAATATTGTATTTCGGCTGGTATTGCTTAATCAAATTATTTTCAAGCAGCAGTGCATCCTCCTCACTATCTACTACAATATGTCTGATTTTTTCAATCTGTCTGACCAAAACTTCTGTTTTCCTGTTATCATGGGTTTTAAGAAAATAGGAAGAAACTCGCTTTTTTAAATTCTTAGCCTTACCTACATAAATGATCTTATCTTCCTTATCAAAAAACTGATAAACTCCGGGATTAGATGGCAATTTTTTAACCTCAGCCAAATGCGATATGTGGTTGTCTTGATGCACCTAAATGATCAATAATGGATTAGCGACCAAACCTCAATTTCTTTTGCAATCCGCTCTCTCCCGCCTAAAAAGTCTAATTCAACGAAAAAATTAGCATAAATTTTTGTGACACCAAATTTCCTCACCAAGTCAACTGCTGCATTTATCGTGCCTCCTGTAGCAAGCAAGTCATCATGAATTAATACAATATCACCTTTATCCAAGGCATCTGTATGGATTTCCAAGGCATCTGATCCATACTCAAGATCATAGGACTGAGCAAAAGTCTCAGATGGCAATTTCCCGGGTTTTCGAATTGGTACAAAACCAGCATGCAACTCGCCTGCCAAAATACTTCCTAGAATAAACCCCCGCGACTCAATTCCAACGACCTTGGTAATCCCGCACTTCTGATATTTGTTTCGTATCTCTGAAACTATGAATTTAAAAATTCTTCTATCTTTAAAAGCAGTAGAAACATCCTTAAATTGAATTCCCTCCTTTGGGAAATTTGGAACGTTTCTTATTGAGTTCTTTACATCCTCAATTCCAATACTTATTCTATCCATTTTTACTTCAATCTTAAAACTTAGACTTATTAGACAATCATGAATGGAATCCTACGGATTGCATAATTTTCAATGTACCAACATCTGTAGTATTATTGATTTGTTCCACGTGGAACATCAACGACCCAATAATACCAATAAAACATTTATATCGTTTGGAGAAATACCGGGAATTCTAAGAGCTTGCCCTATAGTTTTAGGGTTAATTTTTGACAACTTCTCCCTAGCCTCTGTCGACAATGACAAAATATTTTGATACTCAAATCGATTCTCAATCTTAATATTCTCCAATCTTGATAATTTCTCCGCAGCAGTTTTTTCTCGATTAATATAGCCGGCATACTTGATTCTAATCTCAACTGATTCAATGACATCATTGAATAATGAATCAGGAATCACCTCCAGTTTACTTTTTATCATTGGAAATCTCTCCAAAAAACCTTTTAAAGTTATTTGCGGTCGACTAATGATATTGTACAATTTTGCCTTCTGCCTAATTGGCGCGGAAGAATTTTCCACCAGAAAATCATTAACCAACTCGGGTTTCACCGAAATAGTAGTCAATTGATCAAGCATCCTCTCAATAAATAATGACTTCTCTTTAAATAACTTATAAAAATATTCAGGCAATAACCCTATGCTATAGCCCAATTCTGATAAACGTTCATCAGCATTATCCTGTCTCAATATTAACCTGTGTTCTGCTCTGCTGGTAAACATCCTATAAGGCTCATCCACACCCTTTGTAACCAGATCATCGATCAAAACGCCAATATAAGCTTGATCTCTGGAAAGAACAAGTGGCGGCAATTTCGTCAATTTTTGATGAGCATTGATACCGGCAATCAAACCTTGTGCTCCAGCTTCTTCATAACCGGTTGTTCCATTAATCTGTCCTGCTAAAAACAATCCATCAATTATCTTTGATTCCAACGAATGATGCAATTGTGTTGGATCGAAAAAATCATATTCAATTGCATAACCAGGCCTTATAATTTTTGCATTCTCAAGACCAGGGATATATTTTAAAGCTTGCTCCTGAACTTCAAAAGGTAAAGAGGTAGAAAATCCATTCAAATAATATTCAACAGAATCAACTCCTTCGGGCTCCAAAAATAATTGATGAGATTTTTTCTCTGAGAATATTATCAACTTTGTTTCTATACTTGGACAATATCTTGGACCTAGACTCTTTATCGTCCCATCAAACATTGGTGAAAACTTGAAACCTTTCTCTAATTCCTTATGAACAATTTCATTGGTATAAGTGATATGACAATTTAAAGCAGCCAATTTTTTCTCAGAATGGTAATAATAACTAAATTGATTACCCTCCTCTCCAATCTGCTCTTCCAACTGACTAAAATCAATTGTTCGTTTATCTATGCGTGGTGGAGTACCTGTCTTCATTCTACCAACGCTCAATCCAAAACTTTTCAGCTGTTCGGTAATTCCAAATGAAGCTGGTTCCGAAATTCTACCTCCTCCCAATTGAGTTTTTCCAAAATGCAATAATCCATTGAGAAAGGTGCCATTTGTCAAAATTATGACTTCTGAAAAAAAATCAATACCAACCTCAGTTCTTACTCCTTTGGCACAACCCCCCTCCAAAAGCAATTCGATAGCAGTTCCTTGCCAAAAACTAATATTTATATTTGATTGAAGTTCAATTCTCCAATTCTCTGAGAATTTAATTTTATCACACTGTGCTCTGGGACTCCACATCGCCGGTCCTTTAGAACGGTTAAGCATTCTGAATTGAAGCGTGCTTAAATCAGTGATTTTTCCCATCATCCCACCAAGCGCATCAATTTCACGAACGATTTGACCTTTGGCTATTCCTCCTACAGCAGGATTGCAACTCATTTGAGCAACCCTATTAATATCCATCGTTATGAGTAAAACTTTAGACCCCAATTTCGCAGCAGCACTTGCAGCCTCGCAACCTGCATGACCAGCTCCCACCACAATTAAATTAAAATATCTGCTTCCGCTCATTCAGGTAATAAATAAAAATTAGTTGTACTAAAGACCAACCAATGAATTAAATTTAGACACTAAATCTGTTTCTTTCATTCTCATTACAATTACATCTTCAGGTTCCTTGTCATTGTACCTCAATAAATGTAGTAAACCATGCGAAACAACCCTTACCAATTCATCCATATACAATTGGTCAAAAGTAATTGAATTATTCAACACCCTCTCCGTACTAATGTATATATCTCCGCTTACAACTCCATCTGCTGAATAATCAAAAGTAATTACATCTGTATAAAAATTATGTTTAAGAAATTTCACATTTATGTCGAAAAGATACTCATCACTACAAAAAATATAATTTACCTCACCAAGCTTACTCTTATTGATTCTAATCTCACTCTTCAAAACATTTTCCAATGCCTTAAAATTCACTTCAGGCAAAACCACATCTTCGTTATAAAAAAATATACTCATCAGATGAATCTTTTCAAAACAATTAAAACATCAATTTTCTCGCCAAATGATCAGCGAATAATAGGTCTGATTTCTTAGAAATTATCAAATCGTCAATAACATCAAAATGACCTAATCTATTCATTTTCTTTATTGTTTCACTAAAGTATGAATAAATCTCACCATTAAAGCATCCTTTTATGTAACTATCTGATAAACCCTGGAAGGTTCGCAATTTCAAAATTACATATTCATTATACCTATCAATGTCAGTAAGTGTTTCAATATCAACATCAATAATACCACTTTCTAAGTCACGAATATACTTCTTAATATTCTTGTGATTCCATTGCCTTGAATGCAAATTATAACTGTGCGCTGATACTCCTACACCCAAATAGGCCAACTGGTTCCAATAAGCCAAATTATGTCTTGATACAAAATCATCCTTTGCATAATTACTCACTTCATACTGAGTGTAACCATATGAAACCAATAAATTATTAATTATCCAATACTGGCTGATAAAACTATTTTCGTCATTTTCAACAACTTCACCACTTCTAATCTTCCAAAACAATTTGGAATTTTTGGAAACAGTTAAACTATAAGCCGAAAAATGCTTTATATCATAGTCCATAAGCAGTTTAAGCGATGAAATCAAAAATTTATCAACAATACCAGGCACAGAATAAATTAAATCAACCGAAATATTTACAATTGAAGACGATAATAATATATCTAATGACCTTATTATTAATGCTTTAGAATGATGTCTATTGAATTTTTTTAGAACCTTATCGTCCAAAAATTGTACGCCTAAACTAATTCTATTAATTCCTATGGATGCCAATTGAACCAAATAATCCGAACTTATATTCTCAGGATTACATTCCAAAGTAATCTCTGCGTCAAGTTTTACCCTAAACCTGAATCTTATCTCTTTAAGTATTTTAAAAAGCTGATTATGTGTTAATAAAGATGGCGTACCTCCTCCAAAATAAATTGTACTAATTTCTTTATCAACTAAATAATTTTCTCTTAAGGCAATTTCCTTTACAACAGCATCAACATAATCTGCTATAAGATACAACTGATTTCCGGAGTAGAAATCACAATAATGACACTTTTCATTACAAAAAGGTATATGAATATACAATCCGGACATATATATATAAATTTACTCAATTGGAATCTTATTAATTCTTGTCAAATGACGACCTCCTTCAAAATCTGTGTTAAGAAAAATATGAACTATTTCCAAAGCTTTCTTAATTGAAAGAAAACGAGCAGGAAGTGAACAAACATTGGCATTATTATGAGATCTTGCAAGCTCAGCAACCTTATCGTTCCAGCAAATAGCCGATCTTATACCCTGGTGTTTATTAACAGTCATATTAATACCATTTCCAGAACCACAGCAAACAATTCCAATTAAATCCGAATCATTTTCAACTGCAAAAGCCAATGGGTGAGCATAATCAGGATAATCGCAACTTTCCCCAGAAAAACAGCCGAAATCAATTGTTTCATAATTTTTTTCTTTAAGACACTGAATGATAGCATTTTTTAATGCAAATCCAGCATGATCAGAAGCTAAAGCTATTTTCAACATGATATTGATTTAAAAATTTGTATTTAACTGAACATATAATGTTAATAACTGTTAATAAATTTTGAAATTCACTCCAAAAAAAAAGTTAAAACACATTTTAATCAAGAAAGAGCTAAAAATTGCATATTTTTAAAATAAAAATAAAAAACAACTAAACTTTAAATAATAAAAATTGAAAATAATTCCAGCTCAATATTTAAAATTAACATTGTGTTAATAAAATTATATTTTGCAGTTTTGCAATTATTTATAAAGTTAATAAACAATCAACATCTTTTTAAAAGATGTAAATTATCAAAAACTTAAATAATTATAAACAATATTAACAGCATATAAATAATTAATCAATTCTTTCAAATTTAAAAGTTTTTAAAATATACTATTGACTTGTTCATAGAATGAAATCCCTCTTTCATTTTATCATTTTAATAGATTCTTAAACTAAATTTTTCACAAGTTACTGATGATACCTACTGCTAAAATTAAAAAAAACCTAAGAGTACTTCTGGTTGAAGATAATGCTTTGAATCAGAAGTTAATGATTATAAATTTATCCAAATTAAATTGTAATGTTACCATTGCCAATAATGGTTTGGAAGGATTAAATATATTTAAAGTTCAAAAATTTGACGTGATATTGATGGATTTAATGATGCCGGTAATGGACGGTTTTGAATCATCAATGGAAATTAGAAAACTTGAGAACGAAGAAAAAAGCAGAGGTTATACACACATTATCGCTTTTACTGCAAATACATTAAACAATGATTTTCAAAAATGCGTTGAAAATGGAATGGATTATCTTATGGAGAAGCCTTTCAATGCATTCAAATTTAAAGAGATCATAAAATCTTTTGAAGAACATATATAATGAAACCTTATTAACTGATGGGAGAATTTGTTGATTTAAGAGATCTCAATGGTGATGATGCTGAAAGGGAGTTAGACAACCAGTTAAGACCATTAAAGTTTGCTGATTTTGCCGGTCAATCCCAAATAACAGATAATATCCAGGTTTTTGTTAAGGCTGCGATTATGCGGGGTGAATCGCTGGACCATGTATTGTTACACGGTCCACCAGGATTAGGTAAAACAACTTTGTCAAATATCATTGCCAATGAACTTGGTGTTAAATTGAAATTGACATCTGGTCCGGTATTGGATAAACCAGGTGATTTGGCTGGTCTACTTACTAATCTTGAAAAAAATGATGTACTTTTTATTGATGAGATACATCGTTTGAGTCCTGTTGTTGAAGAATATCTCTATTCTGCAATGGAAGATTTTCGTATTGATATATTGATAGATAAGGGCCCGAGTGCAAGATCTATTCAGCTAGAACTAAATCCATTTACACTAATTGGGGCAACCACCAGGAGTGGTTTATTAACCAGGCCTTTGCGTGCCAGGTTTGGCATTACTTGTCATCTTGAGTATTATGACATTGAAATATTAACTGGTATCGTTAAAAGATCTGCCAGAATACTTGATGTTAAAATTGAAAAGGACGC
>Ga0172379_10011748_pt1 | contig 10364 bp, 13 predicted proteins | sample GrowelOW334metaG_FD_119756 | JGI IMG/M metagenome (GOLD analysis project Ga0172379, IMG submission 119756) | Groundwater microbial communities from an aquifer near a municipal landfill in Southern Ontario, Canada - Groundwater well OW334 metaG | ecosystem: Environmental > Aquatic > Deep...
GGAACCTTATGCCCATCCACCCAGTATCCGCGCGCCACGTTGCGGACGAGGATTTCAAGCTTGATCGGAAACGCGCGCTTGACGACGATGCCCTGGTCGTTGAGCGCGGTCTCGAACGGCTTCACGAGGTGCGTGCGAATCCCGCGTTGCTCAAGCAGGCGATAAAACGCGAACGAGAACCGCTTGCGCAAATCGCCGGTCCCCTCGATGACGTCGGCCTGGTTCGCCCCGTGGATGTCGTCCTTGAATGTCATGAGGAGCGTGCCGTCCCCATGCGAAAAAAACCGCTTGCTGCTTCCTTCAATGAGAGGATTAGACATAGATGGATCGGAGGAATTGATTGAGGAGCTCGTAATTTTTCTGAAGCTCGGGCTTGCCGACCATGAGGACGCACTCGGAGTGAAAGATGTGGTCGTCGATGATCTTCAGGTGGTTGGCCGTGAGCGACTTTCCCGTCTCGACCACGTCCATGATCGCGTCGACGACGCCGAGATACGGCATGCCTTCGGAGGCACCACGGATTTCCTGAATCGACACGTCCACCTTGAGCCGGTCGAAATACTCGCGCGTCAGATTCGGAAACGCGGTGCCGACCGTCTTCCCCATCAGGTGAAACGGGTGGTTGACCGCGGCATCGGCCGGAACTGCAAGCGCCATGCGGACGTGTCCGCGGCCAATCTTGATGATCGGACGGACCGTGGCGCGCGTCTCATAGATGAGATCGAGCCCGCTGAATCCCGTATCAATGGCGCCCTGCTCGATCATGAGCGGAATGTCCTTCGGGTGGAGGAAGACGACTCGAAAGCGCGAGTCGTTGTTGAGGCGCGTCTGAAGCCGCCTGCCCATATGGGCGGGAATCACGTAATTTTTCTCACCAAGAAAATCGAGCACGTGCTTCTTGAGGCGGCCCTTGCTCGGAATGCCGATGATGATCTGGTTTTTCTTCCTGGTGAAATGTTGCATAGGGTCAGCGATGGCGAGCGCGCAGGACGCGCGTGACGTCGCTCAACGAAATGGATTGGTCGCGAAGACAGACGAGGAGATGGAACAGAAGGTCCGCGGATTCCTCCACGATCTCCTCCTGATTGCCGCCGACGGCCGCAAGGCTGACCTCAACGCCTTCCTCGCCGACCTTCTGGGCGATACATTTCGTTCCTTTGGCCTTGAGCGAGCGGACATAACTCGATTCGTCGCCCGTTGCCAAGCGCTCGTCGATGATGCGTTCAAGCCGCGACAAAAACGGAAGGTTCTCCGATTCCCCGAAGCAGGAAACAGAACCCGTGTGGCACGTCGGTCCGGCCGGGATGGCTAAAATGAGAATCGTGTCCTGGTCGCAGTCGACCGACACGTGGACCACCTCGAGCACGTTTCCCGAGGTCTCCCCCTTTTGCCAAAACCGCTGCTTGCTCCGACTAAAAAAATTCACCAATCCCGTGGTGAATGTCTTTTCCAATGCCTCTTGGTTCATGTATCCAAGCATAAGCACGTTTCCGTTGTCCGCGTGTTGCACGATGGCGGGAATCAATCCGCCGCCCTTGTCCCAATCGACGAAAGGAATGTTTGTGTCCATAAGACCTATGCAAGGTAGTTTCTATTTCTGATCGTGTCAATGATTTCGGGACGCTCGTAAAGTGCCTTGCCGACGACGACGTCGCGCACGCAGATCCGCTCGAGTTCCAGCAGATCGCCCGGGCTCGTGACCCCGCCCGCCGGAATCACGTTCAGGCCGGGATACGTCGCGAGCAGACGCTCGTACAGGCCGGCGTCAACGCCGGAAAGGCTCCCGTCCTTGCGGACGTCCGTGACAAGCACGTGCCTCACGTGATCGGCGCCAATGCGTTCGATCGCCGCGTCAAAGCTCAGGCCGGTCGTTTGCGTCCATCCGTGCGTTGCCACGAAGCCGTCCTTGAGATCAAGCGCCAGGACGAGCCTGTCCGCTCCGAATCGCGCTTCGGCATCGCGCCAAAACGAACCGGGCTGGATCGCCACCGTTCCGACCATCACGCGTTCCACGCCCAAATCCAAATACGAGCCTATTTGTTCGAGCGTACGGATCCCGCCCCCGAATTGCACGGCGAGCCCCTCCGAAACAACGGATCGCAATACGTCCTCGTATAGGGCGACGCCGTCCTTCGCCCCGTCCAGGCTCACAAGATGCACCATGTGAAAACCATGCTTTTTCCATTGGCGGGCCGCCTCAATGGGAGAGAGCGCATAACGCGCCTCCTGAGAAAAATCACCCTGGGTTAGCCGGACGACGTGGCCGTCGATAAGATCAATGGCCGGAATGACGCGCATAGGTCGAAGATGCTTAGGACAGAGCCAGTATACGGGATCCGGGCGTTTTTTCCAGGAATCCCGTTGACATCCGATCCCTCTTCCTTTATAGTTCCCGCACCGTCAGACACGCTCACGTTTGACCAAAATCTATGTTGACCATCCGTCTCTCCCGCACCGGGAAGAAAAAACAACCGATGTACCGCTTCGTCATCATGGACAAGCGCAAGGACCCGTGGGGCAAGTCCCTCGAGATTCTCGGCTCGCGCAACCCGCGCACCAAGGAAACGATCCTCGAAGTCGAGCGCATCAAGTACTGGATCTCCAAGGGCGCCGAAGCCTCCGACTCGGTCTGGAACATCCTCGTGGACCAGAAGATCGTCGAAGGCAAAAAGCGCAACGTCACCCACATCTCGGCCGCGCGCCGCAAGACCATGGCGGATGAGAAGGCAAAGGCAGAAACCCCCGCCGCATAGGCAGGGGTTTTCGTTTATGCCGTGACCTCGCGCAGCAGGTACCGCGGATCGAACGTCGGGGAGCAGGTCGCGCAGGAGCTTGGGCGCGAGATGCGGCGGTGGCGCGTCGCGACGTGGCCGAACGGACATGAATACGTGACGGTCGAAGGAATGAGCCGCGCGAGCGTGGTCACACGCTCGCGCGTTTTGATTTCCATGCCAAGTCGCGGGCGGCGGTCCATCTGTCGGACGCGGACGCGGACGTCGTGCTCCAGCATGGGCAGCGATTCCCCGCCGGCGTTCAAGTACGTGCGGCGCATGGTGCGCACGATGGCGTTAAACGTCGCCCCGTGACGCATGGGCCGAATGGTCCCGTCGCACGCGTCGCTCACGTGCCAGAGCTCATGCATCACCGTGTCGAGCGCGTCGTGTTCGCCAAGCACCGTCCTGTTGTTATAGGCGGATGACCCTGCCTGCCTGCCGGCAGGCAGGCACCCCGCCGCGACAAGTCGCGCGCTAAAGCTGATCGCGTACAGCGCGTCGGACTCGGCCGCGCGCATCGGGCGCCGCTGCTGCCGGAACCCGATGGTCTGCCCAAGGCGCGTGGGCGGCAGCTTGTACGCGAGCACGAGAATCTTTGAAGGATCGACGTGCGCCAGCTTCGGAACCAAAACGCACGCGCGGCGAACGACCGTTTCAAACAAATTGGGGAGATGCACGACGTCGGCCATATCCGCATCAGTGTAGCACGCATGCCTTAAACGATTGACGACCTGCTCGTATTGTGTTACTTTTCGCCTCCCGAAATCCATTCGGGAATAGGAGTTTCAATGGACGCCCTGTTCGCTTTCTTCAAGTTTCTTCTCGGACATTGGCTGTACTTGCTACCTGCCTTCCTTCTATTCATCAGCCTGTTCACGGTTGAGGAACAGACGGTCGCAATCGTCACCCGCTTCGGCAAGTTCGTGCGCGTCGCGCACAGCGGCCTGTGCGCGAAGATACCGTTCATCGACGATATTGCCGGTCACGTTTCACTGCGCGTCGAACAGCTCGTCATCGAAGTGGTCACCAAGACGCACGACAACGTATTCGTGACGATCAAGGTCGCGGTCCAGCACGTGGCCATGCGCGAAAAGGTCTTCGAGGCGTTCTACAAGCTCGAACATGTCAACGAGCAGATGGAATCCTACGTGGCGGACGCGATCCGCGCGCAGGTTCCGACCCTTAATCTCGACGAGCTGTTCGAACGCAAGGACAACATCGCCAACGCGGTCCAGAACAGGCTGTCGGAAATCATGATCCAGTACGGCTGGACCATCGTGCAGACGCTGGTCACGGACATCAAGCCGGACGCAAAGGTCGTCGAGGCGATGAACGACATCAATGCCGCGCAGCGCAACCAGGAAGCAGCCAAGGCACGGGCCGAAGCCGAACGGACCCTCAAGGTCACGGCCGCCAGGGCCGAAGCCGAGGCCATGGCGCTCCAAGGCAAGGGCATCGCGGACCAGCGCAAGGAAATCCTCAATGGGCTTGCAGCCGCGGTGAAGGAACTGCAGGAACAGATCCCGGGCATGAAGGTGGAAGACATTATGGCCATCATCATGCTCAACCGCTACTTCGACACGCTGCAGGAAGTCGCGGCCGCGTCGAACACAAACACCATCATGCTCCCGAACTCGCCGGACGCGCTTGCAGCGCTGACCAAGCAGGTCATCGCGGCCATGAAGGCGGGAGCCGCGGAATCATAGGAGGCTAAACAATGGAAAACTGTTCATTCGACGCTGAACTGGTCTGGCAAAAGATGCTTGAGGACGCTGAGTTCACGGACGCCATTCCCGACGGGCCTGCGAGACAAGTTTATCGCGACATGATCGACGAGCTTCCCGATGTCTTCGGAGAATGGATGAGCAGGCCGTATGCGGACTGCTTCGTCAGTTCAAGGATCTGCATTCTGTGCCACCTTATCGCCGCATCCTTCATCAACCGACTGATCTGCGCGATTCCACATGATGACGTGCGCTTCCGGTTCATCGAAAGGACGGAAACGATCGACATCATGACCTCGATGCTTACGCTGGAACTCGAGAAACTGAAATCCATCTTAAAGGATATTTCACGCCTCGATGCGCCTGAAGGCATTTCGGGGGATGAATACACGACGCTCGTTCACCGCGTACGAGACGGGATCAGCGAGGAAGCCGCGGCCGCCTATCGGGACGGAACGCTGACCGTGGAAAATCTGCTCATGGTCCAGCCGTTCGCAATTCTCCGCTTCAAGAACTACTAGCCCTGGCGACGCGCGTCGCCTTTTTTGTTTCCGCAGCCAATTGACGGTCTGCGACAAACCGACTACCGTGTCGGCGCACTGGAGGTGCTTCTGATGGGCGAACTTATCGTTCTTTTCTTACCCTGGTCTTGGCAAAACCTGCTTAGAGACCCGACCTTCACCGGGTCCATACCCGACGGAACGCCGCGAGACCTCTTTCAAGAACTGCTCGAGAAAATCCCAGAGATCGTCGGTGAGGAGATAATGGCCAAGCCGGTCGATGCCATCAGCCTCTTCGAGGCCATCGAGCGCGTGCAACGGCACGTGGCAGTAACCGGGTTCATGGGAAACGTCGTTCGAGAATTTCCAGATGACCACCCACTGTTTTCTGGTCAGTCCACAAAAGAAGATGTGGCTAGGACACTGGACGAGTCCTGTCGAGATCTCTCGAATCGTGTCGACCGAATCCTGTCCTCGCTTGTCGAGCTGGTCCTGAACGTGCCGACAAATCGAGTCGAGCTCCTCGAGGCCATGGACGTCGGATTGCCACTCGAGGCCGTGGAAGGCATACGTGCCGGCACGCTCACCATCGGGGAGTTGTTTTCGATGACGCCCCAAGCGGCCCTGTTGGTTGTGAAACGACCGGAACTCTGACAAAAACCCCGCCTCTCTGGAGAAGCGGGGTCATTTTTATTCCTTCTTCGTTCCGACGGCCTCCGAGATGTTCGCGTATCCGTCGCGTTTAAGAAGCTCGACCAGGCCGCGATTGATTTCGCCGATGAGCTGCGGGCCCTCGAAGATCATGCCGGTCGCAAGCTGGAGGAGCGACGCGCCGAGGCGAATTTTTTCGTAGGCATCCTCGGCGGAGAAGATGCCGCCGGATCCCATGATGACGTAGCGCGATCCGACCGCGCGGTACGCGTGCGCGATGAGCGCGTTTGCCGGCTCGACCACGGGCCGGCCGCTGATGCCGCCCTTGTCCGTGACCATAATTTCGTCCTGGTTCACGGTCGCGCGGTCGAACTTCTTGGTGAGGTTCGAGATGACGAATCCGTGCACGCGATGACGGTTGGCCACGGCGACGAGCGCGTCGAATTCCTCGGTCGAGATATCCGCTGGCATCTTGAGGAAGACCGGCTTCGCGGTTGGGATCGGATCAAGCGCCGTGAGCAAGTGGTCGAGTGCCTCGGGCGAGGTGAACGGTTCCCCGCCGCAGGTGTTCGGACAGGAAATGTTCACGGTGAAGTAGTCGCCGATATCCGTGAACGCGCGAAACGCCTTGACGTAATCCGCGATCCCCGCCCCCTGCTCGACGGTCGCGGCCGAATTCGTGCGCGCCACGCTCGTGCCGAACGGAATCGCCGCATCGAATCCGCGAAGCCGCTTCGCGATTGCCTCGCATCCGTCGTTCTTCAGCCCGTACCACACCACGAGTCCGTTCGACTTCGGCAACCTCCAGAGACGCGGGCGCGGATTCCCCTCGCACGGCTCGCCGGTGACGGACCCGATCTCCTCGAACCCAAATCCGACCTCCGGCATGATCCCGAGCAACTGCGCGTTCTTGTCGAACCCCGCGGTGAGCCCGACCGGATTTTTGAAATGGATCCCGAGAATGGTCTGCTCAAGCGCCGGATGATCGAACGCAAACAAGGCACGGATGACGCGACGAGTGAGCGCGAACTTTCCAAGACGCGCGCCGAACCAGGTTACGGCATCGTGCACATCCTCCGGATCGAGCCTAAAAAAAATCGGCTTCGCCACGTTCCGATACGCCCAATGCTGAAATGACGTTGCAAACATAGTGGCATCATTCTCCACTTTCGTCCGATGGTTGGCAAGAGATCGAAGATGATAATAATAAAAATTCCCCGAGAACTCGGGGAAAATTCTTCTGCTGATAATTTTACTTTACTCCCCTTCCACGATGTATGGGTATGGCTGTTCAAGCTTTACGCCAAGAATTTTGGCCATGTGCGTTAGCTCGTTATCCCTACTATCCAGACGTGTCTCGTATTCAGTTAGATGATTTTTAAGTGAGGCCAATCTATCGTCCTTTGCGTCCAATACGCGTTCCTCTTCTATTACGGCGCTAATCGCTTGGATTGCTTCCTCTGCAGCCAGCAACTCATGCTCCGACCTTATCCGCTTATCCACTAGCTCTTTTCGTCGCTTCAAAAGATTGCTCGTATGATCGGCCAAGGCTTCTTCTCCTCTTTGTATTGTGTCTAAATTCCGTTTCGCTTGATTTAAAGATTCCTCCCATCGCTTTGCCGACTCCATCCCAAAAAAGGCTGCGATTCTGGGCTTCGTGTTCTTGATTCTATCGAAAACTCCTCTCACCGTTGCTGTTTCCTCTTTCATTCTTTGTTTAGCGGTTCCGTCCAAGATATCGCTCGCCAAAAAGCCCAAATCTGTACCTTGTATCTCGATGTTATTGCCAGGCATTTCATTTGGATTCTCTAATTGAGATATGATTTTTGAAATGTCTCCTTTCCTGGCGGTACAAAGATCGTTCAATTTAGATTTCTCATCCTGATCGATTCCGCCACCTTGATAAGAGCTGACAATTCCCTCTACGAATCTGACTTTTTCGGCGGCTGCCTTTTCTCTGTCAGCAAGGCGCTTGAGCACGTCAATCCGTTCTGCCTCCACATCCTTAATATCGGCATCTGCTTTCGACGCCTCATTTCCAAACATGAAATGTGCGTGTTGAAGGGCGTCTTGCAGCGCCGACCTTGCTTCATCTTTTTTCCCGGCCAAAGAAAGTATCTCAACCGTGCCTTCAAGCATGCTGTCCCTAATCTCTTGTTCAAGAGAAGCCGCCGCATGGATTTGTTTATTCAACGTGGCACGTTCGTTTTCGAGCGTCTGTCTTAAAGCACCGATCGCCTCATTGCTGAAACCTCCTTCCTTGATTGTTCCATCCAATATCACAAGTTTTTGACCAATCTCTTGATCTGCTTGTTCTAAATTTCTCAATGCCGCTGATGTTTCGGCCAGCTGTGACTCCTTTGGAGACATCTCGCGCGAAAGCGCCAAAATTCGCCGAGCTCGATCCGCAACCGGTTCCATTTTCTCCACGATTGTCTCGACGTCGCTTTCAGGCCTTGCGTAATCAACTCGTCGTCTTGCCATATGCTTATTACAAAAAAAGTCCTATAATAATTCTATAGTAGTCTAGATAACGATTCGAAACAATATGAAGATGGCAAAAATCACGCAGGCCGCGCATGACAAGCGCGTGGCGCTCATCGAGAAACAAGCCAAGGAGCTTGCGAAAATGGTCGACAAGGCCGAGAAGATTAAGACGGCGATCGTCGCGAACATGAAGGAGCTTGAAAAACAGGTTCGCGCGGCGGCCGCGCGCAAAGGCGAGGAAAAGATGACGCAGGTGCTCAAAAAAATCAGGAACAAGAAGTAGATCTTGAGGAAGATCGCCGCCAGTCGGCGATCTTTTTATGATCTCCCGAAAGGAGCACGTCGGGCACCGACCACTTTTTATAAACCGGCGGCTTCGTGTACTGCGGATACTCGAGCACGCCTTCTTCCGTGTGCGACTCCTCGGCAAGTGATTCCTTTTTCCCGAGCACACCAGGCACGTTGCGCGCGATGGCGTCGATCATCACGAGCGCGGGCAATTCCCCGCCGGTCAGCACGTAGTTCCCGATCGAAAACGACTCGTCCGCGAGATGCTCCTCCACGCGCGCGTCGATTCCCTCATACCGCCCGCAAAGAAAGATCACTTGTTCGTATTTCGCCAAGCGAATCGCATCCTTCTGCGAAAACGTCTTCCCCGACGCGGACGTCAAAACAACCCTAACTTTTGACCTTTGACTTTTGATTTTTGACTTTTGCCCTTTGACCTCCCGCACTGCCTTCTCGAACACGTCCACCTTCATGACCATTCCCGGCCCGCCGCCATACGGCGTGTCGTCGACGCGCCGATGCTTGTCCTCGGCCCAGTCGCGCAGGTCATGCGCCTGGATCGCAATCAGCTTCTTCTCCTGCGCGCGGCCCAAAATGGATTCCGACGCATAGCCGGATATCATGTTCGGAAAGATGGTGAGCACGTCGTATCGGCGCATTTTTTGCTTTGGCATATCGGTGTCATCCTACGACATCGTCCGATGCCTGTCACGATTGACAGATGGGCGGAATTTTACTAGAGTCCTTGTCCATCCAACAACGAAGGAGTGGAACATGAAGACACGAACCGATGGCAAGACAATGACGCCGACAACGGAATGGGTCAACGAGATCGTCACGCTGACTCGAGAGGTGCTGCAAAAACAAAACGGCACGTTTCCGGAACACCTGGCCTGGGACATATCTGCGGCCTTGTCCGACCCGATCCAGCGCTACGACATGGTGGCCCAGCTCCTGAAGCTGTGCCTCATTCGACCGAACGGCGAGGCCGTGAAAGATGCCAAGCTTTTGAAGGGACGCTTGCTCTACCACAACAAAGGAATGATAGTCTGGGGCACGCGTGACATCGAGGCCCAGGAAGGATTCGCGATTTTGGACCGCAGCCAACGGATCATCGGCGGCAAACCGTGCTGGATCGAAAGAAACCTGACGTCGTTCGAGGAACGCGTCATGTGGTTCGATGGTTTGTGGGAGAATCGGTTGTACCCGCTCAACTCGATCAGAGAACTCCAGGAGTGCGGAGAAATCCCTGCGTATTCGGTAAACTACCGAGATCATAAGACGAATAAAAACATCGGATTCGTGGTCATCGGCAATTCCGAGGGGCCGCGATACGAATCGATCGAACGCCTCATGGCGGCAGGAAACGAGCCGGCATACATCGCGCACACCAGCATGATCGATGGAATGACCCGAATATACCACTTTGTCCTTGGGGCACGAGAGGTGTTCACCGATTACGGCAGGCTTTATCTGCACGTGGCCGGAGGGGTGGCGTACGTCGATCGGACCATGGATGACGAGGACTTCACCCACCAAATCTGGCGCGGACGCGAAAAGATGCTCGAAGCGTACCGCGTGTGCGGGATGTGCGTCGTCGACGACCAGATCGCATACGCGGCGATGATGACACGTGACGGACCCGTCACCACCTGCATCCGCGGCGAAACGCGCGAATTCGCGAGCATCCATCACTGGTGGGCATCGAGGTCGGGAGACAACCGGTTCGTCGTGTTCGACGGGTGGAAGCCGGAGGTCGGCGTACACGTCAATTACGTGCGGCTGTGCGACGGGTGCGTCGCACCTGATGAAATCCGGCTCGCGGACGACGGCGTCACGCTGCATGTCCAGCTCCGTGGCGAAAAGAAATCGTGCACCTTCGACCTCAAGGCGCTCGGCATCATCTGACCTCGCAACCGCGGGGTCTTTTTCTTAATCAA
>Ga0172379_10011749_pt1 | contig 10363 bp, 10 predicted proteins | sample GrowelOW334metaG_FD_119756 | JGI IMG/M metagenome (GOLD analysis project Ga0172379, IMG submission 119756) | Groundwater microbial communities from an aquifer near a municipal landfill in Southern Ontario, Canada - Groundwater well OW334 metaG | ecosystem: Environmental > Aquatic > Deep...
AGGTAAAATTGGAGAAAAAGTATGTCTCAAGGGTTGGGTAAATACAATTCGTGATCATGGAAAAATAACTTTTATTGATTTAAGAGATAGAAGTGGAATTATCCAATGTGTCGGTATGAACCTTCCCCATATTTCTCAGGAGTCGGCGGTTGAAATAATCGGAACCGTTGCCAAAAGGCCGGACAAACTTGTTAATTCAAAAATTGTAACAGGTTCAGTTGAGATTCAAATAGAAAAATTGGACGTGGTAAGTCCGGCTGCCGAACTCCCGTTTGATATTGGTGGGGAAGATTTAAATGTCGAATTACCAACTCTTTTGGATTTTCGATCACTGACCTTAAGACATCCGAAACAGCAGGCAATTTTTAAAGTTCAGGCTGTAATAATCGATGCTTTCAGACAAGCTCTTGCCAAAAAAGAATTTATTGAGTTTCAAGCTCCATCGATAATATCTGCGGTTCCCGAGGGAGGGGCGGAAGTGTTTAAAGTTAAATATTACGATCATGAAGCCTATCTTTCTCAGAGTCCACAGCTTTATAAATCGCTTCTGGTGGGTATTTTTGAACGTGTCTTTAGTGTTAATCAGATATTTAGGGCAGAGCCATCAGTTACCACACGCCATTTATCCGAAATTACAAGCCTGGATGCGGAGTTTGGTTTTATTGATTCATGGATAGACGTTTTGGATATGGAAGAATATGTCATTCGTTATATTTTTTCAGAAGTAGAAAAAAGATGCAAAGAAGAATTAGCATTATTTAAAGCCACACTTCCCAAACTCACAGATAAAATTCCGGTTTTAAAACTTAGAGAGGCTCAAGCAATTATTTATAAACGCACAGGTAGAGATGTCAGGGACGAAAAAGATCTGGCACCCGAAGATGAACGCGAAATATGTAAATGGGCACTTGAAGAAAAGGGAAGCGATTTGGTGTTTATTTCTCATTTTATTTCCAAGAAAAAACCATTTTATGTATATCCGGATCCGGCCGATCCGACTTATGCTTTCTCAGTTGACCTTTTGGGTCGTGGTGTTGAATGGTCAAGTGGTGGGCAAAGACTTAATAATTATCAGGAAATTCTTAAAAATCTAAAAGAGTGGGGTTTAAAAGAAAAAGATGTTGAACTTTATCTACAGTCGTTTAGGTATGGTGTTCCTCCTCTTGGCGGTTTTGCATTGGGAGCCGAACGTATGACAATGCATATATTGGGTCTTAAAAATGTTAGAGAGGCTTCACTTTTCCCCAGGGATATGGAAAGGGTAGACACCAGACTTTAAAAATGGATTTTTTGAAAAATAAAAATATTTTTTTATATTTTATAATAGCTTGTTTTGTTTTTATTTCGACAACCGCGCTTGCTTTATCCAAACAGGTGGAAGATTCCGGTCAATTGCCCAAAAGTTTAATTACCCTGCCATATAAATTTTTTCCTTTTAACCCGGTCTTATCCGCAGACTCAAATTTTCCTGTCATTTCTGCCCAAGGGGCAGTGGCGGTTGATTTGGATTCAGGGGTACCGCTATATGAAAAGAATCCGGACTCTCCACTTCTTCCCGCTTCAACTACAAAAATTGTGACTGCATTGGTGGCACTTGATACCTACCATCTGGATCAAGTGCTTACCGTACCCAAAGGATCCGTTGTAGATGGTCAAAAAATGGGGCTTTATGTGGGAGAGAAGATGAGAGTTGAGGATCTTCTTTACGGACTTTTGGTTTACTCAGCCAATGATGCAGCAATGGTTTTGGCCGGTAATTATCCGGTTTCTTCGGAAAGTGGCACTTCCGGTTATGATGAATTTATTATTGCAATGAATTTGAAAGCCAAAGAACTTTCAATGACTAATTCTTATTTTGAAAATCCGGTGGGTTTGGATGGGGTAAACCAAACAACAACAGCAAGAGATTTGGTCCGTGTTTCGGAAGTGGCCATGAGGAATCCCGTATTTGCAGAAATAGTAGGAACAAAGTCCATCACAGTTAGTGATATAACAGGCAAATCAAAATATAATCTTAAAAATATTAATAAACTTTTAGGAGAACTTCCCGGAGTTTCGGGAATTAAAACCGGGTGGACCGAAAACGCTCGGGAAAATTTGGTGACCTATATCGAACGGGACGGACAGGATGGTGTTTCGCATAGGATTATGATTGCTATTTTAGGAAGTCAGGATAGATTTGGAGAAACCGAAGAATTGATCGACTGGATTTTCACAAACTATGAATGGCAAGAAGTAAGACCCTCTACTCTGTTTGGTAATAATCGGCAGTAATTGCCGGAAGATAGGCGGTAAATCCGTTATCCCCCTCAAAAACGTAAATGGGCTGATAATATTCGGTAATCTCTTCAGGATCAAAATAGGCCAAATAGATCCTTCTAATCTTTAAATTATCTCCCTCTGCATTAATACCCAAACTGGCTATATATGCTTGTCCGTTTTGAAGTTCCCCAAAGGCTACTTCAGGTGTTTTTACAGGATAGGTTGAATACTGGGTTTCATCAACCGCATGGTAATGATACTCGGAAGCAACGATTTGTTGTCCTTGATTGGGAACTCCGCTCATAATTGCCCAAACATTTGATTGGTTTGGATTTTTAGTCAGACTTGGCAGATTATCATAATTTTTTCTAAATAAATTTATTTTTATAAAATTGGCTTCGGAAAGTGACATTGCGCTAATAAGTTGTCCATCCGATATCTTTAGGAAATCATGTGTTACTGAACCGGTGAGATCATCAGGTAACATGCCGGCCTTTGATAGATAAGATCCAAAATCTGAAGCAGCCACCTCTGCCACAGGAGGCATAAGATTAATAAGACTATTGTCAGATGCCAAATCATAACTGATCGAAAAATTATTTGTAACAATATTTATTTGCAGGGTAGAAGGATAGTTGGAATGTTTGAACTTATAAACAGTCTCGGATATTTGTTGGATATCTTTATCAAATCCCAAAGACTCAGCCTTACTTTTGGTATTATCAAGTGAAAGTAGGTTAGCGCTTATTTTAGGCATAAAATACACTTTTGCTTGAGTGGCCATATCTTGGGGCAATCCTCCCGTTACGGTTTCCAAAGTATAAGTCAATTTGGTTGTGGCACTTTCCGGAAAAGGAATCTTTGTCAATTTTCCAAATTTAACAGTTGGGTCAGGAGTTGGGGCGGGAAATACTTTTTTATAAAGACTCACTCCCGCGTCGAGGAAAATTCGTCCAACCATGAGAAAGATAATCAAGTAGATTCCATATCTAATTACCTTTCTGGATATTATTGAAATGTTGGTAAGAGATGCCATTCCTTAATTATAAATTGTAATCGTTAAATGATAAATGATAAATGAGTAATAAGGTGTTAAAATTGAAGCTATGGCACAAGTTCGTACCCGTTTTGCTCCCAGTCCGACCGGATCGATGCATATTGGAAACTTAAGAACCGCCTTTTATGCTTATGCTCTTGCTAAGCACGAAAACGGCGATTTTATATTAAGAATTGAAGATACCGATAAAAAACGTGAGGTAAAAAACGGCACACTCGAAATAAAAGCGCTTTTGGAGATTTTTGATATCAAATGGGATGAATTTTACATTCAGTCGGAAAGACTTCCTTTGTACAAAAATGCTGCAGAAGAGTTGGTGGCGAAGGGGCACGCTTTTTATTGTCAATGTGAAGCAAAAAATGCAAAAGAAGAAGGTTTCTCGAGCATACTTCGCGATCCTTGCCGTGATAGGGATCTTACCTCGGGTGCAATAAAATTAAAAGTCCCGGACGATGGTGAGGTTAAATTCAAGGATTTCATTTTGAATGAAGAAATTTTATGGCACACACCGGTGGTTTTTGATGCCACACTTCTCAAATCCGACGGGTATCCCACATACCATTTAGCGGTTGTAGTTGACGACCATGAAATGAAAATTACACATGTTTTAAGAGGACACGATTGGCTTCCGTCAACCCCTATTCATTTACTGGTATATAAATTTCTTGGTTATGAAATTCCCAAAATCGGACACCTTACCGACATACTTGATCCCGAAGGAGGAAAACTTTCAAAAAGAAAAGGTAGCACCTCAGTTCGCGGACTTTTGAATGAAGGTTACCTTCCCGAGGCGCTTTTTAATTTTGTGATACTTTGTGGTTGGGCTCCCAAAGATAATCGTGAACTTTATACACTTTCTGAATTTGTTAAAAACTTTGACATTAACGGTTTTCAAAAATCAAACCCGATATTTAATAAAGAAAAACTTGATTGGTTTAATGGAGAATATATAAGGAAACTTTCCAATGAAAGTTTAAGTTCGAAATTCCAAATTATAAATTCAAAATTTGCCGGATTACCCGAAGATAAACAAATTAAAATCACCGAGCTTATTAAAGACAGGATCAAAAAAATTAACGATCTTAAATCTTTTGCCGGATTTTTTTGGGAAACACCAAGCGTTGATGAAAATCTTTTGAGTAAAGACTATCAAAAACATATTTCTGATGCATTACAAATCATAAAAAATCTTGATAGTTGGAAGTTGGAAAATCTAAACGAAAAACTTATGGCAAATATTCAAGAAAAAGGTTATAAAACAGGCGATTTCTTTATGACTTTAAGAATTGCAATATCAGGTTCAAAATTTACTCCACCCATCAATGATTCAATAATAATTTTGGGTAAAGATGAAGTCGTAAAAAGGCTGGAAAAATTGTAAATTTTAAAATATGTCTCATGATCTGCCCACAACAACTTATAAAATAATTAAGGAAAAAGTTGATACGGAATTCTTTCGCAACAAACTTAAACTAAAAAGTTTAGAGGCAAAAAACAGTTTATTCAAAAAATATCCTCATGTCCAAAAATTTCTTAATGATAACGAAATTGATCTTGGTAAAATTCGTGCATATTCCGCAAAAGCCGTTACAACAGGAGCTTTAACAGGAAGTCTTTTTTTAAGTGTTCCAAATATTTCCAGAGATATACCGATAATAAATTCCGTAGTTCGAGACATTTCGGATTTTGATAACGATCAATCCGGCTTGTTAAATCAAGAAAAACTTTTAAGTAAGTTCAAAGAACTTTTACCAAACAGTGTCGAACCTTTGAGCCGATCTCAAGAAAAAAATATAGAACAGGCGATTAATGAAATAATCGGTGTACGTACAAAAGCCACGCTTGAGGGCGAACATCTAAACACAACATACGGTTATATTGGCCTTGAACAGCACCTGATGCGCTATCCGGGGGATAAAGTCACATATATGGCACCGGGACGGGGCGCGTGGGGATACTTTGCTACATCAAAATTTACGTTAACCAGTCAGGATATAGAAAGGGAGAAATGGTACGTAGTCGTTCAGACTCTTTATCTTCCCGATTGGGAAAAACGTTTGTCATATCTCAGGGATTGGTATAAATATAGAAAAGTTTTGGTTGTAAATACAAAAAACGGCAATGCAGTTGTTGCCGATATTGCCGATTCGGGCCCCGCAGCTTGGACAGGAAAACATTTCGGAGGAAGCCCTGAAGTTATGAATTCTCTTGGTGGATCAAAATATACAAAAGGCAGTGTAATTATGTTTTTTGTAGACGATCCGGAAAACAAGATACCGCTTGGTCAAGTGGACTATAATGAAATAAAGAATTTGGGGGTAGAAATGATAGAGGCATAAATATGACAAAACAATTAATAACAGATAAATACGTCAAGCTGGAGAAAGCTGAAAGATTAATTAAGGACAATTCTTCTTCAGTGGAAGAAAGGGAAGAAAATTGGCAAACTGTTGATGAAATTGTGAATTATAAATTTGTCGAAAGTGTATTGGATCGGTTGCCGGAAGAACATCATGGCGGATTTTTGGAAATATACACAAAATCGCCCAACGACGAAACGGTGGTGTTTGGTTTCTTGGAAGAAAAGGTGGGTAAAGACATTAAAGACGACCTGAAAAAAGAATTGGAAAAAATTTCTTCAGAAATGCTTGATGGTTTTTTATCTAATGATGAGACCACATTGGAAACCCAATCGGAAGGAAAGCCCCCCGTAAAATAATGGACAATCATTTTGGCGGAGTTATTTGGACAAACCATGCGCTCGATAGATTAAGAGAACGTGGAATAAAACAGGGTGATGCATGGGCAACTTGGAGAAATCCGCAAGAATCGCGTAAGGGTTCTGCTCCAGAGTCCTGGGTTTATTATCGTACTTACGGAAATACCAAAATCGAAGTGGTTGCTAAAAAGAATGATAAAGGTGAATGGCTTATTCTTTCTGTCTGGTCAAAACAGGTTTTTGAAAATCACAAAAAGTCGGAATCCTTCTGGGAATTTTTATTAAAGAAATTGTTCCCCTAATCCTTGTCGCAGGCTATTTTAAGTGGTAAAATCCGTTCCATGACAAAAAAAATATTAAAGAAAAAATTTTGGATATTCGTTATTATTTTGGTCCTCGGAATTGGAGCGTATTTTATTTTTGGTAAAAAATCCAATGTAAAAAGTGTAACGGCAAAAGTTGAAAGAGGAACAGTTAAAGAGGAAATGGTGCTAACAGGTCAGGTTGAGGCAGATAAACACGTTAAGCTTTTTTTCCCCACTTCCGGAAAGCTTTCCTGGGTGGGTGTGGGTGAAGGACAAAAAGTATATAAAGGTCAGGCTTTGACATCTCTTGATAAGACCAATTTAAATACTACCTATCAACAGGCATTAAACAATTATCGAAATTATCAAGCAGCTGCAGAAAGCGCGTTGGATAGTGTGAAGGATCATTCAAGTAATGAAACATTTGCCCAAAAGGCTACCAGAACGGCTGCCGAAGTTGCTCGGGACAACGCTTTTGATTCGGTTACTGCTGCCGAATACAATCTCAGAAACGCAACCCTTTTTGCTCCTTTTGCGGGGATAGTTACCTCACTTCCTTTTCAAAATCCGGGAGTTAATGTGAATTTTACGGATCTTCAAGTTGAGATAGTGGATCCTCAAAGTATATATTTTAAAATTGAAGCCGATCAGAGTGAAGTGATAAGCATAAAAACGAATATGTCGGTTGACATTGTTCTGGATTCTTTCAGAGACAAAATTATCACCGGTATTGTTTCTTTTGTTAGTTTCACCCCAAAGACGGGTGAAGTAAGCACTATTTATGAAGTTAAAGTAACACTTGATAAAAACTCACTTGGAGATTTGCAACCCCGGATCGGAATGAGTGGAGATGCGAGGTTTATCATTTCCAAAAAAGAAGACGCTTTATTTGTAGCTTCGAGATTTATCAATTCAGACAAAAACGGAAAATATGTTAATCTCGGTAAAATGAATAATAAGGTAAAAGTTGAAACCGGTATAGAAAATGAGGACAACATCGAAATTATTAGTGGAGTAAAAGAGGGCGATGTCCTCTATGATTAATATTTCCCCATGATAAATTTGGAAAATGTCAGCAAGATTTACGAACTTGGTGAAGAAAATGTCGGAGCTGTCAAAAATGTAACTCTTACTATTAAAGAAAAAGAATTTATCGGAATAATGGGCACTTCTGGTTCCGGAAAATCTACGTTGATGCACATAATCGGACTTCTTGAAAAACCAACAAACGGTAAAGTAATTATTGACGGGAGAGATGTTTCGAAACTTTCCGATGACGAGCTTTCAAAAATTAGAAATAAGACAATAGGTTTTGTTTTCCAATCATTCAATTTAATATCAAAATTTACCGTATTGGAAAATGTTCTTCTTCCGACACGTTATGCCAAAGAACATTTGAAATTTAATCCCGTTGAAAGGGCAGAGAGCTTGCTTAAAAAATTTGGTATTTTGGATAGAAAAGATTTTTTCCCCAACAAAATTTCCGGCGGACAGCAACAAAGGGTTGCAATAGCAAGGGCTCTCATGATGAATCCTAAAATAATTTTAGCCGATGAACCAACCGGAAACCTTGACACGAAGACGGGTGATGAAATTCTTCATATTCTTTCCAACCTGAATAAGGAATTTGGAGTTACTGTTATTTTGGTTACCCATGAACACGACATTGCTGCAAAAACAAAGAGACAAATATTTATCAAGGATGGTGAGGTAGTAAAAAAATATTTATAAATATGATTAAAATTAATTACAAAGAGTATTTGCATCTTGCCAAATCCGCACTTGAGGATTTTAAAAGAAACAAAGTTCGTACAGCCCTTACTTCATTGGGAATTTTAATAGGAGTCATGTCGGTAGTTCTTTTGATAGCGTTGGGATTGGGTCTAAAAAATTATATCTCTGAGCAATTCGAAAGTATGGGAGCAAATCTGATAATTGTTATGCCCGGAAGTGGATTTTCAAGTACTTCCGGTGGAGCAGGATTTGTCGGTGGCGCAAGTTTTGACGAAAAAGATGTGAGCAGTCTCAAAAGAATTAATGGGGCAAAATATGTTGTGCCAATATTTATGAAATCTGCAGGAGCGGATGCGGGTGGAGAAAAGAAAATGGCTTATATAATGGGGGTAAACGAAGATTATTTTGGACTTCTGAACAAAAACCCGAGTTCAGGGGAATTTTTTACCAAAGCGGATGTGGCGGCGGGAACTAAAGTTGCGGTTTTGGGACAAAAACTTGCAGAAGAACTTTTTACAAATAGTGACGACGCAGTTGGCAAGACGGTAAGATTCGAAGGTTTAAGAGTAAAAGTAATCGGGGTTATGGAAAAAACAGGAGATACCCAACAGGATAGTGGAGTAACAATGCCTTATAGAACTACATACGGGAGCTTAAATCCAAACAAAACTTTTTGGTCGGTATATATCGGGGTGGAGTCAAAAGACGATGTTGAAAGGGTAAAAGAAGAGGCAAAAAATATTCTTCTAAAGAGATATAAGGAAGATGATTTTTCGGTTACCGAACAATCGGAAATTCTTTCTACAGTTAATCAGATTTTTAGTATTATCAATACAGTGCTTGTAGCAATTGGTTCAATTTCGCTTCTTGTTGGAGGTATTGGAATTATGAATATTATGTATGCAACCGTCACGGAAAGGACGAAAGAAATTGGAATTAGACGTGCAGTGGGAGCAACCCAAAAAGACATACTGATTCAGTTTTTGACGGAAAGCCTTATTCTTTCTGTTTTTGGAGGAGTCGCAGGACTTATTTTGGCAAGTCTTATTGTACTGGTAGTCAGACTTTTCTTTCCGGCATCTATCAATCTTTTCTCTGTTCTTATAACATTTTTAATTTCATCAGGTATTGGTGTGTTTTTTGGAGTTTTCCCAGCACGTCGTGCATCCCGCCTTGCCCCAATCGAAGCGATAAGATATCAATAAATTAACAATTAACAATAATATTATTTGATTGATACTTAATAACCCCTCAATCTAATTTGAAGCCTTGAGAAGTACCATATTCTACAAATCCGTTGATGTCCAGTAGTGCTCCGTCGATTTTTGAGTTTCTGAATCCCACACCTTCAATTTTAGCTTGTTTAAAACTTGCACCTTTCAGACTACATCTTTCAAAAATTGCTCCGTGAAGGTCAGATCCTTCAAATGAAACTTTCTCCAGATCACAAAAAACAAAGACCGACCCGGATAATAAACAATTGGAAAAATTAGAAGTTTTTAAATTAAATTTTTTCAAATCACTTTTACTGGCACCTTTCAATTTTTGAAAAATACAATTTTCTGCTACAGAATCCAAAAAATCGCAATCAAATATTGATGTATTACCAAAATCCAAAAAACTAAGTTTGCTATCGGGAAATTTACATTTTGAAAAGCTTACGAGTTCTAAAAAACTTCCAGAAAAATTACAGGATTTAAAAACACATTCGGAAAAATTTGTGAATCGTAAAGTAACTCCGACAAATTTACACGATTCAAAAATAACACCGGAAAAATCCTGACCTTTCAATTTATCTTCGGAGAATTTTATGTCTTTATATACCATCAATGGTTAATTAAAAGTCTTTTAGCACCATCTTTTTCGAGGAGCGAAATAATACCCCCAAGTTTACTCGAAAGTTTTTTAACATTGTCCCAATTTCCAACGCCACCCTTTAAGGAAATAGGTTTTCCGATTGTTATTGCATATGGCCCTCTAAAATACCACTTACCCCATTCCTGAACACCTTTAATAATTGATTTCATCAATCTGATATTTTTTCTTTTAACGCTGATTCCAATGGGAATTAGTGGTCTTCCGGAAAGTAGGGCAAGTCTGATAGCACCCGTTTTGGGTTTACTTACCTTATGTAAAAATTTACTTAAGTCTCCTTCAATAAAGACAATTACAGTGATTCCTTTTTTGAGTTTTTCGAGTGCTTCTTCAAAAGCTTCGGTGCCCTTTCCTTTTACAACCGGAATATGTCCCGCCAAGTGTAGATATTTTCCAAAAATCGGTATGTCA
>Ga0172379_10011750_pt1 | contig 10363 bp, 12 predicted proteins | sample GrowelOW334metaG_FD_119756 | JGI IMG/M metagenome (GOLD analysis project Ga0172379, IMG submission 119756) | Groundwater microbial communities from an aquifer near a municipal landfill in Southern Ontario, Canada - Groundwater well OW334 metaG | ecosystem: Environmental > Aquatic > Deep...
ATGGGCAGCCTGGAGCAGATCATGGGCATGATTCCGGGGATGAGCCGGATCAAGCAACTCAAGGACATGCCCAAGCCCGATGAAAAGGAATTGGTCAAGGTGGAGGCGGTCATCAGCTCCATGACCATCAAGGAGCGTCGCAATCACGCTATCCTCAACGCGAACCGCAGGGCGCGCATCGCCAAGGGGAGCGGCACCACGGTGCAGGATGTGAACAAGGTCGTCAAGAGCTACACGGACATGCTCAAGATGATGAAGCAGATGAGCGGCAAGCCCGGCGGGTTGGGCGCTTTTGTCGGCGGACCGAAGAAAAAGAAACGGCCCAAGGGGCTTAACCGGTAGGAACGTATTCGGATATGAGAAAACGCACAGGACGCATATGTCTGTCCTGTCAAATAAGTTGAATAACCCACAGGAGGAAACAACACCATGGCTGTAAGGATTCGTTTGACCAGAATGGGCCGCAAGAAGCACCCCTTTTACCGCATTGTCGTAGCCAACGCCGAGGCTTCTCGCGACGGCCAGTTTCTTGAAGTGGTCGGCACCTACGACCCTTGCAAGCAACCCGCCGAGGTTATTGTCAAGCAGGACCGGGTCAAGATCTGGCTCGACAAGGGAGCACTGCCTTCCGAAACGGTGAAGACCCTGCTTGCCAAAGCTGCCAAAGTAGCGGAATAAGATCTTATGAAGGATCTGGTAGCATTCATAGCCACCTCGTTGGTGGATGATCCCGCTGCGGTGCAGGTTGCCGAGACGGAAGGCGATGGCGTCGTTGTTCTTGAGTTGCGGGTAGCCAAAGAGGATCTTGGCAAGGTCATCGGCAAACAGGGGCGGACCGCCAGGGCCATTCGCTCGTTGCTCTCTGCCTCGGCAGGCAAGGACAACCGCAAGGCCCGTCTTGAGATCATGGAGTAGGTTTTTTGGAAATCCTTGATGTCGGCGTTGCCCATGGCGGGCAGATTGCGGTGGGCAAGGTTGCCAAGGCCCATGGCATCAAGGGTGAGCTTAAGGTTTATCCTTTTTCCGGCAGGCCCGATGATTTTCGCGGCTACCGGCTGCTGACCTTGGTCGAACCGGGCCATGGTCTGACCAGGTCGTATGAGGTTGAACAGTGCCGCCCTCTGGAGAACTTGGTTCTCCTTCAGCTTGCCGGACTTTCCGGCAGAAGTACTGCGGAAGGGTTGCGCGGCTGGGAGGTGCGAATCGCCCGGGAGCTTTTGCCGACCCCAGAGGCGGGGACCTTTTACTGGCACGAACTGGTTGGGTTGCCCGTGCTCAGCGATACCGGGCAGGAGTTGGGCCGGATCACCTCGCTCATGGCCACCTCCGCCCATGATATCCTGGTGATTACCGGGGCAGGCGGTGAGTATTTGATCCCGGTGGTTGGTGAGTGTGTTGCTGGGTTTACTTCGGACGGCAAGGCCCTGATGGTCACGCCGCCTCCGGGTTTGCTGGAGATGAACGCGGGTGGGGCGCCGGACGATGCGAGCTGATGCTCCCGTGGCCGAGACCATTAGATTTGACGTACTGACGATTTTTCCGGAACTGCTGGATTCTCCGCTCAAGGAGGGGATAATCCGCAGGGCGCAGGAGGCAGGGCAGGTAGAGATTGCCTGCCATAACATCCGGGATTATGCGCTTGACAAGCATGCCATGACCGATGACCGCCCCTTTGGCGGCGGGGAAGGCATGGTCATGAAGCCGGAACCTCTGGCCGCTGCGGTGCAGGCCGTGCAGGCCATGGCTCCGCAGCCTGGGAGGGTGATCCTCCTGAGTCCCCAGGGACGGCCGTATACCCAGGCTGTTGCCGAAGAGCTGGCCGGGCAGGCGAGGTTGCTTCTGGTTTGCGGGCGCTACGAAGGGGTGGATGAGCGCTTCACCGGTCAGTATGTGGATGAGGAAATTTCCATCGGTGACTATATCCTCACCGGTGGCGAATTGGCAGCCATGGTCCTCATCGATTCCATTACCAGGCTGAGGCCGGGTGTGCTGGGATGTGCGGATTCCGCGGATTATGACACCTTCAGCCGGGGCGGGCTCAAGTTTCCGCAGTATACGCGGCCCAGGCTTTTTGAAGGAGTCGAAGCGCCGGAGGTGCTTTTTTCCGGGGATCATGGTGCAGTGGCCGAATGGCGGCTGGTTGCCGCGGTTGAACGGACTTTTGCTAAACGACCGGATATTGTAGCCGGGATGCGTTTTACTCCCGAAGAATTGAAGATTTTACAGCGGCAAGGACTTCTTGCCAGGTTACGAAAGAGCGGCTGGAACAGTCGGCCGGAGGAGCAGTGATCCAACAAGGTGTGCAATGCCCGGAGCAACCCGCCCTGCGGCTCGACCTGGCCTTGGTCCATTATCCGGTCTCTAACAAGAACGGGGAGACCATCGGCTCGGCGGTGACCAATCTGGACCTGCATGATATTGCCAGGGCTGGCAGGACTTTTGGCATCGACACCTTGTACATCGTTACTCCGTTTGCGGATCAACAGGCGCTGGTCAGGGATATTTTGGCGCACTGGCAGACAGGACACGGGGCGAGCTATAACCCGAAACGCAAGGATGCTCTGTCTTTGGTGCGGATCTGCACTGATCTGGCAGAGATGTACGGACTGGTAGAGGCCAAATGGCGACAAAGGCCGACGGTCCTTGCCACCAGTGCTAGGCCGAACGCCAACCAGCTGGATTATGCGGAAGCGCGGCGGAGGATCTTTGCCGGAGAGCCACATCTGATTTTTTTTGGTACCGGCTGGGGCATGACTCCGGAAGTTTTAGCGGAGGTTGACGCCCTGCTGCCGCCTATTGTCGGGTATGGCGAATATAATCATCTCTCTGTCCGCTCGGCTGCGGCCATTGTTCTGGACAGGTTGTTGGGTAAGCATTGAAAAAACAGTGTGGGCATGTATAATGGCCCATTGGAATCCGTTCCCATAAGAAGTTGAAAGAGGAAAAACTATGAACATCATTGAGCAGATGGAAAAAGAGAATATGCGGCATGACATCCCGGACTTTCGGGCCGGCGATACCGTGAAAGTGCATATCCGGATTATCGAGGGCAACAAGGAAAGGACGCAGCTTTTTCAGGGGGTTGTTATCCGCCGTCGCAAAGGGACCATGGGCGCCAGCGTCACCGTCCGCAAGATTTCCCATGGCGTTGGCGTGGAAAAAACCTTTCCCTTGTGCTCTCCCCGGGTCGATAAGATCGAGCTGGTGAGCGAGGGCCGTGTCCGGCGTTCCCGTCTGTATTACCTGCGCAACCTGCGTGGCAAGGCAGCGAGAATCAGGGAAAAAGGCCTTAACTAGCCTTTGCCTATTGCCCGGAGCAGGAGCGGCCTTGGTGCGGCTTCCTGTTTCGGTGCGCTTTCATACTGCCGCCATTGTCTGGCCACGGGAAACCGTGGCCGTTTTTTCGTGGTCCTTTCGGCTTAAGAGCCGTTACGAAATAATTTTGTTTTTTTGACCATTTTGTTACGGCTCTTTATGCCGTTTGGGTCATTCAGATGACGACATTATTTCGTTACAACGGCTTAGCATACAAGGTGGTGCGTCTTGCCCAAGGCGATAACACTGTGGTCAGCTTCTCCTGCCGGAGACACCTTTGCCATTGAACGATCTCTGATCAGTCAGGGCTACGCCATTGTGGCCGGCACCGATGAAGCAGGCCGGGGGCCGTTGGCCGGTCCGGTGGTTGCCGCCTGTGTCATCCTTCCGCTTCACTGCGACTATCAGCAATTCCAGGATTCAAAGAAATTGAGCGCCAAGACCCGCAATGAGCTGGCGCAACGGCTCGTTGCGCTTGAAGCGGCAATCGGGGTGGGCATCGTTTCCGCAGCGGAGATCGACCGGCTCAATATCTTGCAAGCCTCCCTATTGGCCATGAAAAAGGCGGTGAAAAAATTGCCTTGCTTGCCGGATTTTTTGCTGGTCGACGGCAAATTCACCGTGCCGATGGCTGTGGAGCAAAAGGCTTATGTCAAAGGCGACTCGCGCAGTGCTTCCATCTCCGCCGCTTCCATTGTCGCCAAGGTGACCCGCGATGCGATTATGGAGCAGTACCATCTCGAATACCCCCAGTATAACTTCGCCAAACATAAGGGCTACCCAACAGCCGAGCATCGTCGGATTATTCGGGAAATCGGACCCTGTCCCATCCATCGCCAGAGCTTCAAACCGGTGCGCGATTGTTTGCTAAGATAAAGGAGGCGAAAAAAATTCCCCTTGGCCAGCAGGGGGAGGCGTTTGCCTGCCGGTATCTTGCCCGGCATGGCTATCGGGTTATTGTGAAGAATTATCGAACCAAGCTGGGGGAGATCGATATTATCGCCGAAGAGCAGGGAACCCTGGTTTTTGTCGAGGTCAAGACCAGACGCGGTCATCAGTGCGGCCATCCCTTTGAGGCAGTGACTCCGACCAAGTGTCGGCAGATTTCCAAGGTTGCCTTGCAGTACCTGGCCGAGACGGGCAGGGAAGGGCAGGCGGCCCGTTTTGATGTGGTGGCGATTAGTTTTGCCGGGGAGGCTGCCCCGGTGGTTGAGCTGGTGCAAAATGCCTTTGACCTGAGCTATGGAGCCTGACGGTGCGGACTGAAGTTGAAGAAAAATTGCTTCCCCTGGGGATTACCATGGGCTGTCCGGTGGGCATCGGGCCGGAAATCATCCTGCGCTTTCTGGCCCAGGTCGGGTTGCAAACCGCCTTGTGGCCCGTGGTCATCGGCGATGCCGGGGTATTGCGTCGTTGCGCTACGGAGTTGGGGATTGAGATCCGGGTGGTTGACTGGCAGCCGGGTGGGCTTTTGCAGCCGCAGGCGCTCAATGTTCTCTCCCTGTCCGATCTCGGCGACGGACTGTGCTGGGGAAAACCGACCATTGAAACAGGCCGGGCCATGGGGTGTTATATCGAGGAAGGGGTGCGGCTTATCCAGGCCAATCAGCTGGCTGGGCTGGTGACCTGTCCCATCAGCAAAGCCGCGCTTAAGGCCGGCGGCTACCGATTTCCCGGGCATACCGAGATGCTGGCCGAGCTTTGCCAGGCGAGGGATTTTGCCATGATGATGGCGGGCTCCACCCTCAAAATTACCCTGGTTTCCATCCATCAACCCCTGGCCGAGGTGCCTGCCGCCATTACCCAGGAGGCGGTGCTGCGGATGATCACCATCACCGGCCAGGCCCTGCGGGATGATTTTGCTGTGCCGCAGCCGCGTTTGGCGGTGGCAGGCCTGAATCCCCATGCCGGTGAAGACGGGATGTTCGGCGATGAGGAACAACGGGTCATTGCCCCGGCCATTGCGGCTGGCCGTCGGGCCGGTTGGCAGGTTGAGGGACCGTTCCCGCCGGATACGGTATTTAATAAGGCAGTGGCCGGACAGTTTGATGCGGTGGTTTGCATGTATCACGATCAGGGGTTGATCCCCTTCAAGCTCCTGCATTTCAGCGACGGTGTGAATGTGACCCTGGGCTTGCCCATTGTTCGGACCTCGGTGGATCATGGCACGGCCTACGATATCGCGGGCAAGGGACTGGCGGAGCCAGCAAGCCTGGCCGCCGCTGTTGCCATGGCCACGGCCATTGTGGCCAACAGAAAAAAAGCTGAAAGCTGTCGGCTGTAAGCTATAAGCGGTAAAGGATGTTACGGGATGGAAAGAAAGGGATTGCTCATCGCCTTTGAAGGCATCGACGGGACCGGCAAGACTACTCAGATAGAGTTGTTGGCCGATATTCTGCGCCAGCGGGGTTTGCGCGTGGTTGCGACCCGTGAGCCCACCGATGGGCAGTATGGTCGCAAGATCAGGCAGTTGTATAAAAACAGAAAAAGTGTTACCCCGGAAGAGGAGCTGGCTCTGTTCCTCGATGACCGCCGTGAGCATGTGGTGCAGGTCATCGCTCCGGCTTTGGCCAGCGGCAAGGTGGTGCTCACCGACCGGTACTATTATTCCACCGCCGCCTACCAGGGCGCGGCCGGGCATGATCCGCAAAAAATCATCGCGGCAAATGAATTGTTTGCGCCGGTGCCGGATATGGTTATTATGCTTGAAGCGCCTGTGTCTCTGGGGGTACACCGGGTGCAGAAGCTCCGGGGCGAGACCTTAAACGATTTTGAACAGGAAGAGACCTTGTCCCGGGTGGCCAGGATTTTTGCCGATCTTAAGGGTGAAAATATTCGGCGCATTGACGGAACAGGGGACGCCAAGGCCGTGCATGCCTTGGTCATGGAGAACGTGGCCGAGCTTTTTCCGGTGGCAAGGTAATAGGGTTTGTGGATTATGAAGGTTTGGGCGAAAAAAAAATCATGGGTTGGCCAAGGTTTAAGGGGGGGAATTGTATGTTGAAGCGTCTGCTGATTGCCGGTGGGTTGGCCCTCTGCTGCCTGTCGTGTGCCCCGGCCATTCATGGGGTGCCTGGGCAGCCGCCTTTTGCCGCCGATCTCGAACCCTATGAGGAAGCGGTGGACAAGGGCTGTTCCTATTTTAATTTTCTCTGGGGCAAGTCGGCCGAGATTGAAGGGCGCTACGATGAGGCCATTTACGCTTACAAGCAGGCGCTGGTTTGCGATCGACTGGCTGGGCGCGTCATGCGTTCCCTGGCCTCGTTGCTTGTTAAAACAGGGCAACGGGAACAGGCGGTTGAATGGGTGAACAGACTCATTTCCCTGAATCCGAAAGATTCGGAAGCCCGGACTCTTCTGGCCAATCTCTATAGCATTATGGAGCGGTACGGGGAGGCTGCCGAAATCTATCAGGCTATCTTGGTCGATGATCCACAAAACTTCAATGTCCGGCTGCTGTTGGGCGGGCTCTATGCCCGAATGCATGATTACGAGAAGGCACGGCAGGTTCTGGAAAAACTGGCCGAAATCAACCCGGATTCCTATGCCGGGTTCTATTATCTGGCCAAGCTCTACCAGGAGATGCGCCTGTTCGATAAGGCTGCGGAGGCCTTTGATAAAGCCCTGGCTCTCAATTGGTCGCCGATGCTGGCCTATGAGGCTGCGGAATTGTATGAGCAGGAGAAACGGTATCCCGAGGCCATCGCCATTTATCGGCGGATTCTTGAGGAAGATGCCTCCGATGAAAGAGCCCGAAGCTTTTTGGCCAATGTCTATTTTCGGCAGGGAGAGATAGACAAGGCGCTTAAAGAGATGGAGAACCTGCGGGACATCTCGGCCAACCCGGCCAAGGTCGAGCTTGCCATCTGTCGGATTCTTCTTGATGCCGGAAAGCGCCTCGATGCCGTCATCCGGTTGAACGCAATCCTCAAAAAAGATCCTCAGTCAGACGGAGCTAGGGCGCTGCTGATCCTGGCCTATTACCAGCAGGGCGATCTTGCGGCCACCAAGAAGCTTCTCCGGCAGGTGCGCACAGCCAGCCCGGCCTATGAGGAGTCGGTTATTATGCTGGCCAGAATCATGCAGGAGGAAAGGGATTTCCCAGGGGCAGAGAAGGCCTTGCGGCAGGCCATGGCCGACAAGCAGAACCGGCGGCTCAATTTTTATGTGGCCCTGGCAATGCTTTACGCGGGTCAGGACAAGAATGATAAAGCCCACGGGGTGTTCACCCAGGCCTTTGCCGATTTTCCAGGCAATGTGGAAGCGCATTACGAATATGCCCTGTTTCTTCATAAGCTCAATGACCTCCCTGGGGCCATGCGGCAGATGGAAGAGGTGCTGAAGCGGGATCCGAAACATGCCAGGGCTCTGAACTATGTGGGGTATACCTGGGTCGAGGAAGGACGCAATCTGGAAGAGGCCAAAGCCTATATCGAGCAGGCTGTCGCCCAGTTGCCAAAGGATGGCTTTGTCCGTGACAGTATGGGCTGGGTCTACTACCGGATGGGTGATTTTTCTGCTGCGGTCCGGGAATTGGAGCTGGCAGTGGCGCTCGCTCCCGATGATCCGACCATCTACGAGCATCTTGGTGATGCTTATTTGAAAAACGATGACACTTCAAGGGCTCAGAAGGCTTATCTGAAATCGCTGGAGCTCCATGATGAGGTGGACAAGAAGGCGGCTGTCCGCCGTAAGCTGGAAATCTTGTCTCCCAAAGACGGCCAGCCCGGCGAGGTAAAATGAGTCGCGGGATTTTTTCGGCCTTGTTGAAGGGAGGGGTCATTTTTCTGCTGTTGACTGGAGGATGCGCCACCCTGCCTGGCACACGTCCGCTTGCCGATTTACAGCAGCAGCAAGCCGAGGCCCAGTTCCTTGAGACCATGGCGCGGCAGCAGGATTGCCCTTGCTGTCTTGATGCCCAGGTGCGGCTTTCGCTGAAATCAGTTATGCAGAATGGTACGATCTCCGGCTTTGTCCAGGCCAAGGCCCCCTCTTTTTTGAAATTTACCGGCCTCAATCCTCTGGGGCAGCCCCTTTTGTTCCTGGCCACGGACGGAACTTTTTTCCGCTATGTCGCGGTGCCGGAAGCCAAGGGGTATGAGGGGTTGGTCACTGCCGCCGCTTTTAAGAAGTATGCTCCCCAGGGTTTTGATCCGGCGCACGGTTTCTACTGGCTTGCAGGCCGATTGGCTCCTGAAAGGCTGCGGATTTTTTCCGTGGCCCAAGACTCGGAAGGGCAAGGCTTCTGGTTGGAGCTTGCTTACGCCGTTGACGTTCTTGAGGGGAAGGCGCTTCGTCGGCATGTGCTTTTTGACCCAATCCAACAGGTGATCTTGCGGCATCTGGTGGCAGACCCTGATGGCCGGATCATGGTTGATGTCCGGTATGACGACTATGCCAAAGCCTCCGAAGGCGGGTCGGACAATTGCCGACTGCCAGGGGTGATCAGTATTCACGCCAACCATAACGGTGCGCTCATGGAACTCACTCTGGGGGACTGGTTGCCCGATGCCAGCTTCAACGCAGGTGATTTTCGGGTGGATCTGCCTTCCGGTTTTGCCATGATCCCTGTTGAATAACGCGTAAACGTTCAGCAGCACCGCTATGAGCCATTTTTCTGGGTTCAGACCATCACTTAAACGATAAATCGACCACAGCAGGTCGTTTTTGTTCAGGAATTGCAAATGAATAGTGAGATAGACGCCCTGCTGCCGCAGGTAAGACAGCCCAGCAGGTACGGCGGCAACGAGCTGCATGTGGTGAAAAAAAATTGGGACGCCATTCCTCTCCGCATGGTGCTGGCCTTCCCGGACCTTTATGAACTCGGCATGTCCCACCAGGGCTTGCAGATTCTGTATCATATTGTCAATGCCAGGGAAAACATGTTGGCCGAACGGGTCTATACCCCGGATCGCGATCTGGAGGAGCTGCTCCGCGCCCACCGTTTGCCCCTGTTTTCCTTGGAGTCGCAGCGGCCGGTGGCGGATTTTGATATCCTCGGCATCACCCTTCCCTATGAACTTTGCTACACCAATATCCTCACCATTCTTGATCTGGCCGGGTTGCCGTTTCGTAGTGCGGACCGGACCGGGGCGCATCCTCTGGTGATCGGCGGCGGACCCTGCGCTTTCCATCCTGAGCCGGTGGCGGATTTCTTTGACGCCATTCTCCTGGGAGACGGCGAGGAGGCTATCCTGGAGATCGCCGAGACAGTGCGCGCAGCCAAGGAAAGCGGGGAAGAGCGCCGGGCGGTTCTGGAGCGGCTCAGCCGGATTGAGGGCGTCTATGTCCCTTCCTTTTTTGAGCCGCGCTATGACGAGAGCGGTAATTTTCTCGGGATGCGGACCCTTTCCGGCAAAGGTCTGGTGCGGCGGAGAATTCTTGCCGACCTGGAAGGCGCCAGCATCGAACAGCCTCCCCTGGTGCCGCTTACCCGGATCGTCCACGACCGGCTGGGGCTGGAGATCGCCCGGGGTTGCACCCGGGGCTGCCGTTTCTGTCAGGCGGGCATGATCTACCGACCGGTGCGGGAGCGCACCCCGGAGAAGATCTTTGCCATGGCGGAAAAGGGTATTGCCGAGGGCGGCTTCGAGGAACTGGCCCTGCTCTCGCTTTCCACCGGTGATTACTCCTGCCTGAGCGAGCTGTTGGTGCGGTTAATGAATCGCTTTGCCAAGGAGCATGTTTCCGTGTCCCTGCCGTCCTTACGGGTCGGCACCCTCACCCCGGCGATCATGGAGCAGATCAAACGGGTACGCAAGACCGGATTTACCCTGGCCCCGGAGGCCGGTTCCGACCGGTTGCGCAGGGTGATCAACAAGGGGATCACCGAGGAAGATCTGATGGCCACGGCGGATGCCGCCTTTGGCTTGGGCTGGAAATTGATCAAGCTCTACTTCATGTTCGGCCTGCCCACGGAAACCGAGGAGGATGTGGCCGCGATCCCGGCCCTGGCCCAGAAGGTGCTCAAGGCCGGGAAAGGCGGCAATTGCCGGGTGAACGTCAGCGCCGCCACCTTTGTGCCCAAGCCCCATACCGTGTTTGAGCG
>Ga0172379_10011751_pt1 | contig 10362 bp, 8 predicted proteins | sample GrowelOW334metaG_FD_119756 | JGI IMG/M metagenome (GOLD analysis project Ga0172379, IMG submission 119756) | Groundwater microbial communities from an aquifer near a municipal landfill in Southern Ontario, Canada - Groundwater well OW334 metaG | ecosystem: Environmental > Aquatic > Deep...
AATTACCAATTTTTAATCAAATTTAAAATTTAAAATTAAAAATTTGAAAATTGATTTAAAATTTAAAATTGGTAATTTATCTCTGGTAATTGGTAATTTGAAATTGGTAATTAAAAATTCACACTAACCATGTCAAATGTAATCGCTCCCGATTGGCCAATCTATTTCAAAAACATCCTCCGTGTGGGATCTTTGGATTCCAACGTGGCTGTTGTGACGTTGTGGACCGAGCGCGATATAGTCGAAAAAGCCTTGAAACCCGGCAGTTTTGCCGCTGTCGGCAATCTTTACGCCGCGGCCGGCATCAATCATATGATGCGGAACATCTTCGCGAACCCCCGGATTCGTTACCTTATTATATGGGGGGCAGATATGAGTCAGTCCGGACATGCGCTTATGAAACTTATGGAAAAGGGGATCGACGATGACTATAAAATTATTGACGCCCGGGGGGAAATTGAGAAGGAAATACCTCGGAAAGCAGTTGAGGAATTCCGGAAAGTGGTTAAGGTCATTGATATGCGGGGAAAGACGCTTGAAGCAGTCAATAAGACGATTGCAGAACTTCCCAAACTCCCGCCCTTTTCCAAAGAATACCGTATTTTTCCTCCGGCCAAACCGCGAGTGAGTGAATGGCCGTCAGAATCCACCGGTTTCCGCGCAGAGGGGGATACCGTAGCCCAAACGTGGTTGAAAATCATCAATCTGATCAGCAAGTACGGGAAAACCGAGAAGACACGCTACGCATCGAATAACAAGCTGAAAGAGATATTGAACCTTACGGCGGTTGTCCAGAAAGAAGACCCCGAGCACGAATATCTGCCGCATTATATGCCGTTTTCCATGCAGGAATTGCAGAGTTATTATCCCGAGATGATGACCAAACGCCGGATTCCGGGAGCCGCGTATAACTACGGTGATCGTATGCGGAACCAAGTCGTGGTTAAGGAAGATTCCAAAACTTTGATTACCATAAATCAAATTAAAGAAATCATCAATCTCCTCAAGCGCCGGCCTTTTTCCAAGAAAGCGTATGCGGTTTTGTACCGTGCGGACGATTGGTTGAAAGCGGATTCCTCCGATACCCCCTGTATGACCCAACTTCACGCGCGCATTACCCAAAACAAATTATTTCTGACGGCCTATTTCCGTTCCCAGGATATGTTCCACGGCTGGCCGCGTAACGCCTTTGCTCTCCGTAAAGTGCAGAAAGAGATGGCAGACGGAGTGGGGATAGCGATGGGGCCGTTGACGATTGTTACGATGTCGGCGCATATGTATGCCGATGACTGGAAAACCGCGGAAGATATTTTGAGCCAGTCCTATCTGCCGGAGCTTAAATATCAGCCGCGCTATCCCCATCTGAAACTTGATCCTCGCGGCAATTGGCTCATTGATGTCGAGTATGATACGGAATTTTCCCCGGATAAATTTTATACTGCGCCGTCGCATACGCACGCGATCAAAAAAGAATCTGCCAAAGGCAAAATCATTGCACGGTTGTTTCCCGACGAACGGATGTCAACGCCTCTTGGGGTATTTGAGGGGCGCACTGCCAAGGAAGTGTTTTGGCAAATCATCGATTGGGAGATTGTTAATTTTCCCTCCCATGCGTTTTCACTCGGTGAAGAACTGGCAAAAGCCGAAATAGCCATCCGGCTGGGTTTGGAATTCAAGATGGATGCACCTCTGGATTTATCAAGGATAAGTAAGAACAAAGTGCGGAAAACGGTGAAGAAGGCCGGTAAAAACCATAACCTTAAAAAGTTAAAACCCCAACATACCCGTTGACTTTTTAGTTATTGATTATTTTCTTGTTGGTTGGTGCCGGTTGGGGATTGGATTGTCCGATTCTACATTCAAACTTAATCCGAAGTGTTTACTGAGTGCCTGATTATTTCGTCCGTCTTTTCCGATAAATACTGCCGGGGATAAACCATCATGACATAAAATTATGATTTGATGGCCTCTAACAACGACTTCAGCTTTTCCGTGACTGACCTGGTTAACATAATCGATAAGATCAGATGGTGCCGTAGATTCCGGTCTTTCGACGTGATTCGGAGAGATTGCATACCAACCTACCAGCTTGACAGATCCCTGGGAATTTTTTTCAGTGAACGGCATATGAAGGATTCCGTCTTCATCAGTATAGGGTACTGCGTAATAAGGAGGTTTTTCTGTCGGTTCGGGCTTATATATGACTCGTTTTGAATGAGGTTCCGATTCCGGGCGGGTTACGTCTGCGGAAGGCTCAGTTTTTACTTCTACAACAATTTCATAATGGAAGTGATATCGAAGCCATTCACTTTCTTTTCTAATCCTTTTGGCATGTCTGGGTTCACATGCTATGGTAATTTTTCTTTCATCCGAGTTGACTGTGATCGAAGGTGCGAAATATCTGAGGGTGAAATATTCCTTAAGAGTGTTAACTCCTCCGTTTTTATCCAGAATATAATGTCCGAGAATCCTTTTATTTTCTCCTTCCTTTACATATATGTCTGACACTAAATATCTCCTGTCAGTTTGTATGTCCCGCAATTCGTCTGCTGTAAGGCTAAAATCAACAAACTGAACGTAGGTTGCGTATAGGGGCCGTACGCTTTCATTCTGAGAATAGTCCCTAAGGGTATTTAATAGTTTGGATAAATCTGGCGAATTTTTATCCGTACTTGAAGGCAAATACACAATCATTTCGCCTTGTCCGTACCGTACGGCTCCGTGATAAATCGCACGGATCGCAATGCTTGCCGCATGCCTTTTCTCAGCTAGAGATGCTTCTTTATCCATCTTCACGGCAAAATAACTGGGGTTTGTTTTTTTGTCCGGAAAAACTTGGAAAGAATCCTGTATCCGGCGGGGAAGCGTGGCAATCCACTTTTGTGCTTCATCCGATGTTTGGAACATGATCCCATAGGTCGTATCCCGTGTCGCTTCCAGCGGATAGGCGACATCGGTAATATTCACTGTTCCATTTTCAATTTGTTTAGGAAGCGTAATATCCGGTTTTGTGCCGGACTTGGGAATATAGGTTATTCCGTCTACCTGAAATGTCCAAAGGGAGGGAGCAAAGACGGGCGGTTGGGTGAGTTGCTTTGCCCGTAAAAATACGTCGTTTGCCAAACTCCATGAATTTACTTCCAGAAGATTTTTCAAATCAGCACGCTGTTGATATCCTGTTTCGGTTTTGTCGTTTAAGGAAGTAAACCGTTCTCTGTATTCAGCGGGGATCGCCAAATACGTATCATCGGGTGATAATGCCTCGGTTGAAGATGGTTTGATATCTTCCGGACGGATAAATTTTCCGTCCATTCGAAGCGTGATATATGCACAAGGAGATTGAGGTTTAGTTTCCTGCTTATTATCCGTAGAGGTAATTTCATTTGCCTCTTTAACAGCCGGTTGAGTATCGTTTGCCTTTGAAGCTTCCGGCGGTTCAGCGTTTTCCACTTCGCACGGAAAATCAATTTGAAAGGAGGGTAATATTTCTCCCGTTTCTTCGTTTACGTCATCAAAAGGGCTTCCAACCAAGGCTGCGTGATAGGTTGGAGGTTCGGGTTTATCCGTATGAATGGCTGAATTGTTGTTGGATGGTTTTGTATCCGGTTTAGGAGAATTGTGGGATGTTTTAACTCCCTTTTTTGAGTGTCCTTTAGATTGTGGGGGTTCAACAGCCTTCGCTTCTGCAGCCTTCATAGCTGCGGCAAAAGGAGAATCAACTAATGCACCGTCACTTGCGTCACTTGCGACAGGAACAGTAGTGTTATTTTGATGTTCCGGTAATACGCTTGTAGTTGGTTCATTACCGAGATGTGTTTCGTCTGTTGGGACGGGTTCATATCTGCCTCCTCTTCGTGAGTGGCTGGTGGGGGTGAGTCGTACTTGAGGTTCTTTAATAGTAGGTTGAGTTGGACGTACTTGATGACGGCGAGTGTACCGTTCAGCTGCCGCGAATTCTTCTGAGACGGAGCTGTTTCGTATGTCTGGTGATGTCATATGTATGAAAAAGTATGATAGTTAAATCCAACGTCGGGGAGTATACATCAACGTGTTGGAATTGTCAATATTATAGGCTTACGATAAAGTAAGGTAGATATTCAACCTCAGTTTCCGGTTGTGCGTTTCTGATCTTGTATGAAATAGATCATAAGCAGACGAAATAGTTTAAGCAAGTTCTACTATAGGGCTAAATAAATATTTATCGAGATTGGTAGTTATTCGGATTACCAGTGAAATTGCGAAGCAGCTTCTTCGTCAATGAATATCATGGTTTTGTCACCGACTTTTCGAAGGTATGAAGCGGTTCTATCCGGAGAGATTGGGAGTGTCAAAGCTTCATTTAACCGTTGTCCCTTGCGTTCTCCGGATGCCACCATGAGATGAGCTTCAGACCTTTTGAATGCCGCCGGACCGAGAGTAATTGCGTGGTCCGGTGTATCCTGTCCGCGTTCTACTCGGTCTCGATAAACTACCGCGTCGGATAATTTTACAAGGGATATTTCTGTTTCAAACGGAGTGCCTTTGGGGTTAAATCCGAGATGACCATCCTCTTCGTCAATACCATAGAGCGTAAAAGTTGACGGATGTGATCTGACATAATCAAGGTATTCACGTATTTCATCGTGCGGATTGAATGCCCATTCGTTGATGAGGCGATAATTTTCTGGTTTTATCCCAAGGGGGTTAGTAACGTTGTCGTTAACATAACGCCTGAAACTGTATGCACCTGTTATAGGATAGGGGTAATATCCGTCTAGGTGGTCGATATGAAAATTGCTGAAGTCGACACGTCCCTCATCCTTTGCCCTTTTGACAAGACTCCATACAGGTTCGTATGTTTTTCCTGTCGCAACGGTTGCAGTCCCGTCCGATTTTTCGTTCACTTTTGCGATAATATATTCCGCCGCAGCTTGATTCAGTGCGGATTTATTGGGGAACGCCACAATAAGTCCGATCTCAGGATGGCTAATTTCTCTTCCTCCGAGCTCTTTACACAAGGCGACCATTTGATCCCGAAAACCAGGCGTTTGCATTTCTTGTTGAGGATAGCCTTGTTGTGGAGCCTCAAGTTGTGACATATGTCGAGGACTATATACCTACTGAGCTTAAAATGCAAGAAATATGTTGTTATAGAGCATGAAAATTGATTAGGTAGATTATAATGGAATAAGTAGTATGACAAAAACAGCAGAACATCACGTTTCTCCAAGTTCAATTGGAGTAGATAATCAGATGCAACCTTCATTGCAGAGCGATATTGATGCCTCATTGACTCAAGTTGAGGAAAATGAATTTTTATCTCCGGTTAAGCAAGTAATCGCAGTTCTGTTCGGTTCTGATCGTACAGTAGGTCGAGAAAAGGGGAAAAAAGCTAAAGCTAAGCGTGGACGTGTAGTACGAGGTGGAAAAGAAGTTCGAACAACAAAAAGACTTCAAGCCCAAGCGGTTATTTTTTCTGATGAAGCGCGAGGGCCTGTAATTGAAAAATACAGCTCAACGGGATATGGACTTGGAAGAGATCCGATAGATGCAATCAGCAAGCCTTTAAGCAGAAGAATTGCAGATTTTGCCCGATCTATAACTCTTTTTGGTGATGATGAAGATGGTACATTCCCGACCGGATTTAGAAACGATGTAAATAACCGGCGGAAACAAAAGGGTGGACTTTCCCGAAGACATGAATCTGCGCATGTTGCTTCAAGAAGAAGATAATACAGAATCCATTTGATTGCTGATCTAATAACTTCCTTGACACTAAGTAATAAATATGGGATCGTGAATACGTATGTCTTTTTCTGCCCTGATTAAACACTGCTTCCTAGTCTCATTTATTCTCATTATTTTTCTTACCCTTGTCCGTCTTCCGGTTTTTGCCGACGGCATGATTATGTATAACCATGATCCGTATGCAAACCGGTGGGACTTTGCCGACGAGACCGATCAGCAGGCATTTATCAATTACAAAGATGGGGTCGAGTATCTGCTTGTTGCTATAGGTTCCGAGATCCCGGAAACCTCGGGTGCCGTATGGGTGTTTCCAGTTCCATCCGATCCTCAAAATGTGAAACTTGATGTCGTTACGGCCATGCCTCAGTTGAACGGTGAGGAGCTACGGATAAAGGCCGAATCCAGGTTGTCGGGGCTCCAGAATGCCGTTCTTTTCACTCAACTTTATCCGATTCCGTTTATGTTTATCAAAGATCGTGTAATCGGTAGTTATAGCAGTTTCGGCGGGGACGTAAAAAGTGGTCTTAATTATGCGTTAAACGCACCTTCCGGATCGTCTATCTCTGATGTTGAAGTCTACGATCGTATTGAGAAAGCCGGGATGGTTTCGGAAGTCGTAACGGCACAAACATCCGAGGGTATCTATCGCTATTTGAATCAAAAAGGGTTGCCGGTAACAGCGGATTCGATAGTTGCTCTCACTCCGTATATCGGCAGGAAATATTCATTTATTCTCAGCTGGATTCCTCCGGAAGTCACTATTCAAGTCCCCACGGATGATGAAATCGAGTATAAACTGTCGCAGTATTTCTTCTCTCCCGGGAGATTCCCGATAACCGATGCCTGGATGCGCAGTATATATGCGAGATATCCTGAACTGCAGGAAGCAGGATCTGATGCGAGAAATTCCTTAATTATACCTGGACAAACCCGGCTCAATTATTTAAAAACATCTCCCGCTATTAGTTTGATTGTTTACAACGAATTCAAAAACAACCTATCTGTTCTCAAAGAATTAAATTATGTAGTACAGGGAGATCATTCTCTTTCAACCCTTTACCCGCCTAATCCGGTTACGGATAAATCTTCAAAGAGAGGCGTTCTCGTGTCTTTCCCCACAACTATGCTCTATTTTCCGTTGATCCCGACGAGCGTATATGCCGATAAAATTGTACCTCTGACCTTGCGGGTTTTGGGCCATATAACTCCTTTGTTGTATCCCGAAATCGAATCGGGTTCCTCCGTGAAGTATTATACGGAGGAGTCTCATTCGTTTTCTCCTGAGTTGGCCGGGTTTTACGGAGAATCAAATATCCCGGAGATCAAAAATTTTGACTATACGAAAATCTTCGTAAACGTGCCGTCAAACCGACTGGTCCAGGATCTGTGGATCGTTCCGAAAAAACCGTTGTCCATTATTTTGCCGAAGATGATTCTTAATTATCCTGTTATTTTCTTCCTAGTATTTATGATTTTAGTATCCGGTATTTCAAGCGTTTTAGCCGGCGTGGTGGTATTTGCGGAGCTTCGGTCTCTGAAGGGGATTGCGGTTCTCGTCAGGATGGGGATGTCTAATCTCCTGACGCTTCTTGGATTTGTTATTGCCGTTATCTTCTGGCGGACGAAAACAGGTGAGATTGATCCGGCTTTAAAAGAAGAATATAAAATTCTGAAACAAAAATATCAGATGAAGCGCAGATTGGGGGTAATTTTGATAGCATGTTTGGTAACCCTGTTGCCGGTTTTTCTCTTTGCAAGCATGCTCGTGGAGATTTACCTCTACAGATTCGTTAATTTCTTAAACTATATTCCCATGACTCCTTTTACGACCGGTATTTTTTTGATAATAGTTTTCGGTCCGGGATTTATCGCCTGGTTCCTGCTCGTAAAATTCGTAAGGAAATTTTTTGATTTGCGGTCGGAGGATCAGGACCTAGCTGATCGGATACATCAGAGCGGATTCTCAACCGACACGTTTTTGCCCAATGATTATCGGAAACTGGTCTTTGTCATCCTTTTCACAATTTTATTCGTCATATTCACTATTGCCGGTTTTTTGGGAATAAAAGATCTTTTGTAGACGTTATTTCCGTGGTTCAGTCAGATTCTTCACAAACGTTACTCTTTGCTCAGGTTTCATAGGTTTTGCGGCATGAGTAACAGCTCTTAACATACGGTTGTCTCCGCTTAATCCATCTATTTCCGCCATCAATTTGGTTATATCAGGTATTTGGGATTTTTCTTCCATACGATCTATTATACTCCTTTAAATCGTCCTGTTAAGATACGTTTGCATAATACCATTCTCTGAACCGAGCGATGTGTCCCGGATAAGCGCGGCTGTACGGGCTTCCCGCGTTATAAGCCGTTGTCAGTTGTTCCGGAGTCAGAGGGCCGTATGTATCCAGAGTCGACCGGTGGTAGCGTGCGATCATGTTGATATTTTTCTCCGGGTCATACAAATCTTCCGGTTGGCCGGTGAACCCCAGGCCTACTGCGGTGGAATACAGCATTTGGCCGAGTCCGTAGCTGCCTTCATCGAGGTGAGGTTCATACCGGTAGGCGCGGGGATTACCTTCGGATTCGGTCATGATGGTTGCGAAAATAAGCTTCGGGTCTACGTCATACTCTTTGGCCGATTTCTCAATATAAGGCTGATACAGCTTCCACACGGTTTGGATCTGGTCTTCTACGGTATCTCCGGTACTCATCAGTCCTGAGGCGGGAGTAGGAGTGGGTGTCGCGGTAGTAGCGTCAATTTGTACCGGCGCAGGTGGCGGTTCAAGAGTGAGTGCGATAGCTGGGTCTGTAGTTACCATTTGATTGGTGAGAGCTACCGCTACGGCAAAATTCTTGGAATACTTTGACAGATGATTGAGGTCAATTTTGTGTTCGGTAAGCCACTGATAGACCTCAGGACAATTTTCCTTCAGCTCCACCTTCAGACGTTCCCGTTCGGCGAGTAACCGATCCCGGATTTTCTGAAGCTGGGAAAGCGTGGGTTTGCTGCTGGTTGGTTTAGGAGGCATACCGATACCCCCAATTATACTATAGACCTTGCTTAGAGTGCTACAATACAGATGAAAATTCAAAAGGCCGATTTTTTTGAATTTCTGACTTTTTACTTTTGATTGTTAACTTCTCATTATGAATCTCTCTTACCGTCTCCGTCCTACGAATCTTGCCGAGTTTGTCGGTCAGGAGCATATGGTGGGTAAAAGCGCGCTCATCCGGAAAATGATTGAGACAGACACCTTGTATTCTATGATTTTTTGGGGTCCGCCGGGGTCGGGGAAGACGACGCTTGCCCATATTATTGCCGGCGAAACCGGGGCTGATTTTCACCAGCTTTCCGCAGTCTCAAGCGGTAAGGATGCGTTGTTGAAAACTATCGAAATAGCGCGGGCCAACCGTCAGATTGGCCGGAAAACCATTCTTTTCATCGACGAAATACATCGCTGGAGTAAAGCCCAGCAGGATGCGCTACTTCCTTCGGTGGAAAATGGCCTCATTATCATGATCGGTGCCACCACGGAAAACCCATCGTTTGAGGTGATTTCAGCGCTTTTGTCCCGGTGCCGGATCTTCGTTCTGACAGGATTGGAAACGGATGATCTCAAGAAAATCGTGAAGCGGGGACTTACGGACAAGGAAAAAGGCATGGGGAAGTACCGTAAGAAAATTGAACCCGACGCCCAGGAGCTTCTCATCCGGCTTTCCGGGGGTGACGCCCGGATACTGTTGAATGCTCTTGAGATGGCGGTTATATCGTACAAAGAAAAATCCATCACTCCCGAGATGATAAAAGAGATATTCCAGACTCGGACCGCGGGTCTGTACGACAAAAAAGCCGATGAACATTACAACATTATCAGCGCGTTCATCAAATCCATGCGCGGTTCCGATCCTGATGCCGCGCTCTATTATGCCATGCGCATGCTTGAAAACGGCGAAGATCCCCAGTTTATAGCCCGCCGGATGATTATTTTCGCTTCGGAAGACATCGGTATGGCCGATCGGGGAGCGCTCATCCAGGCAAATGAGGCGTTTGAGGCCGTCACGAAAGTCGGTATGCCCGAGGCTAAATTGATTCTGTCCCACATTATCATCTATCTGGCCAAAGCTCCGAAATCGCGTCTCGTGCCCAACAGTATGGGTAGAGCTCTGAAAGCGGTTTATGATTATCCCAATGAGCCTGTACCTCTCCATCTTCGGAACGCGCCGACGAAACTCATGAAGAATCTCGGGTACGCCCGGGGTTACCGTTGGTCAGAAGGTTACGTGGGTCCCACCCAAGGCCAATCCTTTCTCCCGGATAAACTCAAAGGGAAAAAGTTTGTGGAATAAATTGTTTTTGTCGATGAGAATTTCCGCAGTTATCGGATTGCATGTACGGGGTTGTGAACTAAGTCCTGTAATTGCCAGTCCAAATCTTGATTAGTTCTATCCAGTGCAGGAAGATCTCCCCGGTCTTCCGCCAATGTATGGGTATTCATTGCTCTCTCTCCTTCTAATCTTGCCGCTTTCGTTGCGGGATAATATTCTCCGTATGCGCCGCCAGCTTTTCGCGTATAAAATTTTCCATGAGCTCCAACTCTTGGATCAAAACAAATTCTGTGTTTCCGGCTTCTGGGG
>Ga0172379_10011752_pt1 | contig 10362 bp, 10 predicted proteins | sample GrowelOW334metaG_FD_119756 | JGI IMG/M metagenome (GOLD analysis project Ga0172379, IMG submission 119756) | Groundwater microbial communities from an aquifer near a municipal landfill in Southern Ontario, Canada - Groundwater well OW334 metaG | ecosystem: Environmental > Aquatic > Deep...
CGCAGTGGCAAGACTGACCCGTTACATCCACATCCAGAACATGTTCTACCCGCTCCAAAACGGCAGGCAACGCCTTGCGGCCATGTTTATGCCGGACATGTTCTTTGACCGTTGAGACGACAATAGTCTCTGCCGGGGTTTCTCCAGCCTCCCTTGCCGCCTTGTCTGCTTCCAGAAGCACACCGCTCATTAATAACTGATCGGGGTTAATCTTTTCGCTACTGCGGCCATAAAGCCGTTTGACCAGATCCTCCATCTGATGCTGCATCAGACGGATCTTGTTCTCAAAATTCGTAGTCAATGATTGGATTGTTTCATTTAACTCCAGGACTTGACCTCTGAGGTAAATGTTTTCTTCGGAAGGATTTGAAAATGCTTGTCTCATCGGATTCATTGGTCGTATTATACCATATTCCGACGGAGAATCAAGTGTTTTCAGGCTGTTTTAATGACTTTTTCATCTTTTCTTAAAGTCTTCCGATCGCATATCGCGGCTGGCGTTTGATGATGTCGGCTTTTATCCCTTCCAATAAATGCACCCAGGCTGTCCGGTCAAGTTCATTACCGGGATCATTGGTCGAAGGCGTAAACTTACCTCGTTCCAGCCGCTTGTACCACAGCACATAACCATCATTATCCCAGTACAACACTTTCATTTTGCGCCGGTCGTTACCCAGGAACACATACCAATCCCCGCTTAACGGATCTTCACCAAGCTCTTCCTGCACCATTAGCGCCAGCCGGTCAAAACTTCGCCGCAGATCGCACGCACCACGGTACAGGAAGATTCGTGAATTCGGCCAGCCTGTCATAAACCTTTTAACATCCCAAAAATATCCGTCAACCCCTTAAGACCGTTAATGACAGCCTCAACGCTATACCCGTTCGGTGTTTGAATACGCACGGGCAACGCTACTTGACGATCACCCGGCTTCAGAGAGATTTTCATCGGAGAAGCTAAATTCTTATCGCTGACAGGGGTATGTCTTTCGAGAAATTGAATAAACCCGGACTGACGTTCAGGATTAGCCATAAGCCGCAATTGCTTACGCCGGGCATAAAATGACGTTGAACATATAGCGCGCTTGACGCAAAACGCTTCAACACCCAGGCCGCTTTGTTCATGCTCCTTAACCAGTGATTCCCAGTACGTCTGTACTTTTAAATTGGTAATTGCCTTCATGATCGCCGCTCCTTGTGATGATTAACAGGTTGCGGCTATCTTAGCGGTATTCGAAAATTATTCCAGATGGGTTGACCGGACGGATACACAAATACCGCTATTACCTCTGCTCAAACGCACAGAAACGTGGCTACACAGAATGCCCTAACCGCTTTGTGAACGCCCAGACCATTGAAGATGCGGTAATCAGCGCTCTAAAGAAACACCTTGGCGATCACTCCGAAGATACGTTAAAGAGCGAACACGAAGCCATCCTGTCGCCTATTTGGGATACTCTGTTCTTCGAGGAGAAACGCCGGATTATTAAAGCATTGATCCAATCCATTGACTGTGACGTTAAAAACCAACAACTCGGCCTTACTCTGACCGGCTCAAATAAAAAACTGCTCATTGATGTCCAGATGAAGACTGAGCACTACCGAACACGCGCCTTGAAGAAACGGCAGATCCAGAATGAACCGGATGTCCGCAAGATGCTCATTTTCGCGCATCACCTGAAGCGCCTCATGGACCAGGGGCAGATCAAAGACCTCAATCAAGCCTCCCAATGGCTAGGATTCGGTCAATCAAAGCTAAGCCAGATCCTTGGTCTCTTATTGCTCTCTCCATCGATTCAGACCGATATCATGACCACAGATGCCCATATTCTAGGCAAGATCCCGGAATACAAAGCCCGGGATATCTCTGCCGAAGTCGATTGGAACAGGCAAAGCGCCCTCTGGCGCGAGCTTAAACAGCCTCTTTCCTGAACAATTCCCCCATATCTCTCATTCTATCGAACCAAAATCAGCCCGTTTTTCGTAAAGGGTATTTGGCCCCTTCGAATAATCCGCCATTATGGGCAAAATAGCCTTTACGAAAACCGCCCTTAAAGTAAGCCTTTTAGAGATAAAGAGATACTGCCCGCCCGGATTCTTGACGATTTCTTCTCTTCATGTTTTGGGAATATTAATTGCATCTGGGAGGACTAAAACTTATGTCGTAAGCCTTTGCAACACGCAATCATGTGAAAGGCCCCCAACAGCATGGCTATTGAGGGCCTTATCTATCTCTCGTCAGTGGTCGACGGAGAACTAAATGGTGGGCAGAGAAGGATTCGAACCTTCGAAGCGCGAGCGCAACAGATTTACAGTCTGTCCCCTTTGGCCACTTGGGTATCTACCCACATAAAACCAGTATAACCACCATTACAGCATAAAACAAGCCGACGAGAGGAATTGAACCCCCGACCCGCGGTTTACAAAACCGCTGCTCTACCAACTGAGCTACATCGGCAAATCATTAACAACACAGCAAGTATAACACACGTCCTGAAAACGAAGGCTTTTTATACCACAGCTTTTTAACACTGTCGAGAATGTTTTTTAAATAACGTTTTTTAAATAAATACTTATTTTACCTGTCGCAGACGTTAGTCTGCCATAAAACATCAAGATAAAAATTGTTTTTGCTGTAAAGCAGGAAATTGGTATTATGTTTCGATGATCGAGACCCTTACCATCAAGAACTTCGGGATTATTGAGCTTTCCACGCTTGAATTTACCCAAGGATTGAATACCCTCACCGGCGAAACCGGCGCGGGGAAATCGATCTTGATTGATGCGCTGCGTTTTGCGCTTGGTGAAAGATTTCAAACTTCCTACCTGCGAGCCGGAACGGATACCTGCACCGTTGAGGCAGTCTTCACACCTAAAGAAGATTTTCTGAAACTTCTGCCGCACTGGGAAGATTTTAAAAGTGAAGATAACACCCTCCTCATTCAGCGCTCGGTGAGCGCCGATGGCCGTAATAAAGCCAAAGTCAACGGGCTAACCATACCCATTGCCCAGCTCAAAGCAATCGGCGACCGGCTCATTGACTTTCACGGCCCCAACGACCATCAGCAATTACTGGCTGAAAATCAGCACTTAAGCATCATCGACGCCCTGACTGACCTGGATAAATACTTTGCTCAGTACACCCCTCTCTTTAAAGACTATTGCTCCGCTCAACAAAAACTGAAAGATCTCAATGCGCTTTCACAATCACGCACCCGCGATATTGATCTGCTGACCCATCAGATCAAAGAACTGGAACAGGTGCCCTTAACGGAATCTGACCTCGCCGAATTGGAACGTGACCGTTTAAAAATCAACAATGCCGAGAAACTTTATACCCATATCACTCAGGCCATAGGCATTCTTGAGAACGAAGAATCCAGCCTCGAATCACTGTTGTCAAAAGCCTACAAGCCGCTGGCACATCTGGCAGACATTGATGATAACGCTACACCCCTCTTATCAGCCCTCACCAGCTTACAGGACAATGCCGGCACTTTGCTTGGCGAACTGCGTGATTACGCCAATTCCCTGAGTTTTGACTCCGGTCATGCCCAGTCGGTCAATGACCGTTATGATGCCTATCTGGATATAAAACGAAAATACGGCCCATCACTGGACGACGCCAGAACATTTTATACCGAAGCCAAAACTAAATTTGCTCTGCTCAGTGACTTTGAACAGAACGAAGAAGAACTGAAAACAGAAATTAAAACGCTCGAAGCCGCGCTGAATAAGCAGGCCAAACTGATCTCCCTGGCTCGCGCTAAAACAGCGGGCCTGCTCAAAACCACCATTGAAAAAGAATTACGTGAACTGGCCTTTAAAAGCATTGCCTTCGAAGCCCGCATTGAAAAGAACGCGCTTTCTTCCACCGGTGCCGATAAAGCCGCTTTTTATATCAGCACCAATACCGGCGAAGACCTTAAACCGCTGGCTGATATTGTTTCCTCGGGTGAAGCGGCACGTTTAATGCTGGCGATCAAACGGGCCTTAATGAAAGTAGACCCGGTGCCAGTCCTTATTTTTGATGAAGTGGATGCCCAGATCGGCGGCCGCCTGGGAACCGTGATCGGCATAAAGCTGAAAGAAGTCTCGCGTCACCGGCAGGTGATCCTGATCACCCATCTGCCGCAAATAGCGGCTTTCGCGGATACTCATTTCAAGATTGCCAAAGAAGTTGAGAAAGGCCGCACCAAAACGGTCGTGGAAACGCTGGACGCCAAAAACCGGATCAATGAACTCGCGCACATGATGAGCGGAGACACGATGACGGAGGTTTCCATCAAACACGCCCGCGACATGATCAACGAAGCCAAAAAAGCCTTGCCTCTAAAATAACGGCGTGATATTTTAGCTCTCTTTCGTTTTCGATATTTTTTTATCGTTTATACAGCGCCTGATGAATCAAGGCGTTTCTTTTCTAACCGGATAACGGGGGCATAATTCATCGCTCCCCGTCACAACAAGGAGTTGTTTAATGAAGAAGATCGGAATACTAACTTCGGGCGGCGATTGCGGCGGGCTTAACGGTGTTGTTAAAGGCGCGGCGCAAATGGCCAATTCACTCGGCATCACCCCCTACGTGATCACCAATGGTTATGCCGGGTTATACAACCTCATTGATTTTGATGCGCTGACCGCCCTCACCCCTGACCGCGCTGATAAAATTGATTCCAACCTGGCGGGCTCTGATGCCGGGCATTCCCGCGTTAAAGTGCGCAAGATCGAAGACGCCAACAAGTATGACCGTATCAAAGCCGGTATGAAAAAATTCGGCATCGACGGCCTGGTGATCTCGGGCGGCGACGATAGCGGATCAGTGATGGTTGACCTGTATGAACAGGGCATCAAATGCGTGCACGCCCCTAAAACGATGGACCTCGACCTGCAAACATACTCTGTCGGCGCCGATTCCACGATCAACCGGATCGCCAACTTTGCGGAAGAGCTCAAGACCACGGCCAATACCCATAACCGCATTCTCGTGCTGGAAGTATTCGGGCGCTATGCCGGCCACACCGCTTTTCGCGGCGGGGTTGCGGCGGATGCCGACGCTGTGCTGATCCCCGAAATCCCTACAGATTTTGATATCGTTTATAAACACATGAAAGAACGCTTCTTTAACCGCATCCTCAAGAGTGATGTCCTCTCCGGATCTTACATCATCGTAGTGGCCGAGGGCCTCAAGACCGCTGACGGCACCGAGATCTACGACGAAAGCGCGGGCATTGATTCTTTCGGGCATAAAAAACTGGCCGGCGCCGGAAAATATGCCTGTCAGGAACTCAGCAAGAGGCTCAAAGCCGACCCCGAGATCAAAGGGTTAATGAAGAAGGCCAGAATGTTTGTTGAGAAAATGAACGAAACCCCCGAAGTCCGTTCCGTTGTGCCTGGCCACCTGGTACGCTGCGGGCATTCATCCGCGTATGATGTTTGCTTCGGGAAAGAAGCCGGTGCCGCCGCTGTGCTTTTACTTAACAAGGGCACTGTTGGTGTCACCGTTGTCGGTATTGACGGTGATAAGGTTCGTTACATGGAATCAAAGAAAGCCATTGAACAACGCCATGTGGATTTAAATCAAGTAGCTGTTTATGAAGCCATGGGCACTTGTTTCGGCCGTACGACACAGGCCTATGCTCCTGTTTTTGAAAAAGCCGAAGGGCGCATCACCCGGCATCTGTGATCTTTTTCAATAGAATTCAAAGGCCCTGGGCAATATCGCCAGGGTCCTTTTTATTTAACCGCATTATGTGGGTTTACCAGTACAACTGGCTAAATCTGGCCGAATAACGTTTTATCCAACGGCGGGAAGCTTCTTCCAGGGAAATATCCTTGCCTGATTGAAGGATCAAAAGATCACGGTACTCGGCAATAAGATAAACCTGCTCGATCATTTTAACTTTAAAGGCCTCCTGCAACCTGGTAAAACTAACGGCAATATCATTAAGGTTCGTTTGCGGATTTTTGACACAGCGCACCACCTTCGCCCTGACATTGAAGACCTTATCTTCAAAAGGCATGTTGATCATAATACTACAGTCCGCTTCAACCGCAGTGATTGATGAGAACAAAAGGCCTCCGAGGCCGACATTGATCGTTTCTGCCCGTTCGGCCGAAAGGGCACCCTTATTCCCCTCACCGGAAACAATTTTGAACGATAGCGGAAGGCACAACGGATGCCGGATAAACCGCCGGAATTCTATTATTTCCATCTTATCTCATCCCTTATTTGAATTACCTGAATCTGCAGCCTTTATGAATATAGAAGTTCAATACACTACAAAGCATTTATACCCGGCAATTGAACAATTTCAATCTTCAATGTTTCTTCAACGTTTTTGGGTCACGGTAAAAAATTCCGCCGAATATATCTGCCGGGTCACCATAACTGAAAAAAGGAATAAAACCTTCCTTGAGACGCTGTGCAAATTTCTTCCTGTTATCTATACAGATCAGATCTGCCTGATAACAATTCACATCCCTGCTGTCAAAAAACACAATATCCGCCTCGTGCAAGCGCGTGATCTTCGGCACAATCTGCCCGTAATAGATCAACTCTTCAACTTTAAGATCCGTATACACCAGAGTTGCCGGGTGTGATACCCAGATCTTCTTGCCTTTCAACAAAGGCATATTCTTTGCCGCAAACACCTGAAAATCAGATAATTTGATATCGCAATTCATCGTGCAGTCACGCTGCACTTGAATAACCACGAACCAGAGTAATAAAACAAAAAGCACTATCCCCATCCAGCGCACAAGACGGGTCGCCCATTCAGCAAAGACCAGCATCCCGCGGGTAGCGATCAAATAAAAAAAAGGCAACCCGGCCAATGAAAAACGGGAAACTTCCGTAGCTAATAACGGTATCCAGGAAAACATTACCCCCGTCAGGCACAAGACAAGTAATGCTTTCTCCTTCATGGCTGATCTTAAGATCCCCCATACACCCGCCACGAAAAAAAATGCATACCACCACCCCTCGGTCTTAAAGAAAATATCAAAACTTCTCCACACCCCCTCAACAAATGAATACTGGTGATAGCTGTAAACCAGTTTTCCATCAGTAACAGCTCTTAAAGCATCTCCATATAAAAACAACGCGGCCAACAAAAACAGCGCGGCCACCACGGCAAATCCTACCGCAAACCCGCACGCCTGACGGATCCGGCCCGATTTCTTTGAAACTGCCAGGTACCAAAAAAACAAAAAAAGCGGAAGAAGCACATGAACGAACTTGGTATTAATAGCCAGGCCTGCCGCCATTCCCGCAAACAGAGGGACTCCCTGCAAAAACAGAAGAACCGCTAAAAGATTAAAGAAAGAGGCCGGGATATCAGTTAACTGAGTGCTGCCCCAAAAGAAAAAAACCGGAGAAAGTCCAAGCAACAACGACGCGATGAAGGCCGTTTTCTTATCGAAAGCGATGACCCCGATCATATAGGTAAGGATCAAAACACCCATTGAAAAGATCAATTCAAGAACAAGCCCGATAACCATCGGATCCACCCCGCATTTCCAGAACCAGCCCAGAAGCAAAGGCCATAAGAGCGGACGGGCGGGTTCAATAAAACCAATCTGGCCGGCAGAGAAAATATACTTCCCCATTGAAACATAGGTAGCCGCATCCCAAATGGGCGCTTCGGGATGATAAAAGCAAATACGTAATGCCACCTGGAATAAAACCAACAAAGCAAAATATATTACTGTATTAGAAAACATATCCGGCCAGTATCCCGTTAACTTGATTGATTCAAACTATGATCTGTACTATCCGGCCTCAATGCGAAGCCCGGCTCCTCATCTTTGTAAAGGATCCCGAATATTAAATAAACAAATGTCGGGTAGAAAATAAAAAAAAGTCGATGCGCAGTAACGGAAAGCCGCCAGCTCAAATCAGTAGTTCCGATAATATATAGAATGATATAAATAAGAATAAAGGGAATAAAGACTTTCAGAAAAGTTCGCTGAGTCTGGTAGTAACTTCCAGGTGTTGTATCTACCTTTACTTTAAAGAAAGCCCAAAACAGTAAGAAAAAAAAACCTCCCGTTAAATCCTGAGTAAGAATATTATTCCAAATAAAAAGGACTAAAGTTTTCCACCTGCTGGTATCAGCTATCAAGGTGTAATCGACAAATAAATATGTACCGTTAACAAAAGGCAAGCCCATTGAAGAACGCATAAAGAACTCAGTTAAAAGAAACATAATCATTAACGACATAAATGAAAGAAGGAAAGCTCCTCTATGAATGGGAACCTGCTTCTTGAAAGAACTAAAAAGAACCACTAGAAATAAAACAGTAAGCAATACCCCTTCATCTTTTGAATTAGCCAGAAAGGCCAGAAAAAATCCTGACAACACAGCATATTTTAATGCAGGTTTTTTATAATACTCCTGAATTACGATCAGACTACCCAAAAGAAAAAAAGCCACAAAAATAGAGGCATACTGCCCCGCCGCATGCCAATTAAAATAAGGTATTGAGATCAAATAAATTGCTGCCAATAATGCCGGAAATTTACCTTTGGCCGAGGCCAGGGTATAAACGAGAAGCCCGACTGTTGAAAATGACATGAGGAACGCTGTCGCTGCAGGGATCCAGACAGCCTCTTTCCCCAAAAATGACCAACCCCAAACAATATAATGCGGAAGTAACCACGGATGCTTACCCTGAATGGCATTATGATACACCGGCAACCAGTCACCGGCTGAACGATACAGCGAATTTGCCCTGTAATTCCAAAGCGACCACCCGTCCCAATCACCGTAAGGCAAATTCATAAAAATAAAAAACTGTGTCATGACCAAAGGAAGCAATACAATCAAGAAAGATGCAAGAGATGGCGTAAATAATTTAACCTGAAAAACAGTCTTCTTTTTGAAAAAGTATAACCAAATCAAAAAGAATATGACAAAAACTGACAAGAAAAGTACGTCTATTTTATTCCGGCCACCAAAAAGAATAGAAAAGAAGGTTAGTTGCGACGCAAGCCCAACCCCCAATCCCCAGGAAAAGAAAAGATCCACCGGACGAAAGGCGTCTTTTCCAGAAATGCCTCGTAATACAAAGAATCCCAAAAGAAATGACAGCACAAATCCCATAATTATTTCCTGTACGAGATGGCTATACGCTCATTTAACACATAAACCGTTCGATACCCATGCTTTGTACTTGGATCACGAAAACAGCCCGGCGAATTGCAATCAAAAATAACAACATCATGATCAAAACAATGGACCGCGTCCAATAACACAGGTGAAAGCGCATTCTGAGCGCTTTGAAAATACTGCATAGTTAGCGGATTAAACCAGTATTTATCATCATAAAGATCGGAATAGTAGCCAGCAATCCGCACCCCGCCTAAATATTTTCGCAGGGGTTCAACTTTGTACCCGGGAGGAAACAGCCGTACCTTGGCCGGCCAGCTTAAAGTCATTTGAGGAATATAAATTTCTTGAATCACAAAATTACGGATAATAAGAGCTATTACTACTATTGAAATCAATGTCTCAGGCGATTTAATTTTCATGACGCTTATTTTAGAAATTTTACCAAATTATTAACAATAAGAATTGATTCAACGCGGCGCTATCAAGCGCCTACAGTTAGATATAAATAAACTCGTTAATGTTATAACTTTTTCTGACAAACAATAACCAGGCTTTGACCGAACAACGGGATAAATAGACGCTCCAGGTTTTTAAAGAAAGGAACAATCTTGTCTAAGGCTCCGCAAGCATTAGCATCAAACCGATTCAGACGTAAAACCCGCCCACTGACAAACCAAGAGAAAACTCCAAACATATTCATATAACGAATTTCGCATATATCAAACACTTCTGCATCAATAGTTTTAGCAACCATGGGTTTTGTATAACGACGATAATGCCCGACCAATCGATCAAGTGACCCGTAAATACACATCAAAGACGGCACCAGAAGAACTAACTTTCCCCCGGGCTTCAGGATCTTGGCCATATGTAGTAACGCTTGCCGATCATTCTCAATATGCTCCAAAACATTTATACAGGTCACAACATCCGCTACATTACACAAAGAAGCGGGAGGTAATTTAACAAGGTCATATTCTATAACTTCAAAACTGGGCTCATTCTTAAATCGTTTTCGAAGAATACCAAGCATCTCTTCAAAAATGTCAGATACAATAACTTTCTTGATAATAGCATTCCCGCTGTAAAAGCATGGCATCGTTCCAATACCGCTTCCAATATCAACGACAGTTCCATTTAGATGCGGATGTAGTTGATCATAAAGCCAACGATTATAATTCGAAAAACTTTTTATAACATCAAGAGCACTAAACAATTCTTTCGACATTATCACCCCATCCCTTAA
>Ga0172379_10011753_pt1 | contig 10361 bp, 10 predicted proteins | sample GrowelOW334metaG_FD_119756 | JGI IMG/M metagenome (GOLD analysis project Ga0172379, IMG submission 119756) | Groundwater microbial communities from an aquifer near a municipal landfill in Southern Ontario, Canada - Groundwater well OW334 metaG | ecosystem: Environmental > Aquatic > Deep...
GCCTTAACTACCTTTGCCGATTCAACCAAAAACTGGACAGTGAATCAATGGGCTGGTAAGAGAGTTAGAATAACGGCTGGTACGGGACAGTCAACAGAAGCAACTATTTTATCAAATACAGCGACAGTTATTACCACATCAGCCTCGATGGGTTTTACTCCAGATGCAACAACAAATTATTCAATTTTATCAATAGCCACTCGCTCGACAGGAACACAATTAAATTGGATTTTTGGATGTACTATTATAACTAAAGGTAGATATATTATTTCTCAAAGAGGGGGCGCTACAAACACTATTGATATTTATGATATTGTGACAGGGACTTGGAATATAACGTATTTTATGGGTCCACAAACAAGAGACATTTACTACAGGTACTATGACTGCTTATGATGGAGCTGATTATTTATACATCCAAAAGGATGCGACTGGTAGAATATTTGCGATTAATGTTAATAATATGGCAGTTTGTGGAGCTGTACAATTAACAGATCTACATTCGACGGTAATATTGGGGAATAGAATGGAAATCATTACTACAACTGATGGGCTCAAATATTTATATATTATGCAACATACAGGAACAAAAATGTGGAGAGCATTAATATTTTAATTAAAATAATATGAATGTAGAATATTTATTACAACTTTTAGGGAATAGATTAACTTCTCTTTCTACAGCCAAGGAACAGGCTTTTTTGACTGGAGATTTAGAAAGAATAAATACACTAGATATTGAAACTAATGGAGTATTGGATACTATTAATAAGTTAAAACTATTGGAGGGTATTTCACAGACGGCACTCGTTACTCCTTTTACAGAGGCAGAAGTTGTGCAAAATGGGATTGAGGCATCATTTGGACTTGATGGTCAGAAAGTAATTTTTGATGGCGATGCTGTAGGAGTCTTATTGGGTTATGACATTTCTTCTTACGCTACTGATCCGCTCCATGAAGAAAAGATTGCTGATATATTAAATTATATTGGAAACATGAATAATCCTGCAGATATTGATGCCTATATAGACAATGAAGCAATCGCAAGTCCTGTGACTGGGGCTATGCTTTATAATTTTGCACAAAAATATAATGTGGACATACGTTTAATGATGGCTCTAATGGAACTTGACTCACGTTTTGGAACTGCTGGAGTTGCAGTAAACACTTTAAATCCTGGCAATGTAGGGAATAATGATTCAGGCGAAACACACACATATTCTTCTTGGGATGAAGGAGTAGAAGCAGTTGCAAAATGGTTGGATGATCATAGAGTAAAAAAAGTAGAAATTATTAATGAAGAAGAAATTTTAGATTCTGAAGTTCCTACAGAGAAAAAAGAAAATAATCCAGAAGAAATAGTAGAAACAAAAGTTGAGACGGATAAAAATGGTGATACTATTACCACAACCACAACCACTACTACCACAGAGGAAGTAGTGACACCAGTGAGTGAGTCTCCTGTAGATACTAGTATAGAAATACCAGCTACTGATATTATTCAAACAGAAACAGTAAGTGTTGTTAAACAAAAACGCAAGAGAGCTTAATTTTTAATTACTTGTGAATGATTTTCAAAAAAGTATTTCTAAATATGGTGTTTATTTTGAAGATCTAAGACATCGAATTCTTTCGTTAACAAAAATATTTGTTGTCGTTTTTGCTCTTGGATTTTTTGCCACACCACAAGTCATAAAATTCATGATGGGGTATTTAAATACTTTTAATGGAGTTACAATTGTAACAACATCTCCTTTTCAATTGGTTGAATTAGCAATGAGTGCAGGTTTTTTCTTTGCTTGCGTCATAACAATTCCTATTTTTATTTATCACCTTTATTCATTTTTGAGACCGGGACTTATTCCTAAAGAGCGTAAGATTTTTCTTTTATCACTTCCATTAAGTTTAGTATTATTTCTTATCGGATTTTTTTATAGTTCGGTGATGCTTTACTATGCAATAAAATTAATAGCAGAAGTGAACATATCTCTTGGAGTTGCAAATTATTGGGATATAGCTATATTTATTAATCAAATGATGTTAACCTCATCCTTACTAGGGCTCTTGTTTATTTTTCCTCTTGTTATCACTTTTCTTATTAGAATAGGAGTTATGACGGCTCAATTCTTAAAATCAAAACGTAAACATGCCATAGTTGTAATATTTATTATTGTCTCTTTACTTCCACCGACCGATGGTTTATCATTAATATTAATGGCTCTCCCATTGGTGCTGATTTTTGAATTGACAGTTTTATTTAATAGAAAAAATAACCGCGGTCGTCATTTAATAACTTAAATATTTACATATTATGTTTGGATTAGGAACAAAAGAAATTATAATCATCGCTATTATTATTGTGCTTCTTTTTGGATCAAGAAAGATACCAGAGCTCACAAAAAGTATTGCTGATGCGATTAAACATATTTTTGGAGTCTTCAAAGAAGTTGATCCCAAGAAATAAGTTTTAGTCTTTTTATTATCAATTAAATTAAAGTAAAAAGTGTTATGGTTATGTAACTCATAATATGATTTGCTAAATTATATGTTTGGATTAGGAACAAAAGAAATTATAATCATCGCTATTATTATTGTGCTTCTTTTTGGATCAAAGAGAATACCAGAGCTTGCAAAGAATCTTGTTCAGGCTGTAAAGAATTTGACAGGAGCGTTTAAAGGTGGGGAAGAAGAAAAAACAGAACAAAATAAAAAGAAATAAATTTTTTATTGGATTTGTTTTTATATAAATTTGTGAAAATTAATAATTTTAAAAATAAAATATTTGTTTTTTTAATTGAAGGCTGTTTCATTTTTGGTATTTTTTTAAATTTTACAAATATTACTTATGCTATTGAGACATATATACCTCTAGAGACTGTAAATATAGGGGAATTTATATATAACGATGACTATACTCCAACTGCGGATGATTGTACTATAGATATATATAGTCCTAGTTTGGTTTCTCTAGTTAGTACAACAATGACAGACGAAGGAGCTGTCGCTGTTACTGGTTGGCACTATCATACCTATATAATTCCTGCTACAGAAGGGAAATATCCTACATATATAACATGTGGAAGTGTTCCAACTGGTGATCTTTTTAAATTAGATAAAACTTTTATAGTTAAAGCTCCTTCTGTCACGAGTACAGATATTTCTGGGGCAGTGACTACTATCAATTCAAATGTTGATAGTAAGACAAGTCCTCTTGCTACATCATCGGTGCTTGCTCTTGTTAAAGCGAGCACAGATACAATAAATTGGACGGATATCACAAGCCTTCCAGCCAATGTTTGGACATATAGCGCAAGAACGCTAACATCACTGGTCTCTATTGCTTCTGATATTTGGGGTGCTACAACACGAACTCTGACATCATTACCTTGGACTGTTAATATGTCTAACTTCGGTACAATTTCAGCAGGGAATACATATTTTGCTACTGTTACTACAATATATAATGGAACACTCACAGATTCGGCTAATCTTCCAACGATTACTGTCTATGATGCCAATCGTAATATCGTAGTAAGTGGAGTTCCTATGACCAGAACTTCTGCTGGAACATATGGATATTCTTATTTGACTGATGTAAATGCAGCCGGTGGTGTCTGGGAAAGTAAAATATCCGCTGATGTTGAGGCTAGCAAAACTTTATCAGGAAATGATTATTGGAATGTTACAACTAGTCCGCCTCAAGTGATTATTAATAGTATTTCTGATGATACAGTTCCTAGTATAGGAGCAAATGTTACCATTACTAATGAAGGTTTAAGTGGTTATGAATATCAATATGAATGGTGTGTCACTACAACGGACTTGGATCCTTGTGGTGGAGAAAACGATATATTCACTGCTTTTGCCGCTAAATATATAAATCCCGGAGAAGATTTCAATACAACGTTGACTGGTACTGTACCAAATCAAGGAGATTATTACTTTAGAGTAAAAGTATCTTATGGTATTGAGAGTTCTAGTGCTTCCAGATCGTTTACGGCTATAACTTCGAATAGTAACAGTGGTAGTGGGGGTAGTAGTGGTGGAAGTATAGTATTACCTAAACCAAGCAAATGTAGCATTAAGGGGGATTTCAATTGTGACGGAAAAATAAATTCTATAGATTTCTCTATCCTTATTTATTATTTTTTGAGAACTACTCTACCATTTAAAAATCAATACGTTGATATGAATAAAGATAATAAAGTTGATTCTGTAGATTTTTCAATATTTCTTTATAACTGGGGAAAATAATCATTAATAATATTAGAAACTCAATATAAATAAAAATATGAAAAAATACATTTTAGGAAAATATTTAGTTTTGTTTTTTATTTTTGGTTTTGTTCCCAGTATGGTATCGGCTTCTAGTGTTTACTTTGAGACATCAAAAGAAGATATACACGTAGGGGATACTTTCATAGTAAATGTTTTGATTAATCCAGAAAAAACAAAAATAAATAGTGTGGAAGGAGATATAATCTTAGATCAAAATGATAAGAATTTAATAGTAAATGATTTTAGTTTAGTAAAATCTGTATTTAGTTTATGGCCTAGAACACCTTCATTGTCAAAAGACGGGAATACTATTTCTTTTGTTGGTGGAGTTCCGGGAGGTTTTGATATAGATAAATCCACCATTTTCAATATTATTATTCAAGCAGATAAAGAGGGAGAAGTGAAAATTTCACCTAAAAATATAGCTATTTTTGCTAATGATGGTAAGGGGACTAAGGTTCCTGTTAATTTCAAAAATTTAACTTTAAAAGTACTACCTAAGAATGATCTTATTTCTCCTAGGAATGAATGGCTTAGTTTAGTATTTTTGGACAAAACAGGTCCAGATAAATTCGATATTGTTATAGGTAGAGATGCTTCACTTTTTGAGGGTAGAAGATTCGCGTTTTTTACAGCAATAGATAATCAGTCCGGTTTGAGTCATTATGAAGTTTCTGAGAATGATAAGCCAGCTGTTCGTAGTGGAAGTCTATATGTCCTTGAGAATCAAAATGAGAATACCACTCTTAATCTTAAGGTTACTGCTTATGATAAAGCTGGAAATAAAACAGTTTCAATTTACAAAAAATCAGATAAAACATTTTTAGGATTTTCTTTAAACTTTTTCTTGATTTTACCATTTATCTTTATAGTATGGATCATTTTTAGGAAGTTTCTAAAAAATAAAATTATTTTTTAGAAACCCAAAAGATTACAAGTAATACACTCTCATTTTGTGGGTCTTTTTGTTGTAATTATGTTAAAATAAATAGTGATTAGTATATATTTTTGTAGATGAAAATTATATCAAATAAAAAAATAATTATTCTGCTCGTTTCATTTCTTTTTCTTTTTTCAAATGTAGCTTTTGCAGTTTGGGATGGTTTTCTTTATGATCCAGGAGAAACAAATAATCCAGAATGTTTACCATCACAAACAAATTGTGATGTCTTACCAGCTGTCACCACAGAAGTAGATCCGGTATTTATTGCATCGGAAGCTTTCAATATTACAGGGGTAGATATTACAAAACTTAGTAATCTTTCTGGCACTAACTCTGGCGACAATGCAGTCAACTCTCTATACTCCGGACTTGCTACATCCAAAGCAGATGTCGGTCAAACATTCTATATCGGTACTACACAAGTAGCTATCAACAGAGCATCCTCCGCACTCACTCTCGCTGGTATCACATTAACAACTCCAGACATCGGAGTAGCAACTGGGACATCTCTCGACTTAGGCACAACTACATTACTAGGATCAAGAGCAATCACCGTAGATACAGGTGGAGTATTAAATATTGCTACTGGCTCTGCTTCAGGTGATGACTTTACTGTTAACACAGATAAATTTGTTGTTGAAGGAGATACAGGGAATGTGGGGATTGGGACGGCGTTTCCAAATTCAACGCTAGATGTTGCAAAAAGTACAGTAGGTTTTGATACCCAAATTCAAGCAAGAAATACACATTCTGGCAGTGGTGACGTAGCTGCTATCGGGTTTGCTCCATCTGTTACCGCCCTTGCTACTAATTGGGGGTATGTTGGATATGTAAGAGGTTTGACAAATGGCCGAATTGCAATCGGAGCAAAAAGTACCTATGGAGCCACGCTTGCAGATGAAAAGGTTAGTATTTTAGATACAGGTAACATCGGTATTGGCACAACGAGCCCTACTCATAAATTAACTGTTTCTGGGAGTGACGCGGATGTATTAATTGGAAATGCTTTTTCTTATGACCCTAGTGGAAATATGGATTTTGCGATGGGTTCTACAAGTCAAAATTCGAGATTTTTGTTAGGACAAAGTCTCTCGGTGTATGGAGGAATGAGATGGAATTATAATGCAACACCAGCAAATGCATATTTAGGCATAGGAGCTTCTAGTGCTTTTAGTGCAATAACTTTATTACAAAATGATAACGTCGGAATTGGTACGGCATCACCTACAGGCAAACTCGATATTCAAGGTTCAGCAATACATGACTTGCCTACATATAGTGCAGAGTTTTTGCTTGATACAGGGTGGACATCTACGGGCTGGACAGGAGATTTTGCTACAGGGTGGATTCATACAACTGGCAATACAACAGCTCTTTCTCAATCAAAAGTGGCAGTCAATGCTACTAAATATCAAATTACTTATACTATTACAAATAGAACAGCAGGAAGTTTTACTATTGGATTTGGAGGGCAAACAGCAGCAGGTATTACGGCTTCGGGAGCTTGGGGTCCAACAACATCTTCTACTGCTTCACTTAATATTACTCCTACTACTGACTTTGATGGAACAATAGTTATTTCCATTAAATCTCTTACTGCTGCATCTACTCCATTAATAAATTTAAAATCATCAGATGGTACATCTAAAATTGAAATGAGAGCCAATTCTTCTACTTCTCCTACTGGAAATACATTTATCGGTGTTGGATCTGGAAGATACAACACTACAGGACTTTATAACACAACCAATGGTGGTTCTGCTCTTACTTTCAACACCACAGGATCTAGTAACACTGCGAATGGATTAAATTCTCTCTACTCTAACACCACAGGATACAACAACACTGCAAGTGGATATGATTCTCTTTTCTACAACATTACAGGGTTCAATAATACAGCTAGTGGAATGTATTCACTTTTCTACAACACTACAGGATATTATAATACAGCCAATGGATACGCAGCCCTGAATTTCAATACTACCGGATCTAATAACACAGCAACTGGGCTTAGTTCTCTTTATTCCAACACTACAGGGTCTAATAATACAGCAAATGGATTTTCTTCTCTTACTTCCAATACTACAGGAAACTACAACACCGCATTAGGTTATCAATCAGGAAGATATATAGCAGATGGTACAACAGGTAGAACTACTGGAAACAATGGACTATATCTCGGATACAATAGTAAAGCCAGTGCCGATGCAACGGATAATGAGATAGTAGTGGGGTACAATGCGATAGGTAATGGAAGCAATACAATTAAATTAGGTAATGCTTCAATAACAGGAACATATTTTGATGGTAACTTAGCTAAAATGCTTGCAATGGATAGACACACCACAGCCAATACAGCAGGTAATGGACTTACATTAAAAGCAGGAGGGGCCACACTCTTAGCTACGGATAAGAATGGAGGAGATCTAACATTATCAAGTGGTATTGCTACTGGTACAGGAACATCTGCAATACACTTATTTACTGGAACAGCGAGTGGAACGGGGACAGGCGATAATGCAACGACAGAAAAAATGACTATTTTAGGGGACGGTAATGTTGGGATTGGGACGGCGACGCCAACTACCAATAAGCTTGTTGTCGTCGGAGATATACGGGTTGGTACTTCAGGAACAAATGGTTGTATAGAACAATTTGCTGGTACGGCTTTAGTTGGATCATGTTCTTCTGATATTAATTTAAAAACAAACATTTCCCCGATTAATGGTATCTTGGATAATTTCCTCAAACTTCAACCTGTTACTTATCAGTGGCGAGTTGATGAATTTCCAGAACGACACTTTGGTAATGAATTGGTAAAAGGTTTGGTTGCTCAAGAAGTCGAATTGATTTTTCCTGAATTAGTAGATATTGATATTCGAGGATTTAAAACTGTTGATTATGGAATCGCATTGCAGATGCTTTCTATTGAGGCGATTAAAGAGCTCGATTTGAAGATTATGGATATAAATGATTTTGAGAAAGAAAATACTTGGAGGGATAGTTTAGTCGCATGGTTTGCAAATGCTGAGAATCGCATCACACGGATATTTACAGGGGAAGTTTGTCTAACAGAACCAGGGGAAGAAACTGTGTGCTTAAATCGTGCAGAGCTGAAGTCTCTAAAGGCATTATTGTCCGAACCAACAGTAAATCAAGCCCCCGTCGCTGATCCAGCTCCTTCAGTTCCAGCAGTTGTTCCAGCTCCAGCACCTGAGGCAACTCCAGCTCCAGCAATAATCCAAACTCCGACTTCAAATTCAGCTCCTGGGGTGGTGCCAACTCCAACTACACAGATAAATTCTCCGACCGAAACTCAAGTTGCTCCAACATCACCAGATACAGCTACTAAGGCAGATGCAATTATAAATCAAAGTGCAGTACAATAAAAATAATGGAAAAAGATTTTGATCAATGGAATAATCTTAAAAAAGAAATTAATACAAAAGAAGTATTCCGTGATTTGTTTTTTTATGAACGTGAAGTGTGGTGGTGCTCTATTGGTCTTAATGTTGGAGTAGAATCTGATGGGAAAAATGAAAACTTTGAACGACCAGTTTTAATCATTAAAAAGTTTAATTCAGATATGATTTGGATAGTTCCTCTTACTTCTAAAGAACACAAAGGAAGTCATTATCAAAAAATTACTCACGATTCAGGAGTTTCTTGGGTTTGTCTTTCCCAAATAAAAACTATTAGTACAAAGAGATTATTGAGAAAAATAGGAATGATTTCAGTCTCAGAATTTTTCTTAGTTCTTACTAAAATTAATGAGTATATAACAATCGGACCCCGCATTTCTGCGGGGTCCTCGGAGGCCGAAGCCACTAATATTCCTATAGTATCATCTATCTAAATATTATGTCAAGCAAAAAAATACAAAGAAAATTTAGAAATGAAGGAAGTCAGTTGTCCGAAAAAATCGGACAGTTAGTTTTGTTTGTTTTTATTTTATTTTCTTTTGCTTTTTCTGTCTCAGCTTCAAATATTGATGGGACGATTTCTCCTAGTCCTCGATATGCTTTTGGTGAGAATCTAGGCTGGATTAATTTTGGTTGTGATAATTGCAATGTCCATGTGACAGATACAGGACTGAGCGGTTATGCATGGAGTCGTCAGTATGGATGGATAAATTTATCTCCAGACGGAAGTGGAGTTACAAATAATTGTCTGGGTCAACTTGGCGGTAAGGCATGGTCAAAATCTTTAGGTTGGTTAGATTTTTCTGGAGTAACTATAAATGCAGTTGGGCAATTCACAGGAATGGCAGGTACTCCAAGCACTAAAGCTGGAAGAGTTAATTTTGATTGTACGAATTGTGATGTTTCGACAGACTGGCTTCAGTGTGCTTTACGAGAATCCCCAGCTCAGGTATTAATAAATTCTATTACAGATACTACTATCCCTTCAATAACTGCAAATATTACTATAACCAATGAAGGATCTATTGATACTGAATATCAATATGAATGGTGTGTAGTTTCTGATATTGGTAATTCTTGTGGTGGAGGAGATGATGTATTTTACTCTTCAGGTGCAAAGCTTATCATAGCAGGAGAAAATTGGATAACAACCAAAGATACTACTGTGGCAGATGTAGGAACTTATTATTTTAAACTAGTAGTACATTATGGAGCAAATTATTCTGTTGCCTCACAAGTTTTTACTGCTATTAGCGGTGGAGGTGGAGGGGGAAGTGGAGGTGTTTCAACATCTTCTAAATATGATACTGCAGATTTGAACCGTGATCATGTGGTGGATTCTATTGATTTTTCCATTTTGCTTTATTTTTGGAAAAAGAATTATCCTTTCACCAATATTTATGTAGATATTAATAAAGATAAGCAAGTAAGCTCTATTGATTTTTCAATAATGCTTTCTCAATGGGGTAGGATAACAAAATGATAAAAAATTTAAACAAAAAAATAAGATTTTCATTTACTATAATTTTGATTATTTTTGTATTCTTTTCGTTTACCTCAATATCTCATGCATCTACAGAAGTTTATTTTCAGAAAGAGTCTAAAGAAATCACAAAAGATTATGTATTCATCGTAGATTTAAAGATTTCTTCTTTAGAAGAAATAGTAAATGTTATTGATGGAAAAATAATTTATGATAAAAATAACTTGGAAATAAA
>Ga0172379_10011755_pt1 | contig 10361 bp, 8 predicted proteins | sample GrowelOW334metaG_FD_119756 | JGI IMG/M metagenome (GOLD analysis project Ga0172379, IMG submission 119756) | Groundwater microbial communities from an aquifer near a municipal landfill in Southern Ontario, Canada - Groundwater well OW334 metaG | ecosystem: Environmental > Aquatic > Deep...
CATCTCGGCCAATTGCCTGATCAAAGACATGGATGAACCTGCTAGGGATTCTGTGGCCGATGAAATTTTCCGTGCACTACAATATGCCTGGGAAGCAATGGACGCAAACCCCTTCTGGAAACGGCGAGGAACAAGAGAAGAAAAAGCGTATGCGCTGAACTCTGCCCTGAGAGTCTACTACCATGATGCCGGCGGCCTCATGATCCTGGTCCCGGGTAATGCCTGCGGCGTGGGTCCAAACGTCCATAACAACGACCCAGACGACCAGGGAATCGAGCTTGTGCCAAGCAACACAGACACGCCCATGCAACAGCTCACTATCCTGGCCGGCCTGGCCAAACTGGAATCCATCTTGAGAAAAAAGTCTCAGACTCCGTAACTACGGAGTTTTTTTATGCTCCGATTGCCAAACAAACCAAATTGACATTTTTCGCACCAGCGTTCAACAAGACGCGAGCTGCCTCGGCAGCTGTTGCGCCCGTGGTAGCAACGTCGTCTATTAATATAATGTTTTCTGACACTGGGCCTTTGCACTCAAAACTGTTTTTGATATTTTCCTGGCGCTTGGCCAAGTCGTGCTCTAAGGATGACTGGGGTGCACGATGCCCCGTACGGATAAGTAGGTCCGGACGAGATTCGAGCTGCGAGCTACGAGCTACGATAGAGTGAGCGATCAGTGCTGCCTGGTTAAATCCCCTTTCACGCAAACGTTTGTCTGCTAAAGGCATGGGAACAATCGTGCCAGACAAAAACAAACCCTCAAGATCTTTGGCGCGCGGATGAGATTCGATGAACTTTTCCAGTTCTATCAATACGGCTTTAGTGCCGTTGAACTTCAACGCAGTAATGATGGGACGAAGCTTGGGATCATGATAATAACCAAAAGCAAAAACTGAGGCGAACGGTAATTCGCCAGTACAATGTTCACCGTGCATCGTGCACCGTCCGACGGACAGGCAACGAGGACAAATATTTCCTTCTAAAAGTTGGACGCTACTCCTGCATTGTTCGCACCACCACTCGCCTGGTTTTTTGCAGCAAAGACAAAAAGGAGGGAACAAAAAGTCCGTGATTGAGTCTTTGACCTGTCTTAAAAACATATCCCTGTGTCATCTCGACGGAGGACGAGCATGGTCGAGGACGATTGGAGAGATCTTCGAGTGACCTTGGTTCTCGACAGCCTCTTTTGCATAAGATTCCTCGTCGCTCCGACTTCCCTCGGAATGACAGGGTTGTTTTATTGGTTAATAACCTGTTCAGATATTGAATCAACCAGCAGAGTCCCATTCTGTTTTGCGAGCATCACCATGTACTGCATGTAGGACACAAGGGTCGGTTTGGAACGGTCTCCAGAGTCCACAGCCTTTTGCGCGCTGACCTTAACCACGAACTTATCCTCCCCGTTCTTGCCCTGGACAACATCGGACGAAACAATCCTGGTGGTTATGCCATAGAGCGGACCAGTGACAGGGTGCGCCTGTTGCATGCTTTTTTGTTCAGCCAGCATTTGAGTCTTGAAATTATCAGTACCGTCAATCATCACGTCGCTATAGCCCAAAAATCCGTCAGCGCTTGTACCTGATCCAAAACGGCTGACCACGGTTGAGGCCTTATTCACTGCTTCTTGCGCATCCGAAGACTTGGCATTGCTCGGCGAAGTCGAAGTGCCGGTAAGCGTTACGGGTGCAGCATATATTTTTGGCGCTGGCTTTTGATAGACATTGGTCTGATTCGCTGGCTGCTGCACAGGCGCTTTGGAAAAGAACATGCTGGCTATGATCCAAATGCCAAAACCCAGCAGGGCAAGCCCTAGGACAATCAGGAGAACAGCTGAAACGCGTCTGTTGAATAGTTGCATATCTTAATTACAAATTTATTTTGTCATCTTGAGCGAAGTGAGTTCGACGAACGAAGTCGAAAGATCTGGCTTGATCTGTAATATAGAACGGTCCAGATCCTTCGACTCCGTCCAACTCCGCTCAGGATGACATTGTTACGTAGGTGAATTGGCTTGTTCAGACAACTCCTTCTTTTCCTGCTCAATTCGCAAGAGCTGTTTCGGATCAGTGGTCACGATCTGGTCCTCGGCATATGAAGCCACGATCTGGATGGCGGCATGCTTGTTGCCGGCAAAGAATATGCCCTCTCCCCTGCCAGATTCAAGCAACAGATATTTTTCTGACTGGGTGAGCAAAAAGACCCTGGCCACCAAGTCGATGGCAGCCGGACTTTGCTTGAGCAGCAACTGGATGGAAGAGTTGGTCACAATGGCCTGGCCATACGGCGAAGTCAAAAAGTCATTCACATCCTGCGTAATGGTCGTGACTCCCAAATAGTATTTGCGGCAGCGTTTGACCAAGGCGTGCACGAACTTGGCTGAATCTTCGTATTGCATGAGCCACCAGGCTTCGTCAATCACGAGCACGCGCTTTTTGCGCTCAGAACGCACCGTGTTCCAGATGTAATTGACGATGGTGTAGATGCCCATGGGGCGCAGCTCGTCTTCCAGATCGCGGACCGAAAAGACAACCAGCTGATTACTCATGCGTACCGTAGTCGGCGAATTGAGCAAGCCGGCGAAAGTGCCTTCAGTGAATTTCTTGAGGCGGATGACCAAATCTTCTGTGCCCTCCATGCCTTCCAAAATATCTTGGAAGTCGCGCAAAATCGGCGGCTCTATGGCTGAGAGGTCTGCGCCTGGCACAATGTCTTTTTTGGCGAACGTCTCAAGCAGAGCGCGATCCAAAATAGAATCCTCGGCCACGGTAAGCTTGCCCAGCATCAGGCGCAGCAAGCCTTTGAGCGTGATGACTGCGCTGCGGATGATGTCTTCGACCGAAACCTCGCCTTCCATGGGCCGCGGCAAATCAAATGGGTTGATCTTTGCTTGTGAAGACAATGAGATGTTTATGTATGTTCCGCCGACTGCGTCTGACAAGTGTTTGTATTCTTTTTCAGGGTCAATGACAATCACATCCACGCCAAGCATCATGGAACGAAGCACTTCCAGCTTGACTGCATATGATTTGCCTGCGCCAGACGTGGCGAATATGACGGCATTTGCGTTTTGGAGCGAAAAACGATCGAACAGAATCAAGGAATTGTTATGACGGTTGATGCCGTACAGAATGCCTTCGTCAGACGTAAGCTCAGCCGATGTGAATGGGAAAGACGAAGCAATCGGCGAGGTGCTCATGTTGAAGCTGATCATGAGCTCGTCATTGCCCAAAGGCATGGTGGAATTAAAGCCTTGCTCAGCCTGAAAATATGCCCGCCTGGTATAGATCAGCATGGAGCCGAAAGTTGATTCAACGCTGGACGAGAGCCTTTCCAACTCCTCTTTTGAGGAAGAATAAAAAGTGCAGTAAAAAGCAAACTGGAAAAAGTGCTCAATGCCCTGGGTCAGGTCGTCGCGCAGCTGCTCAATGTCGCGCAAAGCAGTTTCTTCCGAAGGGTCGCGCGGTTTGCCTTCTGAAGAAGCCATATTAATGTTAGCCTCAAGCACGCCGACTTTCTTTTTCAGCTGTTTTAAGATGACATCTGATTTGACCGGATAGAAAAACATGGCAATGTCCATCATGGCGTTCAAGTTGATGATAGGCGAAGCCCAGCCCACGGAAACATAGCGCGGATATGTGACGATAAAAATGGTGCGCGCATAAACCGAACCAAGCGAGACAAAGCTGGATTCGATCTTCATGGCCGAAGGCGCAATCAGATCCTTGATGCTGGCCACGCCTTTGCGGTAGATGCGCTCTTCCTCAAGCCCGGCCTGTTCGCCAGCCTGCTTCTTCTTGAGCTCTTCTGACGACGGTCCTAGGTCCAGGCTCACGCCACCTGCTGCCAAGCGGCTCGCGTCAAGCTTTTTTTCCTCAGATGTTTGGAATGCCATAATACAATTAAAAATTCAAAATTAATAATTCAAAATTTCGGTGGCCGTTGGCTTCATTATATAATCCGCGGTAGCGGCTCATCCATTTTGCATTTTGCATTTTGCATTTTGAATTATTCATATTTTTAGCCTTCTAATTGCAGCTTACCCACATCGGTCATGCGCTGAGTCTCAAAAAGTTCCGGGTTATAGACCGTGTAATACAGCTCAATCAAGCTTTGCGTATCCAGCATCACGGCCGAGAGCGACATGCCCTGCAAACCGGCAATGATATTGTTGACCCTGAGCATGAGCGTGGATTTGTTTTTCTCAAAACGCTCTTCGGTCAAGTGGATGGTCATCATGGGCGTAAAAATGGCCGTGAACCTGTCCACAAAACCTTTTTGGGTTTCAGAAGCCGGATCAAACGGCACGACTACGTAAAAACGTTTCTGCATGATTTCGGCCAAATCAACCAGCTGGCGCACATATGAGCGGTAATCTACTATCTGATTGCGCAGCAGTTCGTTCTTTTGCGCCAACTCAGCCTCTTTGAGCTTCTCCATATAATCGTCTATGTTCATGCGCCGCGACTGGATGAGAATTTGGATGGGAAAATCCAATGCATTCAAAAACTGCATGTAGGCTTGGACAATGGCCGTCTGTTCGTCCTCGGATTTGAGCGCGAAGTTCACGCTTGAGACAAGTAGCACAGCGCGGATGGTCCCATCTTTCAGCACCACCACATCTTCCTTGACCTCGGCTATGTCCAAGTAGGATTGCGCAGGCACTCCTGGTTTTGCTCCTGCTAGTTTTTTGCTTTGCATATTTTTAGAATAGTTGTTCTTCGTTTTCGGGCTTATACACCCCGCCTGTATTCACGGTCAGGGCCAAGTCACGCAGCCTGGACGACGAAGGCCTTGGCTTGGTTTTGACGACTTCGACTTTGGCCAGCCCTAAAACTTTTTGCGTGCCCCTAAGCTCTTGCAAGCTCAGATTCTTGTTCCAAACTCTGAGCTTAGGCCTAATCTGGGTTTGCAAAAAATTAAGGAAAAAAAAGTGGAACGGCTGGCCATTGATCTTCAAAAATCCAAATGCTCCGGCCAAAGCCGCAGTCAACAAGGCCGCCATGATGAAGTAAGCGGTCGCCAGCAATTTGTATTCAACAAACAAGACGCCTGCTCCGCCCAAACAAATCAAAAATTGGCGAACAGTAATCGGCCCGATGATGCGGTCTTCCTTGTCTATGAATTGTGGAACAATGAATTGGCCGGGCATATCATCAATTAGCAATTAACAATTTACAATTAGCAATTTCAAACATACCGTTAAAAATGCAGTTTGGTATTGAGGTCTATCAGGGCCTTGACCTCGTCCTGAGTGAGTACATCCTTGCCCTCGTTCCTTTGCTGTTCTGCCATGTCTACGATAGACTTACCTGTCTTGAAGCTGTCAGTCACCAAAGCCATGTACATTTTCATGACAGGCGATTCCTGCCACGAACGAATGCCAGAGACCCTCTTGTCAAACGATTCGGTCTGCAGTGTATCCAGCCTCTGCAAGATCTTTTGCGCGGCGTCGCTGGGCGTACGGCCCATGCGCCTGAACTGGGCCAAGCTCAAATTAGCCAGCTCCCCTACCAGATTCTGCAGTTTGGGCGCTCCGCTTTGGATGCCATCGACTTTAGATGAAGGCGAACCCTGCTGCTGCATGAGCTGAGCCGTAGAAACCGAAACTTTGACTGTTGGAGTTTTTGCGGCGGGCATGGGCTTTGGCCCTGGTCCGGTTTTGGGCGCAAGTGGCGCCAAGGGGTTGATCGCTGGCTGAGGTGCTGGAATTGAAACCATGTCGCCAAACTTCTTTTTTTCTAAGCCTTGATTTTTGAGATCCGCTGGCTGTGTGACGTTTGCCAAGCCGGCTTTAAAAGCCTGGGCCATCTTGGTCTTCTCTGTCTCAACTGTTTGCCTAGCCTTAATCCTCTCTTCATACCAGCGCGCGTGGGCCTCAGCCTCTTGTTTGCGGCGCTCTTCAATCTTATGTTTCTGCTCCACGAGCTGAGTGTCAAGATTCTGCTTTTCCTCTGCCTCAATTTTTCCATGGTAATCCGTGTAGGCTTTTTCAACAAACGAGGCCATCTGCTCTGCTTGCGCCCGATCCAGGCCCAGACCGCCGACCTTGGTTTCGCGCTGGAGCAAAGATAATAGTTCGGCTGAATTGCGCACGTCTCGCAAGCGCGAAGAAATAACATTGCTCAGCCTGCGCTGAAGATATTCGTCAGTCGGCTTATCTGGAATTGAGTTCCAAGCAGATTCAACTGCTTTGTCCAATTCAGTCAGATTCTTCGGAGGCTCAGGCATGCTCGCTTTAAGCGTGGTTATCTGCGCATCTTCTGTCTGATTTTTCAATGATTCTTTGATGCCTTCCATGCGGCTGGTCTTAATTGTGTCTGCGGCCAGATATGTCGCAAAATCCTCTTCACTCATAAGCTCAACCTCTTTGGCTAAAGTATTGATGATATCCACGGCCTTATCCGTGGTTTCTTTATCAAAGCCCAGCCCGCCAAAATCCGGCAGCCTGGTCATGGTTTCTTTGACTTGGGGCAAAGATAAATCTTTTTTCACGAACAGATGGATGATGAGCTCACGCAATTTTTCGCGCGCTTTCTGCCCGGTCGAATACAAACCTAAGCGATTGATGACCTCAGAGGCTGCGCCTGAATAGGAAATGGGACGGAAGACTATGCGCGACTGAGGCCAAGAGCTTGTGTCAATGTTGAGCGACTGAAGATATGAAACAAGTTCAGCTCCAAAAAGATCACGCAAAGGCCAAAAAACATTCTGCAGAATCGCCAGAATGACTTTGTCACGGTCTGCCTCAAGCACGCCTGCGCTTTGTAGATTAATTTTAAGCACGCTCAGGCCCTCGTTTAAAGACTTGAAGCCCAGGGTTGCGTTCAACACCGGGTCTTCAATAGTTTCAAAAAACTTATCAGCCGGCAAATGATAGTCCTGGATAATTTTGTCATAAGCCGGATCGACCTGATCCATAAAAAAATCCTGAATGCCTTTAGGCAAGTCTATGAAGCGCTGGTACACCTTGCGTTCAGCCATAGTTATGAGTGGCCCTGGAAGGTAAAGCGGTTTACCTGTATGCCCGGCTTGGAAGTATCTTTCTTAATTGCATCTACGGCCTGCAAAATTGCGTCATTATCCGCATTACCACTGCCCGCTTGATATCCAGTAGCTTCAATTTTTTCCGCCTCCACTACCATGCGACGCAAACCGCCTTGGATCTTGTTGGCCAATTCAGGATTGCCACGCGAGGCTTGAACGATTTTTTGCAGCTGGTCCATGCTCTGAAGGTTGATGTTCTGGGCATGCATGGCCAAATCCGGAGCTGAGGTAGCGTGCGCGATAGAGTTAGCAAAAGCTCCAGACTTGGTGCCGCTGAAAGCCGATTGAATGGCCTGTTGTTTTTCCACGCCAGTCACAGTGTTGCCCAAAAGTTTGACATCAATATTCTGCTCCATGAGCTGTTCCACTGCCTGAGGCTTAGTGATTTGTCCGCCTTGCATCTGAACCAGCGTCGTAGTCAGAAGGCCAGCCGACTGGTCATTCAAGCGCCTGCCAGCATCGCCAACATTTTGGACACCGGCCGCAGTCGCTGCGTTCTGTAAGTTTCCTTTGATTGTAGCGTCCTGGATATTCTCAGTCACTTCCTTGGCATCATAAGTCTCACCTGAGTAAGCCTGTTTCGATGTGCCGCCAGCATGCGTTACATAATAATCCTTGCCGTCCTTGCCAACGTTCACGTTGTAATTGCTGGCCGCCAGATCCTGGGCCGATGCAGTACCTGAGAGCAAAGTGCCCACGCGAGCCCTGCCATCTGCACTGTTCTTGAAATTTTCAAAATGCGCATCCATAAGCTGGCCTTGGCGACCCTTCCTGAAATCCTGATAATCCTTCCTGAATTCCAAACCCTTTACCTTGTTGCCGGTTTGATCCACCCAGCCTTTGGCCTTTGCATAATTAAAGGCAAAATTTCCGTCCATAAAAGCATTGTCCTGAATCTTATTGTCCATGGCCGGGTCAGATGCCATTTTAGATGCCATCTCGGCTTTCTTCTCATCTATAAATAATGACGGATCTTTTTCGCGCGCTTCATCAATCGTCTTAAGCAAATCAGGCAAGTTATGTTTCTTGCCCTCATCATAGCTCCGGTCTAATTGCTGGCCGATTTCTTCATTTGCCATAGCACGTGCCCTGGCTTTGCGTGCCAATTTATTATCATCACCTGCGTAAGTTTTATCTTTTTCCAGTTCCTTTTCTTTGGAATCCATGAGCTTATCGCGATAAGGCTTGCTGGCCGCTAGCTTGGCAATCGCGATTTGAGCGCCGGCTTTTTCAGCTTTTGTAGTTGTGATGGCAGAGCCGCCAGCGATTGCTCGGTATTGCTGCATCTGCAGCTCTGGCGTCAAACTCCCATAAGCCTTTTCAAATTCCGTGGCTTTGGTTGCGCCCTCACGGCGATGGGCCGTAGCAGCCGCAGCTAACGAAGTACGCATGCCCTGAGTTTTTGGAATAAACTTAGACCCCAAAGCAGCTTCTGCAAGTTTAGATTTGAGCCCGACTCTTGCCTCTAATCCAGCAGCGCCCTTGCCTGCATATTGAATGCCTTTTTTCCCGGCCTTGGCCGCTGTTCTGGCTGTAAACGCGGTTAAGGCAGCACCGGCACCGAACATTCCGCCTTGGGCCGCAACTGTTCCGGCCAAACCGCCGAGCTTGGGAGCAAGCGTGCCAGCTGTTTTGACCGCCACTTGTACACCCAAAAGCATAAAGGCTACCATGACGATGAAGCCGGCAAAATTTTCAGGCGAACCGATTTTCGTATTAACGATGTTTAACCCGCCGGCAGCTTCCTGGGCCGCAGTGAGTGCGGCTGTTTTGTTTTCTTTATAGATGCCGGCGTCTGTACCGATAATCTCGTTTTGATTTGCAGCTAGAGCTAGAGAAAGCCACAGAAAGAAAGCCATGACTGGGCCGCCGATCAGAGCTGAACTCAAGCGGCTCCACCAATCGTCAGTAAATGCGCTAAAAGCTTTTTTAAGCTGGCTGGGCAAAGCCCAGGCAAAAAACATGATTGGTGATGTAATCAGCAAAATCCAAAGTATGATGATGCGCGCAATAAAGAAAATGACCATGATCACCAGCAGGGTGATGCAAATGGAAAGGATCCACGCGCCAAACAGAGCAGCTACAAAAATACTCACCACGCTCCACATGCCCAGGTCGGCCATTTGAGATCTATCCACTTCAATCACTCCTCCGCCCTTGTCCAAAATGGCATTGCTGTTCGTATCCTGGAACTTCATGATGTCGCCGATATGCAAAGCCTGGATAAAGTTTCCGCCGGCAGCTTGCTTAAAGCCGTTGACGAAAGTAAGCAGGATCACCTGGGAAAAATCAATCATCAAGCCGATGAGCGTTTTGGAGAAATTGATCAGGACTGCCATCAAAAGCAACTTGGGCAAAATCTGGCGGTAGTGGAAATCTTTAGGATAACCGATGATGGTGGCAAAGGCCGAGACCAGGACCACGATGATGAAAAACATGTTGACTGTGTCGCGCATAATGGGCCAGCCCACGCGCACAGGAAAAGCATTCACGAATGTGTTGTACTGAACGATTTTGATTAGAATATCAACCAGAGCCATGACCAGATAGCCTAACAGTTTGATGATAAAGATCAGGATCTGGGTAAGCAGCGCTAAAATCCATGTGCCGATTTTCCCCATTGTTGTGCCATCATCTGCAAAAGCAGGCATGGCTACAACTATCAAAATCACTAAACAGATAAGCAAAGCTTTCACTGCCAGTTGGCGCCTGCGTTTGCGGACCAAATCAGCCGGACTCAAGGCCTCAAAGCCTTGATTTAGACCAAAAAATACCTGCCAAAAAAAGCCGGGCAGTGCCTTCAGTCCCTGTCCTCTCCCAAAGAGCTTCCTCCACATAGACATTCTTATGGAAGTATAGCATAAAAATCCGCTCTACGGCGCAGAATAATCCACAACCTCGCAAAACACCAAACACCAAGAAACAAGATCCAAACAAACTCCAAAACATCCATCCAATTGGAATTTGAAAATTGGTATTTGTTTGGTGTTTGGTGTTTGTATCTTGGTGTTTACGAGTAGGGTGGACATAGCTTAAAATCCTTGATACTCTGAGGGGCATGGCTTATTCGGATTATTCAGTCGATTTATTGCAACCAAGCCCAGACAAGGCTGCAAGAAAAAAACTCGTCGCAATAGCGGTTTTTTTTGCTTTAATTGTGGGTCTTTTGGCTACAATCGGTGCCGCTTCCTCTTACCGGGCAGTCCAGCATGGCACCAATGTTTTCACTGAAGTCGGCCAATTACCAGGTATTGCTGACCTGAGGCGCTTTGCCCTGGGGCCTGACAACGTGGGTCGTGGGACGCAGGACGTGGGAC
>Ga0172379_10011756_pt1 | contig 10359 bp, 9 predicted proteins | sample GrowelOW334metaG_FD_119756 | JGI IMG/M metagenome (GOLD analysis project Ga0172379, IMG submission 119756) | Groundwater microbial communities from an aquifer near a municipal landfill in Southern Ontario, Canada - Groundwater well OW334 metaG | ecosystem: Environmental > Aquatic > Deep...
CATTCAAGAATATTTGGTGAATAAAGATGAGAATTCTGCGGAGGTCGTTTCTCAAAAAAGAGAAGAAATGGGAAATGAAGAATTCTTACGTGTGATGCGACGACTCATTTTGCAAACGATCGATATGATCTGGATGGAACATTTGGAGGTGATGGATTATTTGCGAAATTCAGTGAATCTTCGTGCATACGGTCAGCGCGACCCGCTCGTTGAATATAAAAAAGAAGGAGCGCGTCTCTTTGAAGAAATGAAAGATTCGATCCACCGCAATATTCTCGCTAGAATCCCACACATCGGTGCCGGTGCTTTGAGTGAAGATGAAAAGAAAGCGCGTGAAGCTCAGCAAAAAGCGCGGATCATTGATGAGGCGATCGCGCGAACCATTGCACACAGTCTCGAAGGTCCCGGAGTTAAACAAGAAAAGATCGGACGAAATGATATCGTAAAAATAACCAACGGCAAAGAGACCAAAGAAATGAAATTCAAAAAAGCCGAAGCGATGATTCAGAGCGGGGAGTGGAGGATTGTTGATTAGGCTATTAGGCCACTAGGCCGCTTCGCTTTTAGGCGATTAGGAAAACGATGTTAAAAAATCCCCGTAAAGGGGATTTTTCCTAGTAGCCTAAAAACTAAATTTGTCATGAAACAAATTTGTGGCCTAAAAGCTTTAGCGGCCTAATAGCCTAGAATAACGACTGCGTCATTGCCGGTCGATCGACCTCTTTCTCCCATTTTGATGTATCGAGTTTGATGATCTGTTCTTCTCCTGCTAAGGCATATTTCAGGTAGCCGTTCTTGAGCGCGAATTCGTAGACATCCTTTGTTAATCGGACATCATCCAAGCAATACTTTCGGATCTTGTCGATCTCGCCTTGTTTCCACCATGCCACCGCCTGCAGTCCATGGCTGCTTTTGTTGGCTCCGATCGTGGCTTCGGCGATCTGATCGAGGCGCACGCGTTTGCCGGTCGCGTCTTTGATCTCCTTTAAAATGTCCAAACTTTTAATGTGGGTAATGTCTCCTTGGTAATATTTGTTCAAGAGGGGAATATCGAAATGATCGGAATTGTAGCCAATGAGCATATCGGTCTTTTCCAATATTGGCCAAAGTTTATCAAGTTCTTCGACCAAAAAACTGGAATACTCGTTGGTCTCGGAATCGTAAATACAGACAATCGAAATGGAAAGATCGGTGACCTCGCTGCTGCCGACCTCTTGAAAGGTGTCGCGCGTTTCTATATCAAAAACTATTTTTCTCATAGTGAATGCAGTGTATTATACCTAAAAAAACAAGGGACGCAAAATTGTATGCTCTTTGTCTTTTTGCTATACTGGTGGTAATGAAAAAATTCACTGTTGAAACATTATTCTTTACCGTGCTCATGACTATTGGGGTGGCACTTTTATTTTTTATTTTCAAACCGTACTTAACGGCGATCTTTATCGGTTTGGTATTCGCGATCGTTTTTTCTCCCGTTGATGATTATTTACAAAAGAAATTCAAGTTGAACCGTACGGCAATTTCATCGATAACGGTATTTTTTGTACTGGCAGTGATCATTCTTCCTTTATTTATTTTAGGCCTTTTGCTTTTTAAAGAAGCTCAGGGCGCGGTAAACAGTTTGCAACAAGGAAGCGGTGGAGTCACACAGTTTTTGGAAACAAAAGCGATCTTGCTCGAGCATCAGTTAAATGATTTCGTGCCGGGTCTCAATATTTCGATCGACCTGCGTGGATATATGAAAGAAATAGCACTTTGGATCGCAAATAATTCCACGACGATCGTTTCGAATATTGCGGAAGGGGGTGCTCAAACATTTCTTGCCGTTGTGTCTCTCTTCTTTTTCTTGCGCGATGGAGGAAAAGCAAAAAAACTTATTTTAAAATGGAGTCCGATCTCGGATGATAAAGATGAAGAAATTCTTAAAAAAACTTCACTTGCGATCAACTCGGTGGTGAAAGGAACGTTGCTTATGGCGATCGTTCAGGGGTTTTTGGGAGGAATAGGTTTTATGGCGTTTGGCGTGCCATCGCCGGTGTTGTGGGGTTTTATTACGGCGCTCATGGCTCTTATTCCGGTCGTGGGAACAAGTCTTGTTGTAGCTCCATTGGTGATATTTCTTTATTTCTCCGGTGCCACATGGTCTGCGCTCGGTCTTTTGATCTGGGGATTCTTTATCGTGGGTTCAATAGATAATATCTTGCGCCCAAAACTCATAGAACGGGGAATGAACATCCATCCTTTCCTTATTTTGCTTGCGGTATTCGGTGGTATTTCGTTCTTTGGCCCGATAGGATTTTTAATGGGTCCGATCGTGCTCGGTTTCGTTTTTGCTCTTATTGACGTGTATCCTGAGGTTTTGGGAAATAAAGAGATCAAAGACGCTTAATGAACAAAGATCAAGAAGTTTGAAATATTCTTGCTGTGGATAAGCCTTTTTCGCGTTTCTTCTCGATTTTTAGTACAATGGAAGGGCAGTTTCTGCACGCATTTTTTTAATAAAATTTTTAATTAATAATTAGTTTAGTTTAAGTAATATAGTATGGAAGGAGAAAAATCAAAGAAGCTCGTGTTGTGGTTCGACCAACTCAATAATGACGATGTTGCTTTTGTCGGAGGAAAGAATGCTTCTCTCGGAGAAATGTATACCACATTGAAAGCCGAGGGAGTTCGCGTGCCGAACGGTTTTGCGATCACTGCGCATGCCTATCGCGAATTCGTAGACAAATCGGGTCTTACGGAAATTATCAAAAAAGAATTGGCGGGTCTCGATACGACCGACATGAAGAGCTTGCAGAAGAGGGGAAAGAAAATTCGCGAAGCTTTTTTGAAAGTAAAACTTCCAAAGGAACTTGAAACTGAGATCACCGCATCATACAAAGCACTTTCAGATTCATACAAATTAAAGAACGTTGATGTTGCGGTTCGCTCATCTGCAACAGCAGAAGATCTTCCGGGTGCATCGTTCGCGGGAGAACACGAAACATATCTCAATATCTCAGGTGCCAGCAATGTGATCGCCGCTGTTCGAAAAGCGATGGCTTCACTCTTTACCGATCGCGCTATTTCTTATCGCGTTGATAAAGGATTTGGTCATTTTGATATCGCACTTTCTGTCGGAGTTCAAAAAATGGTTCGTTCTGACAAGGCTGTGTCGGGAGTTATGTTCACGATCGATACTGAAACCGGTTTCAAAGATACGGTTGTTATCGACAGTTCATATGGTCTCGGTGAAATGGTCGTTCAAGGAAAAGTAACACCTGACGAGTTCATTGTTTTCAAACCAACACTTGAAAAAGGTTTTGCGCCGATCATCAAACGCGACCTCGGAGCAAAGAAAATAAAGATGATCTATACGACCAATCCGAAGAATCCCGTTAAGGAAGTTCCTGTTCTTCAAAAAGACAGTGATCTTTTCACACTTACCGATGAAGAAGTTTTAACACTCGCAAAATGGGGAGTGATCATTGAAAAGCATTATACCGCACGAGCGGGACATCCGATGCCGATGGATATGGAATGGGCAAAAGACGGTATCACCAAAGACTTGTACATTGTTCAAGCTCGTCCCGAGACCGTTCAATCGGAAAAGAAAGGTTTTGTTCGTTCTGAATTCAAACTTTTGGAAAAACCAACAACACTCGTTGAAGGTATTTCAGTTGGAGGTCGTATCGTGACCGGAAAAGCTCGTATCGTTTTGACCGCGGCAAAATTGAACGAATTCAAACCCGGTGAAATTCTTATCACCAGTATTACCGACCCTGACTGGGAACCGATCATGAAGATCTCTGCTGCGATCGTTACTGAAAAAGGAGGACGAACATCGCATGCCGCCATTGTTTCACGAGAGCTCGGCATTCCGGCTGTCATCGGAACAGGCAACGCGCTCAAGAAGATCAAGACAGGTGATATGATCACCGTTGATTGTACATCGGGAGGTGTTGGCTATGTATACAAAGGCGCGGTCAAATTCGAGGAAAAGAAATTCGATCTTTCGAATATTCCTGAAACGAAAACTCCGCTCTGTTTGAACATCGGTTCGCCTGAAGGTGCATTCGTTCACAGTTTCTTGCCTCATCACGGTGTCGGACTCGCTCGCGAGGAATTCATCATTAACTCGCACATCGGAATCCACCCGCTTGCACTTTTGAACTACAAAAAAATAAAAGACAAGACGGTAAAGAAGAAGATCGACGACAAAACGAAAGGTTATGACGATAAGGTCGAGTTCTACGTTTCACGATTGGCTGAAGGTATCGCACAGATCGGCGCCGCTTTCTATCCATATCAAGTGATCGTTCGTTTCTCGGATTTCAAGACAAATGAGTATGCAACGCTTATTGGAGGAGCAGAGCATGAACCGCTTGAAGAGAATCCAATGATCGGATGGCGCGGAGCTTCACGTTATGCAAACCCGCAATTCAAACCCGCTTTCGGTCTTGAAGTGCAGGCGATCAAACGTGTTCGCGAGAAATTCGGACTTGATAACGTTCACACTATGATCCCATTTTGCCGAACACCGAAAGAAGGACAAGAATGTTTGGACATTATGAAAGAGTTCGGACTTGCAAAAGGTCAGAACGGACACAAGGTCTATGTGATGTGTGAAATTCCAACCAACGTCATTCGCGCCGATGATTTCCTCGATGTCTTCGATGGATTCTCGATCGGATCGAACGACCTCACACAGCTCACGCTCGGTATGGATCGCGACTCGGCACTTGTTGCGCCGATCTCAAATGAGAATGATCCTGCTGTTCGAATTCTTGTTGCTCAAGCTATTGCAAAATGTAAAGCTCGAGGAAAATATATCGGATTCTGCGGACAAGCTCCGTCGGATTATCCTGACTTCTTGCAATTCCTCATTTCACAAAACATCGACGCGGTTTCTTTGAATCCTGATGCGATCGTGAACATGAAATTCGTGGTTGCGGAACAAGAGAAAAAAATGGCTGCGGAAAAGAAGTAAAGAAACAAAAACAAGAGTAAAAAACTTTTACACACCGGCCAATGACCGGTGTGTAATGTTTTAGGGTATAATATTATTGTGTTGCATTGTTGTTATTAATTAAATAATAAGATCTTATAAATGAAAGTTATAGCTTTTTATAATGAAGAATGGGAACGAGAACATCTTGTGAAGAATCTTGCGGAACACGAACTTGTGCTTTTGAAAGGACATCTTGCGGATCATCCATACTTGGGAGATTCTGAGACGGGTATTCTCGGTGTATTCGTTACCGATCCTATTGGAATTGCAGAACTCGGTCGTTTTCCGAATCTCAAGGCGATCGTGACATTTTCAACGGGACATGACCATATCGACAAAGAGGCTGCACACAAGAAGAATATCGTCGTGGTGAACGTTCCAACATACGGTGAGAATACCGTGGCGGAATATACTTTTGCACTTTTACTTTCTCTTTCTCGCCGAGTGTTTGAAGCATATGATCGAATCGTTAAAAGTGGAACTTTTAAGGCGGAAGGTTTGAGAGGTTTTGACATTTGCTGTAAGACGATGGGTGTTGTTGGGACGGGTCATATTGGTGCGCGCGTTATCAAGATCGCAAAAGGTTTTGGGATGAACGTTGTTGCTTTTGATATGTTTCCGAATGAAAAATTAGCCAAAGAACTTGATTTTACATATGTTTCGCTTGATGAGTTACTCGGTCAATCTGATGTTATTTCGTTACACACTCCGCTTACCAAAGACACGAATCACATGATCAATGAAAATTCTCTTCCGAAGATAAAACGAGGAGCCTATCTTATCAACACGTCTCGCGGCGCCTTGGTTGAAACAAAAGCGCTCGTGATGGGTCTTGAACAGGGCGTGTTTGCAGGAGCCGGATTGGATGTTTTGGAAGAGGAAGGAAGTATGGATCACCGTCTTGAACTGATCATGGGTGCTCATCCAAATCCCGAAAGTCTTCGCGTTATTCTTGAAAATCAATACCTTATCGATCATCCCGGAGTTATCATCACCCCGCACAATGCGTTCAACACCAGAGAAGCGATAACCAGGATCCTCAACACGTCGATCGAAAATATCAAAGCCATCGCAAAAGGGGAGCCGATCAATATAGTTAATTAGTTGAAAGTATAAAGTTAAAAGTTATAAAGTACGGACGGAAAACGCGGGGGCCAAAAGCCCCCGCGTTTTCAAACAGACTACCCGTTCCTTTTGAGGTGAATTTACGAAGGCTTAGCCTCCGTATTTTTTTTCTATAAATCTAGCATATGCTGAATTTATAGAAAAATAGGATTTTTACGGAAGGTAGTCTTCCGTAGCTTCCGTAGTTTAAATTAAAATAGAATAAAAAAAGACGGAACATTTTTCAGCATTTCTAGCATATGCTAGAAATGCTGAAAAAGGGTGTTGAAAAATATTGTGGACAAAATTTTGTTTTGTGTTCAAAACTCGAATTTTGTGGTATAGTGTCTGCGTTATGGTTATTATTGCAAAATGGTTCATTAATGCGCTCGCGATACTTGGGGCGGCGTATCTTATCAATGGAATTCATGTTGAGAGTTTTTGGGTGGCGCTTATCGTTGCTTTGTTCTTTGGGTTGATGAATGCGATCGTTCGTCCGATCCTTATTGTCCTTACTTTGCCGGTCACGGTGATCACGTTGGGACTTTTTGTGTTTGTTATCAACGGTTTTCTCTTTTGGACATTGGGAACGGTCATCAAAGGATTCACCGTCGACAGTCTCTGGGCGGGAATTGCGGGCGCCATCGTGGTGTCGGTATACAGCTGGATCGGGAACAGATTCATTATCGGCGACAAAACCGCGGCTCATCCTTTCTTGTAAAATATGGATAAAGAAACAACCATTATCACGCATAGCGGCGATTTCCATACTGATGACATATTCGCCGTTGCGACGGTTGTTCTTGTCATTGGAGAAAAACAATATCGCATTGTGAGAACGCGCGATATGGACGTGATCGAAACGGGCGATTATGTGGTGGACGTCGGCAGAATATATGATCCCGCGACAAAACGATTCGATCATCATCAGGGAAATGTCGGTACTCATGAAAATGGGATTCCATATTCGGCGTTCGGTTTGGTCTGGAAAGAATTCGGTAAACAACTCTGCGGAGGAAATGAGGCTGCGGCGAAAATTATTGAACAACGAATTGTCGTGCCGATCGACGCGGGAGACAACGGTATTGAAACATACAATAAGAAAGAACTTTTACGTCCGTATCTTTTTCATAATATCGGTGAAGTGTTCGCTCCAACATGGAAAGAAAATGCTCAAGGGATCAATCACGACGGCGCTTTCGGAGAAATGGTTGAGATCGCGGTGCGCATTTTAAAACGTGAAATAATCTCGGCGACCGATATTTTGGAAGGTGAGAAATATGTTGAAGAGGCGTATCAAAAAGCCGAAGACAAACGTATTATCATCTTGGACAAACGTTATCCGTGGGAATATGTTTTGAAGAAATATCCCGAACCGCTCTTCATCGTCAAACCCGACTCGCAATCAAGCGGCGGACAGTGGACGGTAAAAACGGTCCGAAGCGACCCTGATTCCTCATTCGCATCCAGAAAAGATCTCCCCGAAAGTTGGGGAGGAAAATCAGGAGCAGCACTCGCAGAAGTGACAGGAATTCCAGATGCAATATTTTGTCACGCGGCGCGATTCATTATTGTAACAGGGTCAAAGGAGAGTGCTATTAAGTTGGCAAGACTGGCGGTTGATAACAAAGAATAAGGGCGAATTTTCAATTTTCAAGCATCAATTTACAATAAATTTTCAATGAACCAAGTTTCAAAACCAAAAACTTCATATGACCTTGAGGAACGCACTGCGAAATTTGGTGAGCATATTATTTCCTTTTGTAAAAAGATACCTGAAAGTGTTATTACAAGATCTCTGATAAGTCAGTTGGTACGGTCTGGAACAAGTATTGGTGCGAATTATTGCGAAGCGAACAATGGTTCATCGAAGAAAGATTTTAGGAACAAAGTTTTTATTTGTAAGAAAGAAGCGCAAGAAACAAAACACTGGTTGCGAATGATATCGGCAGCTGTTCCAGAACAAAAAGAAAATGCAAAGATACTTTGGAAAGAATGTCAGGAGCTCACGATGATATTTCAGAAAATTATATCATCATTGAAAAATGAAAATTGAGATTTGTAAATTTATTGGAAATTGATTATTGTAAAATTGTAAATTAAATAAAAATATATGAGCTTTGTAGACGAGATAACAATTTACGCTAAGGCTGGCAAAGGGGGCGACGGTGTAATGCGGATGAAGCATGAGAAATTCAAGGAATTTGCGGGGCCATCGGGCGGCGATGGGGGAAATGGCGGCGATGTGTATGCGCGGGCTGTTCGCAATGTTCACCTTTTGTCGAAACACCGCCATCAAACGGAATTCTTTGCTGAGAAAGGTGGAGACGGCGGCAAGGATAGTTTGCATGGTGCCAACGGCGAGGATCTTGATATTGAACTTCCTGTAGGATCGATCGTCACGAATAAAGAAACGGGAGAGAGTTTCAGTTTGCTTAAAGACGGCGAACGAGTTTTGATGTTGAAAGGAGGTCGTGGGGGACGAGGAAACGAATCGTTCAAAAGCTCGACCAATCAAGCTCCGCAAGAATTTACTTTGGGAACCGAACCCGAAGAAGGAAATTTTGAAATTGAACTCCAACTTGTTGCCGACGCGGGGCTCATTGGGTTGCCGAATGCGGGAAAATCGAGTTTGCTTAATGCACTCACGCGCGCAAAAGCCAAGATCGGTGCCTACGCTTTCACCACGCTCGAACCGAACCTCGGCGAATATTACGGCTACATTCTTGCCGATATTCCGGGACTCATCGAAGGAGCCGGAGAGGGAAAAGGACTCGGCCACAAATTCCTCCGCCACGTAAAACGAACCCACGCCCTCGTGCATTTGGTCTCTTTGGAAAATGAAAATCTTACCGAAGCCTACCAAACCATTCGCAAAGAACTCGCCGGTTTCGACCCCGAACTCGCCCGCAAAAAAGAGATCGTCGTCCTGACCAAAACGGACGTCGTCACCCCCGAGGTTCTGAAGGAAAAAATAAAAGAAATAAAAAAACTAGTCAAAAAAGTCTACACAATCTCGTGCTACGACGATGAGTCAATAAAAGCTTTCGGTGATGCGCTGATACAGGAAATCAAAACCGCTGACGCGGAGGAGGGAGACGAGTCTATAAAGTCCGTAAAGTCGTAAAGTCCATAATCACAAGTGAGTGAAAAGGGAAAGTTCACTTTCATTTTTCGCGAACGCCGTGATTATATGCCCAATACCTATTTCCTTTGGGCTTATAAAGTCACGACGCAACAGGTTACCCGCGCTTTTTAAGGTCAATTTTAAAGATATATAAAATGGAACCATTAGATAAAAATAAAAAACCTAACGATTCTGAATTTTATTTTTTAAATTATTCTTATAATTTTTTTCTGGATATACTTGAAGAAACAAGAGGGGAGTCTTTTTGGCAAAAAGATCCATATTATAGATTAAATAGAACTAGAGATGCTTTTCTTATTTATTCTGAAATTTTAGAATATGAACCCGTCGGTTGGTTTTTAGAAGCTCTTAAAACAAATAGACCACCAATGGAGGCAGAGATGTCGAAAGAATTTTTGCTTTTTGTTAGAAATTTACTTATACACTTTCCTTTTTTTAAATCATGGGATGAAGTCAAATTTACGAAGGATTTGATCAATTGGTCAAAACCGGGAAAATCAATCGATAAGTTTTTATCTCGTTTTACAGGTCATGAAGAGTTTAAATGTCGTGTATGGAATCCTGAAAAAAAAGTTATGACTTACATTTCAGTAAATTTTCCTAGTGTGTATACAAAAGATAGTGAAATTTATTTGAAGAATTTATTGCCAGAAAAGGAAGGAATAATTTTTTTTATGTCTTTGATGTGGAATGTTTTATCCAGTCAAGTTGATAGTATTGTTGCTGTTGAAGATGGAGAAAAACGAGAGTACGAAATGAATAAAAGTTAGGGGTCAGGTATCTTTGATTTTATTTTAAACTCACTTTGAAAAACGCGGGTAAGCCGTTGCGTCGTAATGTCGTCTTTGCGAGCTTGCGAAGCAATCTAGAGTATTGTTACTAAACCCTGGATTGCTTCGTCGTGCCTTCTCGCAATGACGGACGTCTGCGGTTTTTTGTCCGTCATTTTCCTAAAAGCCTAAAAGTGAAACGGCCTAGTAGCCTAACGGCCTCGTCCATTTGAATTGTGCGGGGGAAATGTTAGAATAGCTTTCATATGAACGATAAATATACTGTTACCATTGGGCTGGAAATTCATGCGGAGCTTAAGACACTGACTAAGATGTTTTGCAAGTGC
>Ga0172379_10011757_pt1 | contig 10359 bp, 9 predicted proteins | sample GrowelOW334metaG_FD_119756 | JGI IMG/M metagenome (GOLD analysis project Ga0172379, IMG submission 119756) | Groundwater microbial communities from an aquifer near a municipal landfill in Southern Ontario, Canada - Groundwater well OW334 metaG | ecosystem: Environmental > Aquatic > Deep...
ATTTCGAAGGTATCACACTAGTACTAACCCGACTTCCCATATTTCCCGCACTTTTTGGTGCCAAAACGGTTTCCACCAAACTATTCCACGCCCCGCAATTCGGACATTTCCCCGCCCAGCGGATACTTTCAAAGTTACATTGTTGGCATATGTATACGGTTTTACTTTTAGCCATGTTGTTTTCTATATTCTATTCTTTCCCGGTATAACTTTTCCGTAAAACCGCCATCTTTTTGATGTTTCTCTTTTAGAGACACAATCAGCCTATCCAGTAAATAATTGGCCTGATTGATCAAAGTAATCATCAAGTTAATTGCCTCAATTTTATCATGGGGAAGATCGGGGAAATTAGGTGAATCAGGCAGATACGGATTTTTCTTTATTATCTCCCATATTCCCCCTATCTCTCTTATTTCCCCTATCGCCCTTTCCTTTCTCCAGATCTCTACTCCGTTCTGCCTTGCATAAGCCAGATAATCCTTAAGTAATTCCTCCTGCGAAGCCCTTGCCACACCAGCCAGCTTAATATACTCTTTCAAACTTTGCTCTTTTGCCCCTTCTGCAATGTTTTGAGTCCCCGACCTTGCCGCCTGTTCCATTTGGTCTTTTGTGCGTGAATGACAATCCACATATCTTTTGCAAAATTCCACCGTCAAATCATAAATCGGTACCGTAATTTTATACGCCAGAAGATATTCATAGCTTGCCTTATTCCCCATTACCCAGATTATACCAGAGGCCCACTTGTTTGGTCAGGTCTACCCAAAACTCCATCCATCACATTAATAATTACCCCGCCGGCTAACGTCGCCCCCACCACCACCAACGCTTCTCTTACATTTAGACTTAAAACACCTGGTTTCCCCAAACACTTCGACTATCCCATACCACAATCCGCAAAATCCCCCAACCATTCCCAATCCAACACTCCGAACTTCTAATGGTTCTTTTTCCATTTATATATATTCTACCAAAAAGCCCTGAACCATTCGGTGCAGGGCTAATTCGTAATTCGTAATTATTAATTCGTAATTATTACTTGTACCCCACCGGTTTTTCCGCCAGCACCAAGCCCAAGCTCATTCGCCGGTGATCTTTGTCAACTGATTCGACGTAGCAATTGACCTCATCGCCCACCTGCACCGATTTCTCGGCCGGAATCTTGCTAATATGAATCAGTCCTTCAATTCCCGGCTCCAAATTCACAAACGCCCCAAAAGGTGCCATTCTGACCACTTTGCCTTTAGCTTTGGTTTCCGGCTGGTACTTTTCCTCAATAATGCTCCAGGGATCCAATGCCAATTGCTTAATCGACAAATTAAGCTTGCCTAGTTTTTTATCTGCCGCCAAAACTTTCACTTTTGCCTGATCACCTTGCTTATAAAACTTGGCCGGATCTTCCACTTTTTCCCAGGAAATTTCCGAAATATGGACCAAGCCTTCCAAGCCCAAATCGCCCACTTTGACAAACAAACCAAAAGGCATCACCCCGGTGATCACCCCGTCAAAAACATCGCCGTCTTTGACTTTACCCAAGGCCTCCTCCTGTGCTTTGAGTAAGCTCGCTTCCGAAACTTCCCGTTCCGAGAAGATCAGCCGGTTTTTCTCGCGGTCAACTTCGATTGTCTTGACCTCAATATTCCGGTTAATCAAGTCTTCCAGCCGTTTGGATAATTTAGCCCCAAATTGCGAAGTTGGAATAAAGCCCTGCAAACCCTTGGCATCCACGATCAGTCCTCCGCGGTTTACTTCCCGGCCACGGACGACCACAATCTCCCCGATTTTCAGTTTTTGGTCAAATTCTTCCCAGGTGCTATCCAACGCCGCCTTTTTGATCGACAACAAAGGCTGGCCTTTATCACTTTCTGCCTGTAAGATCACAACTTTGATCTTATCGCCCACCTGCAGACTGCGGATATAGTCTTTGGCTAATTTCACTTCCCGGTCCGAAATTATCCCCTCGGTTTTCCCGCCGATATCGATATAGACCGTCCGCGGTGTTTTCTCGGTAATTACCCCTTCCACCAATTCCCCAGTCTTAATCCCCTTCGGGACATAACCCGTCTGAGCTAACAGCTCCTCCATGGTTTCTGGAACTTTAGCTTTAGCTGCCTTCAAAGATGTATTCTGCTTTGCAGAAGCCTTAACGGAAGCTGATGCCGTTTTCGTTTTTGCAGGAACAAGGTTCTGCTTTGCAGAAGCCTTAACGGAAGCTGATGCCGTTTTCGTTTTTAATGCAATTTTTTTGGTCACTCACAAATACCTCCCTTTCTTGGAAAGATGTGCCTATGATACTACAAAACTCCCTTTTAGGCAAGCTATCATTCTTCTTCCCCTCCAGACAAACTCCCTTTAATTATCATCACCAATTATAAAAACTCTGGTCTTTTTTCCAAATCGAAGCTCTATTTTCTTACTCTCCCACCCCATCAATCCCCAAAATTTTCATCGCCTCTTTAACCGGTCGTCGTCCCCCAAGTACCGCCATTATTTCACCCGTTTCCCTATCAGTGTTACTCCAATAATTTTCCCTTTGGGCAGGATCTGCCGCCTGATAAGCAATAATTCTCTCCGCTAACCTTCGCTTCGCCTCTGCAACCTCCGCTTCTTTTACAGAAACACATAAACCATTCCTAACTGTAGTAAGAAACTCTTTTTGATCTTCTGAAAGAGGCAATTTTGCCCCCAATATTGCTTCAGCCGCCGCAAATGCTTCACAATCATCCAGCACCACCCCCCCGTTATTCACTTCCCCTTGCTTCCAACCTCCATTCGCCGCCGGACTTTCTTCGCGCTTGCCCCCTCCCTGACGTCTTGCAATAGGACCTCGGTGTGAACTTTTGGGCGAAGCCATAATCTCGGTTAAAGTTTGCCCACTATAATCTTTTTCTCTATTAATTCTGGCGCACAAATCCCGTATGTCATCTGGAAGTTCTTCGTCTCCTAACCATTGTTCTGGTACCGGAAACACAATCTCGCTACTACTATCTGAGATTTTTCTTAACGCCTTTTCAACCGCCGCTGTCACGTTCTCTTTTAGGTTCTTCGCATTATATATTCTTTGCCGCATCCTCACAATCGCCGTTTTCCTATCTTTACCACTTTCCATAATTTCTCTTATTTCTCTGGGGAACAAATCTTCTACGCTTGAATCCAAACTCACCCCCATCTCTGGCCGATCCGTCAAACGTAACAAAGCACGCGCATAAAAATATTGATTTCCCTCCAAACCCTGCTTATTTCGTTCATCATCTCCTCTCTCCACACCTTCACTCACTTGCCTTACGGCCTGCCGTCTTCCACCTCTTTTTATAGGAGCCGCCTCTTTCCCTTTTCCCATATTAATAACTCTTGGCGCTTGACCAATCGCCTGAACAGTTACTCCTCTTTTTATTGCCAACGCAGCTTCCAAATCTTTTTCACTCAAACGTGCCAGAATCTTAGGCAATACAGCTACGGGCGGATCAGCCTCAAGACCTGCCGGTTTTAATCCTGTAACTACTCTTTCAACCATATTGGCTTGAAACACCACGCCCGCACCTTCAACTTCCGCAGCGGTTTGCAACAAATCCGTAGCTTGTGTTCCTAATAATATTGCCTCACCTGAAGACTTATCAGCAGTTTCAGCAGCTCTAATATACAATCCCTTTCCTTGAGCTCTTAATTCCCGACCTCGTCTCTCAAAAAATTCTTCACCAAGTGCGCGCGCTAATTCCGCAACCGTCATACACGACTCCTTCCGGACAGAATTTATATCGTTAAGGAATTATATGCGCCCCGTCAAATTGACTGTCAAGCACCTCTCCCGTCAACTGCGCCCGCTCTTCTTAATCCGTCGCAAAATTGGCTAATTACCCTCCCGGGATCACGCGCATTAGCTAATACACTTGCTGTTTTTCCAAGAATAAAAAAGTTTCCGTCCGTTTCCTCCATCTCCAAATAACCACCCAGTTGGGTATCAGGATCGGAGCTTCTTGGTAACCTTCTCTCAACAACCACCAACCCCCCATCTGTCTGATCCCAAATTAAAGATTTACCACTCGGATATTCAACCTCTCCCAACTGTTTTCCCCACCAAACCTTAAGCGCAAACGGGCCAACATTTGCCAATAGTCCCTTTCTATACTTTGGACCAGCTAATATATATGTTTCTTCATCTCCAGGCGGGCTAATTCGTGTCATCACCGGAAAAACCCCCGCTTGTTCATCGATAAGATACCCGACAAATTGCCCTCCATTTCGGTTTACCGCTCTTGCCACACGGAAAGCAACAGTAGCCAACAAATCCATATCTTCTTCAGTTGCTAACCCCAAAATAGGTTCTAAGGCAGCATTTCTTGCTTGTTCATTAAGTCTTCTGATTAGTGGCTCAATCTTTTTATAACAAACGGCTTCTGGTGACATTTTTTCTCCTTTCCAATATACCCAAGATCATACATCTTCAAGTCAAGAGAAAAAAGTAATAACCAAAAGCTTTATCTATTCAACCTTTTCAAACACTCTTCTTCTGCATAAAAATGATCATTGGCGTGAAAATCCTTCCCATATAACCCACAAATTTGTTCCTCTTTCGTTACTGTCCAGTCAACGTTCTTCACCGCAAAAACCTCCGATAAGGCTTCAAGCGTTCCATCTCCCATCCGGTTATTACCGGACTTCTCCAAACTATATTCCACCGCCAATTGATATGTCCCCTCTTCCACAAACTTTCCCCCAAATTGCTGATCCCAGCCCAAGTCAGCACGTCCCCCGGGCGGGACTATCTGCATACTCGGTATTGCCGCACAAATCTGCGTCCTTCCTAATTTTTTTTGTTGATCTCCTTTTATTTGATAAATGTCAGGAAGAGTTGCCGCACATCCGCTCAAATAATACACTGGCGTCAAAGTCCGATTCACCAGCTTATACTTCACCGGCTCAAAAACCTTGCTATCATGCTCGTAGCTTAATTTTTCCAATTGCAAATAAACCCCTGTTTTTGGCGCAATCAAAAGACTTTTTCCCACCTGTTTAAGTATCACCAGCCGAAAATAGAACCAAACACACGTCAGTAAAACCACCAATATTCCCGCAACTAGCCACAAACGGTATTTCTTATTCATGTCTTCAATTATCAGTATAACACTCACAAAACTTAAAAACCAAAAATCCCGCTCATCGCGGGAAAAAAATAGCCATAAAAAATGCCCTGGCTGCGAGATATCTTCACGAATCCTTGCGGAATAGCTATTGTCTCCGCTGACGCGTTTCACGACTCTGTTCGGAATGGGAAGAGGTGGGACCACGTCGCTCTAGCAACCAGGGCAACACACAAAATTTTTAATTTTAAATTTACAATTTTCAAACACTAAGGTATTTATTCCTAGCATTTGACACTAGATTCTTTAAAAATTGAATAGAATTAATAGACGCCCGATCTCCATAATATTTGAAAACTACTCCAATCGTTCAATTAGTATTGGTCGGCTAAATGCATCTCTGCACTTACACTTCCAACCTATCAACCTTGTAGTCTACAAGGGAACTAATGGCGATACTTAATCTTAGGGACGGCTTCTCGCTTCAGATGCTTTCAGCGATTATCCGTTGGCGATCTAGCTACCCTGCGATGCGTTTGACAACAACAACAGGCACACCAGGGATCGCCTCAACCAGGTCCTCTCGTACTATGGTCAAATCCCTTCAAGTATCGAACGCTTACATCGGATAGAGGCCGACAATTTTTGTTACAAAATGGTTAGGCATTTCTTGTTTTGCCTAACTCCCTATATCGCTATAGGGGTCCGACCATATCTTCAATCCTTCGCACTTCGTGCTAAGGACAGTCTGGCGTATGGCCTGTGAGGATTCTAGTTTTTGTAATGCTTCAAAATAAATTCTTTCGTCAGCTTTCTTTTGCCGGTATTCATAGAATAAGCTAAATCAATTATTTCGCTTAATCCCTGCTTTTCAAGATGTTTCCCTTGCTCTATTAGCTGTAAAACTTTAACAAAAGTCTCAAAACTTCTTTTCTTAATTACCAGTTTATTTATAAAAAATGGTAACACTTTTGTTTTCAAATCTTGAAAATTTCGTACCACAAAAGCCAATGACTTATCTGTTGGATCAATTTTGCTGTTTTGTTTCAAATAGCCGCAGTCTAATCTTTTTCTTAGGTAGTCCAAAATCACCTTACCAACCGGATTTTGCGAAACCTTAAAAAAGTAAATTACCTGCCAACCATTTTTCGTTTCTTTTGAAGGAACAATACCAATGTAAAACATTCCCTCACCTTCCACGAATCCAATCAGATAATCATCACTAATCTTAAGCATTTTTAAACTAGCCTTTCCTGCTGATTATCTTGCTCCTCATATTTGAGAATGGATAACCATTTTTACTAGTAACTAAATTATATACTAGTAGATTATCATTAACAAGAGTTCCCAGCATATAGCCAGATTTATATCCTAAAATTCTTTGCAAGTCTATCATTCTTGCTTAGACAAAAAGAAAACAGAAAAATTCATATATGAGCATCGATTAGGAGAGACAGTTCAATGTCGTCTTGCTTTTGACAAGACCAGCTGTCTCACGACGCTCTGAACCCAGCTCGCGTGGCGTTTTAATGGGCGAACAGACCAACCCTTGGGAGCTTCTCCACCCCCAGGATACGCCGAGCCGACATCGAGGTCGCGAACCACACCGTCGCTAAGGACGCTCGGGTGTGACTACGCTGTTATCCCCGGGGTAGCTTTTATCCGTTAAGCCCCAACCGTTCCATACCGGTTTGGGGGATCACTAAGACCTGCTTTCGCACCTGTTCGACCTGTCAGTCTCACAGTCAAGCCAGCTTAATGCCTTTATACGTCCAGCCCGATTTCCTTACGGGCTAAGCTAACCTTAGTACGCTTGCGTTACCTTTGAGCAAGCGACCTCCCCAGTCAAACTACCCGCCGAACACTGTCCTTTCCGTCGCTTCCAGACGGACTAAGTAAGAATTGAATCTATCAAAGAGAGGTGTTTCATTGTCGCCTTGCGGCTCCCTCCTACGCTAAACAATTAACAAATCCAACCCAATGCCAAGCTGTAGTAAAGCTCCACGGGGTCTTTTTGTCCTGATGTAAGTAGGCCGCATCTTCACGGCCATTTCAATTTCGCCGAGTGATAGTTCAAGACAGTTGCTAGCTCGTTGGGCCTTTCATGCGGGTCGGAACTTACCCGACGAAGGACTTCGCTACCGTAGAACAGTTCACGTTGTTATTCTGCTTTGCAGAACTCCGGTTGGATACGGAGTCTCATAATCGCTTATGAGGTCGGACTATATCATCACCCTGTACCGAATGGTACCGGGGCCTGGCGTATAGTCTCTGAGGATTTCGCAATCGGAAAAACATCAGAAAACTGATATTTTCGTTTTCTCCCCTTTCCTTCGTTTAACTTCTCACGAAGATTAAGAATTTTTCTTAAACCTTGTTCATCTTTGTGTTTATTCTTACTCATTAATTGAGTAATTTTACAAAAAATTGCAAAGTTTTTTCTTTTCTCCACCGAAAATAAACGATATTCTCGGAAAAAGGGTATAACTTTCTGAATAATTTCTTGGGTATTTGTTACGTCAAGAGAATGAAGTCCATCATATTTTCTTACCTTAATAATTCCGCAACCAATTGTATCGTGCAGGAGTTCTAATATTTTAACGTCTTTTTGTGAGACATTAAAACTCAAAACTACCTGCCAACCGGTTTTGTAATCAATCTTTTTGCGTAAGGAAACATTAAAACTTCCTTCTCCTTCAACAAAACCCGCAAGAAACCATTTCAAATTCCGATTACGATCTTTCCTGCTGATTGTCCGCACTGCTTGGTTTGTCACTATATTCACTTTAACATAGTACCAGCAGATACTTCAACCGTCCGCTCTACCGCGGTCGGTACGGATTTTCCAGCATTTGGCCAAGTTTTTTAACTACAATGTTGTTTATAGTTACTGCTGCCGTTCACCGGGGCTTCATGTCAGAGCTTGCACCCCTCTACTTAACCTTCCGGCACTGGGCAGGCTTCAGCCCGTATACGTTGCCTTTCGGCTTTGCACAGACCTGTGTTTTAGATAAACAGTCGGCCAGCATTCTTTTGTTGCATCCTCTCCGATAAATCGGAGTAGGAGGGACATCTTGCGAACTTACGTCCAGATAATTTGCCGAATTCCTTGAACTACCTTCTCTCGCTCACCTTGGTATTCTCTACCATTCCACCTGTGTCGGTTTACGGTACGGTTTCTAAAAGTTCTCACTGCGAACGATTTCTTGAAAGCTGAAAGGGGTCCTAATTGCCCCGCCGAAGCGGGACTTCCTAACACTACTTGATTAAACGCTCTGACGGATTTACCAATCAAAACTGTCTCGTAGTTTGGACGTGAGCTTCACTCTCCGCCAGGTCCTTCCACCTTTGTTAATCCCCAGTTGATAACGAACTTTTAAAAGTACAGGAATATAAACCTGTTGTCCATCGGCTACGCCAGAGTACTGGCCTCGTCTTAGGACCGACTAACCCGAAGTCGACGAACGTTGCTTCGGAAACCTTGGAAATACGGTGACCGGGATTCGCACCCGATTTTCGCTACTCATACCGACATTCTCACTTCTTAACGCTCCAGATGACCTTACAGTCACCATTCACTGCATTAAGAACGCTCCCCTACCATGCCAATCATGACTTGCGTCATAAAAGGTATCATTGTCTTCGGCACTTACCTTTAGCCTCGTTAATTTTCGGCGCAGAACTCCTCGGCTAGTGAGCTGTTACGCTTTCTTTAAAGGATGGCTGCTTCTAAGCCAACCTCCTAGGTGTCTGAGCAATTCCACTTCCTTTCACACTTAGATAAGATTTAGAGGCCTTAGACGAATGTCTGGGATGTTTCCCTCTTGCCCAATCAGCTTAGCCCGACTGGACTGTCTGTTTCTGTGAACGCCAAAGCATTCGGAGTTTGATTGAGCAAAAGATCTTGCGACCCTTTGCCCATCCAGTGCTCTACCTCTTCGGTTTATACAGAAACGCTATACCAATATATATTTCGGGGAGAGCCAGCTATCTCCGGGTTCGATAGGTATATTGCCCCTAACCACAAGTCATCCAAGAGTCTTGCAACACTCACTAGTTCGGGCCTCCTCTCGCTTTTCAGCGAGATTCACCCTGCTCATGGTTAGCTCACCCGGTTTCGGGTCCTCCGACAATTGCTAAACGCCCTATTCAGACTCGCTTTCGCTACGCCTCCTTCTGCAGTGCAGAATTAAACTTGCAATCATCGAAGACTCGTCGGTTCATTCTTCAATAGGCACGTGATCAGGATGCACCGGATGGTACGTCCCTCTCACTGTTTGTCAGCAAACAATTTCAGGTACTTTTCATTCCCTCTTATGGGTACTTTTCACCTTTCCCTCGCGGTACTAGTTCACTATCGGACTGCTTGAGTATTTAGCCTTGGAACATGGTCGTCCCAGATTCCCACAGGAAATGGGTTTCCCGTGGTACTCAGGTAGCACATACGCTTTTTCGGATTTCAAATACAGGACTTTCACCTTCTTTGGTCTTCCATTCCAGAACGTTCTTCTATCCTCCAAAGTCGATATCTGTGCCCCTACAACCCCCTGATAAATCAGAGTTTGGGCTGTGCCCCTTTCGCTCGCCGCTTACTTGGGGCATCTTTGTTAATTTCTTTTCCATGCCTTACTTAGATGTTTCAGTTCAGGCAGTTCCCTCCAATCCACTTATGAATTCAGTGGATGGTCCCCGCCAAAGGCGGGGGGATTCCTCCATTCGGAGACCACCGGATCACAAATTGCTCGCCATTTCCCCGGTGTTATCGCCAGCCGCAGCGTCCTTCATCGGCTCAAGCAACCTAGGCATCCATTGTTTGCTTTAGTTGAGTAGCTTTCAAACATAAAAAAAATGAAGATCGGAATCTACATTCTATTCAATTTTCAAAGAGCCTAGCGCTTGTCCGCCTTTGGCGGAAATTAGCTAATGTTTAGCGCCAACCGAAAGCAAACGGTATGACGCTAAGCACCAGCCAACTTGGTGGACCGTGAGGGCTTCGAACCCTCTACCTCTACATTGCAAATGTAGTGCTCTACCAAATTGAGCTAACGGCCCAACTTGTGCTGAATATTAAATTATTAACTTGTTAAAACTAAAAAAACCCTCTACCTAGAGGGATCACCAAAGGCCTTCAAAAAAAAGTTACACTAGATATTGCCTTTCGGCTGATTTGAACTTTGTATCTTTGTGTAACTTTGCATAAAAATTAGGCCTTGAGCTTAACCTCAAGCGTAAGGAGGATTATAACAACCCTACCTAGCCTTGTCAAGAGGCTCAATTAGCC
>Ga0172379_10011758_pt1 | contig 10359 bp, 5 predicted proteins | sample GrowelOW334metaG_FD_119756 | JGI IMG/M metagenome (GOLD analysis project Ga0172379, IMG submission 119756) | Groundwater microbial communities from an aquifer near a municipal landfill in Southern Ontario, Canada - Groundwater well OW334 metaG | ecosystem: Environmental > Aquatic > Deep...
ACTTAAATACCTAAAATCTTTAACCTAAAATCGTCCTTTTATGAAAAAGCTATTATTGCTATTTACGCTTGTTATGGCGACAAGCTTAGGAGCTTGGTCGCAAACGGCACTAATTACCGGAACGGTAAGCAGTGCCGCTGATGGATCTGCCTTGCCCAGTGTTACGGTTCTTGTTAAAGGAACCAATATTGGCGTTATCTCCGATGCAGCAGGAAAGTATGCAGTCGCAATCCCGGCTTCGGCAACCACCCTGGTGTTTCAATTTCTCGGTTTCAAGGCCAGGGAGATTGAAATCAACGGACAGAAAGTGATCAATGTTGCCCTTGAACTCGACCTTTTTGCTGTTGATGAGGTTATTGTGGTCGGCTATGGCGTGACTCAAAAGCGCGATATCTCCGGTGCGATTTCCACTATCAAAGGAGATAATATCAAGTTGATGCCGGTCCAGAGCTTTGACCAGGCTTTGCAGGGAAAAGCAGCAGGGGTTACGGTTACAATGCCCAACGGGGTACTCAATAACCCGCCCGTCATTCGTGTCAGAGGTTATAACTCCATTTCATCAAGCGCCTCGCCTCTGATTGTGGTCGACGGTGTTCCTATCTTCACCGGTGATGTATCTTCAAGTAACGCAGCCAACAATGCTTTATCCGATATCAATCCTTCTGATATCCAGTCGATGGAAATTTTGAAAGATGCTTCTGCCACAGCTATTTATGGTTCGCGGGCAGCCAACGGCGTTATCCTAATCACTACCAAAAATGGAAAAGGTGCAAAAACCAAGGTAACCTACGACGGTCAGTTCGGTTACACCCAGCCCTATAATTTGTTTGAAGTGATGAACTCGACACAATATGTTGAGCATAAGAATCTTGCGCTGGCGAATAACCCGACTGCCTTGAAATATGATTTCTTCATTCCGAAGGATGCCGATAGTATTCCTATCGATACCCGTTGGGGTGATTATGTCTACCAGACCGGGTTCCAGCAAACCCACTCCATTTCCATTTCGGGATCAACCCCAAGTACTACCTATTATTTGTCGGTAGGATACACTGACCAGGAGGGTATGATAAAGCTGAATACCTACAACCGGAAAAACGCCCGGGTTAACCTCACTCATAAATTGAACAAGTATATTTCCCTGGGCACCAACTTCAGTATCTCCAACAGCATGAACCGGGCACCGAATACCGGGTCACTTCCCGGACAGGGATTTAATACCGCTGGCGCGGGACGACTTGCTTTTGTTCTTCCTCCCAACCTGGCACCTTACCTGAATAATGGAAGTTATAATATCGCAGGATCAGCCATTGGAGGAATGGGCCAGCCAGTACCTAATTACGGTTATTATAACCCTGTACCTGTTTTTGACCTGTGCCGGTTTTCATCAGAATCTGACCGGTTGCTGGCTAACTTCCATGTTGCAGTCGAACCGTTGCAAGGCCTGACTTTCAAAACCGCTTACGGCATCGACAACCTTTCGGTAGAATCCCAATCATTTCAAACGGGTCTTACCGGGGATAGTTATGCTTCCAACGGCTTCGCCGGACAAACCTTTAACCGTCCAACCCGCTGGACCTGGACCAATACAGCCAACTATACCTTCACCCTTGCTAACAAACTGAATACGAATTTTCTGATTGGAACGGAGGAACAGTATACAAAAGGAAATAGTTGGTCGGCTTCTAAAACTAACGTAACGGATCCATTCTTTACCTCCTATCAGGGATCTTGGATTACTGCCGGGATGGGCGGAGGCGGCCAGTACGAAAACTATTTCATTTCCTATTTCGGCAGGGCCAATTTTAATTGGGACCGCAAGTATTTCTTTGATGTCAGTATCCGTCGTGACGGATTCTCGGGGTTGGCAAAAGGTAATGAATTCGGAACCTTTGGCGGTGCATCGGTTATGTGGAACATCTCCAAAGAAAAGTTCATTTCTGAAAGTCCGATGGCAGGAATCTTTTCTGATTTGCGTTTGAAAGCAAGTTACGGACGCGTTGGGAATATGTCGGGAATCGGAAGCTATAGCTCACTGTCGCTCTATAATTCCGGAGTTTACGGTGCAGCACCGACCTGGACCTTCAGCCAGGCAGGAAACCCCGATTTACATTGGGAGGCTAGCGATAAGTATGATGTCGGTTTAAGTTTCGGATTGCTGGAGGACCGGTTGCAGGTTGATCTGAACTATTTCTACAACGATGTTAACGATCTGATCCTGAATGTTCCCCAGTCACCTTCAAAAGGTATCCCAGGCAATACCATTCCAATGAACGTCGGTTCGATGTTCAATCGCGGAATTGAATTTACCTTAACCAGTTACAACATCGCCAAGCCAAACTTCACCTGGACAACCAATTTTAACTTTACCTCGATGAAAAATGAGGTAACCTCGCTGGCCCCGGGAGTCACGGAGGTGGTTGGAATAACTGCAGGTCTTGAAACAACCAGCCGGACTTTAGTGGGATACCCTATCGGCAACATTTTCGGAGTTGAAACCCGTGGGGTTGATCCGGAAACCGGCCGAAGGATTTTTGTTAATGCAGCCGGAAAAGAAGTCCTGTACAGTCATGAAAAGGCTGATAAATGGTCCTACCGGGAAGACGGTACAAAGGCACCGGCGATCGAACTCACCAAAGATGGCAAAGTGCTTGGATCTCCAATACCAAAAATGTTTGGAGGTTTGGACAATACATTTACGTTTAAGGGATTCGATTTGTTGGTGGGCTTAACCTACGCGTTTGGCTTCGAGCTTTACAACGGTTCTAAGGCAGGGTTGCGTGATCAAAGGTGGTGGAACAATTCCATAGAGGTATATGAAACCGCCTGGAAGCAAGCAGGTGACATCACCAATATCCCGAAACCGGTTTTTAACGACAACGTATCCAATGGTTCAGCCTTTGTTATCTCTGAGAACGTTGAAAAAGCAGGTTATGTAAAACTGCGATCCATTTCAGCTGGATATACCTTTAAAAAACTGCCGGCAAATCTGAAAATTGAAAGTATCAGACTCTATGCTTTGATATTTAATGCGTATGTTTTCACCAATTATACCGGATCTGACCCGGAAGTATCCGCGAACGGAGATAGCAACCTGACTCCCGGCATTGACAGAAATACGGTTCCGCAAGCCAGGACTTACTCGTTTGGCGTTAACATTAATTTCTAACCGATAAAACTGATATCATGAAAAATAAAATCTTAGGATCATTACTATTATTGATGATTATTCTCTTCGGAGGTTGTACAAAGGATCTTCTCAATCTGGACCCCAAAACCTCATTGGGGGAAACCAACGCTTTCGAGACCAAGGACAGGATAGTTGGCCAGGTGAATGGTATGTATGCATTTATGAAAAGCGGAGCTTTCCTTGGCGGCAGGTACTTTGTTTACAATGATGTCCGGGCTGAAAATTTCCTCCCGAAGAGCACCAACCTGGTGACCAATTATGCTACCTGGAACCATACTGTACTCAGCTCAACCAATGAGGTTCAGAACCTCTGGGGAGCCGTTTACGCAGGCATTAATGCTATTAATATCTTTATCGATGGACTGAATAGTCATTGGGGAAATGGAAATCTGGACGGAATAATAACAGAAGCTGAATACAACCAGTATAAAAGTGAAGCACTGGCACTCAGGGCTATTTCCTATTTCGACCTGCTTCAGTTATATGCCCAGCCTTTCGCCAAGAACAATGGTGACAACCCAGGATTGCCCCTGCGTTTAAAAGGGATGAAAACAGGTGATGAAAATGACATGGCCCGAAGTACGGTAGCTGAAGTTTATCAGCAGATCCTGCTGGATCTGGATACGGCGGAACCCTTGGCAATAGAGGTTTATTCCACCGACCTGCTCAACACCACGCGTATTCACCGGAATACCATCATCGCCTTTAAAACCCGTGTTTTTCTTCACATGAACAACTGGGCCAAGGTGATAGCCGAGTCGGCGAAAATTGTTACCGCTACAGCTCCTTTTGTCGCCCCCACAGGCAGGGGCTTTGCACTGAATGCAACCTTTGCCGGAGTCTTCGCGATCCCTTACACTTCGAAGGAATCCATCTTTTCGATGCCCTTTACTTCAACCAATCTGGCAGGAACCCAGAACGGCCTCGCCCACTATTATCATCCCTCATCCAGTGAATCTTACTTCCTGGATACTATTCCCGGAACCACATTCACAAAAATCGACATGAACGATGCCCGGAAAAAGCTGATGGTAAAAAACGGTGGTAATTATTTCGTGGGAAAATGGACCAATTTTACCGTTCAAACCGATTATGCGCCGGTAATGAGATATGCAGAGGTTTTGCTAAACTATGCTGAAGCTATTGCCAGGAACGCAAACAGTGCTAACCAGCAGGCTCTTGATTTGCTAAATGCGGTCCGTAGCCGTTCTTTCGCGACAGGAGCCTATGCATTGAGTGATTTCGGGAACCTTCAGGCATTCCTCGATGCTGTTATGCTTGAGAGAAACATTGAGTTCCTAGCCGAAGGAATCCGAAACATGGATATCATGCGAACCGTAACCGATATTCCGGCAAAGGGGGGTGTTTCTACCATACCACCCACCAGCCAGTCCTACATCTGGCCGATTCCTACCAGCGAATTAAATATCAATAAGCTCATGATCGGGAACTAATTCCTGAAAATCGAAAAAAAAAGAGGCTGCTCTATTGAGACAGCCTCTTTTTTTTACTCCAACGAACTCTCAATATTCCTGCTTTGACTATAAATAAGAGAATCAGAATATTAGAAATACTCAAGACGAAAATCTAAAGCACTGGCATTCCCACTTATTCATGTTTATTAAGCGATCATTGCTTATAACCGCACGGTTATGGCAATAATTGACGCATTTTAATTGTGCGGTAAAAAAAACAATTAACTTCGGGTCTTATCCTATGCGGTGTTTTGAAATTTTTTACTAACTAAAACTGTTTCATATGAAAAGATTCACTTTTCTACTTGTACTGTTAGCTTTGGTCAGCTGGCAGGTAACCTACGCCCAAAACAAGAAAATTACGGGAACGGTTACCGACGGCACATCCGGTAAAACCATACCGGGGGTAACTGTTATGGCCAAAGGCTATGCTGGGGTTGGAACAACAACCAATGATCAGGGCCAGTATATCGTGCTGGTTCCGGAAAACACAGAGAGGCTACAATTCTCTTTTATCGGGATGAAAACCATCGAGGTGATTATCGTGGACCAGAAAATCATCAACGTGAAGATGGAGCAAGACGTACTGGGCCTGGAAGAAGTTGTGGTAACCGGGCTGGGTGTTTCGAGGGAGAAAAAGGCCCTTGGATATTCGGTTCAGGATGTCAAGGGCGAAGAACTCGCTAAATCACGTGAGCAAAACATCGTCAACACCCTGCAGGGTAAGGTTGCCGGTGTTACCATCACGAACTCATCAGGTGCGGTCGGCAGCTCATCCCGTATTGTCATTCGCGGGAACAACTCCCTGACCGGTGACAACCAACCGCTTTTTGTAGTTGACGGTGTGCCTCTCAGCAACAGCTACACCAGTCTGGGTGCCTATGGTGGAGTCGACTATGGAAATGCCATTCAGGACATGAACGCTTCCGACATTGAGAATATCTCGATATTAAAAGGGGCCAATGCCGCTGCAATTTACGGATCCAGGGCCAACAATGGTGTTATCCTTATCACCACCAAAAAAGCTAAAGGAAGACCGGGGTTGGGAATTACCTTCGAATCCGGCGGTATGTTCGATAAACCCTTGATCTATCCGGACTTCCAGAACCTTTACGGACAAGGCTATGGCGGTGAATTCGCCTATGCGGACGGAAACGGTAACGGGGTCAATGACAACGTAGACGAAAGCTGGGGTCCGCCACTCGACGGACGGTTGATTACACAATTTGATTCACCCTACGATCCGATCACCGGAATCCGTACCCCCACTCCATGGGTTCCTTCAAAACATGATATCAGGAGCGTATTCCAGCTGGGATATGAATTATCGAACACGTTATCATTAACGAAAGTAAGCGATAAGACCAATCTCAGACTCTCCCTTTCTAACTTCTCGCAAATTGGAACGCTGCCGAATACCGACCTGAGCAAGAACACGGTAAATTTCAGCGGACAAACCTATCTGTCCACAAAATTCAGTATCAGTTTTACCGGCACTTATGTCCGCAACCACAGTAAAAACATTCCGGGCAACGGATACAGCAGCGCCAACATCCTGCAGCAATCATCCTGGTCGGGCCGTCAGGTTGACTACCTTAACCTGAAGGAAAACTGGAACACCATTGATCCGGTAACCAAAAGGCCTTACAACTGGAACCACTCCTATCACGACAATCCTTACTGGACGCTGAATAAAAACACGAATTCGCGCTCCAGGGACCGTATGTTCGGCAATTTCTCGCTTCAGTATGACTTTACTGATTATCTGAACCTGAAAGCCAACATCGGTACAGATCTATACGTTGAAGAAATCATGGAAAGAAGGGCCAGAATGTCAAATGACTGGAAATTGGGAGCCTTCAATGCCTATACCAACTTTGCGAATGAAACGAATGCCAATATCCTGTTGTCATTCAATAGGGATCTTAGTGAGGATATCAGTCTGGCAGCCACTGTCGGGGGAAACTGGATGCATGCCTATAACAGGTATCAGTCCACCAACGTTGCTGAACTTATCGTCCCCGACCTGTATGCCGTGAGCAATGCGGCTTCATCGGCTACAACCGGTCTCTCATTCAGCACTAAAGAAATCCAGTCGGTGTTTGCCACAGCCAGTATCGGATACAAAAGGTGGTTATACCTCGACGTGACTGCCAGGAATGACTGGTCATCCACCTTGCCGCTCGACAATAATTCCTATTTCTATCCTTCTGTTTCAGTTGGATGGATCTTCACCGAAGCTTTCGGAATGAAAAGCGATATCCTGAGCTATGGTAAACTACGTGGAGGTTGGGCCCAGGTTGGTTCCGACACCGGTCCTTACCAGTTGAAGGGAACCTACAGTTCTTCGCAGCCATTCTTCGGAAATCCGTCATTGTCTTATACAGGTACCATCCCACCGTTAGCCCTTAAACCGGAGAAAACCACTTCAATGGAATTCGGCGCTGACCTGAAATTACTGAAAAACCGCGTTGGAATTGATTTCAGCTGGTACAAAGACAATACCACCGATCAGATCATGCAGATTGCCGTTTCGTCGACCACAGGGTTTGGTTCAAAAATGATCAACGCCGGTGAAATTCAGAATACCGGTATTGAACTGTTGTTCAATGCACGCCCGGTTCAGACCAGCCGTTTTAACTGGGATATTACCTTAAACTACGGCCGAAACCGTTCGAAAGTGATCAGTCTTGCTGAAGATCTTACCTTCCTGAACCTTTATGCAGGTTCATGGGGGATGCAGGTTCAGGCCCGGCCGGGTATGGCTTACGGAATCATGTACGGTCCCGGGATTGTAAAAGAAACCAAAACGGTTGAAAAAGATGCTCTCGGAAACGATATGATCACCTATTCAGGACGTCCGCTTATCAATCCGGCAACGGGTATGTACCGGACCACCCCGCAGAATGTTATCCTTGGAAATGTCACCCCGGATTTTACCGGCGGTATCCGCAACAGCTTCAGCTTTGGCGACTTTGACATGAGTTTCCTGGTTGACTTCCGCGCAGGTGGTGACATGTATTCCATTACCAAATGGTTTGGATGTTATTCCGGTGTTCTGGCAGAAACAGCTGCCCTGAATAAAAATGGCAAGAATGTACGCGATCCTCTGGAAGAGGGTGGCGGTGTTCTGGCAGAGGGTGTTTACGGCAAGGTTGGTACCGATGGCAATATTGTTTTCCTCGATAAGTCAGGGAACGCAGTTGATGCTCCAATAGAAAATACCGAAGCTTATGCCTCTGCACAGGATTTCTTCGAAGGATTCTGGGGGAAAACCGAGCTTGGTATCTATGATGCCAGCTTTGTCAAACTTCGTGAATTCAACCTGGGATACACTTTCAAGCCTGAATGGATGAGGAAAATAGGATTTACCTCTGCTAACCTATCGCTGATCGGGCGTAACCTCTGGATTATCTGGAAAAATATGCCGCATATCGATCCCGAAAACTCTTTCAGTGCCGGTAATGTTCAAGGGGTGGAAAGTAACATGGTCCCTACTTCAAGAAGTATCGGATTTAACCTCAGACTAACCCTTTAATCAATTGACCCAATGTTAACTGTAAATAAAAGAGCAATGAAAAAAATAGCAAAAATATCTCTGATGCTGCTCCTCGCACTGGGTATCGGCTTTTCCTGTACCAAGAACTTTGAGGAAATGAATACGAGCCCGAACTCTCCGACAGATGTTCCTGCAATCAGTATTTTCACCAGTGTCTGTGTCAGCGGCCCGACTAACTGGCTTGGCGGCTGGATACAGCATACCTATCTCGGTTGCTGGAGCCAGCAATGGACCAAGATCCAGTATATCGATGAGGACAAATACCAGGTGAGGCCTTCCGATATGGATGGTTTCTTTAACTCACACTATTCCGGGTGTCTGAAAAACCTGAAAATCATTAAGGACAAAACGGCTGACTATGCAACGACAACGACGGATTTCCGTGACGATGCTTTGTATGCTGCCGCCATGGTTCTTACGGCATGGAATTATTCACAGCTGACCGACGTATTCGGTGATGTTCCCTATTTCCATGCAATCGAAGGTTTCTCGGCCACTGGAGATCTCACCCCGGCCTATGATCCTCAGGAATTGATCTACAAGTCGATCATCGATACCGTGCTGGTGAAAGCCAATGAGATTCTCGCCAATTCAATCGAGAATTTCGGTGCCGGTGACGTTCTGTATGGCGGTGATCCGGCAAAATGGAGAAAATTCAGCAACTCCCTGCGCCTTCGCTTACTCAACAGGGCAAGTGATGCATGGCCTGAAGCAGATACAAGAATTCAAGCTATGCTAGCTGACCCAGGCACCTGGCCGATTATGGAGAGTAACGATGACAACTGCAAACTGGTTTTTCCGGGCGAAGCCCCTTATAAGAATCCGATTTACAACACCCTGTTCTCCAGGACCGACCAGGGGATTTCCCAGACTGCAGTGGACTTCATGAAACTACGTACCGATCCCCGGTTGCCGGTTTTTGCCCAGCCACGTGCTGAAGATGGTGACTATGTTGGTCAGCAAAACGGCGCAGCCCGCCAGCCACCTATGGCTAAACGGTCGTTGCTCGGTGTTGCAGTCGCTTATACCGCCAATGCACCATTGAATATTCTGCAATATGCCGAAGTAAAATTCTACATTGCTGAATACATGGCCCGTAAAAATCAAAATGCCAAAGCCGTGTACGAAGAAGCTATCAGGGCCAGTCTTGATTATTGGGGAGTCGGTGGTAGTGCTGATGCCTATCTCGCTGGCGAGCATGTTGCCTATGACCAGGCCAAAGCCATTGAGCTGATTACCGAACAAAAATGGATCGCTATTTTCGGCCAGGGTGTTGAGGCCTTTGCTGAAATCCGCAGAACCCATACCCCTGCACGAATCTTCCAATATGAACTCGAAGCCACCGTATTCCCGGGACGCGGCCTTCCGGTCCGTATGGCTTACTCAACCGCTGAAGAGAGCTACAATGGGAAAAACCTCATCGAAGCCAAAACCCGGCAGGGAATTGAAAGCATCGACGGCAGCATGTTTGGCGCCCGCGTTTGGTGGGATACCAAAATGCAACCGGTACCAACGGTGAAAGATCCGCAGAAAGACTACTAGTTTAATAGAGTTGACAACTTAAGGAAAAGTTGTCAACTCTATTAAGCTAAAACAAAAAAGCCCCGCATCCGCGGGGCTTTTTTGTTTTAGAAGGCATATTTGACGAGGGACCATTTTAGGGTAACCGTGTCTTTTATGTTCCTCTCCATCCAGAACTCGGTATAAGCCAGGCGGTTTATTTTCCACTGATAGACTACTGAATCCTTCAATTCGTTCTTTAGCACCACCATCCTGAAGGAATCGCGGTCCGCCACAAACGACCACCTTCCGCCTTCCAAGGGGTTCTCATCAGCCGATGTTGCCATTAAATTATGGTTCCAGGTAAATACTCCGCCATCAATCTTTTTGATATAAATAAACTCTAAACGCTGATATTGATAGGAAGGGGTGGAATCCTGACCACCATAGGTCACATTCTGAAAATACCAGGTGCCCGAAACCCTGCCCCCAACCGAATAAAAACTCATAAGGGGGCCCTCATCATATTTTTTGCAGCCGGCCAAAAAGGACGCTATGACAAGCAATGCGGCAATAAACCTCTTATTCATTTATTGGTTGTTGTTTGATTAATCCAGGTAAATAAAACCCTCAGA
>Ga0172379_10011759_pt1 | contig 10358 bp, 10 predicted proteins | sample GrowelOW334metaG_FD_119756 | JGI IMG/M metagenome (GOLD analysis project Ga0172379, IMG submission 119756) | Groundwater microbial communities from an aquifer near a municipal landfill in Southern Ontario, Canada - Groundwater well OW334 metaG | ecosystem: Environmental > Aquatic > Deep...
ATCGCGATCACGGTGCCGCTGTTCGGCGCGGTTTCCGCATTCGGCGCCGCGAGCGTCCTCGGCGTACCCTTCCTCCTGGCCCTCCTCGGGAAGGACCAGATAGTGACGGCGGCGGCTCTATCGCTCATCGCGGCGCTCGGCGATTTCATGCCGCCCACCGCGCTGTCCGCCATATTCGCCGCCCAGGTCGTCGGACTCGAGGGCTATGGCAAGACCTTGAGGAAGCTGATCCTGCCTTCTCTCCTCGTGATCGCGTGGGCGCTGCTCTTCATCGTGTTCTCGAAGCAAATCCGAGCGGTCTATTGACGGGAGCGTAATGATGGACATAAGTATGATCGTATATTTGACCATCGCCGCCGGCGCCTTGGCGCTGACGGTTTGGTGCCTTATCGCGGAAGAGAAGCCGACGAAGCAAGCGACCGCCGCCATGGTGATCGTGCCGCTCCTCCTTAGGCTTCTCTTGGTAAAGTGAGGACGGCATGAAGAGAAAATATTGGACCGCCGCCCTTTTCATGGCGCTCGCGCTGCTCGCCTCCGCGATAGCCGGCGCTTCCTTCGCCTCGATGCGCGAGCCCGAGATTATCGTGAAGGGACCGGGCGTGAGCGAGGTTCGCATGCTCTCGGCCTGGTTTCCCGGCTTGAAGGGGAGCGCGGGCGACACCGAGGTCTACGTTCTGCGCGGCGCCGAAGCCGGCGGCGCGATGCTCGTCCTCGGGGGCACCCACCCGAACGAGCCTTCGGGCCTGATGAGCGCGGTCTTGCTGATAGAGAACGCGAAACCGGCGAAGGGAAGTCTCTATGTAATTCCGCGCGCCAACGCGAGCGGGTTCACCCACAACGACCCGCAGGAAGGTTCACCCCAGAGTTTCCGCATACCTACTTCTTTCGGACAACGCGAGTTTCGCTACGGCTCGCGAGCCACGAATCCTCTCGCTCAATGGCCCGACCCGGACATTTACATCCATGCATCCTCGGGGCAGAAGCTTTCGGGGAACGAGACGAGGAATCTGAACCGGGGATATCCCGGACGCGCCGACGGAACCTTGACTGAGCGGGTTTGCTTCGGTATCACCGAACTCATCAAGAAGGAAAAGATCGGCATTACGATCGATCTCCACGAGGCCTCGCCGGAGTATCCGGTGAATATGGCGATCGTCGCCCATCCGAGGGCCATGCCCGTCGCTTCGCAGGTCGTGATGGGGCTCGAGATGGCCGATATCGCGATTCAACTCGAGCCTTCTCCGGTGAACCTTCGCGGCCTTACGCACCGGGAACTCGGCGACTTCACCGAGACCCTTGCGGTGCTTATGGAAACGCCCAACGCGGCGCAGGGTCGCCTGCGCGGTCGAACAGACGAGGCCCTCGTGCTCACGGGCAAGGATTCCTGGTACGTGAAGGCGCAAAAACTCGGGAGACTTTTCGTGCCTTACGACGAGAAGGGGCATCCGCTCGAGGAGCGGGTCGGTCGCCATCTTGCGGGCATCGCCGAATTCGCCATGGCCTTCGACGGGGAGAATCCGGACAAGCCGCTTTCGATCGACGGTATTCCCGCATACGAGGAGCTGCTCGAAAAGGGTTTAGGGGCGTTTTTGCTCAAGCCCTAAGCATAACTATCCCGAGTCGAGGCGCGTAGAATGAAATCGCAATGAAAAAAGGGTCGCTGGAGTCGGAACGGAGCGGTAGGCGGCTGGTCTTGCCGCTCCTTTGCTTTGCCGCCCTGTCGGTTCTTTTCGCCTGCGTTTCGAACTCTCGGCGGTTCACGGTCGAAGCGTCTAATTTTCATCAACCCGTGCTTTTCGTCGTCGCGGGAATCCATGGGGACGAGCCTTCGGGACTCGAGGCGGCGCGATTAATCGAAGCCCGCTCCGCGGGGATGGAATCGAGTGACGAAGGCCGCGGATCGGTGTCGCTCATCGTGCTTGCGGAGGCTAACTTCGCAGCGCTTGCCGCGAAAAGCCGCGTGGCGCCCGGCGGCCGAGACATGAACAGACTTTTCCCGGGAGACGCGAGCGCTGGGGGCGAGTCCGCTCGGGCCGCCGAGATTTTCCGTGCGGCTATGGGCGGCGACCTTGTTTTGGATTTGCACGAGGAGGGCTACGCCTGGGCGGAAGCCGATCTTCCCACCCTGGTGGTCTCCGCCGCGGCGGCCGAAATGGCGATGGACCTCCTCGAGCTGCTGGCCGAGCGAGGTTTTCATTTCGCTTTTACCGGTTCCGCGCCCGAGGGAAGCCTGGTCGGCGAATTGGCGAAGAGGGGAAAAGCGGCGCTCGGCGTCGAGGTGCCCGCCCGTCTTCCCGAGGATGAAAGAATCGCCCTACATCTGGCTGTTTTCGAGGCGGCAGAGCAGGTTCTCGCCGATCGCTTTCGAAAGACCGGCACGATGGAAGGTCGTTAAAGGATGAATTTCGCTCCTTTCGAGGCATTAGCCCTTGCGGGATCTTTAGCGTTCCTAGTATTTATTTTCTTGGAAAGGATAGCTCTCGAGCATGCGCGGTCGAAGATCGGGTTCGTCATCCATGTCAACGGAACCCGCGGAAAGACCGAAACAACTAGGCTTACGGCCGCGGCCTTGAGGGCTTCGGGAATTCGAACTCTCGCCAAGACTACGGGAACGCTGCCCCGGCTGATTATGCCCGATGGAAGTGAGCGGCCATTTTTTCGATGCGGGGCGCCGAACGTGCGCGAGCAGCGTAGGCTCGTGTTTCTGGCGGCTCGTATGGGCGTCGATGCTCTCGTGGTCGAGTGCATGGCGGTTTCCGAAGACGCCCAGGCGGCCTCGACCGCTTTTCTGACTCCCGATCTTTTGGTGGCGACCAACGCGCGACTCGATCATGTCGCGGAACTCGGCAGTCCCGAGGAGGCTGCCGCGGTATTCGCGCGGGGCATACCCGCGGGCGGTCGCGTCGTGACCGCCGATCCGCGTCTGGGCGCGGCGCTGGAGCCCGAGGCGTTAAAGCGCGGCGCCGTTTTCGTGCTCGCGGCGCCGCTTGAGGGAGCGGGCAGCGTTTTTCCGGAAAACGCGGGCGCGGCGTTGGCGGCAGCCCTTGCCGCGGGCGCTCGGTCAGAGGAGGCCATCGCGGGAATGCGTTTGCATACGCCGGATCTAGGAGCTTACGCGTTGCGCGCGCTCGAACGCGAGGAAGGCGGCATTGTTTATGTGGCCGACGCCCTGGCCGCCAACGATCCCCTGTCGACCGGCCTGATCCTGGGGAAGGCTTTGGCCTCGATCGCTGGCACGGGCGGGCCATCGCGCCTCGCTCTCTTGTTGGCCACCCGCGCGGATAGGCCGGATCGCAGTCTGGCATTCGCCGAATGGGTGGCCCGAGGAATGGCCGCAAGAAGGGCCGCGAGCGCGTCGGCAGGCGGGGGCGCGGGACCTGCGGATGGCGATGTCGCCGCGAGGCAGGCCGAAATATCCAGGGGTGATGTGGTTCGCGCCGCCGCGTCCGAGTGGGGCGGCTTAAACCCTAAGCCGCCCCACCGCATCATGCCCGACGCGTCTTGCGCCTACGCTTTCGATGAGATTCTCGTCGTCGGGCCGCTTCCGCGCGGGCCCGCGATGGTTTTAGCTCGCGGTTTTTCGAGCAATCCGGAGGAGCCCGCCGGCAAGATAGAGCGACACAAAACCATGAGCGAAGCCATAGCCGCGCTTCGGAAGCTGCCCGAGGGTTGCCTGGTGCTCGCCGCGGGCAACTGGAAAGGTTTCGGCCCGGCCCTGGCCGCCGCCGCGCCGCCGATTCGCGCATCGGTGGCGGCCAAGGCGGGATTTTTTCAAAAGTTAGCCGGCGGCATTCGGGGGGTTGGGTGAGCTCGGAATACGTAATCGTCATAGGCGTCCTTACGAGCATATTCATGATGGAGCTCGTCGGGCTTTCTCCCGGCGGCCTGATCGTGCCGGGCTACATCGCCCTCTATATCGACTCGCCTTATCGTATCGGAGCGACATTGGCGGATGCCGCGATGGCCCTGTTCGTCGGTCGAGCCGTTTCGAGGCATGCGATCGTATTTGGCCGACGCCGCTTCGCCATGTTCCTGATCCTCGGTTTTTTGGCGCGATATGCGCTCGAGCGCGCCGCTCCCGCGCTGTTGCCGGCGTTTTTGGGGGCGGCGGCGGTCGAAGCGCCGCATCTCGCCGCCGTCGGCTGGCTGGTGCCTGGAATCATCGCCGCCGACGCGGATCGGCAGGGTGTCTTAAAAACCCTGGCCGCGCTCGTCGTCGCGACGCTTCTTGTAAAGTTGCTCTGGATGGGCCTGGCGTGAGGAATTCCGCGAGGCTCGCGCCTCTTCTGGGCATGCTCGCGGTGCTAGGGCCGTGGAGCATCGGGCTTTTTTTGCTCGGAAGCTCGCGCGAATTCGGCGGATCGCCAAGCGCTGGAGAGGAGCTTCGCGCAGCCGTCTCGATGGAGCTCGCGATGCTCGCGCTTTGCCAGGAGATGGCCGAGCGGGGATTGGCGATCGACAAGGCTATCGACCCCAACGGCAGCGGCCTCGTGGGCCTGCCCTTTTCGGGCATCACCACGACCTTGGGCAGCCTGGGCGCGAAGCGTACGGGCGCGCAGCCGGACGCGGCGGCCCTCATGGTGAGGCTTTTGCGCGACGCCGGCATCCGGCGCGGCTCAATAGTGGCGGTCGACAGCTCGGGCTCCTTTCCCGGATTCGCGATCGCGACCCTCGTGGCCTCGAAGGAAATCGGCGCGGAAGCGGTTTTAATAACCTCGATCGGCTCCTCGACCTATGGCGCGAATCGACCCGAGTTCACGATGGCCGACATCGTGGAAGCGCTCGTCGCTCGAGGCGTGATTCCGCACTCGGCGGCGGCTATTTCCGCGGGTGGCGGCGGCGACGTCGGCATCGGCATGGACGGTGAGGAAACGGCCCAGGCGCTAGCGCGCGCAAGACGCTACGGCGCTCTCGTGCTAGAGGAACGCGAGCTATCTAGAAATGTGGCGGCTCGGCGAGCGGTTTTTGAACGAAAGGGCAGTCCGGCGGTCCTCGTTTCCATCGGTGGAAATTGGAGCGCGGTCGGTTCGGGCGAGGCCTTCGCGGGCAGGAACGGCCTACTGCGGCCGGAAGACTTCTCCGACGAAGTGCCCCTCGGCGCCGGCTTGATTCAGGACTTTCTCCGTTCGGGAATACCGGTCATCCGCGTGCTCGACGTGAAAGATCTTTGCGCCAAGACGGGACTCGCTTTCGATCCTACACCCTGGCCCGAGCGCGGTCGCGCGGCTTTGTACCGCTCGGTTTCGGCAAACCGGATAGCGATCCTCTCCGGGCCCCTGATTGCGATCGCGGTGGCGGTCGTCATTCGTCGCCAGAACGAGAAGAAAGCGACCCGGCTCGCAAGTGCCCGAGGCGAGACGGCTAACGCGAAAACATGAGATACGCGGAAAAAAAATGGCACACCGCGCCGGCGAGCACGAATATATGCCACAAGGGATGGAACCAGGGTACTTTTTTGAAAAGATAAATCGCCGCCCCCAAGGTATAGGCGAGCCCGCCGGCGATAAGGAGCGTCAGCGAGATCGAAGGGATGTTCGCCTTGACCGCGCCGAACCACGGCGCTATGAGCCATCCCATTACGACATAGCCGAGAGTGGAGACTATCCTGAAGCGATTCACGAAAAATGCTTTGAATACGATGCCTGCGGCCGCTGTGCCCCACACGAGCCCGAAAAGGGTCCATCCCGCCGGACCACGTAGGGCGGTGAAGCAATAGGCCGAATAGGTACCCGCGATCAGGACATAAACCGCGGAGTGATCGAGGATTTCCAAGATTTTCTTGGCGCGGGGAGCTGTCACCGCATGGTACACGGTCGACATCGTAAAGAGCAGCACGAGAGAAACGCCGAATATGGCGTAGCCGACCAGCGACAGGGTGTCCGAGCTTTGACGCGCGGCGTCCATAAGCAGGGGAATAGCCGCCGCCGAGAGGAGGGCCCCTATTCCGTGGGTAATCGAGTTCGCGATCTCCTCGCCAAGGCTGTAGCGCCTTTCGTTGGGAGTGTCGAATTTCATGAGATTCGCCATATAGTCTCCATTTTTTTCCGCGACCTAGGCAGTAAGTCGTGGGTATTCGCCATTGTTTAAGAGACGCCGAGTCTTCGAGAAGGGTTGCGGGACAATAATCCAAGGTCAATCGCAGCCTCCGCTTAATCGCGCCGCCATACTTGCGTCACGGCCTCGCCTGCGGGAAAATATGTGGACAGATGAATCCCCTCGCGTTTCTGTCGACCGTGGCTTTCGCTTTTTATGTGGATTCCGCGGTACGGACCATAGCCCTCGATCCCAAGTCCTCCCTAAACAGAGTCGCCTCCGCGGCCTATACGCTTTTGGCTATCTGGGCGATTGAGGCAACGCTTTCGTATTCGGTTACAAACCCCGTTCATTCAAGGCTTCTCTATTTAGGCTTTTCCTTTTCCTGGAATTTTTTCTTCGGCCTGGCGCTTCATTTTTGTCTCCTCGCCTCGGGGCGGCGACTGCCGCGCGGAGCTCTGCCCTTCGTGCTGCTCTACGCTCCCGGTTTGTTTTTCACTTTTTACACGAATCTGTACTTGCTCGAGGGTTTCGTTTTCCGGGGCGGCTATTGGATGGCGGTCGTAAAAAGCGGATGGTCCTTTTGGCTTTTCGTGGGCTACTATTTCGGCTTTTTGATTTTGGGCGGCCTCGCGCTCGCCCTTTCCTTGCGTCGAGCCGTTTCGAAATCGATTAAGCGCCGCAATTCTCTCCTCCTCGCCGGCCTGGCTATCCCGGCCATTTTGGGCTTTATCACCGACTCCGTTGCCATGAGCCTTGGCATGGAGGTGCCGAATCTCGGCATAATCTGGATCGGCTTGTGGGCCTTATCCGTCCGCATCGCCGTGACGCGTTATGGGCTTTTCGCGCCTTTCCCGCGTCACGCGGCCCGACAAATCGTAGACTCCATGCAGGAAGCCTTTTATTACCTCGATGAAGAGGGAAGGGTCGTGTGGGCCAATCGGAGCGCGGGCGAGGCTGCGGGAGTCGAGAGCGCCGATCGGCTTCGAGGACTTTTTCTCGAGGATGCCGCGAAGCTCTCGGGTGATGATCGAATCGCGGCTCGCTGGGTTGTCGAGGGGCGCGCTTCCGAGCCCGTCTATTTACGCCGCTTCGGTTCTCGCGGTCAACCGGCCGAGATCGAAGGCAAGCTATTGCAGCTTGAGCAGCCTCCGCTCGCTGGCGCTATCGCGACGGTGCGCGATCTTGCCGAGGCCGAGCGCCGGTGGCGAGCCGAGGAGCTTCTCGCCGACGCCGGTCGCGTTTTCGAGGCTTTTTTGGCCAATAGCTTGGATGGGATCGTCATCACCGATTCCCTCGGCCTTATCGAAAGCTGGAGCGAATCGCTGGAGCGCTTTACCGGCATTCTGGCTAAGGAGGCGAAGGGACGCCCCCTTGGCGCAGTCATGGGCGATTTGGTTCCCGAGCGTGCGGAGGCCACAAGAGTCGCGGCCGCCTTCGCGTCCCATATCAGCGAGATCGTCGCGGGCCTATGCTCGGATAGTCCGAGCAATATGGCCGAGTTCATGATCCGCGACGCTCGCGGAACGGAAAGATGGCTGCAATCGGCCGCCTTCGCGATACCGCAGAGCGGCGGCACGAGTCTCGCGGCTATTTTGCGCGACGTGAGCGATCAGCGCAGAGCCTCGCTCGCGGCCTTGGAAGAGGCGAAACGGACGGAGCGAGCGCATCGGATGGAATCCGTCGGTACCTTGGCCGCGGGACTCGCCCACGACTTCAATAATATCCTCGCGGGCGTCACGGGGACGGTTTCCCTTATGCGTCTGCGCTATACCGATGGCGACGTTCCGACGAATGCCGAAATACTCGAGGGGCTCGAGGTCATCGAGTCGTCGGCGAGCAAGGCCGCCGCGATAGCCCGTAGGCTTCTTGATTTTTCCCGTGCCCGTCATGGTAAGGCCGCTCCCGTCGCCCTCGCCGTAGCCATCGAAAACGCCATCGGCCTCAGCAAGGGCGGCCTCGGGCACACGGTCCACCTTGTCGCGGGCGAGCTGCCGCGCGCGGCCTACGCCATGGCCGAGCATGCCGATATCGAGCGAATCGTGGTTAATCTCGTGCTTAACGCGAGCGAGGCTATGACGGTGATGCGCCCGTCGGAGCAAGCGAAGGGCGGGACGGTGTGGATCGAGCTGCGAGCCGCCGAGCCCGCCGAGGCTCTCGCGGCAAAGCGTTCCGAGAAGGCGTTCGAGGGCTATTGGATTTTGTCGGTTCGAGACGAGGGCGTCGGTATCCCGCGCGAGCTTCTGTCCAAGGTTTTCGATCCCTTTTTCACCACCAAGGGTAGCGGCAGCTCGAGTGGCTTGGGTCTCTACATTGTCGACGCCATCGCGAGACGGACGGGCGGTTTCGCGGAAATCCGCTCGGAGAGCGGCATCGGCACGGAGGTCAGGGTTTTTTTGCCCATGGCGAAGCCGACTTGATTTTCTGCGGGTGGCTTAGGGCGAGCATGGCTTTTCCGCTTCCGCTTCCGCTTCCGCTCAGCTGATCGCGAGTAGGCGTTCCATGGTAGCTTGGTTCACTCGGAACACGAGAGAACGAATTCGCTCTCTTTTGTTATCGTCGAGCGAAGCGGGGTCGAACATGACGACGAGGGTAGAAGTCTCGCCCTCGGCGGCGCGCTGCGCGACCACGAAGCCGTCGGCTATGAAGCGGGCGCCTTTGACCGAGAGCTGGAGCGAGCGGAGCACCGTTCCGGCCTTTAGTCGCAGGCCGTCGTCGAAGGCGATCGCCGCCCCCGCGGAGGAAATGTCGCTCACCTCGCCTCGACGTGTGCTACCGTCGAACTCCACGACGAATTGCGCCGTTCCGGGAGGACAGGCGGCACGGACGAATTTGCGTCGCCCCCTGGCCTCGTTCGCCTCGAGGGTCTTGGATAGTATCTCCGTGGTCTTGGCCGATCCGATTTTTAGTATAACGTAGCCGCAGGGAAGGCCGATTTCCATGAGATACTTTTGCATGAGGGTCTTATCCTCGTTCAGGGTGACTATTCCGACGCCGACTTGAGCGGTTTTTTCGTCGTTTCGCAGGCTCCGGATATAGCTTTCCCAACCCGTTTCGTCGAGGCCGTCATCCAGGTTCACGAATACTACGGCGTCGGGTTCGCGAGCGAGCACGCGTTTGAGCCGGGCGTGATCCCGTACGAGGTAGACCTCGAATTCCTGTTCGGCGAGCTTGTCGGCCACTTCGTTAAGAACGGGAGGCGGATATAAGAAAATAACCTTTTTACCGAGAGCGCCTTGTTCCATGTAGTTTTACCATAGTCCTCGCCTCGACCTTACGCAAGGCGTATTTTTTAAGTCCGAGGCTCACGTATCGAATAGAATTTCCCGCTCCGCATATCCAGAGGCGAGCAGCTCGCCGCGCGGAACGAAGCGAAGCGAGGCGGAATTGATGCAATACCGCTTCCCGCTTGGCTCGGGGCCGTCATCGAATAGGTGACCGAGGTGACCGCCTGTTTTTTTTGCGCGGACTTCGATTCGCCTCATTCCGAAGGAATGATCCTCAATCAGCTCAAGGAGCGATGAATCGATGGCTTTCCAGAAGCTTGGCCAGCCCGAACCCGAGTCATATTTCGCCGATGACGAGAAAAGGGGCGTCCCATCTATCGCGTCCACATAGATGCCCTCGTCGTGATTGTCCCAATATGCGTTTCTAAACGGCGGTTCCGTGGCGTTTTCGACAAGAACGGCGAATCGCTCTGACCCCAGACGCGCGCGAAGCTCTTCGGTGGGCTGTATATGGCAACTATTGGCCGCGTCCGCTTTTTTCTCAATCTGCATTTCGATAATATACGTATTTTTGCATAGGTGGAGTAGGTTTTGCCCGATAAAGTCTTCCGTTCGAGCCCGGCCGAGCCGAGTCGGAATTGATCGACGGACGCCAAGCCAAGCTCTCGGGAGCCGAAGGGATGTTGAAGGACACGCGTTGAACGCCTATATTCGTCGGATGGAGGCGCCATGCGCGCATTCGTTTTCGTACTGTGCCTCGCGACGAGTTCGGGATCGTGGCTCTCCTCTCAATCTTTTCAGGATCAGTTTGGGAAAAGCGTGAATATCGGCGCCTTGAGCGCCTCCGCGCCTCTTCTCGTGTTTTGGAGCGACAAAAGAGATTCTCCAAAGCTTTTGGAGGCCTGGGGACGAGCCCTCGGGGACCTTGTCGATGGAACCGTCACGGTCGCGGTAGCCGATCTCAAGGGATTACCTTTTTTCGTACCGCGTTTCGCCGTGACAAAAATGCTCGCTCGCGACTATCCGACACGCTCCATTCTCGTCGATTGGACGGGGGAACTCGCGAAGCGCCATTCCTTGCCAAAAAACTCGGTCGCC
>Ga0172379_10011760_pt1 | contig 10356 bp, 7 predicted proteins | sample GrowelOW334metaG_FD_119756 | JGI IMG/M metagenome (GOLD analysis project Ga0172379, IMG submission 119756) | Groundwater microbial communities from an aquifer near a municipal landfill in Southern Ontario, Canada - Groundwater well OW334 metaG | ecosystem: Environmental > Aquatic > Deep...
AAATCTCCGCTTCCGGATGAGGGAAAACTTATATCCCATGGGGGTGGGGGAAAGAGGAAGCTACTCTACTCCCTTTTTTTTGCACCTCAATAGCATCGGGCCAGGCGCAATTGACTAACTTTGCCAGGTCACTTCTTGATCTCGATCGGCGTGAAGTCCAAAGCAACAATCTTTCCCCACACCGTCTCGAAGATCTTCTTGAGATCGTCCTTATCCGCATCGGTAATTTGGAATGTGCGCTCGACCGGATGCTCACTCCCCTCCCCCACGAAATCGAGCGTGAATTCCACGGGCTCATAGAGAGGCATGCCTTGCCTTAAGAGCAACGAATAGAAAACCAGCTGGCGGAAGTAACCGTCCCGTCGTATCTCGGACTCGGTCTGCGGCCTGCCGGTTTTGAAATCGATTACACGTACGCGGCCGGAATCCTTCGCGAGGAGATCGATGCGGTCGATCTTTCCTTTGATCGGAATATCCCTGAGATGCGTACTAATGGGATGTTCGACGAATGCGATCATCGGATGAGCTTCTTCCAGACGCTCTGCAAAGTAACGCGGAAGTGACTCCTCGCCGAGCTTTATAAGCCGTTTCCGCTCGGACTCCGTGAGCACCTCACGTTCGTTCAAATACCGCTCGAAAGAGTCTATGAATTCACCCTGTGACGGTGGCTTCCCCTGCTGCATTTTGAGCCCCCACTTCCGGAGAGCGTCGTGCACCGCGTTTCCATAGACGAGGCTGCTCTGCTTGGACTGCGGCGTCATGAGAAGATCGCTCTCGAGGAAGATCTTCGGATCGTTCAAAAAATGATTGAGCGCGGTCACCGAAAGTGAAAAATCCTTGAGTCGATGACGCAAGAACGTCTTGAATTCCTCATCTAAATTGCGCACGGGAACGAAGCGAAGAGTGGAAGCCTCCTCGGGATTCTTCAGCTCCTTCTCTTCCTCGGGAAGGTCACCCGCTTCGGCGAAGAAAGCGGACGGCGACACGGATTTGTTCTGATCGCCGGTCGTGAGCGCTTTGGGACAGGTGAAGATGAGTTCATTCCTGGCGCGCGTCATGGCAACGTACGCGACTCTGCGCTCGTCCTGCTCACGTTCATATTCCTTCTGCGCTTTCTCCCAGCCAAAAAGAAGATCTTCAGGTAAAGAAAGTGAAGAGGGATTCCTCCGATGATCCCACTGTTTTTCGCGGAAACTCGCGAGAATGACCACATCGAATTCGAGTCCTTTGCTCTTGTGCGCCGTCATCAGCTGTACGCCTTTGTCCGTGAGATGCGGAAGCTCGTAGGTGAGACGGAGATCGCCGTATTCGGGCTCCAGGTAATACGTAAGATCATCGTCGAATGTCTCGATGGTAAATGACGGCTGTTCGTACGCACGATATTTGATGCGATCGAAGAACTCCTGAACTGCGGCGAAGTCGAGGGGATCGAGGGAAGGGTTGGGTTTGGGGTTGGGGTTGGGGTTGGGGTTGGGGTTAGGGTTAGGGTTAGGGTTAGGGTTAGGGTTAGGGTTAGGGGTTAGGGCTGGGGAAAGAATCCCTGAGTCCTTGATGATGTGTTCAAGAGTTTCAACGATGGAACGGCTTTTTAACTTTTGATGGAGATCAAGGAGAGTATCGCGCGTTCGGAGGAATGTCGGAGCATCGTAGAGTGTCACCGGATCCACGGCACCGGAAACACCGAAGTGCAGCGTGTGTGCCAGGAGAGATTCCCCGTGCGGCCTCGTTTCGAAAACACGACCCAGGTCGGCGGGATGGCACCCGAAGCAAGTACAACCGAGTGCTGCGGCCATGAGGCCGTTATCGTGCGGATGTGCAACTGCACGTAGAATGGCAATTACCTGAGAAACGAGCGGATGCGTGAGGAGATCGAGCTTTCCCGTGAGCTGTACTGGAATATTGCGCGCACGAAGCACATCGTAAATCGGACGGAGTTCCGCGTTCGTCTGCAAGAGAATGGCGATTTGCTCCGGAGGAACCTTCTTCTGCAGTCGTTCCTCAATGAGATCGGCGATGAGCCATGCCTCCGTCATATCGCTCGGAGAAAAGAGGAGGCTCGGGGCAACGCCCTTCCGCTTGCCGCTGGCTTCGAGATCTTTGGTCAGACCTTCTATCCGCCCGACGAGACGCTCGGTGTTCTTGCCGATCAGAGAGCTCGCAGCATCGAGAATAGACTGCGTACAGCGATAGCTGGTACGGAGAACCACTATTGCTGCAGAGGGAAAACGCTTATGAAACTTCAGAATATTCGTAAGATTCGCCCCCTGGAAACGATAGATGGCCTGATCGTCATCACCCACGACGAAGAAGTTCGGTTTGTCTTCCGGCGTGCGTGCGAGGGTTAAGAGCTCCAATAATTGGTACTGTGCTCCATTGGTATCCTGGAACTCGTCAACAAGCAGATACTGATATCTCTCCTGCAAACTCGCGAGAAGCCAATCGTGCTCCTTCAGGGCTTCAATCACCGTAAGAATCATGTCGTCATAGTCGTATCTGCCGGTTGCGCGGAGCATTTCCTGGTACCCAAGAAAAACTTTGATGAATTCGCGGAACTTCCTTGCACGGAGAAGATTCTGTTCGTGCGCTTTCGTCCCCTCTCTGCTCTTCGTCGACAACATCCCCTCGTACTCATCTGCGATCTGCTCAAGCCGCTTTGGATCGGTGATCCCTTCGCGCTTCAGCTGACTCATGCGTCCGATGATGTCCTTGATGCGGAGGTACGGATGTTTCTTGTTCACGAGAACGAGATCGGGCAGAAGAGAGTCGATGATCTTCTTGACCATGCGGTAACGTTCGACGTCGGAAACTTGTTCTAGCGTGGACCACGCGTCGAATACGAGAGGATTGCTTTGGATGAGATCATTGCAAAATCCATGGATGGTGGAGACGCCGACGCCGTACGCATCCGAACCGATGAGTGCGCGCAACCGCTCACGCATGGATTGTGCACCTGATGTGGAGAACGTGAGGCATAGGACATTGCTCGGCCGCGCATGTGTTTTCTTCAAGATATTCGCAACGCGCATCGCCAATACCTGCGTCTTTCCCGTTCCGGGACCCGCCACTACCATCACCGGCCCCTCCACGGTTTCCACCGCGAGGCGCTGGTCGGGGTTGAGACGCTTGAGTTCGTCCGGGAAGGTATGCATAGAAAATGAATAATTGATAATGGACAAAGGATAATGAACCAGGCTCAAGGGACTACTGAGCAATTATCCATTATCCATTGTTCATTATCCATTGTCGTTGTTCATCTTTCCCTTCATCCAAGCGACGCAGTCAGCATCGTGAGCGAGAACGCCCATACGGCCACTGCCAGCATGAGCGAGAGGAGCCAGAGGAAGAACGCAAGCTTGCCGGAGAAAACGCCGACAATCGCAATAATCATCAACGCAAGCCAGAGGAACATAAGTAGGGTAAAGAGAATGCCGATGATCGCAAGGACTATGGTCCACCAGTGCCCTTTCGTGCGGCGCATGCTTTCATGAACACTGGCAGCCACACCCGTTTCTCCGCTCGCGAGCATCACAGGAGCAAGCGCAAGACGCGGGAAAAGGTACGTCGCTGCAATGAGTCCGAGAATCGGGATCCAAATAAAAGACCGCACGAGTATCCACAACGTCAGACCGATCATCGGCAGAATCATGCGCGGCAATCTCTGCGCCGTCTCATACGCGGATCGCATGCCCGCCGTGCTGAGGAGTAGAAAAAACACCGTCGCAACGAAGAAAATGACCGCTTGAACAACAAAAGAAATGAGAATGACAGGCCCCACGCGCACGACATACTCCGCTGTCACAGTTGCGGAGGAATTGTCATCGACGCCTATGCCTCCGGTTCCCGTTCGTTGCCGCTCTTGCTCGATACGCGCGAGCTGCGTGATATACAGAGCTCCGGTCTCCGTCGTGGAAGCGACGCGAAGCTCTTCGTACACCATATCCTGCAATTTCTGACTCGTAATCCCGAGGCGTCCCGCAAGCTGATCCTCAATCGGCGCGATGCTCCGCTCGGTAAAAGCTGTCGTCACCGCGCAGAGAAGCGTAAAGGAAAGTGCCCCGATCAGAACCGACTGCCACCGTGCTGCAAGAAGCGCCCAGGTGTGTATGAGAAGCTGGCGGAACGTCAATGATCGCTCTTGTTTGATGCGTGGATTCATGGGAACAAAAAATTACTCGTTCTGAGGCGCTGCCATCGTGTAGGCACAGTGATCGCATTTGTAGAAAGTCTTCCCCGCCTGATGGATCTCCACGAGCGAACCTTTCCGGCACTCCGGACAGAGCTTTCCGCTCATGAATGCCGGCATGCTGAACCCCGGCGCTTTCTGCACTGCATGTTCGCGAATGGAAACCGACCGCGGATGATCGCGAAGTTTCTGCAGTACTTTCGCTTCGATCTGCCGGATGCGCTCGCGTGTGACATTGAATTCCTTGCCAACCTCCTCCAGCGTGTGACCGATGCCATCTTTAAGCCCGAAGCGCATTTCGATGATCTTTCGCTCGCGTGGTGTCAGGTATTCCAACATCGCATGCACATTCTCTTTGCGCAGCTGGCGATTCGTAGCATCAAACGGATTCACTGCTTCCTCATCTTCGATGAAATCACCGAGCTTGCTGTCCTCCTCGGACCCGACCGGCGCTTCGAGCGAGATGATATCCTGGCTGATCTTCTGAATGTGACGAACCTTCTTGATATCCATTTCCATTTCCACAGCCAATTCTTCCACCGTCGGCTCACGACCCAATTCCTGCACCAACCGTCGTTGCGTGTGTGTCAGTTTGTTGATGGTCTCCACCATGTGCACCGGAATACGGATCGTACGAGCTTGATCAGCGATCGCGCGCGTGATGGCCTGACGGATCCACCATGTCGCATACGTGGAAAATTTGAAACCGCGCTCCGGATCGAATTTCTCCACAGCGCGGAACAGACCGATGTTTCCCTCCTGAATAAGATCGAGGAACGAAAGACCTCGCCCGATATATTTCTTGGCAATGGAAACGACAAGCCGGAGGTTCGCCTCCGCAAGCTGCTGCTTCGCACCAGCATCACCTTTGCGAATTCGCCGCGCGAGCTCCACCTCCTTACGCGCATCGATGAGCGGCACACGCCCGATCTCGGAGAGATACATGCGAACGGAGTCATTGCTGATCTCGAGCAGGTCGACCTCGCGCTCTTTGCGCTTTTTCTTCTCATCCGCGACTTTTTTTGATGCGTCTTCTTTGTGGCGGATACCCGCCGTCGCCACGACCTCGAGTGATGCGTCATCGGTGTCCGCGGCAGTCGTAGCACCGCTTCCCGCTTCACTGTCCTGGATTTGCGCCGGAGTTTGGCCTTGCCCTTTTCTCTCCCAAATCAGCGTCTCTTTCACATCGATCACGTCGATACCGAGACTCATGAAAAGCGTATAGACCTCGTCCAAGAGATCAATATTTTCTTCAGCATTCGGCACGGCCTTCAGCACTTCCTGATGCGTCACATATCGTTGTTCCCGGCCCTTTTTCACAAGGTGCCTGATCTCATCCGGAAACGCCTTCAATTCGTCATCAGTCGGCTGATGAATGAAACTACGTGGGTGCGATGCCATACGGGTACATGGAGCGTATATGCTTGCCGACGTATTGACAAGCCACAGCGTTCATAAGTGCCGTGGAAAGGTAAACCCTCCATCAGGCTCCTCACGAGGCCATCTTCGAGAGTTTTAGGAGCTGTTGATACTGCGAGAGCAGCCGCGCTTCGTCATCCGGCCGTCCCTGTAAACGTGCCTCTTTGAGTTTCGCGACAATTTCCACCTGCCTTCGTACCATGAGTTCCCGGTTCGCAGACATGCAGAATTTTCGCACTTCTTTCATCGCCATTCCCTCAGACCAGAGCGGAAAGTTTTCTTCACAGTAGAGCGCGATGACTCGGAGCCGTTCACGCTGTTCTTCCGAGAGAGGAAGAGCTATGAGTGCCTCTTGAAGTTCCTGGTCCTGCGGAGCAGCAACCAAACCCGCTCGCACGATTTCCAACATCTCCTCTTCTGGCGGAACAAGCTCCTGTAACAAAGCGCGCGCAGCGGGATAGATGAGCGCAACCCCCAGAACGAGTTCGGTGCGGGAGAAGAGCCCTGTGGTGAGATCATGCTTTTTCGACACCCTGGGCGTTTGCACGGCCGATTGAAAGCGACGAAGATCGGCATGCAGTTCGCTTTCCACCATGCCGAAAGCGCGGGCAGCTTTCTCGACATATGCCCGAAGTTCGACCGATGTCGGCAGTACCGCAAGCAGCGGGAAGAGTGTCTCGGCAATCGCGCGCTTTCCACTGGGCTCTTGCATATCGGCACGTGTTTTCAGGCGATCGATAACCGCATCAACGTACGGGATGGCGGTCTCCAGAATGAGATGCTGGAAGAGCCGTGCGTCTTTCTGTACCAGTTCGTCAGGATCCTTCGCAGGGAGCGTGACCGAGTGAATCCGAAGCTGCGCTTTGCAGAGGAGTTCAAACGCACGTGCAGCCGCAAGCTGACACGCGTTGTCCTGATCCAGGCAGAGCACCACTTCGTCACCGTAGCGCTTGATAATCTTCACATGCTGCTCCGTTAGAGCGGTTCCGCTCACCGCGACAACGTTTTTCACTCCCGCCTTGTGCGCCGCGATGGCATCGAAATAGCCCTCGACTAACACGACACGGCGAGCGGTGCGAATGGCTTCACGAGCATTGTGCAACCCGAAGAGAACTGCGGATTTGTTGTAAAGCGGGCTCTCCGGACTGTTCACGTATTTTGCGTCACTGTCTCCCATCGCCCGACCGCCGAAGCCGACAATGGCTCCCTGAGGATCCGTGATGGGAAACATGATGCGATGTCGGAAGCGATCATAGATGCGCTCTTCGTTCAGTTCTTTCTGAATGCCGAGACCGCTGCCGACGATCTCCGTGCGGCTGAATCCTTTCTTTAGGAGATAGTCGTACGTCTCGGAAAACGAGTCCGGCGCATAGCCGATGCCAAACTCCTCCATAAGTTCCGGCGTCACGCCGCGCTTCTCCACATACTCCCGCGCGACAGGCGTCGCCCGGAGTCTCACCCGAAAAAATTCCAGAGCAGTTTCAAGACACTCCCGAATTCGCTGCTTTGCATCCTTTGTCACCGCAGTGCTCTTCTGTCGTTCTTTTGGAAGTACCACACCTGCCTTATCCGCAAGCATCTTCAACGCTTCGGGGAAATCTATATTCTCGATCTTCTGCACGAAGCTGAAGATGTCTCCTCCGCTCTGACAGGCAAAACAATACGCAATCCCTTTGTCGGGAGATACGAGGAGACTCGGATGCGAATCGTTGTGAAACGGACAGAGGGCTACGAAGTTCCTGCCCTTCTTTTTGAGCTGACAATACTGCGCGACCAGCTGATCGATGGGCAAGCGCGCTTTGATTTCGTCCTTTGCGTCCATGGGAGGTGGAGTATACACCGCCACACGAACAATCTTCCTGAGCAAATAAAATTCAGGGCTGGCACAGCGTCAGCCCCGATTAGCCGCTAAACAGTTTGTACAATCCGAGCAAGATGGCCGTAACGACGATTCCAGCCACGAAGCTTGCTATGCCCACCCAAGTGCAACAGAAATAGAAGAGGGCAAAGTCCGCGACAACCATCAGAAAGAAAAATATCTCTCCACGGTTCTTGCTGGATACATCCTGATTGGGACTTGCACAGATCCATGCGAAAACGGTGAGGCCTCCGAACACATAGAAGAGGTACCACATAGCGCACCTCCTTTCTTCTTGAGTTCGGAAAAAGATCAATAGAATGAGCGGCTTCTTTTATTCTGATTGATTATTCGTTTCTGTCAATCTATTGCATCCTCAGCCAAACATACGAACGATTTCCCGCGGAAGGCGATTCAAGATTTTGCCACCCTTCAGGACACCGCGTCCGATGACGATCGGCCGATCGAAGGCGGGATCCTCGATCGCGAGGAGAACGTCGCCATCGTCAATACCAACGGGTCCTTGCGCGAGATCCTTTCCCTGAAAAACATCCTTGAATTGCGCCGCATCCAAACGGAGCACCTGCTTCGTCGCTTCGTGTCCGCGCAGTGTCGCCATCTCGTGGGAAAGCCGCGTGAGTCCGTGGTTCGTCAGCTTCCCGAATGGCAAACCGGACATGTACGGAGCAACAGGTAAACGAAGTACATGAAATTCTTTCGGCAGTACGAACGTCAGCTCGCTTGTCGCGAGAAGTGTTTCCTGTTCACGGAGAAAGCTCGTTCCGTACCAATCCGCGAGACGCTCAGTAACTTCTTTCACGCGTGAAGGAACGAGAAAATCCAGAGGCTCCGGCTCCTCCTTCTGCCATCTTCTGTCTTTCGTCGGCGCACGCTTTTCGAGCACTGCGGAGAAAAATCCCTCGGTATCGCAGGTCTGCGGCCAGAGACGGAGAAATGGATAATTGACAATGGATAATGGATAATCTTTGCTTAGCTCTTTCTGCACTTTGGCTGAGTCGGCGATTGCCGCATCCCATTGTCCATTATCAATTTTCCATTGTTCATTTTCGCGTGGGTCCACAACCTTCAATTGATCGCCGAATTTCCGCAGAATACTCATCACAACGCCCTCGTTTTCCTCCGGCGTCAGCGTGCAGGTGGAATAGACGATTCGACCGCCGACCTTCGTCGCATGGATCGCGGACTCGAGAAGCTCGCGCTGCAAGCGCGCCATCTTGCCGATGTTGTCCTGTGAGCAATATGTCAGCGCATCGGAATCTTTTCGTACGGTTCCCTGCGCCGTGCAAGGAGCATCGCAGAGTACTCGATCGAACTTCTCGGTCATATTGCCCGCAAACCACTGCCCGACCTTGCGAACCACAATGACATTGATCACGCCGCACCGCTGGAGATTGCTAATGAGTGACCAAATACGCTTCTCCTGAACATCATTGGCAATGAGCGTCCCCCGCTCCTGCATACGCGCCGCGATCTGCGTCGTCTTGCTCCCCGGCGCCGCGCTCATGTCGAGCACCGTCTCACCGGGCTTCGGATCCAGAAGTGATACCGGCAGCATGCTCGCCGCTTCCTGAAGATAGGTGTATCCCAGAACATGGAGGAGATCCTTCCCCATGGCCTCCTCGCGATTCACGCGATCGACGAAGAATCCCTCGGGACACCAGGGCACCGGCTCGATCGTCCATTTCTTTGCTTTTGCCCAACTCTGGAATTCCGTTACAGCGCACTTAAGCGTATTCACACGCATACTCTTCCGAAGCGGCTTCATGCTCACTTCCTTCAGTGCACGAAGATCCGTGAAGGACGCATAGCGATCGAAGGCTTGGAGTGCAGCCGAGGAACTGGCGGAATGTGTCATGATCGGATGCCGTATTGTAGCCGATCTGCTATACTTCCTCCCTATGTTCTCGGGAAACGACTCACCAAAGGTAAACTCCCCTTCTTCTCAGGAGATTCTCTGGGATCGGGAGAGAGTTGCGCGTGCCATCATCCATCGCGTCAGAATACTCATCGACTACTGCAAGGGAAGATGCCAATCGACGGTGCTTCAGCACAACGCTCAGATGTTGGAGAAGAGTATGCAAGATCTTTTGAATCCACTTCCGCCTGATATGGTTACTGGATTCACGGATCTTCAGGGAGAAGAGTTCATCATGCATCCGGAGCTTGTTCAATCGGCCAATGCGCTCGAACTAGCAGCGGAAGCGAAGTACACCTCGCGACACCGTCATCCATCTTTAGCATCACTCGTACTGAAGCTACGGGAGCTTAAGCAGCAGGGAGCGTAGAGAGAGCTATTTGTCACCATCGAAGAAATCTATCCCCTCGGGATCTATTCCATATGCGTGACTGATTCCGGGGTCTTGATGAGGAGGGCGTCTCTTCTTTCCCCTCTGATTATTCAGCTGCCCTCTGCATTGCTGATGCGTAAATATCTGCTCGATCTGCTGAGAGGATAAGTATTCCGGCATTGTTGCATTGCGAAACAGACTGTCGAGTTCTCCGAGATGCGAAATCGTTTTTCCCTCCGGAGGAAGCTGAAGACCACTTACAAGCACCAGATCGTTTTCCCGCCCGTACTCCTGCACGGCCTGGCGCCAGGAAACTGTGTTTCTGAGAAGGGCGAGAATATCGTCCTGATAGAGGAGGATCCCTCCTCCCATACTTCCTTCCGGTGAAACCCGCGTGGTCTCTGTTCGCTTTTCCATAAATGGCTGTCGGAAATATGCCGGCCAAAGAACATTCTCATCTCTCCCATTCAGGAGATGGAATATCTGCACACGGTGCATCGTTTGCGCGAGCTGGACAAGGGCACCGGTTCTGTTGCTCAGATCGATACACTCAGGGCCGAAAACGAGTCTGCATTTCTTTTCCACAA
>Ga0172379_10011761_pt1 | contig 10356 bp, 6 predicted proteins | sample GrowelOW334metaG_FD_119756 | JGI IMG/M metagenome (GOLD analysis project Ga0172379, IMG submission 119756) | Groundwater microbial communities from an aquifer near a municipal landfill in Southern Ontario, Canada - Groundwater well OW334 metaG | ecosystem: Environmental > Aquatic > Deep...
CAAGCTGGTCACCGACCGCAGGAAGCCTATCTTGTCGGCGTCCAGGATGGCGATGAACGAGACTTCCGGCAGGTCTATGCCCTCGCGCAGCAGGTTGATGCCCACCAGCACGTCAAACACTCCCTGCCGCAGATCCATGAGTATCTCCACCCGCTCGAAGGTTTCCACCTCGCTGTGGATATAACGCACCTTCAGCCCAAGCCCCGATAGATAATCGGTCAGGTCCTCGGCCATTTTTTTGGTGAGCGTGAGGATGAGGGAACGTTCCCCGACGTCGATGCGCTTGCGTATCTCGCCGTAGATGTTTTCCATCTGGCCTTCGCTGGGACGCACCTCCACCTCGGGGTCCAGAAGTCCCGTGGGCCGGATGAGCTGTTCGACCACCCTGGTGGATTTTTCCACGTCCAGTGGCGTCGGCGTGGCGGAGACAAGGATGGTGCGGTCCAGGAGAGCCGAGAACTCGTCGAAGCGCAGCGGCCGGTTGTCGAGGGCGCAGGGAAGGCGGAACCCGTAATCCACCAGGCTCGTCTTGCGGGAGCGGTCCCCCGCGTACATGGCACCTATCTGCGAGACAGTCACGTGGCTTTCGTCGATGAAGGTAAGGTGCTTTTTGGGGAAGTAATTGATGAGCGTGTCCGGCGCTGAACCGGGGGCGCGGCCGGAAAGTGGGGCGGAATAGTTTTCGATGCCTGGGCAGTAGCCCATTTCCGTAAGCATTTCAAGGTCGTATTCGGTTCGGGTTTTCAGGCGTTCGGCTTCCAGGAATTTCCCGGTGTTTTTCAGGAATTCGTAGCGCTCGTCCAATTCCGCCCGTATCTTGCCCACCGCGTCGCGCACAGTTTCCTGGGGCATGACGAATTGCTTGGCCGGGTATACCACCGCCCGGTCCAGTTCTTCCAGGCTCGCCCCCGAAATGGGATCGTAGCGGCGGATGCGCGTCACCTTGTCCCAATCCAGCTCGATGCGGTACGCCTCCTCGATGTAGGCAGGATATATCTCGATCACGTCGCCCCGGCGGCGGAAACGGCCGCGCTCGAGCACCGCGTCGTTGCGTTCGTACTGGAGTTCCACCAGGCGGCGCATCAGGGCGTCGGCGTCCAGTATCTCGCCCAGGGCAACTTTCGCGGTCATTTCCCGGTACACTTCGGGGGTTGCGAGCCCGTAGATGCAGGAGACGGTGGACACGATGATAACGTCCTCCCGTTCCATCAGGCTGCGGGTGGCAGACAGGCGCAGTCGCTCGATTTCGTCGTTTATGGACGCGTCCTTTTCGATATAGAGGTCCCGGCTGGCGACGTAGGCTTCCGGCTGGTAGTAATCGTAATAGGAGACGAAATACTCCACCGCGTTATGGGGAAAAAAGGATTTGAACTCCCGGAACAGCTGGGCCGCAAGGGTTTTGTTATGGCTGATTATGAGGGTTGGCAGTTGGGTCCTCTCGATGATCTTGGCCATGGTGAAGGTCTTGCCCGAACCGGTGACGCCCTTGAGGGTCTGGAACTTGTCCCCAGCCACGACACCGGCGGAAAGCGCAGCTATGGCCTGGCCCTGATCTCCCGCAGGTTCGAACGGGGCTTCTACCTGAAATGGTTTCATGGGTGTGAGTATGCATCCGCCAGCCGGCTTTTTCAATACGGAATGCGGTAGGACCCAAAAAGGGGTGGTTTTGTATTGCCCGCCACGGGGTGTGCGTGCTAGTTTGCCCGGCATGGAAACACGTATCGGAGAAATAGCCGCCCTTCTGACTGCCGTATCCTGGACATTCACAGCCCTTGCCTTCGCCTTCGCGGCGCAGCGCATCGGCTCTCTGGCGTTGAACATATTGCGCCTTGCAGTCGCGTTGTTGCTGTTCACCGTCCTGGGCTTGGCCTTGCGGGGAGAACCGTTTCCGTTCGCCGCCCCTTCCTCGGTGTGGTTCTGGCTCAGCCTGTCGGGGTTGGTAGGCTTCGTGTTCGGCGATCTATTCCTGTTCCAGGCCTATATCGATCTGGGTGCCCGCCTCACACAGGTTGTTTTCGCCTCCGCCCCCCTCATGACCGCGATCATCAGCCGTTTCGCCTTGGGCGAAACCATCGGACCGGTGGGCATTCTGGGCATGGTCATCGTGGTGTGCGGTATCGCGATGGTGGTCGCCAGGAAGCCCCAGGATGGGGCGTCCACGAAAGAACCGGTTCATCCGCACCGCGCACGGGGGGTGGCCTTCGCGCTCCTGGCCGCCTTGGGTCAGGCTGGCGGTTTGGTCCTTTCCAAGATAGGGGCACCGCATTTCGACCCCTTCGCCGCTACCCAGATACGGGTCATAGCCGGATTGGCTGGCTTCCTGGTGGTTGCCGCCATCTGGGGCCGTTTCCGCGAACTCTGGCGCGCTCTGAAAGACCGGAAAGCTTTGGGTATTCTGTCGGTGGGCGCTTTTTTTGGCCCCTTCCTGGGGGTATCGATGGGGCTCTTTGCCGTACAGCGCACGGGCGCCGGAGCCGCGGCGACCCTGATGGGCTTGACCCCCATCCTGATTCTGGCTCCTTCCTATTTCATCAACAAGGAAAAAATCAGGCCCATGGAATTCCTGGGGGCCATCGTCGCCGTTTCCGGAACCGCGTTGCTGTTTTTGTCCTGAGCGTCCGTGTCAGGGGGCTCAGACCGCTTCAGCTATGCCCAGTTCCCCGATCAGGCTATCCTTATGCAACCGGTCATCCCGTTGGTAGCGCAGATAGTCGTAGCGGGTGACGATGCCTACCAGTATGCCGTTTTCGCAGATGGGCAGATGGCCGATATTGTTCTCGAACAGGATTTCGTCTATCTCCCGCAGGGTTGTGTCCGGTGTGGCACAGATGGCAGGTTTCGACATGAATTGGCGCACGCAGACGTGCATCTGGCCACCCTTTCGGCCATTCATGATGTCCCGTAGCGTCAATAGTCCGAGAACGTGGCCTTGGTCGTCCACAACCGGCAAGCTGGAGTGCGAGTTGACCTCCATGATCTTTGACGCCTCCATCAGGCTGATATTGGCTCTCGCGCTCACCACCCGGGTGCTCATGATCTCCCTGGCCGTAACTGCGGGTGCGAGCATCTCGGTCAGATATTCGAGTATGCGATCCGCCAATGCCCGTCCCTCGTCGGTTTTCACCGTTGCGGAAGCCGCCTGACGGTGCCCTCCACCGCCAAAGCCCGAAAGTATCTCGTTGAGGCCGACGTTTTTATTGCTGTTCCGGGCGATGATGAGCATCTTGGATTTCGGTCTGAAAAAGAAGAATCCAAAGAGGAGTTCGCCGTTTTCCACCGCGAAGACCTGTTCGATGACAGCCCCCAATCCCTGGGTGTCCTCTTCCAGTTCCATGTAGCAGGTCTGCACCTGGTGCCCACGGATGACACGCTTTTCCAGTTGATTCAGGATTTCATGGAAAAGGACTATCTGCTGCTTTTCCTTCAGTGGAACCAGGAATTCCTTAACCAGTTTGAGCGAAGCGCCCTGGTCAAGCAGGAAGGCCGCTGCTTCGAAATCCTCAGGGGCAACGTTGTCGTGGGTGAAATTACCCGTATCGGCGTAGATCCCCGTGAGAGCGATGGTCGCGGCCTCCGGTGAAAGCTGTATACCGCGTTTCACCAATTCAAGGGCAAGCTGGGTAGTATTCGAGCCGAAGAAGCATTCATGCAGGGTGGCACCGGCTATATCCTTTCCCTCACTCGGATGATGGTCGAAAATCTCAAAAGAGATGTCGTTGTTTTCCGTCCCCCGCAGGTACTCAGCTATCCTTTCCGGCGATCTGGTATCCACAACGACCACGTGTTCCAGGGGCTTGCCTTTCAATTCCGCGACACCCGTGAAGGCCAGTGTGTCCTCGAACAGGTTGAGAAGGTTGCGGGCTACCGGGTGGACTAGATGGCTTTTGACCGGAACATGGTCGGGAAAGAGGTATCTGGCCAGAATGATGGACCCGATGGAGTCCAAATCCATATTTGTATGACCGACGATGATTTTCATGGGTGCTGGAATGATTGTAAGCCGGGTTCGTGGAAAATAAAAGAGAAAAGTAAGTTTTGAGAGCCGATATCACAGATTTCTGTCTTCTGAAATGGACGTTAGATCGCTGCTTTTACCGAAGCGATTTTAGCGATTTCCACGTACAGGGCATCCATGCGTGCTTTATCGGGGATGGAAACCGTGCAGGAAAGCTTCCCCCAACGCAATCCGGCGGTCTTTGGCTCGCCTACTATTGATCCGGTCAGGCCTGCGCGCAAGGCCGCTTGCGCCACATCCGCTTGGATACTCGCTTCCGCTTCGCGCCGGTAGATGACGCGGAGCTCGAAATCCAGCGGATACCGGATGGAATCCGCTGGCCGCTCAAAGGGACACGAAGCCGCAGGTGCGGACTGGTCCGATGCTGTGGGACTTGTCTGGTCAACTTCAATCATTCTGTTCTGCCCAGGACTTCTGCACGATCCGCAAGTACAACATCCATTTTAATGTTTTTTCCCGAGCGTATCAGTTCAACCGTCACTTTCTCCCCTGGCTTGTTGTCCTCCAACGCGGAATACAGATCCGCCAGTTGGGCAACTTTGAGGCCATCGACTTCCACGAGTATGTCACCACCCAGATAGATGACGCTGGATCCGTAGCGCACCGGTTCGGAGCCCTGGCGTATGCCGGCTTTTTCCGCGGTGCCGCCCTTGCGGGTTCGGGAAATGAGCAGTCCCTTCTCCACAGGAAGCTTCGCATACGTAACGAGAGCCGGGAAAAGCTGGACCACCGTGGCGTCTATCCAGCCCCGGCGGACATGGCCATACTGTATGAGTTCAGCCACAACCCGTTTTGCGGTATTGATGGGAACCGCGAAACCGATACCCACCGAACCGCCGGAGGGCGAGTAGATCATCGTGTTGACACCAATGATCCGGCCAAGGGAATCGAGCAGGGGGCCGCCCGAGTTTCCGGGGTTGATGGATGCATCGGTCTGGATCATATCCCGGATGATGTTCTCCTTGGAAGTTTGTATCGGTCTGCCTAGCCCGGAAACGATACCCACCGTCAGGGTCCGCTCAAGTGCGAAGGGATTGCCGATGGCCAGTACCTTCTGGCCGACCTTGAGCGGGGAGGAATCGCCAAAGGGGATAGTCTGGAGTTGGAGTCCTTTTGGGGGATCGAACTTCAGGACCGCCAGGTCGTTCTCGGGATCGGTACCTATTATCTTTCCCTCGTATTGGCTGCCATCCGCCAGATTGATGAATACCTTGTAGGCTTTCTCGATGACGTGGTTGTTGGTGAGTACGTAGCCACGGGTGTCGATGATCGAACCCGAGCCCGATCCGCCCTCCTGTGGAACTGGCTCAAGGAACCAGTTGATCGCGACCGTTTCGGTGGTGATGTTGACGACAGCGCCGTTCAGCTGATCGTAGACGCTGATATTTTCCTTTTCGTCCTCGCTGTACCCGGCAAGATCGCTCACTTTGAGCAGATTTGATCGGGGAGACGAGACTTGCAGGTTTATCTTGGCCAAGGCTTCGTCCGCGCTCGATTTTGCCGGTGTCCGGGCTGCCTCCGCCCCAGATTCCAAAGCCTTGTCTGAATGGGGGAAGCGAGCGAAACCCAATCCAAGCGCGAGCATAGCGACTATCAAGGCACTTAGGAAAGAGAAGAATATAAGTTGGCCACGACTGTATAGTCTCATTTTCTGCCTCCATGGGGCTGCTTGTACTTTTCTCAGTATAGTATAATCAAACTTGGACCAAAGGACCAAGTGGTTGGAAGTCCATCGCTTTTCCGGAGGAAAACGTGAAAATATGCGCCCTGGTCAAGAAAGGCTACCATCAGGATGAGCCGAAGAAATTCCGGGCCCTTGTGGTGAAGGCGAAGTGGTACTGCGGAAAATGTGGGCGTACCGCTGTGGATCCCGATATGCTCTGCGACCCGCAGGGGAAGAAAAAGAAGGACTGAACGGGTTATGCTGGACGCCGCTCAAGACCAGGAAAGAATATCTGCCAAAGTACGAAAGGCGTGTAATCCGAACATGGTTCGTTGAACTTTATAATTCCTCAAGCTCCGTCGCATCTTCGACTTTTTCAAGGGCGCTGGCCGGAGCCGCTATACCAGGCAAGGTCAGCGAACTGATTGTAAGGGTGCGCATCAACTCTTCGACACGCTCGCGTTCCTGGGGGGTCTGCTTGCCGAACGAGCAACCCAGCCGGTACCCGTCGGTATCCGATTCCTGCCTCCTGATCGTGATGCGCAGCGGCAAGGCCCGTATGCCTTCGGTGGAGATGGGCATCACCACGCGTATATCGAGTTCATCGCCGGTTTTATAGGTATTTCTGGTCAGCAGGAGCAGTCCGGAGGAGGACAAATCCCCCAATTCGCCTATTGGCTTGTCGTGCTCATTACAGACTTCCAGATTGTAGAGCAGGCTTTCCCGACGGGCATTCCTGCCGTATTTCCTGTCGATCAGATCCTGATCCACCTGGTATTTTCGCAGGACACGGTTTCGTTCACTACCACCTACCTTGAGGTAACCCGCCAGCTGGGCAAGGGATCGGGCGGATTTTTCGGCCTCCGCCGCTTCCTGCTCTGTCACATCGACAGATGCGGCAATGTGCTCGTATTCGGCTGACCTGTCCCGGTAATTTTCGGCGAATCCCTTGATGGTGGCAGATGCCGAGGAGGCCGCTGATGCGGCGATTTGGGATCCTTCGATCTGTTCAAGGAATACGCCATTGAACTGACCCATATTTTCCTTGATGTCGAGGATATGAGAATTCAATTTCGTGAATATCGATGAACTTTCCACTATGGACGCGCCCAGTTTCTCGGCGGTTCCGGATACCGAGAGTGCCAGACCCGATGATTCGTCGATGCCCTTGGCCACCGAGTTCAGGACTGCGCGGATTCCAGTCAGGGTTTCCCTGCTGGAAGCGGAGAGGTTCCGGATCTCCGAGGCGATCACCGCGAATCCGGCACCCCGGGTTCCAGCCCGTGCTGCTTCGATGGATGCGTTTGTCGCCAGGATATGGGTTCGTTCGACTATATCCTCGATGGCTTTCAGGCTTTCGCCGATATGGCGGGCTTCGATCGCTTCCCGTTCAGCTGTGGAATTCAGTAAGCGCAAGCCTTTCGCGAGGGCCTCCGAATCCGCTCCTGTTCTGAGGACACCGGCACCTCCCGCCTGGGCATCGGCGGCGGTCTTTCCCGTTTGCTCGATCAGATTTGCCAAATGTTCGCGTGAAGCCAGCGCCCGGAACTTCAGTTCGTTTGTTATCCGTGCATTTTCCTCGATCGAGCTGCTCAGGCTGGAGAGTTCCTCATTGGTGCTGCTGAGATTCTTGAAGAACGAAAGGGCCTGCTTTTTCAGGGTCTGAAGCATCGAACGTTGACCGGCTGTCTGATCAGCCAGATTGTGGGCGGAGAAATGGATATCCGAAGAAAAGAGATCGAATTTCACTGCGGATCGCTGCAGCGTGGCAATATCCTCGTTCACAAAGGAAAGGAAGGATTCCAGCCCTTCGAGGTGTTCGGGGTTGTGGCTTGTATTGGTTGTATTCGATAGCGCCGGCAATTCGATTCTGGTTTCGCCTATCAGTTCTGTATCCTTGGAAAACCGCTCAAGCGACTTCGAAAGGGAAATGAATCCAAGGAAGGCGGAAAACGCAATTGCCACCGACAAACCTGTGCAGAGGATTGCGATCGGGATCAAAATGCGTACCATATTCGTGGAATGGAAAAAAAGGAAAACCATCACACCAAGCGACACAAGGATAAAAAAGGATGAGGCGAACGCACGAATGGCTACACGTTTGGTTCTTGTCATGCCTATATGCTAATCAGGTATAGGCATTAGCGCAATGGCGGCGTCATCGCGCCATCCCGAACATCGTGTTCGGGATGGCGTTGTAGTTTCGCTCCAGCGAAACTACTTGCCGATACCAGGCGCCATCCATGGCGCCCTGCGATCAACCCGGGTTTACTTGCTATGTTCCAACAATAAGGTGGCGGTGCCATCCCGAACATCGTGTCCGGGATGGCATTGTAGTTTCGCTTGAAGCGAAACTACTTGCCGATACCAGGTGCCATCCATGGCGCCCTGCGATCAACCCACGTTTATTTGCTGTGTTCCAACAATAAGGTGGCGGTGCCATCCCGAACATCGTGTCCGGGATGGCATTGTAGTTTCACTTGAAGCGAAACTACTTGCCGATACCAGGCGCCATCCATGGCGCCCTGCGATCAACCCACGTTTATTTGCTATGTTCCAACAATAAGGTGGCGGTGGGTTGATCGCAGACTTCGGGGGGGCCGTAGTACTGGATGGCGCCGGGAAAGAGGAAACTGGTCTTGACGGCCCATTCGGCGCGTTTGGCGGCGAAGGTCTTGAAGGGTTTGCCGTCCAGTTCGACCAGGGCTTTCCGGATGACGGGTTTCTTGGAGCCGTGGCGCTGTTCCATGTTCATCATCATGGTCAGGGGCACTCCACCGGCTATCCACTGCGATGCTGGTGCGATCAGGTTCCTGACGCTGGAGATATAGCCGGACATTCCGGAGGCTATGAGTACAAAAGAAGAGAAGCCGAGGGCGTAGCAATAATCCGCGTCGAAATTGGACGGGAAGGCGCAGCGGCCCTCATACCCAAAGAAGTGGGCGAGGGCGCTGAATTTTCCGGTGTAGGTACCGCCTTTTTTCATTTCCGCCAGTTTTTGTTCAACCATGCCGATCAGGAGTTTTTCCGTCTCGATACGGGATACCTGCACGTTGCCGTGGGGGTCCCTGTCCATCAGCAGTTGCTTGGCGATTTCGGAGGGTAGGGTCCCTATGGTGGCTGCGGATTCGGGGGAGAGTTTCTTGGACAGCCAGACCGCCTGGGCTTCGAAGCCCGACAGTTTTGCGAATTCCTCGGCATGGTGGGCCATTACATCGTTAAGTTCGGAAATCAGTTTTTTCATCTCCGGCACAAATTCAACAAGGCCTTCGGGGATAAGTACGACGCCGAAGTTTTCCTTGTTGGCGGCCCGTTTGGCGACTGAGTCGCAGATCTGGTCCACGATCTGTGCGAGGGATAGTTTCTTTTCCTCGATTTCCTCCGAGACCAGACAAATGTTGGGTTGGGTACGCAACGCGCATTCCAGCGTGATGTGGCTGGCGGAACGCCCCATGAGCTTGATGAAGTGCCAGTATTTCTTTGCGCTGTTGGCGTCGCGTTCTATGTTGCCGATCAATTCCGCATAGGTTTTGGTGGCCGTATCAAAGCCAAAGCTGGTTTCCACGTGTTCGTTCTTCAGGTCCCCATCGATGGTCTTGGGGCAACCGATAACCTGGACCGCCGATCCCTTTTCGGCAAAATACTCAGCCAGAAGGGCCGCGTTTGTGTTGGAGTCGTCACCACCGATAACAACCACCGCATCGAGACCGAGCTTTTTCGTCGTCTCCAGGGAGGCCGCGAATTGTTCGGGAGTCTCGATCTTGGTGCGACCCGAACCGATCATATCGAAACCGCCGGTGTTCCTGTACTGGTCCATGAAGGCATCGGTGATCTCCACCGTCTTGTTGTCCACAAGGCCGCTCGGTCCACCAAGGAAGCCCAGGAGCCGTGAAGAAGCGTTCCCCTTCTTCAACCCATCGTAGATGCCGGCTATCACATTGTGTCCGCCGGGTGCCTGTCCACCGGAGAGGATGACGCCAACCGTGAGTTTCCGTGAGGTTTTTACATTGTCGCCCTTCACGAAAGTAACGACGGGCTTCCCGTAGCCGTGTTTGAATAGGGCTTTGAGATCCGCTTGGTCGGCGATGGACTGGGTGGGCTCCCCTGTTTGGATGTCTATCCGGGCGACCGGTTCGCAGAGAATGGCCGGCAGCTTGGGTTTATACGCATAACGGGCTTTTTGAAGGGCCGAGATTTCCATATTTACTCCTTGGCTTGGGAATCGGGGGAATAATAGCGAAAATACGCCCATCAGTTCAAGCTTGCCGCCGGAGCGCGGAATGCAATCCAGCGGCGTAGACCAGTTCAGTATCCTGTCAGGTAGGTCTGGGCTGAACTTGCCAATGTACGGTAGATCCAGCGGCGCTTTTCGTCGTCCTGCTCAAGCAGTGTGAACCGGAAGCCAGGGAGATCGCTGGCGAAACCTGAAAGTGGCACGACACAGATGCCGGTCGCCGCCAGCAGGTAATAGACAAAGCGTTTATCCGCAGCGACCCCTGCGGTTTTTTCCTCTATGAAGCGTGCCAGGCCGGGGTCCTCCAAGGGCAATTCCCTTCGGGTTGCGCTTTCGTCCAGGAAGAGTTTCTGGTCGAAGAGGGCTGTCGCGTACAGGGCTCCCCGTGGTTTGATGAGCGAAACGCCTTCCAGGCCCGAAAAGGCGGCTGCGGCTTCATCCGCG
>Ga0172379_10011762_pt1 | contig 10355 bp, 11 predicted proteins | sample GrowelOW334metaG_FD_119756 | JGI IMG/M metagenome (GOLD analysis project Ga0172379, IMG submission 119756) | Groundwater microbial communities from an aquifer near a municipal landfill in Southern Ontario, Canada - Groundwater well OW334 metaG | ecosystem: Environmental > Aquatic > Deep...
CGTGCCCATGCCGCCGATCACCACGATCAGCAGGATGTCGGTCATGACCTCGAAGGACAGGAAGGTCTTCGGCCCGACATACCGCAACCACAAGGCCATCAGCGCCCCGGCCAGGGTGGCGACCAGGGCAGCCAGGCAATTGCCCAGGGTCCGGTAAATGACGGTGCGATAGCCCAGCGCCTCGGCGCGAAAATCGTTTTCACGGATCGCTTGCAGAACCCGCCCGAAAGGCGAATTGACGATGCGCAGCATGCCCAGGAACAGCGCCAGCGCCGAGAAGAACACCAGGTAGTAGGTGATCAGCTTACCGTCGATGACGCGGCCGAAAATCTCCGTGTCGAGGAGCCTGAAACCCGGTTGCAGGATTTCCGGCACCTTGAAGCTGCGTCCGTCCTCGCCGCCGGTGAAGTCGGAAAGTTGCGAGGCCAGCACGGCGAATGCCGAAGCGACCGCCAGGGTAATCATGGCGAAGAAGATGGCTTTCACCCGCAAGGAGAACAGGCCGATCACCAAGGCCAGCAGCAGCGACAGCGTCATGGCCGAGGCCAGGCCGACGCACACCGCCCACCAGTCGGGATTCATGCCGTTCAGGGCCAGCCCGACGCCGTAGGCGCCGATGCCGTAGAACATGGTGTGGGCGAAGGAAACGATGCCGGTGTAACCCAGCAGCAAGTCGTAGGAAGCCACCAGCACGATGAAGACGCAGATGGTGGCAGCGACATTGAGCGGCCGCGCCCCCGAGACGATGAACGGTGCCAGAGCCAGACCCAGGAAGATCGCCAGCAGCAGTGCCGCCAGGATGCGGCTGCGCGGAAAATCGCCGGAGAGGAGTTTGTTCAGCATGGTCTTCTCCGCAGGGCCGTGCCCCGAAGGAAATCCCCCTGGGGGACCCCAAGGAGAAGCGGCGTGATAAATGGAGCGCAGCGAACCGGTGTCACCCCCTTCCTTGGGAAGGGGGATGGGGGGAAGGTAGTCATCTCTTGGCCACGGGATAAAGACCGCGTGGCCGCCACAGCAGGACCGCCACCATCAGCAGGATGTCGGAGACCAGTGCCACTTTCGGCACCAGAAAACCGGCGTAGTTGGCAACCAACGCCACCAGCAGGGCGCCGATGAAACAGCCGCCCACCGAACCGAGACCGCCGATGATGATGACGATGAACACCAGCACGGTGATCTCGCCGCCGATGGCCGCAGTCAGGGTTTCCTTGTACAGGCCCCACAACACGCCGCCCAGGCCGGCCAGGGCCGAGCCGGCGACGAAGACGCCGACGAACAGACGCCGGATACGATAGCCGAGCGCTTCCACCATTTCGCTGTTTTCGACGCCGGCGCGTATCAGCAAACCGATCTTGGTGCGATTCAGCACCAGGAACATCGCCACGAACACCGCCAGGCCGATGCCGACGGCGATCAGGCGATATTTCTCCACGGCCGAGTCGCCGAAGACGAAGGCGCCGCGAAAGGTCTCAGGCAAAGGCAAAGGGATTTGTTCCGCCCCCCAGATGACGTTGATCATCTGTTCGGCGACGATCATGCCGCCCATGGTGATGAGGATCTGCTTCAGGTGCAGGCCATACACCGGCCGGATGATGATGCGTTCGAAGGCCCAGCCGAGTAGGCCGGTCACCAGCATCGCCAGGAGGATGGCCAGGCCCAGCGCGGCCAGATTCAGCAGCACCGAGTCAGCCTGGACCCAGTCCTTCATCGGCAGCAGGACCAGCGTGGCGGTGAAGGCGCCGACGGAGACGAAGGCGCCATGGCCGAAATTCAGCACGTCCATCAAGCCGAAGATCAGGGTCAGGCCGCTGGCCATGATGAAGATCATCATGCCCATCGCCAGCCCGGCCACCGTCAGGGTGACCCAGGTCGGGAAACTGCCGACCAGCGGCAGCACCAGCAAGGCGAGGACCGGCAGGATCAGCAGCGGCTGGTAGTCGATGCGCACGCGGGGCAGCGCCGCCGTGGAGTCAACGACATTGGCGGGTGTGGTGGGGTTATCCGAACCGACAGGCATGGGAGTCTCCGGCGGCATCATTGATGGGCGGCGAGGGAAAGACCCAGCAGTCGCTGCTGCAAGGCCGCATCCTCCGCCAGTTCATCCATCGGCCCGGCATGCACGATGCGGCCGTCATCCATGACCGCGACGGTATCGCCCAGGCTCTTGACGAAATTGAAATTCTGTTCCACCAGCAGGATCGAGGTGTCGGTGTTCTTGAGCTCGCGGAAGGCGGTGATGAGACTGTGCACGATGGCCGGCGCCAGCCCCTTAGTGGGTTCGTCCACCAGCAGCAATTTTCTCGGTTCGACGATGGCGCGGGCAATCGCCACCATTTGTTTCTGGCCGCCGGAAAGGGTTCCGGCGGGCTGGTTCCAGAACCTCTTCAGCGCCGGGAAAAAACCGAAGATCCATTCCAGGCGTGCCGTGTCCAAATCTCCCGAGCGCGCCGCCAGCAGCAGATTCTCGCGCACTGTCAGGTCGGAGAAGATGGCCATGTTCTCCGGCACGTAAGCGATGCCGGCGTTGGCGATGTCGGGGGTCGGCAACTGCGTGATGTCGCCGCCGGCGAAGCTCAGGCTGCCGCGCGAGGCGTGCCACAGGCCCATGATGGTGCGTAGCGTGGTGGTCTTGCCGGCGCCGTTGCGCCCCAGCAAGACCGTCAGCCCGCCTTGCGGCACGACCAGGTCGACACCTTGCAGGATATGGTATTGGCCGATGTGCGTATGCACGCCGGAAAGGCGCAGCAGAGGTTCGGACCGTTCAGACATTTTAGACAGACTAGACACGTTCCGCCACTCCCGTGCCGAGATAGGCTTCCTGGACGATGGGCGAGCCCATCACTTCGACCGGATCGCCATCGGCCACCAGGTAGCCGTTGTGCAGCACGATGATGCGGTCGGCCAGCGAGCGCACCACGTCCATCTTGTGCTCGACGAGCAGGATGGTCTTGTTGCCCTGGGCCTGGATGTGGCGTATCAGTTCGAGGACCACCGGCACTTCGTCTACGCTCATGCCGGCGGTGGGTTCGTCGAACATCAGGATGTCCGGCTCCAGCGCCAGCAGGATCGCCACTTCGAGCTTGCGCTTGTCGCCGTGGGAAAGCGCCGCGGCCAACTCGGCGCGCCGCTCGGCCAGGCTCACCCGATGCAGGAAGTGCTCGGCCTTGTCGATCAGCTCGATGTGGCTGGTCCACATGGAGATCAAGTTCACCCCCAGCCGCGCCTTGCTCTGCACGGCGAGGCGAACGTTCTCCAGCACCGTCAGGTTCGGGAACAGGTTGGTCAACTGAAACGCCCGGCCGATGCCGCGCTGGGTGCGCTGCGCCGCGCTCTGCGCGGTGATGTCCTCGCCATACAGGCGCACGCTGCCTGAAGTCGCCGGCAACTGGCCGGAGATCAGGTTGAAATAGGTGGTCTTGCCGGCGCCATTCGGTCCGACGATGGCGGTCAGCGTACCCGGTCGAAATTCACAACTGACGTTGTTGACCGCCACATGGCCGCCGAAGTGGATGCTGAGGCCGTGGGTGGACAGCACCGGAGGTTCGGAATCGATCTCGGTCGTCATGGTGGGACTGCTCGTTCCGTTGCCAAATGATCCGTCAATCCGTCAAGCCGAGTGAAGCGAAGCGCCACTGGTGACGCTTGGGACACTTCGCTCCAGACTCGGGAAGGCTATGGCTAACGCTTGTTGCGGATCGGAACAGGCAGTTCGGCCGCGGGAATTTCGCGCACCAGTTCCAGCAGGTCCCATTCGTTCGCCTGGGTCTTCTTGATCCGGAAGTGGTACATCGACTGCATCGCCTGGTGATCATCCTTGCGGAAGCTCATCTTGCCCTTGGGCGTGTCGAATTCCATGCCTTCCATGGCGGCGATCAGCTTCTCGGTGTCGGACGAACCGGCCTTCTTCAAAGCCGTCACCACCGCGCTGGCTGCCGCGAAGCCGCCGGCCGTGAAGAAATCCGGCGGCTGCTTCAGGCGCTTCTGATTCTCGGCGACCAGCCAGTCGTTCATCTTGTTCTTCGGGAAGCCGTAGTAATAATAGATGCTGCCTTCCAGGCCGCTCAGGTTCTTCCACGTCTTCATGACCGGGAGGATGTTGCCGCCCGCTGCCAATTCGATGCCATAACGTTCCGGCTTCATGTCGGCGATCTTGGTCAGGGGATTGGGACCGGCCCAGTAGATGGAGAGTATCTTGCGGCCCGGCTTGTCCTTGAGTGCATCGAAAATGCGCTGGGCGGAAGCGGTGAAGTCGGTCGCTGTCTGGGGCGCGTATTCCTCATGGATCACCTTGGCCTTGCTCTTCATGGTCACCAGGGAGTCCTTGAAGGCCTTGATGCCGTCGCGTCCGAAGGCATAATCCTGGGCGAGGAAAGCGATATTCGCATCACCCAGCAAGGCCGCTGCCGCGGCCAATCCATCCTGCGTGGAGTTGCGGCCGGTGCGGAAGATATAGCGATTCCACTTGTCGCCGGTAATCGAATCCGCCACCGCCGGCTCGACCACCAGGACTTTCTTGTATTCTTCGGCCACCGGCAGCATTGCCAGGGCCGCGCCCGAGGACGTGGTGCCCACGGCGATGTCCACCTTGTCGTCGCCATAGGCTTCGGCCAGAGCGGCCTTGGCCAGATCCGGCTTGCCCTGGTCGTCCTTGACGATAACCTTGATCTTGCGGCCGTTGAGCTCCATCTTGCCACCGGTGAGATACTCCAGCCCGAGCATGAAACCCATTTCGGTTTCCTTGGCATAGGCCTCGAGCGCGCCGGTCTTGCCGGCGATCAGGGCGATCTTTAATTCCTGCGCCATGGCGTGGCTGGCGAACGCCGCCGTGCCTACCAACAGCGCGGCGATGGTCAATTGTTTGATCTTCATGTCACTCCTCCTCGAAACGGGAATCAGAACCGTCACCTGACGGCAACCAGTGGATGATTAGCATGGCGCGTGCCATGCGGTTCTGATGCCGCTCGTCAGTCTCCGCCGACAGCCCGAGGAGGCATCCAGGTTATTGATTTTATGGGTTTGCCGTCGATGGCCAAGTCACCCGCGACGCGCCATGCCCGAACGATCCTTGCTCCCGAACGAGGCCTTGCCCAGGCGTACTGTCCGTCATCCCGGACATCGTTTCCCTACCAGTCCGCGATACTCCCTACGGCTTGAAGGATCTCCACGAGCAATCGGATTATTGACCGGTGTCCTGACTGTCCGGCGCGGCAGACAGTATTCCGTAAGCGGCAAGCTTTTCGTACAGTTGGGCGCGGCTGATCCCCAGCAGCTTGGCGGCATGCAACTTGATTCCGGCGGTGGCCGCGAGCGCCTTGAGGATTTCCGCATGTTCGGCGGCGGCGACGGCCTCGCGCAGCGGTCGCGCAGGTCCGGACCTAGTTTCGACGGACTGCGGTGCCGTAGCAGGTGTCGGGGCGACCGGCAACATGTCGAAGTGCATCGGTCCCAATTCGCGTTCATCGCTGCTGGCGATGGCTTGCTGCAACACATTCTGGAGTTCCCGCACGTTCCCAGGCCAGGAATATCCGGCGAGTCGTTCCAGGCCGATCGGCGTGACCGTCCTGACGACCTCCCCCGTCCGCTCGGCGATGCTCTCCAGCAAGGTCTCGCAAAGGATCGGCAAATCGTCGCTGCGTTCCCGCAGCGGCGGAATGCGCAAGGGCAACACGTTGAGCCGATAGTAGAGGTCGGGGCGAAACTCGCCCGCATCCACCATGGCTTTCAGGTTGCGGCTGGTGGCGGCGATCACCCGCACATCCACTGAACGCACCCGGTTGCCGCCGAGCGCCTCGATCTCGCCTTCCTGCAAGACCCGCAGCAGTTTCGCCTGCAATGCCAGGGGCATGTCACCGACTTCATCCAGGAACAGGGTACCGCCATCGGCGAGCTGGAATTTCCCGGGCCGGGGTTTGCTGGCGGCACCGGTGTAGGCGCCGGGTTCGACCCCGAAGAGTTCGGCTTCGAGCAGGTTTTCCGGAATGGCGGCGGCATTGATGCGCACCAGCGACGCCTCGGCGCGGCGACTGGCGCCATGGATGGCATGCGCCAGCAGTTCCTTGCCGGTGCCGGTCTCGCCCAGCAGCAGCACCGACATCTCGCGTTCGGCGGCACGGCGCGCCTGTTCCTTGATTTCACGTGCCGCGCGGCTGACGCCGACGAACTGGCTGAAGCGATACTTGGCCTGGCGGTTTTCCGTCAGTTCGCGCCGGGCAGAGGCGAGATCGACCTGCATCTGCTGGAATTTCGAGACGATCGGCCGCAGGGCTTGCAGACGGTCGTAGAGGATGATCCCCAACGCGCCGATCAACGCACCATGGTCGTCATGCAAGGGTATTCTGGAGACCACCACCTGGCGCTGCCCGAGCGTGAAAATGTCCAGCATTTCGGCCTGGCCGGATTCGGCAACGGCGCGCAGACGGCTGTTGGGAATCACTTCCTCGACCAGCCTGCCCTCGATGGATTCGGTCCCGTTCCAGCCGATCAAGGCCTTGTATTTGTCATTGATCCAGGTGATGCGGCCGGTGCGATCGACGACCACGGCGCCTTCGTATAGGCTATCGAACAGTTTGAGCAGTGCGGACGAAGCCAGATTGCGGACATCCGCTTCGCTGGTGAGTCTGGCCGGAACCCCTTTGGACATCCCTGCCTGTTTCCACGCTATGGTTTGAGGATATCGGCTTCCGCCTTGTCGAGTTGGCGTTCCGCCTCGACAGCGCCCGACCCTGGAGACTCATTCCTGGATTCGACTGCGACGGGTCTTGAAATAAGGCCGGCGACGACGATCCCAAGTTCGTACAACAGCCACAGCGGCACCGCCAAGAGGAACTGCGAGAGCACGTCGGGCGGGGTGAAGATGGCGCCCACCACGAAGGCACCGACCACCACGTAGGGTCGTGCCTCCTTGAGCTTGGCGATGCTGACCAGCCCGGTCTTGACCAGGACGATGACGATCACCGGCACCTCGAAAGTGATGCCGAACGCCAGAAACGTGGTCATCACGAAAGAAAGGTATTTGTCGATATCGGTCATCACCGCCACGCCTTCGGGAGCGAATTTGTTCACGAAACCGAATACGGTGGGAAAAACGATGAAGTAGGCGAAAGCCATGCCGACGAAGAACAACAACACGCTGGCAACCAGCAGCGGCCGCGTCAGTTTCTTTTCGTGCGCATACAACCCGGGCGCCACAAAAGCCCACACCTGATAGAGCACATACGGCAGGGCGATGAGAAACGCCAGCATCAGTGTGACTTTCATCGGCACGAAAAATGCCCCGCCCACGTCCGTCGCGATCATCTGGCCGCCCGTGGGCAGGGCCGCCAGCATCGGCGTCGCCAGCAGGGTGTAGATGTCGCGGGCCCAATTGACCAGGCAGAGAAACACCGCGATGACGGCGACCAGGGAGCGGATCAGCCGGTCGCGAAGCTCAATCAAGTGGGAGATGAAGGTTTCCTGAACCTCGGACATGCGCCTAGCCCTTGGCTTTCTCGGTCGCTGAGCCGAATCCGAGTTCCATTTGATGCTCGGGTGCCTGAGCGACTGGCGCGGTCCCTTCCGCAATCGTCTCCGGCCCGGTGGCATCGGGAGCCGCTGCGCTGGGTTCCGTGGGCGCGACTTCCGGCGCGGCAATCGAGTGATTCAGGGAATCCTCGACGGCGCGCATCTCGCTGCTCAACGAGTCCTGCATTTCCCGCGTCTGGGTTGAAACTTCTTCCTGGATCTTCTTCAGTTCGTCGAGCTGCATTTCGCGATTGATATCCGATTTGACGTCGTTGACGTAGCGCTGTAGACGTCCGAGCAGCACGCCGACCGTCCGCGCCACCTTGGGCAACCTCTCGGGACCAATGACGATCAGTGCCACCAGGGCGATGACAACCAGTTCGGAAAAGCCGACGTCAAACATAAAATGGGAATTGAAGAATGCGCGGCGAGGAGGGTGAATACCGAATACGCAGCCGGGAGTTCCGGAACCTGCTCCTACCTGGTCACCCGGAGCTTATTCGCGATCTTCTAACTCTTGACCTTTTCCTTGATTTCACCTTCGAGGGTATGGCCGCTCACCGGCGGCGGCGTCCCGGCATCGGTGGCCTTTTCGGTCGTGCCTTCGCGCATCCCCTCCTTGAAACCTTTGACGGCGCCACCCAGGTCCGAGCCGATGTTGCGCAGTTTCTTCGTGCCGAACACCAGCATGACGATTACCAGCACGATCAACCAGTGCCAAATGCTCAAGCTACCCATGAGTCTCTCCTTATTTTTTGCGGACCATCGACCCCAGCGGCTCGGGACCGCCAAGGATGTGCATGTGCAGATGATACACCTCTTGCCGGCCGATACGACCGGTGTTGATGATGGCGCGGAAGCCGTCGTCCAGCCCTTGCTCGCGGGCCAGGCGGCCTGACAAGGCAAGCATCTTGCCAAGTACCGCCACATGCTTCGACTCGGCCTCCATCAGCGATGGAATATGCAGCTTGGGGATAATCATGAAATGCACCGGCGTAACCGGTTGAATGTCATGGAAGGCGAAGATGTCGTCGTCCTCAAAGACCTTCCGGCTGGGAATCTCGCCGCGCGAAATCTTGCAAAAGATGCAGTCGCTCATGCTTCCCCCCGATCCCGCGAGTTCTTCTCGTCTATGCCCGAGATCCCTTCGCGCCGACGAAATTCCGCGGCAATATCGTTCACGTCAAGGCCAAAATGGGCCAGCAGGATCATGCTGTGAAACCACAGATCGGTCACCTCGCGGACCAGATGCAGGGAATCGCCGTCCTTCGCCGCCATGATGACTTCCGCGGCTTCTTCAGCGACCTTCTTGCAGATGCTGTCGGTACCCTTGGCATACAGGCTCGCCACATAGGACGACTCCGGTGCGGCGCCCTTGCGATCGATCAACGTATGTTGGATACGGTGTATGACTTCGAGATCGATCATTGCGTCCATTCCTTTGAAATTAAAACCAATTGCATCAACAATCAACGGGCTGTCGGGGGTCGCACAGCGCCGCCCAAGTCTCCCGACACACGCCCCGGCAGTCGCCATCAAAGCATCAGCAGCGCATCATACCGCCTGTAGTGCTGCAAGACAAAAATCCCGATTCCGACAGCCGGACCTGTCGGACGAGGAACCCGCTAATAGCGCAGGTATTCAGGCCCTATTCCGGGGGGTGATCCAGCGGCACTGCCGCTAGTATATGCATATGCTAGTAACAGATTTCACTATCATTCGGGACAGATTCGTGGCAATGGCCACATGCGGTGAACCGCCGGCCTGTCTCCCCTTTGGGACATCCGGGGCGACATTCGCCCAATCGCCATGAAACCGGAAGGCGACCAGACCGACTCCCTCTCCCCGGAAGACGCCGAGAGCGTCCCCGAAGCCGGCACCAGCCGATGGCAACGTCTGAAGGGATTTTTCGTTTCACGCTATTTGCGGATTATCGATGGATTGAGCGCTGGCCTCAAGCGCCTCCGGAGTCGTGCCGGCAAGCCCAAGGAGGAAGATAGCGAGAGAGAGGAGCGAAGCGAAAGCCGCGCGCCCCCAAAGAAAGCCAAGACCCCGCATGCCGATGAGGCGCCCGCCGCCGCCCCTCCGGCTCCGCGCAGCGTGGTGCGCAGTTTCTTCATCTACCTGCTGGTACTGATCCTCGGCATCATCGCCGGGATGATATTTTCCTTCGCCTTGCTCTCCAACATGGTCATCAACCAGGCCCAGAAGATCGGGGACCAGCGCGATGAAATCTCCCAACTTGAAAAGCAGTATTCAAGAGCCCTTGAGTCGGAGGCAAAGTACCGGAAGCGGCTGGGCGAGATCGAAAGTCAACTCAATCTGGCGACGCAGAAGGCTGGCAAGGAAACTACCGGCGAATCGGGCAATTCGCCTGGCGCCGCTCCTGCCGCAAAGGAAAGACCGGCGACTCCCAACAAGACCGGGGACTGCACTCTGGAATCCGGCAATGCCGAGAACCTCGCCCGCTGCCTCGACGAATTCAACCGCAAGGCTAAACGATAGCACCCGAAGGCAGGCGCCGGCACCCGGCGGGTATCGGTGCCCGATACTGTTTCCAATTCCCGCAGTCGTTTCTAGGGTGCTGGTGCCTGGGGCTACTTGTAGATGAGCTTGGGGTCCTTCAGCACCGGCTCCACGGTCTGCCAGCAGTTTTCGCCGTATTTCTGGAAAAAACAGCTGCGCCGCCCGGTGTGACAGGCGATACCGCCGGTCTGTTCGACTTTCAGCAGCAGCACGTCATTGTCGCAATCCAGCCGGATCTCGCGAATGATTTGACTGTGACCGGACTCCTCGCCTTTGTGCCAGAGCTTACGCCGCGAGCGCGACCAGTAAACGGCTTCGCCGCCCACCGC
>Ga0172379_10011763_pt1 | contig 10355 bp, 8 predicted proteins | sample GrowelOW334metaG_FD_119756 | JGI IMG/M metagenome (GOLD analysis project Ga0172379, IMG submission 119756) | Groundwater microbial communities from an aquifer near a municipal landfill in Southern Ontario, Canada - Groundwater well OW334 metaG | ecosystem: Environmental > Aquatic > Deep...
GAAAAGAGTATCGTCTTTGCCGATTTCAACGTTCAAACCAGGATGATACTTGGTTCCGCGTTGTCTGATGATAATTGATCCCGGTTTGGCGTATTGACCACCAAAAAGTTTAACACCGAGGCGTTGTGCGTTTGAATCTCGGCCCAAGCTGGTAGAACCGCCGGCTTTCTTATGTGCCATATTTTTGTAATTGAAAAAGAAGTTTGGAAACTGAACTTCTTGCTTTCAGAAAAATTAATATTTTAACTTGTTTTATCATAACAAATTGTCAGAAACCTGTCAATAATTGTCTAATTTTGCCAATTAGTGCTATAATTTCTATAAATAATATGTTTTTTATGACTTATTTTTTTGTTTTTTTAGCTACTTTTGTGCTGGCGATAAGCCTAACTTTTTTTGTAAGAAAAGTCGCTTTTAAGCTGAAAATTCTTGATCAACTTAATATTTCTGACCGAAAATTGCATACTCGGGTCACTCCGCTTTTGGGCGGTTTGGCTATTTTTTTTAGTTTTTTGATTATGGCCTTGGCGATGATCACAAAACTGACAGCTGGCAACTTGGAATGGCGTCATTGGTTGGGAGTGCTTATTGGTGCTTCGCTTTTAATGATTGGTGGATTTTTGGATGACAAATATAATCTTTCGCCTGGCAAGCAAATTATTTTTCCAGTACTTGCGACAACGGCCGTAATTATCGCCGGAGTCGGCATTGAAAAAATTACTAATCCCTTTGGCGGATTGATTGTTTTTAAACAATTGGCTTTTTTACCGCCTCTGCTTACTTTTTTTTGGCTGATGGGGATGATGTATACCACCAAGCTTTTGGACGGGATTGATGGGTTGGTCACCGGTATCGGAGCGATCGGCGGTTTGGTGATTTTTTTGTTTACTATCACCACTCGGTATTATCAGCCGGATATTGGTTTGGCTGGTTTGATTTTTGCTTCCGCTTGTCTTGGTTTTTTGATTTTTAATTGGCATCCGGCCAAAATATTTTTGGGCGAGGGCGGTTCTTTGTTTGTCGGTTTTATGTTGGGTGTTTTGTCAATCATCTCCGGCGGTAAAATTGCCATCGCTCTCTTAGTAATTGGCTTGCCGGTTTTGGATACGGCTTGGACAATCACTCGGCGTTTGCTTTCCGGAAAAAATCCTTTTCGCCATTCTGATCGCTTGCACTTGCATCATCGTTTGATGGATTTGGGACTGGGACAGCGAAAAACCGTTTTGATTTATTATTCTTTGGCTTTAGTTTTTGGTTTGAGTGGTTTGTTTTTGCAAAGCCGAGGGAAATTATTCGCTTTATTGCTTTTGTTTTTGTTAATGATTGTTATGGTGATTGGCTTAAATTATTTACCCCGTCGGCCGAAATTATTATTGCATATTTGTTGTGTCGGTTGCGGAGTTTATGCCGGGGAAATTTTGAAGAAAAATTATCAAGTGATTTTGTATTTTTTTAATCCTAATATTTTTCCCGAAGCGGAATATAATTTACGTCTGGCCGAGGCGCAGAAAATCAGCCAGCGTTTGAATCTAAAATTAATTACCGAAGAATATAATCACAACGAATGGTTGAACTTAGTCAAAGGTCATGAGGCTGATCCGGAAAGAGGTGAGCGTTGCTATTTGTGCTACCAGCATCGCTTGGAAGAATCCGCTAAAAAAGCGCAGGAATTGGGTTGTGAATATTTTACCACCACGCTGACCACCAGCCCCCACAAAGACGCTAAAGTGATTAATGAACTTGGAGAAAAACTAGCAAATCAGTACGGGGTTAAATTTCTAACCCAAGATTTAAAAAAGAACGATGGTTTCAAAAAGTCATCTGAATTATCAAAAGAACTCGGTTTGTACCGCCAGAACTATTGCGGTTGCGAGTTCAGTCGGCGGGATTGATTTTGAAAAGGAAATAATGGTATAATTAATTGAACTCGTATTATTTTAATATTTTTGCTTCTAACCCACAAACCAACAAATCTCTAAACACCTGTCTGCCGACAGGCAGGAATCTATAAATATTAGAAAACTAGTTTTTTAGAATTTGTAGATTCGTGAAAGGATTTGTTGGTTTGTGGGTAAACTATATGGAACTCGCTTCATTTTTTAAAAAAGCAATAGAGGAGAAGGCTTCGGATTTGCATTTGGTTTCCGGCTGTGTGCCGGCTTTGCGCGTGGCCGGAGATTTGGTTCGCTTGGATCACAAAGAAGTGGATGATAAAGAGCTGGAAAAAGCGGCTATGGAAATGGTAGGCAAGGAATTATGGAAAAAGTTTTTAGAAATAAAGGATTTGGATTTTTCTCAAGAATTTTTTGGACAGCGTTTTCGTGTTAATTTACATTTTCAAGAAGGAAAAATCGGCATGGCGGCGCGTTTTATCCCAATGCAAATTCCAAAGCCGGAAAATATCGGTTTTAATGAAGTGATGTATAATTTAACTCACTTAAAAGACGGTCTGGTGTTGGTCACCGGTCCTTCAGGCTCAGGTAAGTCAACGACTTTAGCAGCGATGATTAATATTATTAACAAAGAACGGCGAGCGCATGTAATTACCATTGAAGATCCGATTGAGTTTATTTTCAAAGAAGAACAAAGTATTATTGAACAGCGTGAATTGGGAATTGACACTAACTCTTTTGCCTCAGCTTTGAAATATGCTCTTCGCCAAGATCCTAACGTAATCATGGTTGGTGAAATGCGTGATTTGGAAACGATTTCCGCGGCTTTAACGGCGGCTGAAACCGGGCATTTGGTTTTTTCCACCCTGCACACTTCCAGCGCTCCGGAAACTATCGCGCGTATTGTTGATGTTTTTCCAGCACACCAGCAGGAGCAAGTTTTGATTCAGCTATCTTCCACCTTGCGCGCCGTGATTGCACAGGACTTGATGATAAAAGTTGATGGCGGTTTGACAGTAGCCAGGGAAATAATGTTAAATAACAACGCGGTTGCCAATTTGATTCGGCGCAAGCAGTTTAATCAGATTTACTCAGTTATTCAAACCAGCGCCAAAGAGGGAATGATTACAATGAACAAAACTATTGAAGAGCTTTTGTCAGCCGGCGTTATTAGCGAAGATACAGCGAATAACCGTAAACGCGAAGCGGGATCTAAGGCGGCGTATTATTAAAATGCAAAATAAATAATGAATAATAAGTAAAGTAAAAATTATTCATTATTGATTAATCATTTTATGACCAAAGAAAAATGGCAAAATATTTTAGGGCAAGTCAAGGATAGTTTTACTATCTTGGAGGAGGGGACTGAAGAGTTGGAGGATGAAGGCGGAGTGGAAATTGAATTTGTCGTTTTTAACGGACCTTTAGGCAAGATGCGCCTGGAATTCGTCACCAAACCAGTGCTTCTGGATAAAAAAACAACTTATTCCAATCGCGTGGGCGCGGAAACGAAGATTGATTATGTCTACAGCGATTCGGAAACAAGTTCCAAAATGCAGGCTTACAAATGGAGTGAAAATGATAATGAATGGGTGGAAATGGAATCGGCTAATTTTGGTTAACAAATTATGAAGAATAAAAAAATATTGACAATCTTGGCAGTTGGTTTGATTTTTGCATTTTTTGAAGCGGGTTCTTTTTTGCCTAGATTTTTTTATTGGTTGATGATTTCCGCTAACTTGGTTTCTCTGTACGCTGTTTTTAACTTATTGCGTGATCTTGGTTCCAAGAAAAAAATAATTATTTTTTGGTTGCCTTTGTTTTTATTAATAAGTAGTGCCGGGCTATTTTATGTTTTTTTGAGTAGTCAATTCGCCATTCAAACAGTGATTCTAGCATTGACTATTACGGTTTTTTTCTTTTTGCGCAATTTACGTCTTTACAGTGCGACTCCGGAAAAATTTGATGAACAGCGTTTTGATAATATTATTTCTTATCTCGTTTTACTGGCGGTTTGGTTCGGTTTTTCCGGGTTGAGCAGTTTGCAATCATTTTTGGATATTCCGGTTTGGGTTTTGGCTCTGATTTCTGTGCCTTTAGTAGGTTTGTCCGTTTTTTCTGTTTTTTGGGCCAACAGAATTTCCCTTCGTGCCAATTATTTTTATAGCGGAATTTTAATTTTAATTTTTTTGGAGTTGGAGTGGACAATTTCTTTTTTACCGCAGAATTTTTTCAATGTCGGCTTGCTTTTGACCGCGATTTTTTATACTCTAATCGGAATCAGTAAGGCATATTTAAAAAATCAACTTTCCGGCAAAATCGCCAGAAATTATCTTCTGATTGGTGGCGCGATTATTTGCTTGATTATGCTTTCGTCCGGCTGGTTGTGATTCAAGCAATTGAGTTTGTTTAATTAATAGCTTTAAATAATAAAAATTGAAAAACGTAGTGATAAAACACTCAAATCTACGAATGGCATACAAATTTACAAATATTATCAAACTAGTTTTTTAGAATTTGTAGATTCGTGAAAGGATTTGTTGATTTGTGGGTATAAATATATGAAAAATAGTATTTCCAAAACAGTTATAATTTCCAGCGCCTTTGGTTTGTTGGCCGGGGTTTCGGGTTTTTTGGCGGCTAATTATTATTTAAATCAATCAATTGTTCAATTGCCTTATATCGGTCAACTAGACTTGAGTCAATTTCGCGCTAATCGATCTTTGGTAATTAATAGTGCGGGAAAAATTGTCGTAGAACAAAGCGACAAGCTCGCCTCTGTAATTGATTCCGGGCAGAGTAGTTTGGTTGGTATTTACAAAAAGCCATCAGCCGTACCGGCCGGAGAGGAGCAGTATTTGAGCAAGGACGAAGCGATCGCCGAGGGCGTCGCCCTTACTAACGACGGCTGGCTCTTGATTAACGGTTTGCCCGAAAATCTAACTGATTCGGGGTTAAAAAATTATATAGTAGCTACACAAGACAAGAAAATATACACGCTTGACAAAATTATCGCTAGCGCCGAAAAAGGATTTTTTTACGTTCATGCAGTTGGCGCTAGAGATTTAAATATTAATAAATTTATTGAAGACCCTCGTTTTTTAGCCGGCAACGATTTAGTCGCTCTGAATTGGCAGGGGAGAAATTACATTACGACTCTTACGGAAACATTTAAGCGGTTAGGGCAGGTTGAATCAAGTGATAATTACCAGGGACAGCTAGAGCCGGTTGACTTGAAAGCTGATTTTAGCGGTGGACCAATTTTTGGTATCTCTGGAGAGTTAGTTGGTTTAGTTTCTGGCGCCGACAAAATTTTTAGCGCAGAGAATATTCAATTGGAAATTGCCAGTATTCTTAAAAATCAGGAAATTGTTCATTCGGTTTTGGGCGTAAATTATATCAGTCTGGCTGACTTAATCCCAGTTTCCGGAAAAGTGGCCAACGGCGCTTTGATTGCCAAAAACGCCAACGGCGTGGCAGTGGTCAAAAAAAGTCCGGCTGATTTAGCAGGATTAAAAGAGAATGATATTATCATTAGCTTAGATAGCGTAGCGGTAAACAAAAACAATCCTTTGAATTTTTTATTAAAAGATTATAATCCAGGTGATCAGGTTAAAATTAAATATTCTCGCGACGGACAAGAGCAAGAAGTTTTAGTTACTTTAGGGAAAGCGGTGGATTAGTTTTTTTCTTAAAAAGTAGTTATATTTTCAAAAGCCCCATTATCGGGGCTTTTTTATTCAAATAATTGAACGTCTAAAAGCTTTAAGCTTGAAGCTAGAAGTTATGTCTTGGAGTAAATCTTAAAAAATGTTATACTATAATTAATCCACAAGATTATTTTTTAACCATTTTTGTGTTTTTATGAAAAAGAACTTAGAAATTAAATCCATAAAATCAGTAAAAAATTGGCGCGATCAGAAGGTACTTTTGCGTGTTGATTTGAATGTGCCGATTAAGAACGGCAAAACAGCGGATGATTTTAAAATTATCGCGGTTTTGCCGACGATTAGATTTTTGCTAAGTAAAAAATGCAAGGTTTTTTGGCGACTCACTTGGGTCGGCCGGACGGTAAGGTAAAAAAAGAATTTTCTACCAAGCCGATTGTCGCGTCCTTGTCCAAGATTTTGGGCAAAAAAGTTAAATTTATTGACGACTGTATTGGTGATAAGGTGGCAAAAGAAATAAAAACGATGCGCGGAGGAGAAGTTTTACTTTTGGAAAATTTACGTTTTCATGCCGAAGAACAGAAGAACGATCAGAAATTCGCGCGCGCTTTGGCAATGCCTTTTTCAGTTTATGTTAACGACGCTTTTGCGGTTGACCACAGAGCTGACGCTTCGGTTTCGGCGATCAAGAAATTTTTACCCAGCTATGGCGGTTTACTTTTAGCGGAGGAAATTAAAAACCTAAACAAAGTTTTAAAACCAAAATCTCCTTTGGTCGTAGTAATGGGGGGCTCTAAGATCGGTAGTAAATTGCCGATGCTAAAAAAGTTTTTAAAAATCGCGGATAAGATTTTGATTGGTGGAGCTTTGGCTAATAATTTTGTTTCGGCGCGTGGTTTCGTGGTCGGCAAATCCCTGGTGGATCCGGAAAGTATTGCCTTGGCTAAAAAACTTGATTGCGCGAAAATTGTTTTGCCGGTTGATTTCTTAGTCAAAGAAAATAAGAAATCTGGCGCTAAACTGAAAAAAGCCGGAGAAATCAAAGACAAAGACGCGATTTATGATATTGGTCCGGAAACAATTCGTTTGTTTGCCTCGTTTATCAAGCCGGCAAAAACTTTGATTTGGAACGGGCCAATGGGCTTGTTTGAAGATAAGGAATTCAGAAACGGCACTATGGCTGTGGCACGGGAAGTTTCTTTCACCGCGCGCGGTAGAGCTTTTGCGGTTGCAGGTGGAGGAGAAACAATAGAAGCTTTAAAATTAGCTAAAACAATTAATGATTTAGATTGGGTTTCTACGGGCGGTGGAGCGACTTTGGAATATTTGGGCGGAGAGAAGATGCCGGGGTTGGCGGGAATTGGGAAATAGGAATTGGGAATCGGGAACGACGAATTGACGGTGATAAAAAGTAGTTGGTCGTCATTTCCCATCTTGAGAGGGGTGGCACACCGCAGTGTGACGGGGCGTGTTGGTTTCGCTGGCGTTAGGAATTTATTAAATTATTTATTTACTTAATTTTAAAATTTATGTGGCAGAACAAATTTATTTTATCTTTGGGCGGGGTTGTCTTGGTTGTTGGCGCGGTTTATTTGGGAGTTTTAACTCGTAATGCGATGAAGACTTATGATTATATTGGCATCAGCGAGCAACAGCGTCATTCCATCACGATTACCGGCGAAGGAAAGGTGGTTGGTGTTCCGGATATAGCGGAAGTCCAGCTGGGTTATAGCGCTGACAAAAAAACTGTAGCCGAAGCGCAAAAAGAAGTGGTTAATAAAATGAACGCCATGACGGAAAAATTAAAAAAAGATTTTAATATTGACGCCAAGGATATTCAAACTGCTAATTACAGCATTAATCCGCAATATGATTGGAGTGATGGTCGGCAGACTTTGCGCGGTTATCAGGTTAGTGAAAATTTGAGCCTTAAGGTTAGAAAAATGGAACAAGTTAGCGATATTTTGGCCGTAGCCGGAACTTTGGGTTTGAACCAGGTTGGCGGTCTGTCATTTACGATTGATGATCCGGAAAATTTGAAACAACAAGCACGGGAAAAAGCAATCAAAGCGGCTAAAGCCAAAGCCGAAGCCTTGGCGGAAATCGCCGGTGTAAAGTTGGGTCGGATTATCAGTTTTAACGAATCAAGTAATGAACCAATGCCAATTTACCGAACTTTAGGAATGGGAGAGGCGAAAGCCATGGATAGCGCGTCTGTAGCACCGCAAATTGAAGCGGGGAGCAGTGAAATAGTTATTAACGCGACGGTGGAGTACGAAATACTTTAAGTTGAAAGTTGTAAAGTTTATAAAGTTATAAAGTTTCGGTTAGAAAAAGGACTTTACGAACTTTCAACTTTATAACTTTATAACTCGCAGTAATATGCCAAAAATTAAAAATATTATCGCCCGCGAAATTCTTGATTCGCGCGGTAATCCGACAATTGAAACAAGGGTGGTTTTAGACAATGGTGTTAGCGCTAAGGCGAGCGTGCCGTCTGGGGCTTCCACGGGCGCGCATGAAGCCGTTGAACTGCGTGATGGCGACCCGAAGCGCTATGGCGGTTTGGGCGTTTTGAAAGCGGTGAATAATGTCAATGAAAAGATCGCTCCGGATTTAGTTGGTTTTGAAATTACCGATCAAGAAAAAATTGACTCAGCAATGATTCATTATGACGGTTCAAAAAACAAAAAAAATCTAGGCGCCAACGCAATCCTCTCCGTCTCCCTCGCCTGCGCCCGAGCCGGTGCAACAGCCAGTAATCAAGAATTATTTGAGTATATTGCCGGAGTCTTCAAGCTTCAAGCTCAAAGCTACAAGCTACCCACTCCCGCCTTCAACATTTTTAACGGCGGAAAACACGGAGACACTAATCTTGATTTCCAAGAATTTTTAATTGTGCCGATCAAAGAAAATAGTTTCGCGGAAAAAGTAAGAATGGGAGCGGAGATTTTTCATGAACTGGGGCATGTCTTGAAAAAAAGCGGTTTTGACACTGATGTTGGAGATGAAGGTGGTTATGCTCCTGATCTTAGCTCCAGCATTCAAGCGATTGAATTTATTATTTCGGCAATTATCAATTGCGGTTATAAGCCGGGGGAGGATGTTGGACTGGGAATTGATGTTGGCTCCAGTGAACTTTTTGACAAAAAGACCGGCAAATATATTTTTAGATTGGATAATTCCGCTTATTCCGCTAACACTTTGGTTGGTTTGTATAATGAATGGCTAAAAAAATATCCGATTGTTTACGTTGAAGATGGTGTGGCGGAAGATGATTGGGCTGGATGGAAAGACTTAACCAAAGAATTGGGCAGTGAAATAATGTTAATCGGTGATGATGTTTTTACTACCAATATTTCTCGTTTTAGATTAGGTTTGAAAGAAAAAGCGGGCAATGCTATTCTGATTAAGCCGAATCAAATCGGCACGCTTACGGAAACCATTGAATGCGTCAAGTTGGCGCAAAAACATAATTATCGTATTATGCTTTCACATCGCAGTGGTGAAACTTGTGATGATTTTGTTGCCGATTTGGCCGTAGCGGTTGGCGCCGAATACATCAAGGCAGGATCTTTGTCTAGAGGCGAAAGATTAGCGAAATATAATCGGTTGATGGAAATAGAAAATTTAATGTCAAATTAAAAATTACAAATTTCAAATCAAAACTAAAATTTAAAAATTTAATTTTTGAAATTAAAACTTTATTTGGCATTTGAAATTTGAGCTTTGAAATTTTAAATGATAAAAAAGCATGAAAGATAAAAACCCTATCAATTTTAAAAAAGAGAATTCAGTACTTCCTCTTATCCTCGTTATCCTTGACGGTTGGGGTTTGGCTTCGGATAATCGGGGAAATGCTATTACTCTTTCTTCTACTTCTACGATGAAAGGTTTGGCTAAGAAGTATCCTTATACCGCCATTTGCGCCAGTGCCAAATGCGCAGGATTACCGCCTTGCCAGGTGGGCAATAGCGAGGCTGGGCATATGAACATAGGAGCCGGTCGGGTAGTGGAGCAGGATGTGGTGCGAATCAGTAAGAGTATCAGTAATGGCACTTTTTTTAAAAATACCGCTTTCACGGAAGCGATTCGGCATGTGAAGAAAAACAAATCCCATTTGCATATTATGGGCATGCTTTCTAATGGGCAAAGCCCGCATAGCGACCCGGATCATTTAATCGCTTTGATTGAATTAATAAAGCGTTCCGGAGTGAAGGATGTTTTTTTTCATTTATTTACTGATGGCCGTGATTCGCCTCAATACGCTTCTTTAAAATTGATTCAAGATTTGCGTCGTGTTTTCAAAAATGGTGAATGCATCGCAACTATTATGGGGCGTTTTTACGCCATGGATCGCAAGAAGAAATGGGAGCGCACGGAAAGAGCTTATAACGCTTTGGTTTTGGGCGAAGGCGAACCTAGCGAAAGTGCTGAATCGGCGATTACGGAAAGCTATAACAAAAAATTAAGCGACGAGTACATTGAGCCCTTTATTTTGTCATCCAAAAAATATAAAAAAGGCGCACCGCGTATTAATAATAAAGATAGTGTGATTTTTTTTAATTTGCGTTCGGATCGCGCTCGTCAGTTGGCAAAAGTTTTTGTGCAAGATGATTTTAACGCCCATAATCCAGGAGCCTTCAAACGTAAAAAAGTATTGAAAGATTTATGTTTTGTGGCAATGACTGATTTTGGTCCTGATTTGGATTCTATTTTAACCGCTTTTCCCAGTCTTGATCTCAAGGGCACCTTGCCGATGATTATGCCGGATTTGACCCAGCTGTATATTGCC
>Ga0172379_10011764_pt1 | contig 10354 bp, 7 predicted proteins | sample GrowelOW334metaG_FD_119756 | JGI IMG/M metagenome (GOLD analysis project Ga0172379, IMG submission 119756) | Groundwater microbial communities from an aquifer near a municipal landfill in Southern Ontario, Canada - Groundwater well OW334 metaG | ecosystem: Environmental > Aquatic > Deep...
ATTTTGAATTAAGAATTATGGTTGGGCAAATTCTGTTTTGGGATTTTGTTTGTCATAATTCATAACTCATACTTCTTAATTCGCTTATAACACTATTTTCAACCCCTTAATCGCTTCCAACGGTTTATATTGCTCTGATAAATTTTCCACAATTTCCAAAACCAGCTTTTTGTCCTGTTTCTCCGCTCGTTCAAATGAATTTTTTGGCAACGACAGCGAAATTTTTTGGTGGTCGTTGTTCCGTTTAATAAGCTCCTCCGCCGCAAAATAGTGAGTATCATAGATATGGGCGTTGGAGATTGAGTGGGAATAAAATCCAGGCCGGACGCCCAGTTTTTGAGCCAAAATGTATGCAAGCAAAGCGAAACCCGCGACATCAGATGGCAGTCCCAAAATCGTATCATTTGACCGGATAATGTTATGAAGGTTCAGTCTTCCGCCGATGATGTTTACCGTAAAAGCGAAAGGGCAGGGAACATTCTTTTTGATGGCGCCGCCGAGCCCGTCTTGGGCTGGGTCCCAAGTGATAACCACTCCGTGGCGCGAGCTGGGGTCGTCTTTCAACATTTTTATTAAAAGCCCTAACTGGTCTCGGCCGAAATGTTTTCTCCAGCGATAACCATAAGCGACAGTAACCACGTCCCCGGGATTGGTAAAAATATCCCAAATTTTCGTAAATTGGCGCAAAAATATCTCCGGTTTTCTGGCTCCCGTGATGAACCAAACTTGTTCTGCCACAAACATGGCTATCGGAATTTTCCGAAGGGTTAAAAGAGGGAAGCCGTCCTTTTCTAGGTCAATCGTAAAATGAACTCCGGGCAAGGCCTTGGTTTCGTGATGAGTTCGCTCGTTCACCTCGGCGATTCCCCGAGTCATAATGTCGCGGATTATTCCTTGATATATTTCGTCAAACTTAAGCATTGGGTGATTATATTCCTTTTTCCCCCGTATTTCCAACGGATAAATTGACATGCTATTATGTCCCAAATGAGTCAAATATCCTATCCATATTTACCCGCTGGCCGGACGATTCTTTATGTTGACGCGGCTAACGAATTTATGAAAGCGGCCGAAGCTGTTTGCAAAGAGCTTTCAACCGATAGGTATCATCCGACTGGTGCGGTTTTAGTGAAAGACGGGAAGATTATTGCCCGAGCGGCCAACCGTTCTGCTCTTAAAAATCCCACTCTTTTAGAGTGGCATCGGAAAGGTCTATGTATACGGAAACTTTTTAAAACCCCTTCCGGCAAAAGGTACTGGCTTTGCCCGGGCTGTTCCTCTGCCAAAAATCACGCTGAAACTTCGGTAGTCAAAGAAGCCCGAAGGCAAGGAATCCAAACTGACGGAGCAGATCTTTATCTTTGGGGGCATTGGTGGTGTTGCGAACCTTGTTGGAACTCAATAATTTCCGCCGGCGTCCGCGATGTTTATCTTCTTGTCGGAAGCGAGCGGCTTTTTAATCAAAACAGCAAAGAAAACATAATCGGGCGGTAGGTTAGTGGAAACAGCTTTTCATCTTTGTAAATAAATTTGGGTACCTCAAAGTCTTTGACCTTTTGGGCGGTTGGTTGTAGGATTGTTTTTGGTAAAGGATCTAACTATGAAAAGAGTTACTGATTCCCGGTACGGGTTTCGTCCCGGCCCAGGCGGCAGTCGACGGTCGGGTCGTTCCGTTTCGTCCGCGCCGAAGTTGGAACTAAGTCCGGAGGCCATTGCCTCCGTGCTCAAAGTTGCCCCAAACAGGGGCGACTTTGGTCGGAATTTCGACCCTCACCCTCGGCGCGGGGGCCCAAAGGGTTCGAATATTCGGCCGACCGCCGGCCTGTAAGCCTTTTTAGAACCCTCTCGGGTTCTTTTTCTTTTGTCGGTTTCTTGTGCTAAAATTCGCTTACTATGGTGTAGTCAAAACAGCTGTAAATTCTCGGATTTAGGATTTTTGAACCCGCTTTTTCTGTCTTATTTTAATCTTAAATCTTGAATCATTAATCTTAAATCTACCCCAATGAAAGACAAACAAATTGAAAAACTTATAAAAGAAGAACGTGCCAGGCAGAAAAAAGTTATAAACCTGATTCCTTCGGAAAATTACGCTTCGGATGATGTTTGGAGAGCGCTTGGTTCTGAATTGAATAATAAATACTCGGAAGGTTATCCGGGCCGCCGCTACTATGGCGGCAACACGGTGACCGACCAAGTGGAGAGACTTTGCATTGAACGAGCCCTTAAGCTTTTCAAGTTAAAACCCGAAGAATGGGCAGTTAATGTCCAAGCTCTTTCCGGTTCCCCGGCGAACCTCGCGGTCTATTTGGCCTTGATTCCTCCGGGAGGCTCGCCTTCGCAGAATGCTCCGGCGGAGCGAGGAAAAATAATGGGAATGTCGCTTGATCATGGAGGCCACCTAACGCACGGGCACAAAGTTTCCGCTTCCGGAAAAATCTGGACTCAAGTTCCTTACGGCGTGAATAAAGAAACCGAGACGCTTGATTATGAAGCCATCAAATCCATTGCGGTGAACGAGAAACCGGCTATCATTGTGGCAGGTTTTACTGCTTATCCCAGAGTAATTGACTTTGCGAAATTTAGGGAAATTGCGGACGCTTGCGGCGCCTATTTAATGGTTGATATGTCGCACATTGCAGGATTGGTGGCCGGAGGCGCACATCCATCGCCGTTTCCTTATGCCGATATTGTAACGACTACTACTCACAAAACTCTGCGAGGACCCCGAAGCGCTTTAATTTTTTCCCGCCGCGACGCTCGGGAACTTGATAAGAAAATAGACAAAGCCGTTTTTCCTGGTCTTCAGGGTGGGCCACATATGAATCAGATTGCCGCAGTGGCCGTGGCTCTGAAAGAGGCTGATACTCCGGCTTTCAAGAAATATGCAGTCCGGATTGTGAAAAACGCCAAAGCCTTGGCGGACGAGCTTACCAAGCTTGGATGGCGAGTTGTTTCCGGAGGGACTGACAACCACTTGCTTTTGGTGGATGTTTGGATGAATGGGGAAGGCATTCCGGGCAAAGAGGCGAGCGACCGCTTGGAAGCATCCGGTATCATTGTAAATAAAAATACTATTCCGAACGAAACCCGAAGTCCAATGGACCCGTCCGGTATTCGTCTTGGTAGCGCGGCGGAAACCACTCGTGGTAAAAAAGAAAAGGATTTTAGAAAAATCGCTCAAAAAATTAACAATGTTTTAAGAAAATAAAATGACAGAGGAAGAACGATTTGCTCCAGAACCAAATAGAGAGTCGGGCGGGGAGTCAGTGGTGGAGAGGCCTCTTACGGTTATTGAAAACATTCTTCAAGGCAAAGCAAAAATCACTTTTTCCTCTAAGAGCTCAGAAACTCGCACTGTCAATTTTAGAGAGTATGCCGGCACCGTATATTCTTACTGGCTTGAAGTGCCTAGTCTTGCAAAACCCGGTGAGACTTGGGTTACCGAACTGTCTGTTTGGTTTCCGGCGGCCCGTTATCCTCTTTTTGATGAAAAATTGAATAGAAAACCGGAAATGCAAATTGATATTCTTACCGGACAAGGGCAGATGCCATTGTCCAGCAGTCAAGACACTTTGAAGCGGGTGTACGAGGAAATCCGCAGGCAAACAGATAAAAATTAATGTATCGTCTTGTTTCATTCTCACCTGGAGTTAATTGCTAAATTTTAAGTATGGCAGATATGAAAATGGAAAAAATGAAGCGAGGTAAGTTTATTGTGATAGAAGGCACCGATGGTTCGGGCAAAGCTACCCAAACCAAATTTTTGGCTGAAAAACTAACGTCACTCAAAATACCTTTTGAGTTGGCGGATTTTCCGCAATATGGCAACCCGTCGGCCTATTTCGCCGAAAAATATTTGCGTGGAGAATACGGCACGGCGGAAGAAGTCGGCCCTTATCGCGGTTCCATTTTTTATGCTGTTGATCGTTACGATAAATCTTTTGATATTCGCAAAGCCCTTTCCGAAGGTAAGGTGGTTATAAGCAATCGCTACGTTTCGGCCAATATGGGGCATCAAGCCGGGAAAATTAAAAATCCGGCCGAGCGGGAAAAATTTATGAAGTGGCTCTTGGAACTTGAGTACGAGATTTTTCAAATTCCGAAGCCCGACCTGACTATCCTGCTTTACGTACCTCCAGCCGTCGGTCAAAAATTGGTTGATCAAAAAGGCAAGCGGGCTTACACCAAAGGTAAGAAGCGAGATATTCACGAAGCGGATTTGGCGCATTTAACCGCCGCAGCCGAAGCTTATCTTTCCGTGGCCAAAAAATATGGCTGGACAGTCATTGATTGCTCCACCAAAGACGGTCTGCTTTCGCTTGAAGAGGTGCGGGAGCGGATTTGGAAGCCAGTCAGCAAGCTTTTGGGCGTTTGAGCGATTGTCTGTTAAAATGGTGAAATGCTGGAAGTCAAAATAAAACGGCTAAAACCCGAGGCGAAATTGCCGAGCTATGCTCATCCTGGCGATGCCGGACTGGATTTGTATTCGATGGAAGACTCGGAGATACAGCCGGGCGGTTTTTACCATTTCTATAATGGTTTTGCTTTGGAATTCCCCGAAGGGTATGCGGCGATTGTAAAAGATAAAGGAGGTTTAGGAAAAGCCGGTTTGCACGCTTTGGGCGGAGTTTTTGACGCCGGTTTTCGAGGCGAGTACAATGTTTTTTTAGTAAATTTAGGTGACAAGCCGTACAAATTTGAAAAAGGTGATAAAGTGGCCCAGCTGGTGATTTTTCCGGTGGCTCATGCTAAATTTGTTGAAGCGGAGACGCTTTCGGATTCTAGCCGTGGGCTGGGGCAATTTGGGAGTACGGGAAGAAAATAGTATAAGGGATGAGTATAAGTATATGGAAGAAAAAGAAAAAGAAAATGATTGAAGAGAAGATAAGAAAAATTATAGGAGAAGGTTTGGAAAAACTTGGGGTTGAATCGCCCGAGGTTTCTTTGGAGCATCCGGATGATGTGTCAAATGGAGATTATTCAACAAGCGCGGCATTGGCTTACGCTAAAAAATTAAAGGTCAATCCTAAAAAATTGTCGGAGGAAATTGTACGATATATCGTACAAAAAAAACCAGAGGAGATTGAGAAAGTGGAAGTGGCAGGACCTGGGTTTATCAATTTTTATCTGGCGCGGGATTTTTTCACCAAGCAGGTAGAAGTGATTGTTAAAAATCCGGAAAATTTCGGCAAGAGTGCTTCACTTGCCGGACAAAAAATAATGGTTGATTACACTGACCCGAATCCTTTTAAGGAATTTCACATCGGGCATTTAATGAGTAATGCCATCGGAGAATCAATTTGCCGGGTTTTTGAATCAAGCGGGGCAAAGGTTGTGCGTGTTTGTTACCAAGGCGATGTTGGGTTACACGTTGCCAAAGCGCTTTGGGGTGTTTTGCAAAATAAAGCCGGATTACCAGACGATAGCTCGCCGCTTTCGGAAAAAACTGCCTACCTAGGCGCCGCTTATGCCCTTGGTTCCCAAAAGTACGAGGATGATCCCAAGGCGGCTGTTGAAATAAAAGAGATAAACAAAAAAGTATTTGAAAAATCTGACGGCGAAATCAACGCTCTTTATGAAAAGGGAAGAAAATGGAGTCTTTTGCATTTTGACGAAATTTACAAAAAGCTTGGCACGGAGTTTAATCACATTATTCCAGAATCTTCTGTTATTGATGATGGCCGGAAAATTGTTGAGGAATTTTTGAATAAGGAAGTGTTTGAAAAAAGCGAAGGCGCTGTGATTTTTCGGGGTGAAAAATACGGATTGCACACTCGGGTTTTTATTAGTTCCCAAGGTTTGCCGACATACGAGACAAAGGATATGGGTCTGGCGAAAAAGAAACTTGAATTGGATAAAGATTTGAGCGATTCTGTAATTGTAACTGCAAACGAGCAAAACGAGTATTTCAAGGTGGTATTCAAAGCTCTGAGTTTTATTTTCCCCGAGTATGCCAAAATTTCAAAACACGTTGGGCACGGGATGCTTCGGTTTACTTCCGGTAAAATGTCTTCTAGAAAAGGCAACGTTATTACTGGCGAGTCTTTGATTTCCGCGGTGGAAGCGATGGTCCACAAAAAACTGGAGGAACGCGAGCTTGAAACGACAGAGAAGAATAAAATTGCCGAAATTGTAGCCATCGGCGCTATTAAATATTCAATTCTCCGCCAAGCCATTGGCAGTGATATTATCTACGACTTTGACAAGTCAATTTCGTTTGAAGGCGACTCGGGGCCGTATTTGCAGTATTCTTATGTCCGGGCCAAGTCAGTTTTGGCAAAGGCCGAGAAGGAGGGGGTAAAGACCGCGGCGACACAGCCTCCGCGGGAAGGCGCCAGTCTCTTGGAACGCTTGCTTTATCGTTTCCCTGATATAGTGGAACGAGCAGGTAAGGAGTACGCTCCGCACCTTATCGCCACATACTTGATTGAGCTTGCCGGTGCTTTTAACAGTTACTATGCTCAAAATCAAATTGTAAATTCGAGCGACCCGGATTCTTCTTATAGAGTAGCACTGACCTCGGCTTTCGCTACTGTTATGAAAAACGGTTTGTGGCTCTTAGGGATAGGAGCGCCTGAAAGAATGTAAATTGTAGATGAACATACTAATATACGAATTATACTAATCAGCTAATAACTACGAATACAGATTTAATGAAATGACCGAAGACACAAACAAAAAAAGCTCCATAGCCGAGACGGAAGAGAAAACTTTGAAGTTTTGGCAGGAAAAGCGAATTTTCAAAAAGTCGCTTGAAAAACCGTCACCCAAAGGTGAGTTTATTTTCTATGAAGGGCCGCCGACAGCGAATGGCAAACCTGGCATTCATCATCTGGAAGCCCGGGCTTTTAAGGATGCCATTCCGAGATACAAAACGATGCAAGGTTTCCACGTTCGCCGAAAGGGCGGGTGGGATACTCACGGTTTGCCGGTTGAAATTCAAGTTGAAAAAGAACTTGGTCTAAAATCAAAAAAAGAGATTGAGGAATATGGCATCGCGGCGTTTAATCAGAAATGTCGTGAAAGCGTTTGGACGTACGTTGATTTGTGGAGGAAATTTACCGACAGAATCGGCTATTGGGTTGATCTTGATAACCCGTATGTTACTTACTCTGCCGATTATGTGGAATCGCTTTGGGCTATTATGAAAAAGGTTCACGAGCGCGGCCTTTTGTACAAAGATTACAAAGTGGTGCCGTGGTGCCCGAGATGTGGGACAGGGCTTTCCTCGCACGAATTAGCGCAGGGGTATGAGGACGTGAAAGATTTGGCGGTGACGGTGAAGTTTAAAGTTAAAAGTAAAAAGGAAAAGGAGGAAGATTTAGATACTTATATTCTTGCGTGGACGACGACTCCGTGGACATTGCCGGGAAATGTGGGACTGGCAATAAACCAAAAGATTGTTTATTGCAAGGTTAAAAGTTTAAAGTCAAAAGTTAAAAGTGAGGAAGAAATTGTTGGAAATTACATTATCGCGAAAGCTAGGCTCGGTTCAGTCTTGAAAGACTATGACTATGAAATTGCCGAAGAATTAAAAGGCGAAGAGCTTGTTGGACTTTCATACGAGCCTCTTTACCCATTTCTCAGCGATAATCTTCCAGCGAGCGAGAGGGATAAACTCAAAAATGCTTTTAAGGTTTATCCGGCTGATTTTGTAACTACCGAGGATGGTACTGGCGTTGTTCATACGGCCGTGATGTATGGCGAGGACGATTTTGAGTTGGGAACAAAAGTCGGACTGCCGAAATTCCATTTGGTGAATGAAGACGGCACTTTCAAAAAAGAAACCGGGTTTCTGTCTGGCAAATTTGTCAAAGACGAAGCGGTTGCGGTGGAGATAATCAAGGATTTAGCTCATCGCGGTTTGCTTTTTGCCAAGGAAAAATACGAACACTCCTATCCATTTTGCTGGCGGTGCCACACGGCGCTTATCTACTTTGCTCGCGATTCTTGGTACATTAAAATGTCGGCGCTCCGCGATGATTTGGTCAAGGAAAATGAGAAAATCAATTGGGAGCCGAATTACTTTAAAGAAGGAAGATTTGGCGATTGGCTCCGTGAGATAAAAGATTGGGCGATTTCTCGCGAACGCTACTGGGGTACGCCTCTGCCGGTTTGGCAGTGTGACAAATGCCAAAAGACAGAGGTGGTCGGCTCCTTTGATGAAGTTCGCCTGAGGACTTCCGGCAGTTTGACTAAAATAATTTTGGTGCGTCACGGCGAGAGCGAAAAAAACACTAAGAACATTTTTTCGAGCGCTTACGATGTTCATCCACTGACGAAAACCGGCGAAGCAGTGGCCGAAGAAAGTGCCAAGCTTCTTTCGGGTGAACAAATTGACGCGGTTTACGTCTCGCCCGTTTTGCGGACTAAGCAAACGGCCGACATAATCGCAAAGAAACACAAGGCGAAAATTGCTGTTGATGAGCGCTTACGCGAAGTTAACGGTGGTTTGTGGGACGAAAAATCGATGGATGACCCCAAACTTTCCGCGGAGCAGGGAGCTTACTGGGCGCTGCCATCCGAGGAGTTTTTTAAAGCCAAGCAGGGCGGTATTGGCGAAAGCTGGCAGGAAGTGGAAGAGCGGATGATGGAATTTTTGAAAGACATTATTTCGCGTCACAAAGGCGAAACTATTTTAGTGGTGTCGCACGAAGGGCCGCTGGTTTTTTTGATGCGGTACCTTCGGAATTTGCCGATTGAAGGCGCCAATACCATTTTTAAGCAAGGTTTAGTGGGCGGTTTTGCCGTTCCCAAATCGGTTTTTGTTGATAATAAAACCGGCAAAGAATTTAACCCACACCGCCCGAGAATTGATGAAGCGATTTTTGATTGTGCTTGCGGAGGCAAGATGAAGCGGGTGAAAGAAGTAATGGATGTGTGGTTTGATTCAGGCGCGATGCCTTTCGCGCAGGACCATTATCCGTTTGAAAATAGTAAGCGATTTGAGAAAGGCGGCTTTCCGGCGGATTTTATATCTGAGGCGATTGATCAAACGCGTGGGTGGTTTTACACCCTTCATGCCGTAGGTATTTTGCTCAAGCGGGGCAGAGCTTATAAAAATGTAATTTGTCTCGGGCACATTTTGGATGCCAAAGGTAAAAAGATGTCAAAGTCTATCGGTAACGTGGTAGATCCGTGGGAAATGATGGCGCGATACGGCGTGGATGCTTTAAGGCTTTTTATGTATTCGGTCAATCAGCCGGGAGAGTCTAAAAATTTTGACGAGAAAACGGTGGATGAAATTGTGAGAAAGTTTTTCAATCTCACTTCAAACGTGTTGGCATTTTATCAGCTGTATGCTTCTTCTCCGCAAGCTCCAAGCTCCAAGCTAAAAGCTTCTCATGTCTTAGACCGTTGGATTGTCGCTCGTCTGAACCAACTAACTGCCGAAGTGACCGAAAATCTGGACAATTATCGTCTGTTTGAGCCTGTAAGGGCTATTCGTGATTTCATTGCCGATTTATCTCAGTGGTATCTTCGGCGTTCCCGCGAGCGTATAAAAGCCGGTGGTGTTGATGGAGAAGAAGCTCTTCAAACACTTCGTTATGTTTTGTTGGAACTTGCCAAACTGATGGCTCCATTCGCGCCGTTTTTCGCCGAACATTTGTATCAGTCGGTTGGCGGGGAGAAAGAGAGTGTCCATCTAGAGAACTGGCCTAAAGGTGGAGCTGTAGATGAAGAAATTTTGGCGGGCATGAATTTTGTCAGATCGTTTACATCTATGGCACTTATGCAGAGAGCAGAGAATAATATAAAAACAAGACAACCATTACAGCGATTATCAATCAAACACACTTTAGGTAAAGACCCCACTAAGCATTGGAAGGAATTAGTTGAAATTTTAAAAGATGAAATCAACGTTAAGGAGGTTGTTTTAGACACTGAAATGGGTCAAGATGACCCTCCGGTTAAGTTGGATATTGCTATTACGCCTGAACTTCAGGAGGAAGGGGACGTGCGAGAACTCGTAAGAGCGTTCCAGGATTTGCGGAAGGAAATGAAACTTAGTCCATCGGACAAAGTCTCAATTTCAGTTGAGACGGAGGAAAAGGGAAAGGCATTTCTCCAAAAACACCAAACCGCTCTTTCAAAATCAGCGATGATTGCCGATTTTATTTTTGGCAATGTGTCGGAAGGTGTTCCAATAAAATCTGGCGGGTTTTCTTTCAAAATAAAGTTCGCCAGCCTTCAGTAGTCTTTAGGATCAATTTATTACATTTTACACACCTACATTAACTTGTGGCTATAGCGGGTATCTGTCTTAAATTCTGTGTTTTTTTAAGCAAATGTGCTGACGAATTTTCAAAAGAGATTCAATCCAATCATGTGCTGAGGCTTCGTTCTCAAACCC
>Ga0172379_10011765_pt1 | contig 10354 bp, 8 predicted proteins | sample GrowelOW334metaG_FD_119756 | JGI IMG/M metagenome (GOLD analysis project Ga0172379, IMG submission 119756) | Groundwater microbial communities from an aquifer near a municipal landfill in Southern Ontario, Canada - Groundwater well OW334 metaG | ecosystem: Environmental > Aquatic > Deep...
TTAAAACGGTTAACAAAACCGGAATAACATCTTCTCCCCTATTTTTGGTTGATTCGATATAAACATCACAAAATTCATGCCAAAAGAATTGGTAAAGATCTTCTGATGCCTGACCAAAACGATAGTTATTTAGGTTTTTGGTTGTGGATTTAATGATTTCGTTGAGTTTTTTGAGAATTACTTGATCTTCTTTCTTATTGGCTGATTGGACGCAGGCAAGTTTCGTTGCTACCTTGTACGATTCGGCCTTCATTAAAACAAAACGGGAGGCGTTCCAAATTTTATTGACAAAATTACGCTGGGCCCTGATTTTGTCTTCAGACAGAGCAATGTCGGATCCGGGAGCGACACCAATAACTAAAGCCATTCTTAGGGCATCAGCACCATACTGTTCGGCTATAGTTACCGGATTAATAGTATTACCTTTGGATTTGGACATTTTTTGACCTTTACCATCAAGGACACGGGAATGCATGTGAGCAACTTTAAAAGGAATGTCACCGGTAACATATAAACCCATCATTATCATTCTGGCAACCCAAAAGAAAAGAATATCCCACATGGTGTCTAAAACTGTGGTCGGATAAAAATAAAGAAAATCAGGAGAATGATTGCCGTCCGGTTCCCAACCTAAAGTGGAATAGGGCCACTGACCGGAAGAAAACCAGGTGTCGAAAGTATCGGTTTCCTGCAAAATATGAGGTCCAGATTTTTGGGCATCTGCTTCTGACAAATAATATTTGGAATTGACAGGAGCAATAAGAGATTGGAGGCCGGTTTTGATTTCATCAAAACGATTTTGGGTGGAAAGTGTTGACCAGTCAGAACTCTCGAGTTCTTTTTTGGTGTTAAGAAAGGTCAATCTAATGGTTGGATTTTCATCGAGATTATACCAAGCCGGAATACGATGCCCCCAAACTATTTGTCTACTTATAGGCCAATCCTTGATGTCTTTCATCCAAGTTAAGAAGGATTTTTTAAATCTTTTGGGGAAAATTTTAACAGTATCGTTTTTAACAACATCTATGGATTTGTCAGCTAAAGGTTTGATTTTAATAAACCATTGCGGAGCAGTAATAGGTTCAATTGGGCGGCCACATTTGTAACAGTGGCCGACTTCATGGGAATAATCGACGACTTTTTCCAATATTTTTTGTTCCTCAAGATCTTTTAAAACTGCTTGGCGAAGTTGGTTTGGAAAAAGTCCAAAATATTTTTGCGGTACATTTGTATTCGATTGACCGTCATAATCAAAGATGCGAATAAATTCCAGGTTATGATTTTTGGCCATGTCGTAATCTTCGGGAGAATGAGAAGGGGTGACCTTGACGGCGCCAGTGCCAAATTTGGGATCAACCATATCATCGGCAATAACGGGAATTTCCCGATCGACTAAAGGTAATTTAATTTTGGTACCAATCAATTTTTGATATCGGGGATCCTTGGGATTAACTGCCACGGCGGTATCGCCTAACATGGTTTCGGGGCGGGTGGTAGCAACAGACAGGGGGCCGTAATTGATATACCAAAGATGGGAATCGACGGTTTTATGGATAACTTCGAGATTGGAAAAAGCGGTGCCGCAAAAGGTACAATAATTAACGATTCTTTCGTCGCGGTAAATTAAATTGTCGGCGATCATCTTTTTAAAAACGGCATAGATACGATTGGTGTGTTTGGGGTCGAGAGTGAAACGTTCACGGGTCCAATCAAGCGAAAAACCGAGGCGTTTCATTTGAGATTTAGCAATATCGCGGTTTTGACTAACGTAATCGTAAATCAGATTAAATAAAGTGTCGCGATCGTAATCAAAACGGGACTTACCTTCCTGCTTGAGATGTTTTTCAAAAACAAATTGAGTTTCGATACCAGCATGATCAGTTCCCGGCAGCCAAAGTGTCGGATCACCCAACATACGGTGAAAACGAACCATAATATCTTCAACAGTATAAAGAGCGTGTCCGGCATGAAGAGGCTCGTTGGCATTAGGTGGAGGTAAGATAACAGTGAACGGCTCATGTTCTTTTCGGGCTTTAACAGGATCGACGGGAACTTTTGGTGTAAAAGCGCCGGATTTTTCCCAACTCTGATAGATTTTTTCCTCTTCTAGGGGTGAATAAGCCTTGTCCATGGGATTATTTTAGCACGAAATCCCCTTAAATCTTCTCCTAACCCCCTCTTTGAAGAAGGAAGTAAAATGGTTTGATCTTTACCAAAGTGAAGAATGTATATAATGATAAAATAGGCCTATGGAATTGGTTAATATTAATAACTATGCAATTGAAAAAGCCGCAAAAGTAATAAAGGCGGGAGGGCTGGTGATTTTTCCTTCTGATACTGTTTATATTTTGGCGATGGATCCGACCAATCAAAAAGCGGTTAATAAGCTTTTAGCATTTAAAAATCGATGGACAGGAAAGGCAATATCGATAGCAGTTTTAAATAAAAAGATGGCTGAGGATTACGTCAAACTATCTGAAAATGGACAAAGTATTTATACTAATTTATTACCGGGGCCATTTACGGTGGTGTCGGCGGGAAAACATAAAGTGGCAGTGGGAATTGAGGCAGAAAACGGAACTTTAGGAATCAGAATTCCTCAAAATAAACACATACATGATTTGGTTGAAATATTAGGAAAGCCCGTAACAGCGACGTCAGCCAATTTATCTGGGAGAACACCTCATTATTCGATTGAAAGTTTTTTGAAAACTTTATCAAAAAAGAAAATGGAAATGATTGATTTGGTAGTTGACGGAGGAAAATTGCCAAAAAATAAACCATCGACGGTTATTGATGCCACCGAATCGGAAATAAAAATACTTAGACGGGGTGATTTAATTACCGGCAAAAGTACGACACTAATATCTAAGTCGGAAAAGGAGACAGAAAAGATAGCCGAATTTTTAGTGAGCAAAGTGGAGTTTAGGCAAAAACCAATTGTTTTTGGATTGAGCGGAGATTTGGGATGCGGCAAGACGGTGTTTTCCAGAGCAATCGGAAAGATTTTGGGGGTAGAAGAAAAAATAACCAGCCCGACGTTTGTGATTTACAATGAATATCCGGCAAAGTCGGACTCCGCTACGCTTCGTAAAATTACAAAGTTTTTACATTTTGATTTGTACAGAATTTCGGGACAATATGAATTGGAGGAAATAAAATTTTTGGAATTATTTGATCCAAATAGTTTGTCTTGTATTGAGTGGCCGGAAAATATGGGCAAAGAAAATTTAAAGAAACTAAAAGAAGTTGTTGATTATAAGGCAATCAATTTTGAGTATATTGACCCGAAAACAAGGGAAATAAAATACAAAATATAATGTGATATAATTAACTTAATGAATGAGGACACAAGGGTTTTTTGGGTACCGGAACATGATATTCCAAGTAATTGGGGACCGTTTTCTTTGGGTAGGTGTGGATTGGGAGGGAAAAGAACATATTATTCTGTTAAAGTGGTAGGAGATGCAACTGAAACACCTATTAGATGTGACTGTGGAGCAAGGCTTGTTTTAACCAGAGTTAATTTAGAACCGATTACTGAATAAGTTTAAGTCTAGAACCTAAAAAGACTTTTACGTATTTGATTAGATATACCTACGGTTCGAGGAATTTGAAAGATTGGAGAAATTGGGTGCATTCGGTTTTGAGAGAAGTGTTGCCATTGTGGACACATTGGATGGTGTAGTTTTTGGTTTTGTCCTGGATATCGATTAAAGTTTGGGAATCAATATCGTAACGAAAAGTGTTGTGGCCATCAACTAAAAGATTATTGGTAAAAGCACGATCGGGGTGAGTCCAAGACCAAACGGAACCGACATGAATTGCAATATTACCCTTAAGGTTGTAAAAAGTGTAGCGGTTGCCGGAAAATTCAGTATCTTTGTAAAATTGACGGGACGACGAATAGGTAACGGAAAAATTGTCCGGAGCGTTTTGATAATTAACAAAAGCTCCCGCCGATGCTGAGGCTATGGTGGGTGAAGCCGAAGAAGAAGCGGGTGTTGTAGGTTTAAGCATAACAGTAGGTTTTATAGTGGAGGATGGAGTCGATAAAGGAGTAGTGGGTGCTTCTGTAGGCAGTAAAACTTCAGTAGGAATTGAGGTTGGAATGCCGGTAATAGTTTCGGTGATTAATTGAGGCGGAGAAGTTTTGGAACGGTTGGGTAGAAAGACAAATAATAAAAATAGCCCAATTGCTGATAAAATAAGGAAAATTGAGGTTAAAACTAAATAAGAGGTGCTATTTTGGGGTTGATCCAAATTGGCGCGATAAGAATCCATGAATTTATAATACTTATTAATGAAAATTTTAGCAATAGAAACCAGTTGTGATGACACGTGTGCAGCCGTCATAGAAGACGGAAAGATACTGTCTAATGTGATATCGTCACAAACGGATTTGCATAGTAAATGGGGCGGAGTAGTGCCAGATATTGCTAAAAGAGCGCACCAGGAGAGAATTGGGGCAGTAGTAGCTACGGCACTAGGGGGGAGAACAAATTTAGATATCGATAAAATTATTGAAGAGGGAATGAAAAAGATTGACGTGATTGCGGTGACAATCGGGCCAGGATTGGCGATTGCGTTGGGGATAGGAGTGAATAAAGCTAAAGAATTGGCAATAAAATATAAAAAGAAGCTGATTGCAGTCAATCACATTGAGGGACACATCTTGGCAAATTTGGCTAAAAATAAAAATGGATTACCTAAAAGAGAGGTTAAATTTCCTGCCCTGGCGCTAACAGTGTCTGGTGGCCATACAAAAGTCGTTTTGGTAAAAGAAATCGGCAAATATGAAGTAATAGGAGAAACCTTAGACGATGCAGCCGGAGAGGCATTAGATAAGGCTGCAAAACTTTTAGGGTTAGGATACCCCGGTGGCCCCGTGATTGAAAGATTGGCTCAAAACGGTCAGACTGATTGGTTGAGGCTACCAAGATCGATGCAAGATAAATCTATCTTTGATTATAGTTTTTCTGGATTAAAAACCAGTTTTTATTATCAAATTAAAGATTGGCCAAAGGAGAAAATAAATAAAAACTTGGCCAACTTAGCGGCAACAATGCAAGAGGCAGTGTTTGAACAATTATTGAGAAAATATAAATTGGCAATAGAAAAATATCAACCAAAAACACTTTTAGCCGGAGGCGGAGTACTGTCTAATTTAACTCTAAGAAAAAAGTTAAGAAAATTGGCTAAAGAAGAAAAATTACCGATTTTTATGCCGTTTAAAAAGGAGTTAAATACCGACAATGCGGCCATGATTGGAATTGCGGCCTATTTTAAAGCTCAAAGAGGAGAATTTGTTGACAATATTGAGGAGTTAGATAGAGATCCGAGGGCTAAAATATAATTTTTATTACGGTTGTTTGGTACCGTGGCGAAAGACGGCGGCCCAGGGAACGTAAACACTTTGGAAAGTTTTTTGATGAATGATTTGACCATTTTTGACGACCTGCCAATCAAAAGCAGTTTTAAGGCCGGGAATGGCGTGTTCATCTTGGACTACTTTACCTAAAGGTAAGGTAGGATCATCAATGTTAACATCGGGCGGGGCGGGGGCAGCATCCCAGCGGCGGTAATTGCTAATATTTACGGTTCGACCATCGGAGGTGCCATAAATTTCGTAGGTAAGGCGGCGATTTTTTAAATCAAAAGTGTTTTGAATAAGAACATAATTACCGGTATCGTTGACAAATTTTAGATCAGGATTAGGAATAAAAACGGTAGCGTCATAACCCGGGAGCGAATCTTCTTCGTAGTAACTAACCCGGTAAGCGTGGGCCTGACGTTGAGTAATATCCATACCGGCATTTAGCATGGCCCGAAAAAGAGTAGTCGACACTTGACAGATACCACCACCAACATCCAACTCGGTTTTGCCCTGACGGATAATATAAGCTTTTTTAAAACCAGTGTCCAAAGTAACTTCGCCTAAGTTTTTGATAAAAGAAAAAGTTTCATTGGGAGCAACCAAAATACTATTGACAATGGAAGAGCCTTTTTCGATATTAAAATTACGGGTATCGTTGCTGTGTTTGAAAGTAGAAGTTCCGCTACCTAAAAGTTCTTTAATGCCAAGGTTGTTAGCGTCACCGGTTTTGATAGCCGGGTCGGTAGTAATAACCGGAACAGCAACTGTAGTAGTGGCGGTACCGGAGGTTAATAGTTGGTTAACAGAGACGGGTAACTGAGCAATTAGGGCAGTCTCGTCAACAGTTAAACCGGTAACGGCTGGACGAAATTCTAAAACTTTGCCATTATCAACCCTAAATACGGCATTAATCGGATCACGCCTGAGGCTCTGGCCAATGCCTTTAATGAAATCGGTAATCTTTTTGGTATCAAACCTATCATCAAAAGTCAGCCAGGAAATAAGAGTTTTGTCGTCAACAATAACTTCTTGAGAGGCACCGGTTAAAGTCAGTGATTTACCAATAAGATTGTTGGCTTTGGATTCGGTTTGAGAAATTTGGTCGGAGTTGGGTAAATTTCCCAAATATTTGACGGGGATGTTAATTGGCACATCAAGCTGCCAACCAGACAAACGGGAGTTAAGGTCTTGTTTTAAAACAAGAGTGTCCATTTCGATTCCCAGTTCGCCTTTATTAATGCTAATGGTTTTTTTATTTGAAGTATTGACACTTAATTGAAGTTCAAAAGGAACAAAAGGACGGTTTATTTGTGAAGAAATATCGGCCAAATATTTATCTAATTGGGATTCGTCGTAGCTAATGTCAAGATTAAAACTTTTGGGATAAAAGAAAGCGTTGATGTAGTTGCTAAGACCCTGATTAAGGCGGCGGAAAAGAAGATTGTTGGCAACTTTGTTTTTATCTATTTGAGCAGAAATTGAGGCTAATTCCAGATCAAAGTTGCGGTTATCATACTGTAATTTTAATGAAGATGGTAGCTGAAAGTCAGTCGAAAGACGGGTAATTATTTGCTGTTTGTTTAAAAGTGAATAATCCTTGCCTAAAACCCGGGTATTCTTGCCGGTTTTACCAAAACCAATGATTAGAGGCGAGGCCAACAGAAAACCACCAATTATAAAGATTAGAAGAGTGTAAATAAAAGTTTTGGGGCTTGGTTTCATAATTTTTGATCCATAGCTCTGTTGGCTAATTCGTCGGCTAATTGATTGTATTCCCGACGGATATCGGTAAATTTGTAAGGAATACTTAAAGACGACAAAAGATTAACGGCAATAGAATTGAGCGGTTTAAGACCGGGTGATTTAACTTTATAAATCTGTTGCATTTGCCGGACTAATAACTGGGAATCGGAATAAAAATTAACTTCCGAAATATGGTGAGTTTTGACATTATCATTTACCCAGGTAAGAGCGGCAATTAAGCCTAAATATTCGGCTTCGTTGTTAGTTTTAACTCCTAAAAATTTGGACTCCTGATGGATGACTTGTTGGTTTTGGTCAAGAACAACAAAACCAAACCCAGAAATACCGGGATTACCGCGGGAACCACCGTCTGTATAAACATTGATAAGCATAATTTAATTTTAACCGATAACAAGATGATTTGATATATGTTTTAGGTTATTATATAGAAGTAATATGGAAGATTTTAAGTCACCACTACCACCGAGACAATTAACCAACTTGGATCCGGAAGAAGATGAAGCAAAAGTATTGCCAAATACCGAGCAAGTGAACTCGGAGCCGTTACCGGAAACGCCGCCAGCACCAATGCCACAAGTTGAAACTAAAAAACCATTTGATGTTAAAAAGCTCCTAGTTTGGGGCGGAATTGTAGGATTGGTGATTGCTATATTCTTTTTAGTAACTAAGGTGGTAATACCGGCAATGAAAGGCGGCGGAAGCAGCGAGATAACTTTAAATTACTGGGGATTGTGGGAAGATTCGAGTATTATTGACGGACTAATTGCTGATTTTGAAGCTAAGAATCCAGGTATCAAAATTAATTACATTAGAAATCAGAAAGATGATTATCGAAGTCGACTTCAGGGAAGATTGGCAAAGGATGCAACAACCGAAGAAGTGCCTGATTTATTTAGACTTCATGCCAGTTGGTTGCCGGCATTTTCCAATAATTTGGCAGTAGTACCGACGGCCACAGCTACAGCTCTTGATTTGGACAAAGATTTTTACAGTACTTATCAGGAAGATTTGAAAGTTAGCGGAAAATATATGGCAGTACCTTTAATGTATGACGGTTTACAATTGTTTTATAATAAGGATTTAATTGAATCGGCTCAAATAAATTTACCAAAAACATGGTGGGGACTGGAAAATGCGGCAACCAAGTTGACCGTTAAAGATGCGACTGGCAAGATTAAAATAGCCGGGGTAGCAATGGGATTGACAGAAAATGTTGATCATTGGAGTGATATAGTCGGATTGATGTTGAAACAAAACGGAGTAGATTTAACAAAAAATGACGATAATAACAATAAAAAATTACAGGATGTAATTACTTATTACACTATTTTTAGCACCAAAGATCAGGTGTGGGAAAAAGGTCTAGCGGCTTCAACTCAGGCTTTCGCAGATGGCAAGGTGGCTTTTTATTTTGCACCCAGTTGGCGGGTATTTAATTTGGAGGATATGCAGACAAAAGTAAGATATGGAATTACAAAAGTGCCGCAACTACCGACACTGGCCTCAGCCCAACTGGATCAGATTGAAAGCGGCCAAATTGAGGGGGATTTAACTAATATTAACTGGGCGACGTATTGGGTTGAGGGAGTAAATTCAAAAAGTAAACATCAAAAGGAAGCTTGGAAGTTTTTGGAATACTTGGCTTCGAAAGAAGGCTTGGAAAAATTATATACAGCAGCGAGTCAAACCAGAAGTTTTGGTGAAATTTACCCTAGAAAAAGCATGGCGACGATGCTGTCGGGTGACAGTAAAATAAAACCGTTTTTAGATTCTGCCGATTCGGCATCGAGCGGTTATTTGTCTTCCCGAACTTTTGATGCCGGTTTAAATGATGAAATGAGTAAATACTTTGAAGATGCTATTAACGGCATTTTATACCAGAATCAACAACCAGCCGATGTGATGCCGGCGCTAAAAAGCGGGATCAATCAAATCGTCCAAAAATACCAATTAACAAAATAAAAGTGATACTAGTAAATTTTAAATTATACAAAGAAAGTTTTGGCGAAGGGGCAATTAAATTAGCCAAAATTTGCAAAGATGTTGGTGAGAAGCAAAAAGTAGAAATAGTACCGGTGGTATCGGCTTTAGATGTTTACAGGGTATATAAAGAAGTTGGCATTAAACCTTTTTTACAACACGCAGATCCAATTTTTGATGGTGCAAAAACCGGATTTATATCCCCTAGCCAAGCTTTGTGTTTGGGCACCAGAGGAGTACTGGTTAACCACTCCGAGTATAAAATGAAACCCGGTTCAATTAAAAAAATGTTTAAATTTTGGCCAAAAGAATTAGAGATGGTGTTGTGCGTACAGTCGTGGGGACAAGTAGAGGGTTGGGCCAGAAATTTAAAACCGACGATGATGGCGTATGAGCCAAAATATCTAATTGGCAACAAAGAGAGATCAGTAGCAACAGAAAAACCGGAAATGATTAAAAAAATAGCCGAAAAATATAAGCCCATTCCCCTGTTGGCCGGTGCCGGAATACATGATGTGAATGATGTTAAAATTGCAATTAAAATGGGAGCTTTGGGAATATTAGTAGCATCGTCTGTAGTGAAGGCGACAGATCCGGAAAAAGTGTTGACCGAATTAGCAACTGGCTTTAGTGTATAATCACAGCTATGGCATCTATTGATAATCTTTTAGTTTCATTGTTCGTTGACGAAGTTGTGGGCGGTTTTTTGGTAACCGTTCCTCCCGGTCACGTTGGCTGTATTTATAGCATTTTCAGGGGTGTATTAAAAAATGTTTGGTACCCTGGAATGCATTTTAAGATTCCGATTATTCACCGGGTAAAATTATTTAACGCTCAATTGATTGAATATACCGTCTCAAAAGACGTGGTACTGAAGGACTTTAAAGAAATTATGGGCGACGAAGTAATAAATTCGGTAACATCTGATAATAAATTTGTAGCAGTAGAGGCAACCGTATTAATAAAATTGGATACGGAAAGATTGCCGGAAATTTGGCAAAATATCGGAGAAAATTTTGTATCAAAAGTTGTTAGACCGGTAACTAGAAGCCGGATTCGAAAAGTATTGACCAATCACAGCCTGCAAAAAGCATTATCGACTGACAGAAGTTTGATTGAAGATGAAATTAAAGAAGAATTGAGAGCGTCACTGGAACCACACGGACTAGATGTTGATAATTTTTATTTAAGTTCACTAACCCCTCTTGAGGGTGTGGTGATTGAAGAAGAGAA
>Ga0172379_10011766_pt1 | contig 10354 bp, 10 predicted proteins | sample GrowelOW334metaG_FD_119756 | JGI IMG/M metagenome (GOLD analysis project Ga0172379, IMG submission 119756) | Groundwater microbial communities from an aquifer near a municipal landfill in Southern Ontario, Canada - Groundwater well OW334 metaG | ecosystem: Environmental > Aquatic > Deep...
TCTTCTGTAGTCGTTAAAATATAAAATCCCTCCTCTGTCTAAATGGAATATCATGTGAGTATGCTTCCCGGGAACCCCACCGACAACCTTCTTTGTGTATATCGGAGTAGCTTTAAGGTTAGGGCCTTGATAGATAAACTGACCAGTCATCTTAACGTGAGCAACAAGGGAATAATCATTATCAAGATCCATTACCAATGCTTTTCCGAATCTCCTGACACCTATAAATCTTCTCCCAACAATTTTGTCTTTTTCTTTTATCTCATACTTAGGATGTCGGACTTCAAGCTCTTCAATTGTGTGACCAATGATAAATTTTTCAAGCTGTAATCTGATTGATTCTACTTCTGGTAGTTCAGGCATAAGATGTTATTACTTTCTATTCTCCGAAACAATTTTGCTTATTTTCTTAATAAATATCTCTTTATCAAACAACTTTGCCCGTGCAATACAATCTTCCGGTTTAATTCTCAAGCCTTCATAGCGCTTTATAGCATTTGCTAAAGAATCCGCGCTCGACTCATTAAAAAACACTGCCGTTTTCCCATCAACAAGGGTTTCTGTTACCCCTCCCGATTTATATGCTATAACGCCTGTCCCGACTCCATTCACTTCCAAATTAAGCATTCCGAAATCTTCCTGAAGCGAGGGGGAAATATAAGCTTTCGCGTTTTTAATTAAATTCCATTTTTCCTCCTGGCTAACTTCACCCAAAAATTCAACCGTTTTACCAGCTATAGAGCGAAGTTCGTTTTCAGAACCGGAAAAACCCCTTCCAAAGACCTTGAGCGGGAGATTCAATTTTGTACACACCTCAATAGCTAAATCAAACCTCTTTGCCCTTGCAAGTCTCCCCCCAGTTAAATAATACTTCCGTTTATATTCTGGAGTAGGTTTACCAATCCTCGGAACGTCAATTGGTGGGTGTACCACCACTGCAATTCTTCTGTAAAACTTTACTATCCGAGATGCTATCTCCTGGGAATTGGCAATAATGACATCGGGTTTTTGGGCATCTAAATAATCTCTAAGTCTTATAAAATGCATCGGAATTCTTCCCAATACAAACAAGAATCGTCTAATAATTCCCTTGGTCCATTTGTTAGCGGTAGCATAACCGTATAAGTATCTCGGAGGGGTATGGCAATAACAGATGTGGAGTGTGTCTTTACCTTTTTTGAACAGATTCACTCCGGAATAACTTCCTGCCATTGAGATAATAACTAAATCGTAGCTAGACAAATCAAGTCTCTGAAAAAATAAATGGTCTACAAACCTTAACATGCTAATCATCTTTGCCTGTAGTGGAACCCAAGAAGGTATCAGGGCTTTTATCTTCCAGTTTCTAAAACGCTCCATGTGGGGACCTAAAAATCTCGGGAGATATACCAGTGTATAGACATCGGACTGCGGATACATTTCATGCAGTGTCTCGAGTACTTTTTCGGCTCCACCGTATTCTTTAATGTAATCTTGAACTAGTGCTACTTTCATATCAAAACAGGCTCCTTTGTTGTGTCTTCGAAAGTTGCTTTTTAATTTTATGGAATTCGCTCCATCTTCCCATTTCAGCTGAAGTTTTTAACTCTATTTCAAGCTTCTCGACCTTCACCTTTAGACCATTAACGTCAATTATATTAACCTCATCATCTGATGCATCATACACCCCACTCCAGTCTTCCCCTTTTTTTATCTGCCACTCTCCCATTACCTCCAGTGAAATACCATTAATTACAAACTTTCCGTAATATGATTTGAATTTGTCACTTTCTAAATACTCGACTCTTTTCAGAACTTCTTTTTTAAATAGGTCGTTAAAAAGAAGCGCGGTTTTTTTATCGGCAACAACATCGATATCGTCAACTCCCATATCGAGCCCTTGTAAAACCATCCCCGCGGTTCCTCTTATGGCATACTGACGATCCTCAAGCTTTTTAACCAGCATCAACACCACACTCTCTATATCTGATTTACTGAGGTTTTTCTTTGTCTCAATCGGGGGCAGTGCAGATTTTTCCGCAGTGTTTGTGATTCTCCCTAAAAGTGTTTTAAATCCATAACTCATAAAGAGTTTAATTGCTTCCTCGCTTCCCAAATCCCAATCTTTCATCTTTTTAAAATTGACTTTGACCGGGACGTCGGTTACTATCGTCGCGATATTTTTGAAAAATAAAGCATCTTCTTCACTGCCGATTAATTTATTTTTTGTTTTTTCGGGGAGGTTATCCAGATTTTTAAAAACTTCTTCAACAGTTTTATATTTAACAATCAATTCTCTGGCAGTTTTTGGCCCAATTCCCGAAACGCCTGGATAGTTATCTGATGAATCACCAACCAACGCTTTGTAATCAATCATTTGGATCGGTTCAAAGTCAAATTCGTGTTTGACCTCATGAATTCCGTAGAGTTTACCTTCTTTCAATCCTTTTACTGGAACATAGACTTTTACTTTTTTACTTATAAGCTGAAAAATATCTCTGTCTCCGGTAATAATCACCGTCTCATTAATCGTCGATTTATTGGTCTGTGATTGCTTAGCTATTGTTCCCAAAAGATCATCAGCTTCGTATCCGGCTTTTTCATAAACGGGAATACCAAAAGCTGAAACCACATCGTGAGCTTTTACTATCTGGGTTACTAAAAACTCATCCATTTTCGGCCTCTGGGCTTGGTATTTTACAAACTTCTTCCGCCTGAAGGTTTTTTCCGGACGATCGAAACATACTGCAAGGTGCGACGGTCGCATTTCATTTATGATTCCCAAAAGCATGGAAACAAACCCATAAACGGCATTTATCGGCTCGCCTGATTTTGTAGTCAAAGGAGGAAGGGCATGATATGCCCGGTGCATAATCGCATTTCCGTCAATTAATACCAGTTTATTCATAAGCAACCACTAGATTGTATCAAGTTGGAGGAAATTTATGAAATTTGGCAAACTTGTTGTCTTTTTTTTGCGATCCTGTATTTAGGTTTAATAAATGACCAATAACGATGAAGAAATAAATTTCCTTTAAACTTTCTTCCCGACAATTTTCTCAAACTGATCTTTGTCGAGAGTTTCCAGCTCAAGAAGTGCTTTAGCAACCCTATCCAATTTTGTTTTGTACTTCTTAACGAGAGCAACTGCATCTTTATATGATATATCGACTATCTTTTTAATCTCCGAGTCGACCTTTTCCTGCATTGCGGGACTGATATTTGCCGGTTCGTAATACATTGCTTTACCCATCTCGTCGGCATCATATTGCGGCCCCAAATTTATCGGCCCGAGTGAGCTCATTCCAAATTCAGCGACCATCGCACGGGCAAGACGTGTTGCCTGTTCGATGTCGTTACTGGCACCTGATGTCATTTCTTTAAAAATGAGTTCTTCTGCAGCACGGCCACCGAGCATCGCTGTAATCTGTTCTCCTATCCTGGATTTTGTCTCGTGGGTCCTATCGGCAGCAGGTGGAATTAAAGTGTGCCCCAAACTCATTCCCCTAGCAACAATAGAGATTCTCTGAACCGGATCCATATACTTAAGAAAATGTGTGACAATTGCATGTCCTGCTTCGTGGTATGCGGTAATTTTCTTATCTTCTTCTGACTGCATTCTCTTCTTTGCGGGACCAAGTTTCACTTTTGTTGCCGCTTCATCAATATCTTTTTGTTCAATAGCTTCTTTATCGTCTCTCGCAGCTAAAATTGCAGCCTCATTTAGCATATTTTCAAGATCAGCACCTGAAAATCCAACTGTCGAATCGGCCGTTTTTTCCCAATTAATTCCATCCACAAATTTCTTTCCCCGCGCATGGATTTTAAGTATCGCAAATCTTCCGTCTTTGTCGGGCATATCAAGCATTACTCTTCGATCAAACCTTCCCGGTCTTAAAAGTGCCGGATCTAAAAGATCACCCCTGTTAGTTGCAGCTACCACTACAACGTTATCATTAGGCGTAAAACCATCCATTTCAACCAAAATCTGGTTTAAAGTCTGTTCTCTTTCGTCGTGCCCTCCAACAAAACCTCTGCCCCGCTGTCTTCCGATTGCGTCAATTTCATCAATGAAAATAATCGACGGTGCTTGTGATTTTGCAGTTGCAAAAAGATCTCGGACACGCGACGCTCCGACTCCAACCAACATCTCCATAAATTCACTCCCTGCCATCGAAAAGAAAGGTACTCCAGCCTCACCCGCAACGGCACGAGCAAGTAAAGTTTTTCCGACACCCGCAGGTCCAAACAAAAGCACACCCTTAGGGGTTCTAGCACCAATTTTTCTATACTTCCCTGGATTTTTTAAGAAATCTACAATCTCAACCAGTTCTTTTTTGGCGTCGTCAACTCCTGCAACATCATCGAAAGTTACACTCTGTTTACCTTTGGAAAATAACTTTGCTTTCGACCTTCCGAAAGAAAAAATGTCTTGTGCACTTCTGTTTTGGGCACGAAGAATGACAAAAAATAATATTCCGGTTATCACTATTGGAATAAGAATTCCTAAAATCCCCCCAAAACTCTCCGAAAGAGATTGGTCAATAACTGTGTATTTTATATCTGATGGACTTTTCCCTATCTTTTCGAGCAGCCCTGAGAGAGTGTCGGTCTTTTCCATTGTGGTTGTTTTGATAGACCCATCTTGGTATGTCAAAACTAGCTTTGTGTTTTGCACAACCACTTCTTTTACTTTGTTGTCTTTTATGTCGGTCATTGCCTGAGAGATATCTAATTTCTGGGTGGAATTGGCAATTTCAAAAGCGGAAAGTAAAAAAGGGGCAAAAAATACAAAAATTAAAATGGCAATAATCACCTTCCAGAGATTTATTCTTATCTTAAATTCGACATTTTTCTTTTTATCGTCGGATCCTTTAGACTTTGCCTTCTCTTTTTGCTTATCTCCCTTAATTTCCTTCTTCATTATCTTCTCCAAGTCTTTAGGGTCTTTTACTTTTATGAATTTAATTGGAAACATAATAATTTGACAGATGAATTATACCACAGGAGACCCAAATTCCTAACTCTTTAGAAAAACCCCGCTTTCCGCATCCAATAAGTTCAACTAGGGTTATATTTAATAGATTACGATAGAGCCGTATATAAGGATGATTTAGGTCTCTAAGAGTAAATTATTAACCCACTCTTGATCCGTTGGGGACTTTTTCGGAAAGCGAAAAGGCGACTGGTTTTTCAAAGACTTCCTCTCCCTCAATAACTACTGCCGCTTTATCACACTTCTCAATACCCATTAACATCATTCCTTGGGAATATTCTCCGTCTGGACCGATTTTCTTCGGCTCGAGATTGGTAACAAATGGAAATTGCTTGCCTATTAAATCATCGGGTTTGTAGAAATGCATGATTCCGGCGAATATTGTCCTTTCCCCTATTTCGCTTCCGAGATCTACTTTCAGCCTCATTACCCAATGACTCCAATCGGGAACTTCAGCTTCCACTACCGTTCCGATTCGAATATCAAACTTCTGAAAATCTTTTATTGATACTGTATCCATACAAGAAATGATAACACAAAATATTAATGTTGTTTACGAGGGTGACATCAAGCTTGATCTGACCTTAAACAAATTAATCAACTCAAACTTTTTCGATATTGCATAAGTGAAGCCAATTCCAATTCCCTTCGAAAAATTTTGTTGTCATCTATTCTCTGTCCTTGAGAAGTATCGGCTTTAACTTCATTAAACGCTCTTTTGTGGATATCGTCCGCCTCGTCTTTAGATAATTTTAAATAAGCTTCTATCGAAGCTATTGAGTAAACAACGCCGTCGCTTCTTATACCCCCGTTTGTGTCCGGAATGAAAGGGTTACTTAATTTTGCCATTACTCTTCCTCTTTGGGGCATTTGTTCGGCCATTTTCGACAGCTGTCCTTGACCAACTCCATCTACTGTATGTTTAGGAATTTCCATAATGGAAAGTATTATACAAGACCCTATAGTGAAGTCAATTCGTTTACAATTATCGTAATAACAATAGAGGAAACTGGAGAAATCTCAATTTTGTCTATAAATAAAATCCCACTTTCTCGTAAACTTCTTTCAGTTTCTTCCCGGATATTTCTCGTGCTTTCTCAACTCCCTTTACTAAAACTTCTGCCAATTTTGAACTGTTTCTTATCTCTCTATATTTCTCCTGCATCGGAGATAAAATCTCCACAACACTTTCGGCGACAGTCTCCTTAAATTCACCGTAATTTTTCCCCTGAAATTCAGAGACGGCATTTTCGAGAGTTATTTCTTTCATCGTCGAATATATCTGAAGCAGATTGGAAATTCCAGGTTTTTCTTTAGGATCATATTTAATTTCAGATCCACTGTCGGTTGTGGCACTTTTAACCTTTTTTATTATCTCATCTTTGCTGTCAATCAAATTGATACGCGAATTTGGATTACTGTCACTTTTTCCCATCTTTTTAGTCGGATCGACCAAACCCATAATTCTTGCCCCCGTTCCTGCAATCATCGGCTCTGGTAAAACAAATGTTTCACCATATTTTGAATTAAAACGCGCTGCAACATCACGTGCAAGCTCAACATGCTGCTTCTGATCCTCCCCGACCGGTACTTCAGTGGTGTCATAAAGTAGAATGTCAGCTGCCATAAGCGCCGGATAATCAAAAAGTCCAACCGACACGAAATCCTTATTTTCGGATTTCTCTTTAAATTGAGTCATTCTACTCATCTGTCCCATTGAAAGATAGCAGTTTAATATCCAACTCAAATTTGCATGGTCTGGATTATGCGACTGGATAAACAAAATCGATTTTTCGGGATCGATTCCGCACGCAATTAAAAATGCTGCAATATCCAAAGTTCTCCCTTTTAAGATTTCAGGGTCCTGCGGGATGGTTATTGCATGCATATCAACAACACAAAATATGTTAAGTCCATCGTTTTGTCCGTTTACCCATCTTCTGAAGGCACCAAGATAGTTACCAAGGTGTAAGTCACCCGACGGCTGTACTCCTGAAAAAATAGTCTTTCCCATACTTTTGATAATAGCGTAAATAGTAGACAAAAGGAAGAATTCTTATAGTGTCAACGGGTGGAATCGGACCACCGACCCCTGCGTTATGAGTGCAGTGCTCTAACCACTGAGCTACGCTGACTTGAATTTATGCGTAAATTCTACCAAATTGTATGCTATAATACTACCTGTTTCTTTATATGCGGGGTAGTGTACGGCTGCACGGAAGGCTCATAATCTTCCAGATTAGGTCCAACTCCTAACCCCGCAACACGAAGCTTAATACTACTTACAGTTGGATTCCAAATACATCCAACCACTTCTTCCAGTTCGGTCTCATATCATAACCTTCCTCCTGGACATCTGGCGGAACTAACTTTTTTAAAATTTCATCATCCGGAAGAACGAGAATGATTTCATTATCTTTAGCCAAATTAAGATTGTTTCTAAGCTGTTTCTCCATATATTCACTGCTTGTTATTTCTTCATACTTCTCTTTCAACTCCCCTTCTTCTTTCTTTAACCTGGCTAACTGGTTTTCGCGGCTTTTTACCTCATCATTCATTCTCCTGATTTTTACTGAAGTCTGGATTAACGAAATAATAAAAAGGACGACGACAATCAGGAGAAATAGATTTATTATCTTGTCTCTCACTTTATTTTCGCGAGCGTCTTTGTTTTTTTTAAAAGAGAATGTATTTCTCATATCTTGTGATTTGCCTCTTATAGGCCAAATTATAAAATCTTTGTCTTAATTAAACGGTCAAGTTGATTTAGCTTCACTTCACTAAACTTCCAGCCTTCAGGTTCATTTTAAATAATATTAAACCGGATTTAATTATTTAACAATCATCCCCTAGCGTATTGACCATACACTATAAGTTGTGGTATTATTGCGTCGGAAAGCTTTATTTTGTGGTTATGCATCTTTAAAAAAGCTAAATACTGCCTTATATTATGTCTCAAGATACCTTAAAAAACCTGCTTCCCAAATTTATTGCCAACTTACAGGATAAAAAGAGATCTCCCTCTACAGTTTTAGCATATCGGGCAGACCTCGAACAAATGGCGGTCTTTTTCACCGACAAAAATATATCCACCCCTGACCAGGTAAAATCCACCGATATTGAAAGTTTTCGTGATTCCCTGCTTTCACAGAAATATACACCCAAATCCGTTTCAAGAAAACTAAATGCTGTAAAAACTTTCTTCAGGTTTCTCATAGATGGAAAAGACATTTCGTTCGATCCTTCTACTTCCGTGTCGCACCCGAAAATTGAGTCTTCTGTTCCAAAATTCCTTTCAGCAATTGAATATAGAGCTTTAAGAGACGTCGTTCGAAATGACGTTCGTATTGCCGCAATCATCGAGGTTATTCTTCAAACTGGTTTGAGAATTTCAGAAGTTGCAACCCTCAAGCAAGGAAACCTAAAAGGTATAAATTTACACATTGATGCCTATGCTACCCAACCTGCAAGAGACGTCCCCTTAAACCAACCTGCAAAACAAACACTCGACAAATATTTGAAAGAAAGACCGGTTTCAAATTCACCATATATCTTTGTCAGTAAGAACGGAAAACCATTAGCAATCAGAAATATCAGGGCTGCAATCGACCGATATTTCCAAAAAGCTGAAATTCCAAGGTACACCGTAAACGACTTAAGAACTACATTTTTAGTACAAAATCTTAAAGCCGGGGTCGATCTCGTCTTTTTGTCAAGAATTTCAGGTCACAAAAGACTTTCGACAACGGAAAGATACCTCGAACTTGCACAAATTACACAGTCGGGCAAGAAACAAGAACTTATTGAACTTTAATGAGTAAAGAAATAATAGCTCCTAAATCTATCCGCGAAGTCTCTGTAAAAGGCACCTACAAATACCAACATTATGTTGGTTTTTTTGCAAGGAGTAACGGTAAGTTTTGGCGTTATACAGATCCAGATCCGGACAGCAATACGGTTTTGAAAGGACCGTCTTACGACCAATCCTCGGATAGTTTTATTCAAAATGGAAATGGCAATTGGAAACCAATCGAACCCGGCTGTTTCGGAATTATTCAATATTATTTATCCCCAAAAATAAAAGTTGAAACACCTAGAACACACGGGAGAAGGATGGAAAATGAGGAAGCCTTCTACGAATCTGCAAAATATTAGTCCCTCCAATTTGCAAAGCTTATTACTCTGAGAAAATTAATAAACTATTCAAGGAAGTATATCCTTATCAAAGACGCTTTTTTATTCAATTTGTGGATGCGGATGGGATCGGACCATCGACCTCATGTTTATAAGACATGCGCTCTAACCACTGAGCTACGCATCCAAAATTTCCTCTTTCCCAAACAAACGAATTATATCAAATCTTAATCGCTTTTTGAGAATAGTAATCAGCAATGCTTCTAATTAACATTAACAGTTTTTCTTTTATAACTGTGTTCTGGACGATTAAATTACATGTTCCATGGCCAAAACCCTTCTGATCAATGCTGGTCCTTAAGGTTTTTTTAATATATGGTTTGTTAAAACAACGTCTGGGAATACCCAACTCTTTTGACCAATAACTTAGTTCGCTTTCAATATTCATGTCCTGATACAAATGCAGTGCAACTTTAATTACATATTTGGGGATTTTCAGACATCTCACCATCCACAAAAGGGAGAATTTCAAAACATCCGGGTCGGTGTTACTAATGGAAACTGTATTTCTACTGGCCTTGTTACCTTCTCCCCAATATAGAAACAAACCGGCATAATATAATTCTCTTTCTGTCATCGGAAGGTAAATTTTCGACTGCTCCTTGTAATAATCCTGAAGTCGTTTCTGCCTTTTAAGCTTCATTGTCTCTCTAAATTTCTCTACTGCTTGCCCTTTTTTACTCTTTATCCTCCCAACTTGATCGCTGGTTAATGGAATATTTCTCAACCACAAACTTAACGAGCTTTTAGAGACACTAACAAGATCCTTTATTTCGCCGTAACTTTTACCACTTCTACGAAGCTCAATTACTCTCCTTTTTAATAAAAGTTTGGTCATATTCGAACCATAGAACAATTATACTAGAAACATTATTCTGATTCTATATGAGGGGTTATAACTTTGATCTCCTACCGATCTCAGCTTCAACTAATTTTATGTCCCTTCCGTAATTTAGTCGGCTCATTTCTTTTATAATCCCTGCCACTTTAGGATTCTCCATCGCCTTTATCTTGGCAGTATCCCTAAATAAATCCATAGAAAAAGGAGGAACCGGTTCATTATTTACCGTTGTTTTAATATAAACATGATACTTCTCAACATTAAGCAGGTCATCCTCCGCAAAAACAGGTGAAAACTCGTGTTGTAAATAGTTTGCATCCGTCGTCCCGATTCTGAAAGAAACA
>Ga0172379_10011767_pt1 | contig 10354 bp, 6 predicted proteins | sample GrowelOW334metaG_FD_119756 | JGI IMG/M metagenome (GOLD analysis project Ga0172379, IMG submission 119756) | Groundwater microbial communities from an aquifer near a municipal landfill in Southern Ontario, Canada - Groundwater well OW334 metaG | ecosystem: Environmental > Aquatic > Deep...
ATCACCTGCTCGATCTGGTTCCTGTCAACACTGACCATCGGCAGCCCGTCCGCCAGCTCTTTGTGTACAATGACATCTTTACCAATGATCGTTTTCTCGCCAATATCCAGCACCGTACTGATAATATCATTACAATTCAGCGTTTCTCTTTCTCCCGTGGACGGCCTTGAAAACATAAGCAGGCCTTTAATGATCTTGGCCATGCGTTCGCCGGCCGTGATGATCTCCCTGAAATCACTATACTCGGCATCCTGTGGATCTTTGCGGGCCATGTAATATCTGGAGACACCCAGGATCCCGGTAAGAGGGTTATTTAATTCATGGGCGACACCAGCGCTAAGCATCCCCACCGCCGCCATTTTCTCGGACTGGATCAGCATTTCCTGGATTCTTTTCAGTTCTTCCTCGGCCCTTTTACGTTCGGTAATGTTCTGAACCGTGCCCTGCAGCGCCACAATCTGACCGCTGTCACTGCGCACTGCTTCTCCGATCGCCTGTACCCAGCGCCGTACCCCGTCAGCACGGTTCAGCTCCAGGTCTATAATATATGATTCTCCGGTTTTCAGAGCCTTCTGAACGACGGCATCAAGCCGGGCCGTGCTCTCCGGAGTATAATTCTGCCGGTCTTTCTGATACACCTCAGGATTCTTTTGATAGATCTTGTAAAGCTCTTCCGACCACCAGATAATATCGTTCACAGCATCCCAATGCCAGCTCCCTATCTGTGCAACGCGCTGCGCCTCTCTAAGCACCTTTTCACTCTTATGTAAAGAATCTTCCGCCTGTTTGCGCGCGGTCACATCACGGGCCGCAGCAAAAACTCCCAGAACCATCCCCTGCTCATCCCGATAAACAGAAGCATTATACAGCACGTCTGCAACACTCCCCGACACATGACGGATAGCGAGAGAATAGTCGGTAACCTGACCGTCGGCAAAAACCTTCAAATACCCGGCCCGCGCCGTTTCCGGCTCGGTAAAATAGTTTGCAAAGTCACTGCCGATAAGCTCGTTGCGCTCCACGCCCGTGATCTTTTCAGTGGCTTTGTTCACGTCGGTGATCTTACCCTCCACGCTGATCGTCACGAGCGGATCCAGACTGGTTTCAATAAGATTGCGCGCATATCCCGAGGCTTTCCGCAAAGCCTCTTCTGCCTTCCTTCGCTGAAAATAAGCGAAGGACAGAGTGAGCCCTCCGATCAGGAAAAACGCCATTAATATCTTTTGAACATCTGACGATAAGGGAAACATGAAATAAACAAGTGAATACAGCAGTGAGCTGGCGAGGATCCAAAGAATACTATTTCTCAAATTACAAACAGGACAGCGTTTGACCAGATCACGCACGGAAGGCAACATCGAATCTCCCTCTCAATTGATTCACACGAAAGAACATGATAAATTGAAATAGTCCTTAAACCTTTCGCCGCTTATTCTTTTCTGCTCAGCGCCATTTTAACCGTATCCTGCACCTCACCCTGGGCAAAAGGCTTATACAAAAAATACACCCGGCCGCCCGCTTCGGCGAACTGGCGCTCCTTCACAACATTATCCCGGTCAAAAAGGCCCGTCATATAGATAAATACAGACTCCGGGGAAATTTTTTTTATTGCCTTGCACGTTTCGACACCATCGAGATCAGGCATTACCTGATCGATCAGAACCACACCGTACTTTTTTTGCTTCACGGCTTCGACAGCTTCCATTCCGCTCAAAACACTCTCCACATAATAGCCCGCTCCGCTCAACTCGCGTTTTAACGCACTCCCGATGAACGGTTCATCGTCAACAATCAGCACACTAGCTCCGGTCATATCCAATCCCTTCTTTTCCATATCCTGTGTCTGCGCCGCAGAATCGTCCATCAACATAGAATTCTGGTCCTGCCCGCGCTCCTGAATATTCTCAAACGTTACCCGGTTCTTTAATTTTAGTAAATCCCCGCGTTCTTCGCGCCTCAAAAAAGCCAAAACCCCTGCCGCGGGAATCGGCTTACTGCAAAAATAACCCTGATAATAATCGCAATAACTCCCGGCGAGTTTATCCAGCTGAATCTCTGTTTCCACACCGACGGCTACAACCCGGCGTTTCAGCTGATGCGCGAGAGCAACAATAGCCGGGAACATCAGATTTTCATCGCTGTTTTTAGTGATCTCGCGAATGAACGGCCGGTCGATCTTCAAATTTGTAATAGGCAGTCTCTGCAAATAACCCAGCGACGAGGCCCCTGTTCCAAAACCATCCAGGGAAACATGGACGCCGATATCCTTGATTTTGTTAAGAATGTCCCTGGTCATATCGAACGACTGAATGAACAAGTCTTCTGTCACCTCGATCTCCAGAAGTTCCGGACAAAGCCCGCTTTCCTGCAGAGCACTCTTAATCACATCCAGCAGGCCTTTACTCCCCAGCTGAACCGCCGAAATATTAACGGACATCATCATATCCTTGAACCCGGCATCGAATAATTTACGGTTGAAGCGGCAGGCCTCATGAAGCACCCACGCCCCGATGGGAACAATAACACCGGACTCTTCGGCAACACCAATAAATTCATCAGGGAAAACCACCGAACCGTCAGCCTTGATCCAGCGCAGCAGCGCTTCGAAGCCGCGAACCTTACCGTCGGAAACATTAAACACCGGCTGATAAAATAACACAAATTCCTTATAATCCGGCGCATTCCTTATGCCGCGCTCCGTCAGCATTCTTTTGATCACACTTTTATTCATCTCCGGATCAAAAAAACAGAACTTGTTACGGCCGGATCCTTTGGCCGCATACATGGCCGTATCCGCATTGCGTAAAAGCTGTTCCAGCGAATCTCCGTCATGCGGATAAACGGCGATGCAGTTGATTCCAATTCAGCCATTTCCTCCAGTTATTCCATGTTACAACCGAACCAATGCATCATCAACTTGTTTCATGACTCTGCCGGAAAGTTTAAACCCTTCCCGACAGGGTGATACCTGTTCATTTTGTGGCTTCTTCCAGAATCTCAACCATGCGCTTCACATAATCCGATTTTGATTCCAGCTCGCCATCCATCAATTGAGCGCTTTCATACAGCTGTACAATACACTTCTTGAGAAAATCATCCGAAGCATTGGCCATATAACGCCGCGACAGATTTCTGATCATCGGATGGTCAACATTAACCTCCATCACGCGCTTGGAGGGCGGCATCTCCTGCCCCATAAGCTTCATCATCCGCTCCATCTGCCGATCGACACCTTCATTCCCGGTTACCAGCGTCACAGCCGAATCCACCAGGCGCTTTGATATTTTCACATCCTCCACTTTATCCTTCAGCGTTTCTTTGAACAACCCCATCAGCGACTTCGAGAGCTCATCGTCCTCTTTCTTTTCGGGCGCTTCTCCGGATCCCAGCTCAATGTCACCCTTGTCAATCGCTTTAACGGGCTTCTTATCGTATTCCCCGATCGATGGGATAATGAACACATCCACCGGTTCAGTCAAAAACAACACTTCAATTTCGTGCTTGCGGAAATATTCAAGATTGGGGTTCTGCTCCACCTGTGCGCGGCTGTCTCCGGTGAGATAATAAATATCTTTTTGCGTACTTTTCATCCGCGCTGCGTATTCTTTCAACGAACTCATCACGCCGGATTTTTGAGATGAACTTTCAAAACGCAGCAATTCGATCAACTTGTCACGATTCGTAAAATCGGTATTCAACCCCGTTTTCACCAGCGGGCCAAACGCTTTATAAAATGTCAAATACGTTTCAACCCCGGTATTGGCCAGCTTCTGCAGCCATTGAATGATCTTCGACGTCAGAGCCGTCTTGATGCGGCTCATCACCGGTGAATTCTGCACCACTTCGCGCGACACATTCAGCGGCAGATCCCCGGTATCCACCACTCCCCGCACGAACTGCAGGTATTCCGGTAAAAGCTCCTTGCAGTCTTCCATGATCAGGATCTTGTTCGTGTAGAGCTGGATAGTCTTATGCTGATGCGTACGGATCAGCTCGAAAGGCGCTTTGCGCGGAATAAACAGCAAAGCCTTGAATTCCGCACCCGACCCCTCGACCGACAAATGCAGATGCGCCAGCGGATCTTCATAATCACCGGTAATAAATTTATAGAACTCATTCCGATCCTCATTCTTTACATCACCCTCACCCTTGCGCCACAAGGCTTCCACGGTATTCACTCTTTCCTTACCGATCAGCACCGGAAAATCCGCGAAGTTGGAATACTTCTTAATGATCTGGCGGATCTTGCTTTCTTCGGCAAACTCCAAGGCGCTCTCCTTGAATTTAAAGGTGATTGTGGTTCCCCGGTCTTCCTTCGCGATCTCTTCCACCGTAAAACTGGATTCACCGGTTGAAACCCAGCGATACCCCTGCGAACCCTGATCCGCATGGCGGGTTTCAATCGTTACCTCGTCGGTTACCATGAACACCGAATAGAACCCTACCCCAAACTGGCCAATAAGATCCCCGGCCGCCTTTTTTTCTTCTTTCATTTTCTTAAGGAATTCAAGCGTGCCTGAACGGGCCACGGTGCCGATATTCTCGGTAAGATCCTCTTTGCTCATGCCGGTGCCATTGTCGCTGATCGAAAAAGTTTTTTCTTTCGGATCAACCGATACCCGGATCTCGAGGTCTTTACCCTTATCCAGAATAGTATCATCGGTAAGCTGACGGTAACGCAGCTTATTCAATGCATCGGAAGAATTGGATATCAGCTCCCGCAAAAACACTTCCGGGTGAGTGTAAAGCGAATGAATAATCAATTGCAGCAGCTGCTTCATCTCGGCTTTATATTCGAATGTCTGCACTTTGTTGGTTTCCATCGGTTGCTCCTTTTACGGTTAAAAGTCTGACACAAAGGTTACGCACGCAGCCGGGGACACGGAGAACTGCGGGCACCATGACCCCGCAAATGACCCCTGCCTGAATCGAAAAGGATTATACAACTCATCCTCATTCTTATCTACTTACAAATTCTGGCGCGAAAAGAACCCTTACAAGGCTGGAACGCCGTGTAAGGGTTCTTTTATTCTGGTTCAAAAAACTTCTTACTTCTTTTCTGCCGGCTTCTTTTCGACTTCTGGAGCAACCGCCGGAGTAACCGTTGAGATGGCTGCCGCATCAGCGGCCTCTTCCTCCGTCGGCATGGGTCTAAGAACCCTGACGCCCGCCGACTCATCGGTACCGGCTTTGAGCTTGATCCTCACTCTGTCTCCGACATTAAGCTGTTCCGCCGCTTTGGCGCTGATGGTGATAGTCCGCGACGCGCCCGTCTTCTCTTCTGTCACCCCAATTGTTCTGGCAGCAACATCCAGCGTTACAACATTGGCAACAATACGCTCGTACTTCTTTGCGGACGCTTTCTTACTTGACGCTTTCGCCGCATAACCCGGCATTGCAACCCCCGCCACAAACACTACCGCCAAAATAATCCCGAAAATCTTTTTCATCCTGATCACCTTTCCCTGACTCATTAATATTAAACGATTTTAACCAAATGATTTAACCCCGGATTAATTTCTCAATATACACATTTTCCATAGAATTAAAATCACAAATTAATGAATTTCGTGAATTTAGTATTTCACGGAACAGCCGTATGACTTTGTGGCCTGAACAGTAACCGGCTTCCCCGCAAGAACAGCATCGAGAGCTGCGGCCGCATAATTGGTGGCCGTAGCAATATCAGCGGCATCCACACTCGCTTTACTATCAATCGCACCCTGATACACCAGCTTTTGCTGAGCATCGATCACATAAATATGCGGTGTGGTCTGAGCGCCGTAAAGACGCCCGACTTTGCCATCGGGATCAAGTAATGCCGCTGTGCCGGCAAACCCGGCGGCAACAAGAATACCATCGAGTTCTGCCGGAGAATAATAACCCTGTTTACCGGCCGCCGACGAGTTGATCGAAAGCCACACCACCCCCCTTGACACATAATCGGCCTGCCACTGCTGGATTGACTTTGAAGCATAAAACTTTTTTACGAACGGACAATCCGGGTTCGACCACTCCAGCAGTACAACCCGGCCTTTAAGCCCTGAAAGACGGTGCGCAACACCCTTGGTATCCGTCAATGTAAAATCAGGAGCCGCTTCTCCCGTAACCACCTGGGCTGAGGCTGACCCCGCAGCGAGAACAAGTATACCCAACAAAACAACAAGCATTTTCTTAACCATAAGAATCTCTCTTTCTTCCCCGAACGGGGTTACTGATCTCCAACGACATCCCGCACAATTGCGAATGTCAGAATTTCCGGCAGAAGTGTTTCTTCACTGCTGCCCGGCGCATAGTACACGTACAAAGGAACGCTCGTGCGTTTGAACGCCGCCAGCGCTTCACTGATACGCGGATCCTGATTAGTCCAGTCGGCCATGAAGGCCTGAACCTTACGCTCTTTGAACAATTTTTCCACAGCGGAAGAACGCAGAACTGTGAGCTCGTTAACCTTGCAGGTCAAACACCAGGCTGCAGTAAAATCGATAAAAACAGGCAACCCCCGGGCGCGCGCTAACGCCACATCCCCGGCACTATAGGCGCGCCAAAGTATCCCGTCGGCTGGACGGCTCACCATTGCCTGAAAGCCGAAAACAAGAGAGCCAATCAGCACAGCAGCCCCAAGCCACCGGCGACCGCGGCCAAAACACCACAATGCAACAGCGATCAACAGCAGGATTACAAGCATCCTCATGACAGCCACCAGGCCGGATTGCGCACCCAATACAGAAATCAGCCAGAGTACGGATCCAAGTAAAATAAAACCCAGCACATGCTTTAATCCGATCATCCACGGCCCAGGCTTCGGTATAAGGCGCGTTAAACGCGGAAAAACCATGAGCAGCACAAGCGGCAGCGCCAACCCCGCCCCGAGAGAAGTAAAGATCAGAAACCCCACTCCCCAGGGTTGTGTGAGAGCAAAACCCAATGCACTGCCCATGAACGGCGCTGTGCAGGGTGTGGCCACAAGGGTCATAAAAACGCCGGAGAAAAATGCCCCGCCCAAACCTTTATTGCCCGGGCTACGGCCGGATACATTGAATGAAAAATCAAATAACCCAAAAAGATTCAGCGCAAATACAAAGAGCATTACGGCGATCGCGGCCACAAAAACCGGGGACTGGAACTGAAACCCCCAACCTGCCGCGTGCCCTGCCGCTTTAAGGGCCACCAACAAAAAAGCCAACGACCAGAACGACACCATAATACCCAGCACATAGAACCCCGTATGCGCAAAAGCCCTGGCGCGGTCGGTTTCCCGCTGAACAAGCTGAAGAACCTTGATCGACAATACCGGCAGCACACACGGCATGATGTTCAAGATCATGCCACCAATAAAGGCAAAGAAACAAGCCAGCCACCAGGTCAACGGAGCCGGAGTTTTTTCAGATGGAACCTGCCGCACCAACGGCGACCGCACTATCACCGCTTTTATAAAACCCTCCCGATCCCACCCACCCTGATGCCACAAAATTCCTTCCAGCCTTGCAAGATCATCATGATCGAAATTCGCACGTTCCAGCTTTAAAAGATAATGGCCGTCGTTCAAAGAAACCTGCGGTGCGGAATTTTTTATCAGATCATCGCGAAAAGGAAAAAACCGGATCTCTCCTTCACGAATAATTGACGGACGGATCTCCAAGGTTATGGCTCCGGGAAGTAGCTCACTGCGTGCAGCAATGTTTTTCATTTCAACCGGCCAGCGTGACCGGGCCTCACCAAAATATCGCGCTTCATTTGAAAAGCGAGGATCTTCTCCCCTGATAGCCAGTGGCAAAGACAACGATAATTCAGCCTGACCCGGAACACATTCAACCCGACAGGCAAGCCAGGAAGTTTTCAACTTTATGTCAACCGTTTCCGAAAGAAAACCATTCGCCGGGACACTCAGCGGAACTGCCAGTAAAACCTGTTTTGCATAACCAAAGGATGTGAGCGGAGCGGCAAAGATCGCTTGTGGATACGGCCACTGGATATCACCGGCAGAGAATCCCGGTAACAGCGTCCACTCGAACGACGGGGCCAGACCGGAATCTCCTGGATTACGCCAGTAAACGTGCCACCCCTCATCCATCGTCATCAAGAGCCCAACCCAAAAAGTCCCTGACCGGGGAACAGCCTCCAGCTCCGCGATCAGTTGAACACGGGTATGCGCCGCGTATACTTCAGCCTGAACAGGGCCGGATATAAAACATATCGTGGTAAAAAAAAACATTCCCGCTATTCTATTCGGCAAGATGGAAAACATCAAAAGGTACCCCGGATCACATGATCATAATCAATTTTATTCGCGGCGTTCGCCTCTAACTACCAGCCTTAAAAAGAACAAACAACGTTCCGACGAACACCGGCTTCAACATGCTACTCTTTGTCGTCATACCATTTAATACCTTTCACAGCCGTCCGCATAAAATTATCATATTTCCGAAATTATGATCGTTGTCCCGATCGGAATAAACTCATAGATCTCTTCAATATCCTCGTTCTTCATGCGGATACAGCCCCCGGATACCGCCTGGCCGATGAGCTCGGGAAAAATCGTGCCGTGAAGCCCGAATTGAGGCTTGTCGAACCCCAGCCAGCGGGAACCCAGATAATTATCTGCTGAACCGCCGGGAACGATCGTGCCCTTATGAAACCAGGTTGGATACGGATAACGCGTTTGAATAAAAAACACCCCCAAAGGTGTCTGAGTGTCCGCTTTTCCTGTTGAGACCGGATATTCCCTGATCAAAACATCTTCAGCCATTAAATAAAGCCGGTTAAAAGTCTTGTTCACTTCAATTGTAAAGACCCAATCCCCCAGCAATAATTTCCGGTCGGATCTCAGGTGATCATCCTTGAGTTTATTCCGGGCCTTAATATACTCAATGGTCGTGCCATGCTGACGGGCAATCTTCCTGAGTGAATCATCAGGTTGAACCGTGTAAACAAAAGAATGCTCCGCAGAATATAAAATACTCCACAGATCCGGATGCAGTAACGGTAAAATCCGGAGTTTCTTTTCCGCTTTAGGAAAACGGGAATAGCTGCGCCCTTCGCAATATCGGCTGGTTTTTATGTCAAGCAGATCTGTAAGAAACAGTTTGAATGAAAGATCACGGCCCGGCTCCACCTGCCTGGCCAAACCTTCCGAAGCGAAAACAAGAACAATTACACACAATATAAAAATCCTGCACATGATAATCCAATATAACACCCCTCAGCATTTTTGTCTCATCTCAACGAACATCTCTCAAACACAACAATTTTCCTGACGCCCTCCTCTATGCCCAGGCACCAAGATCTGATGTTTGTCCCGCATTTTGTAATTGCAAAATGCGGGACAAATAATTTCAACAATGAATAATCCCTGCTAAAATCGACTCAATGACACTTTCAATCGAATCAATACTACTGATCATTGCCGCACTGCTTTTCCTCAGTGTAGCCGCCAGTAAAATTTCTGACCGCTTCGGCGTGCCCGTACTTTTATTGTTTATGACCATAGGTATGCTCGCCGGGTCAGAAGGCATCGGAGGCATTTATTACAATGACCCGTGGTTAACAAAAACACTGGGGACCATCGCCCTGGCTTTCATTCTTTTCTCCGGCGGATTTGAAATGGACAAAAGGGATATCAAGCATATCTTCTGGCCGGGACTGAGCCTCTCCACTATCGGTATATTATTGACAACTTTGACCGCAGGATTATTCGCAACATATGTGTTGAAATTATCAATACTGGAAGGCTTGCTGCTGGGAGCTATCGTATCATCGACCGATGCTGCGGCGGTATTTGATGTATTACGGTCAAACAAAACAGGCTTACGGGGAAAACTCCAACCGCTGCTGGAATTTGAATCCGGCAGTAATGACCCATTGGCTGTCTTTCTGACGGTCGGGCTCATTGGTTTATTACAGCAACCGGATCTTTCGCCTCTACGCCTTATTCCCAACTTCTTCATCGATATGGGAATAGGCACAGTATGCGCTTTTGCCTTAGGCCACACCGGCATCTTTGTGATCAACCGTCTCAAGCTGGATCACAGCGGCCTCTATCCGGCACTGCTTATTTCACTTGTCCTTTTTATTTACGGAACCACTACCTTTATCCACGGCAACGGCTTTCTGGCGGCCTTCGTCGCGGGCCTCATGGCCAACTACAACCATGGCAAGGCCTATTTCCACACCACGCTGCACACCATGGAAATCAAGATCGAGAGCATCGCCAAGCCCACGATCTTCATGATGGTCGGCCCCTTCGTTGCGCTCACCGACCTGTGGAATACCGCCGTGCTCGGTTTTCTGGTCTCGGCGGTGTTCATCCTCATCGCCCGCCCCGTGGCCGTCATGCTGTCCATGCTGCCGACCA
>Ga0172379_10011768_pt1 | contig 10353 bp, 12 predicted proteins | sample GrowelOW334metaG_FD_119756 | JGI IMG/M metagenome (GOLD analysis project Ga0172379, IMG submission 119756) | Groundwater microbial communities from an aquifer near a municipal landfill in Southern Ontario, Canada - Groundwater well OW334 metaG | ecosystem: Environmental > Aquatic > Deep...
GTTCCAATCCTGTTTGAATATGATCAATATTTGCCGGCTTTTCTGGACAAGCTCAAAAACCTGCTGGAGTTCTGTTAAAGCCATGAATACGTAAAGTAGTTAATAGATAAGCTTAGCCAAAATAGCTGAAAATGTCAAATAGTTGAAAATCACGTTTCCAGCATGCCCTAAATGATAAGCATCCCGTCGCCGAAACTGTAAAAGCGGTATTTGCGTTTGATCGCTTCCTTGTAAGCCCGATCGATCAGCGGCTTGCCCGCCAAAGCCGATACCAGCATCAACAAAGTGGATTTCGGCAGATGGAAATTAGTGATCATGCCAGCAACGAATTTGAACTTATATCCCGGGTAAATAAAAATTTCCGTATCGATCTTTTGCGCTCTTATCAATCCTTTTTTTTCTGCGCAGCTTTCTAATGTCCTGGCTGCTGTTGTGCCAACTGCGATTATTCTTCTGCCGGACTTTTTCGCCTGATTTAATTTCTTTGCCGTTGCCGGATTAATTTCTGCCAGTTCGCTGTGCATCTTGTGCTTCAAAATATCATCCGTCTCCACTGGCAGAAATGTTCCCAGTCCCACATGCAAAGTCACGTATTCGATCTGCACGCCTTTTTTCTTCAACTTACTGATAAGAGCTTTAGTAAAATGCAACCCGGCAGTCGGCGCCGCCACCGATCCCAGCTCCTTGGCATAAACAGTCTGGTAATCGCTTAAGCGCGATTTATTTTTTATATACGGCGGCAGCGGAGTCTCGCCCAATGAAAATAATTTCTTATCCGACGCATTGAATTCCACTAGCCACACCTTCTCATCTATTTTCTCAATAGGCGCGGCAAATATTTTTTTTGTAAAATATATTTTCTGCCCCGGCTTAATCTTACCCTTAATTAAACATCGCCAAATATTTACTCGGCTATATTGTTTTAATGTTTTTTTGTTTTTATGTTTTAATGACGTAAGCAAAAAAACTTCCATCTTGCCGCCCGTTTCTTTCTTACCGATCAATCTGGCCGGAATGACTTTTGAATCATTAAATACTAAGACATCGCCCTTCTCCAAAATTTCTGGCAAATCAAAAAACCGCCGATGAGCCATTTCGCCGGTAGTCTTATTGATTATCATCAGTCTGGCCGCATCTCTCTTGCTTTCCGGCTTCTGAGCGATCAGCTCAGACGGCAAGTCGAAATCATAGCTAGACAGACGGCCTATTGAATTTGACTTTTGCTTCTTCATCTAATTTCTGGATAGTCCGCGCCATGCCAGTCGGATTGGCGATATTTCTATAAACGAATCTCTCTTGCTCACCCGCCGATTGGATATACAGATCGCCGTAATTTAGAACCGTGGGCAAAAAGCCTTTCTGCTCGCTGGTGATATCCTGCACGCGGTAAAGCTCCAGCTCGGACACCGTCCGGCTGAACAAGCCGTTCTGCCTCCGGCTGATTATCCGCCCCGTCGTTACCGTCCAAACATCGAGATAATTAGTCATCCAGATGAACAGCGAAAACATCAAAACGAACAGGTAATAGGAGAAGCAGGCGGCAGAGAAAAACGCCGTCAAAATCTGATTTTCCACTATTTGCGGATAGGCATATGTAATCCCGTATAAGAAAATCACCGGCAAGATGAATAAAAACAGGCAGCTGGCGATTATCTTAATAAAAACGATCGGATGCGGCCAGATATTGGCTACCAACCGTTCTCCGGAATTCTTGTCCGGTATGAAATCTTTTGCTGTAATCATAAAATTATAGCTTCATTGCGCTAACTGAATCAGTTATATTACTGAAAATGGCCGGATCCATCAATTGGATCGACCAATCGAAGCCGTAAATAACCGTGAAGGAATAGCTGATCAGCGCGAATGAAACCGCCAAATATGCCACTATGACAGTAATATTGATCAGCGAAAAGAAACCGAAACGCAGCAAATGATAAATTATCATCAGGCTAAAAATTACGAATACGGCTAAAACGAAAAAATAACCGTAAAAGAAAAATGCCACTGTCGGAATCAATTGAGTATCCATATTAAGATTTGAACTTTTTCCATTTATGTCATCCTCGGAATTTTCGCCTGAAGACGGTAATCCGGCGGGGCGTAAATATCCGGGGATCTAATCGATCTTCTGCTGCAGATCGCTCGGCACATCCGCTCCCAAGTGCCGATAAGCGCCTTCGCTCAAGACTCGGCCGCGGCTGGTGCGATTAATAAATCCCAGCTGCAATAAATAAGGCTCGATGACATCCTCGACCGAATCCATGTCCTCCGATAAAGCCGAAGCGATGGTATTGAGTCCGGCCGGTCCGCCATTGAATTTTTCTAAGAGCAACTTCAGATAATCGCGATCGATCTTATCCAGTCCTAATGAATCGACTTCCAGCATCGCCAAAGCTTCCTGCGCCGTCTCTTGATTAATTTTACCATCTTTTTTGACTTGGGCATAGTCGCGGACACGCTTCAACAAGCGATTTGCGATGCGCGGCGTCTGGCGCGCCCGGCCGCTGATGATTTTTTTGGCCTCGTCATCCATCTCGACATTTAAGATGCCGGCGGCGCGCTTGATGATCTGCCCGATTTCCGATGGCTCGTAAAAATTCAAGCGATAGACATTGCCGAAGCGGTCGCGCAAAGGCGAGGACAGTCCGCTCACCTTGGTCGTGGCGCCGATCAGAGTGAACTTCGGCAGATTCAAACGCAAAGTCCGAGCCGACGGCCCCTTGCCGATGACAATATCCAGCGCGTAATCCTCCATGGCCGGATACAAAACTTCCTCGATCGATTTGTTCAAACGATGGATTTCGTCGATGAATAAAATATCGCCATCAGACAGATTAGTCAAAATCGCCGCCAGATCGCCGGTGCGTTCGATCGCCGGGCCCGATGTTACTTTGATGTTTCCGCCCATTTCCGTCGCGATGATGTGCGCCAAGGTCGTCTTGCCCAAGCCCGGAGGCCCAAAAATCAAGACATGCTCCAAGGGCTCGCCCCGGGTCTTGGCCGCGGACATGAAAATCTTAAGATTTTCCTTGACCGCCTCCTGGCCGACATAATCATCCAATCTTTGCGGACGCAAAGTCTGATCCAAAACATTGTCCGCGCCTTCGGCGCTGGCGGAAATCATGCGGTCAGATTGTTCTGATTGTTCTTCATCCATATGGCCCTATTCTAACAATTAAATGATTAAAAAACAATCGCTTAACTGTTGGCCGGCCGGGAAGCGTTTTTCTTCAAATCAACCATGTTAAAAAAATGTTTCCACTTATGTTAATCAAAAAGTTGATAATTAACATCTGTTAACTACTGTGGCGATAGTTAACATAAACAATATATTTTAGCTAATTTTAAATAAAAAATGTAGATATTTGCATTATTTTTCAATATCCTGTGGATAAAATTCTTGACAAAATCATTAAGATATGATATCATTATCTGTTGGCATGTGGCACCAGAATATTTCTTCTTGTGAGACAAAACCTAAAGAAAGGGAGGAATCATGAAACATGAACGCATTATGGAACTCCTGAAAGAGGCGGTAAGCGCGACTACGGCTCGACGCAATAGCATCTGTTGCGAGTTAAGCGAGGCCACCGCTGCCTTAGATGCAGACGGGGTATATGAAATCGACACCCCCGAAGCCGGACTGCACCTTGTGGTCAACGATTTATTTTTCGAACTGGAAAAAAATCACCCTGACCTGTTTCCGACTTTCTTTCCTGTATTCTCGATGCTTTGCGGAAATCGAGAAAAAGGTGGCATTATCTGCGACATCCGATGGGATCTCGTAGATTAACCCATTCGTTCCTTCAGCCGCTTGGACACTCCCGTCCAGGCGCTTTATTTTTGACAAAATTCATCTTTTCCTGTAATATTTACTAATTACCAAAATTAACATTAAGTCTCTTACACTCGTCATCCTGGAATTTTGATGTAATCATCAAAATATCCGGGATCCAGGCCCGAATTAATTCAACCCGGATCCCGGATCTCCGCTTCGCTGCGTCCGGGATGACGGTATAAATAATCAAATCATCATGAAATCCGTTATCAAAAAACTTCCCAAATCCCTCGTGGAAATCTCCGTTGAAGTGAGCGTCGGCGAGCTTTTGCCTTTCATGAAGAAAACGGCGGTTAAAATCTCCGAGACCACCAAGATCGAGGGCTTCCGCCCGGGCAAAGCACCTTATGACATCATCAAAGCCAAATTCGGCGACATGGCAATATTGCAAGAAGCGATCGATGATATCATCATGAAGACGTATTACGAAGTCATCAAAGAGAACAAGCTGGTCACTCTCGGCCAACCGCAAATCGACGTGGAAAAAATCGCGCCGGAAAATCCTTTCGCCTACAAGGCGACTGTCTCCATCCTGCCCTCAGTCAAGGTGGCTGATCCGTCAACAATCTCGCTTAAGCGCGAAGAGATAAAAGTTACGGACGAGCAAGTAGAAAAAATCATCGAAGAAATCCGCGCCATGCGCTCTAAGGAAAATAAAGTCGAGCGCGAAGCCAAGCTCGGAGACTTGGTTAAATTAGACTTCAATGTCTATCGCGACGGCGTGCCGATAGAAAACGGCGGCAGCCAGAATTATTCCTTGCTCTTGGGCGAGAACCGCTTTATTCCGGGATTCGAAGATAACTTGGTCGGACTTAAGGCCGGAGAGGAAAAAGAATTCAAACTGAATTTTCCCGAAACATATCATGAGAAATCATTAGCTGGCAAACCGGCGGAATTCAAAGTCAAGATAAACGAAGTGGCGGAAATCATCAAGTCGGAAGTTACGGATGAATTGGCCAAAGAAATTTCCGGAGGCGCTTTTTCCGGCTTAGACGAATTGAAGGAGAATATCAAGACTAATGTCGCATTGGAAGAAAGCAACAAGCAGGAAAAAAAATTGGAAGTTGAAATGCTCGAGCTACTGGCTAATGCCAGCGAATTCGAAGACCTGCCGGAAATGCTGGTGCACGAAGAAATCCATCGCATGCTTCATGAACTGCAGGATAACATTTCCAAGCAAGGCATGAAATTCGACGATTATCTGACGGCGATAAAAAAGACGGTCGATGATTTGGAAAAAGAAATGGAGCCGCAAGCGGCGCTGCGAGTCAAGACATCGATCATCGCCAGGGAAATCTACAATGAGCAGAAAATGGAAGTGACTCCGGACGAGGTGGAAAAAGAGATTTCAGAAATTTTAAAAAATTATCCGGAAAAACCCGACGTCAGGAAGCAGATCGAAACCGAGACCTACAAGGAATATCTCAAAAATGCCATCGGCAACAAAAAGGTAATGGATTATTTGAAGAATATTATCATAAAATAAACGGCTTCGGCCGAGTTAACAGCTAAAGAGCAGGGGGAACACCGACCCTTGCTTTTTTTGTTATTTTCGCCTAACATTCAGCTATTCACCTAATATGAATGAATAATATGAAGATATTGGTTACCGGCGGCGCCGGCTTTATCGGCTCTAATCTGACCGACGAACTGCTTAAAAGAGGCCATGAAGTCACCGTTTTAGACAATCTATCAACCGGCTTTCGAGAAAATGTCAGCTTCCAAGCCAAACTATATGAAGCGGACATCAGGAAACTGGAAGACATCCGTCCCGCCTTCGAAGGCGTGGACTATGTTTTTCATTTGGCCGCCCTGCCGCAGGTGGAATTATCAATCCAGGATCCTGCCGCTTCCCATGACATCAATATTAACGGCACGTTGAATGTCTTGATTGCGGCGCGCGACGCCAAAGTCAAGAAATTCATTTATTCCGCGTCATCAGCGGTTTACGGCAACCAGGAAACCCTGCCTCTGACTGAATCCCATTTGCCTTCTCCCATGAGCCCTTACGCCGTTCAAAAATACGTCGGCGAGCATTACTGCCGCAATTTTTCCCTGCTTTACGGTTTGCCGACAGTCTCCCTGCGCTATTTTAATGTCTATGGCCCGCGCATGGCCTCGGCCGGCGGCTACGTAACCGTCATCTCCATCTTCCTACAAGCCCGGCGCGACGGCAGAAAACTGACTATCACCGGCGATGGCTCGCAGACTCGCGACTTCACCCATATCGACGATGTCGTTCGAGCTAATATCTTGGCGATGAAAAACGATGCTATAAAAAACGGCGAAGTCATGAACATCGGCGGCGGCAAGAATTATACGATGAACGACATGGCGAAAAAAATCGGCGGCGAAACAGAGTACCTACCGCCCCGCATCGAACCGCATGACAGTTTGGCGGATATATCTTTGGCGCGCCAACTGATCAATTGGCAGCCAGAAATGGATATGGACGAAGGTCTGGCCGATACGATCAGATGGTTCGAGAATAAATACAATTGTCATATCAGATAAGATAAGAATGGCTCTTTGACAATCAGTTGCAACCATAGGAGAAATAGGATGTTTCCAATCGCTATCGGCTATTGGATATGGGTGCCAGTGGAAATCATATTCTATATTATTGTCGCATATTATTTGAAAAAAAATTGCGACTTTAAAACTTCAAAATATTTTATTATTTCAACGACTTTGGGTTTAATCCCGCTTTGGGCATTTATCGCTCCAGATTCGAATAATCTTCCTTTCGATGGACTATTATATGATTCTCTAATGGTATTTATCCAGACTATGACACTAATTTTCTTGGGTAAAAATGATTCAAAGTTCGAATGGTACAATTGGCTGGGAGTAATATTAATAATATTCGGCCTGCTAATTATGCAACGATAAGGAGAAAAAATAATGTTTATTTACGGCCTACTGATACCACTAACAATTCTTGATGGTGCGGCTATGGGTTTATTCTCTCATTTTATTGCCATTAACTTTAGTGTATGGCTCTGGATCACACTAGCAATTACAAACATTCTTCCAATTTCAGTTATTATCTGTAGATTTTCCAGAAAAGAAACTTTAGTCTATAATATGCTGTTATATAACTCTGCCCTAACAGGGTCATATCTAATCGTGGTATCTTTTTTGAAAGGCGATTCACCGTCCCCATATTATTGGCTAGGTCTGTTAATCGCTTTTACGGGCTTTATATTAATGAAATTCAATCGGGAAGAAACTGATGAAATCGATTACGTCAATCTGACCTGAAATATTTCGCACAAAAGTACTCATAATTACAAAACGCCGAGAACACAATGTTCTCGGCGTCTTTATTTTAATTGAATTATGATCGTATCATAATCAGAGCCATCTTGAATCTCTGCTCCGCCTTCAGCGAATGTACTACATCGACCGGCAGGATTATCATTTCGCCTTGAGCGACTGACTGCTTTTCACCGGCAATGAAGACTTCCGCTTGGCCGTCGATGACATAGACTACGGCATCGAACGGCGCCTTATGCTCGCTCAAACCCTGGCCGGCATCGAAAGCGAAGACCGTCATCGTACCGGTTGGCTTGGCGACGATCTCCTTGCTGACGATGGCGCCAGATTGATAATTGACTAATTCCGCCAATTTATAAACCTCACTCGAATTTATGCTTAACATATTTTAATCGTTAATTGATTAGGATTAAATCCTAACCTGAAAAATAATTGAACGCAAGTAAAAAAACCGAGAACTTTTAGTTCTCGGCATATTTATTTCAATCCTGATTATCCTACTTCTTATCCTGCAATTCCATAATTTCCTGGAATTCCTCATACAGATTAACATCTCCATTTTTGCGGATTTGCGCATTCTCATACGGAACGCCGATCCGGCGATAAAACTCGTCAGAGGCGTTCTTGAAAGCACCTGTCGCAGCATCTATGATCCAATAACGCATTTTACCAAATTGCAGTTTAATTACTTTTAATAACAATCTAGTGAATGTGTAATTCAGCAGTCCGGCAAAAGCAGTCTCTTCTCCGGAGATCCTAATCCGTTCCACGATACTCTCCGCCAGCTCATCAATCAACGGATCAAGGGGTTCGCGGTCTTTCTGCTTGATGTAAGGCATCTCTTCCTCCTTTTTTCCTCGCCTAAAGAACAATAGTCACTGATTGCCAGCTTAGGCAATTTAATGGAATTTGTCAAGCATATAATATTGAAATATCATTGACTAAATAATGGATTTATGATAGCTTAATTTCGAAGCACCTTCACATTTTATCGGATTAAAAAAAGAAAAAGGAGAAAAAACATGGCCAGAGGCAAGAAGATTGCGATAACAGGCATACCCGGAGTCGGCAGCACGGATTTTTGCGCCAGATATGCCGAAGCCAGCAGGAATCATCTACAAGTAATGAACTTCAATATGGGAGAAATACTTCTTGCGGCAGCGCAAGAAACGCCGCATAAGCCGCCGATCCCCGCAGAGAACTTGTTGAATCTTCATCCGGAGTTTCTAAATGCTTTAAGGGATAGGATATTCGACATGACGCTTGAGACATTCGAGAGCAATCGAGAGTCATATGATCGATTCCTCATCGACATGCATAGTCAGTTTTTCTGGAATGATGTCTATACTAATGCCTATGATTGGCGCTACCTTTCGCTTCTTCGCCCCGACTTATTCGTCACACTGATCGAGAAGCCGTCAACGATTAAAGAGCGGCAGATGGCAACGGCGCAGGGACGATTGCAGGATCATAATCTGCGGGATCTGCTTCTGTGGCAGAACATAGAAGTCAACACGACGACAGGACTCGCCTCTAATTTAGGCGTTCCGCATTACGTCTTGCCGGGCAAACAGGACCCTCTGACGATTGAAAGCTTGCTTCAGAGCGCTTTCCTCGTCTATTTCCAGATGCCGATGACCGATGCCAGCAGCCATGCTGACGGCATGATCACAGAATTCAAGGAACGGGTGTTGGAAATCGGCCGTCAAATGACCGGTTTGCCGACACCGCTGATCGATCCTCGAACGATCGACATAGAGTCCGGTGAAGGACTGACGCCGGAAGAAGAGCGAGCTATTCGGGTGCAGACTGTCCACCGCGATCTGAACTGGTACATCGCAGAAGCGTCTGACCAAATCGCCTATTACCCTCCCGGCACTACTCTGTCCAAGGGCGTGAGCGATGAATCGACTCGAGGATTCGAGACCGGCAAAAACGTTTTTGTGGTCTATCAGAGCGCGCATACCAGCCCGTTCATGGATATTGCGACCAAAGTCTTTACCTCGGCCGATGATTTCTTCAACTTCTTTCCGGCTTACATGGAGAAGCGGATCAAAACGCTCAAACGTAATATATAGCACTAATCATGACTCGGATTGTACTGCAATCCGAGTTTTTTTACGCTAAAATTTTTTACACTTTAAAACCGCCAGTCCTAGGACTGGCGGTTTTGAATTGGCTAATAAATTATTTCAAACAAGACTGGGCTTGATATAAATCTATCGCGGTTATCAAACTGCCCTGTTTGATTTCAGTGGTCCTGGATGCCCCCAGCTTTGAAGTTAAGCATGTTTCTAATGCCGGACTGATAGAAGTCGGTATTTGAGATGTATCAATGCCGAGATTTTTCAAGCCCGCAATCTGCTCTTGGGTCAATAATGGATTGCTGCTTGGAGTTTTTGTCACAGTATTAGCTGCCGACGGCGCTTGAGAAGAGGTTTGAGAAGAAAAAATAAGCGGCTTAATCTTGTATGGATCGACCAGCCACAGATACGCGCCAACTAAGAGTAAAACAAAAAAATTACCCCTAAAGCGACGAAAATAACATTTGAGATTTTAAGAAGTGACATATGTTTATTAATTAATAGTAAGCTGTATTGTTTTTTTACCTTAGTCGCCAAGATATATTTTCTTTTCCAGCAGAGCTGATTCTTTCTTAAATTCAGCAAAACCCACGATAACCTTAAGCGCCTTAGGCTTGACTTTAACAGCAATGGGAGTCTGGCCGAAAATTCTAGCATCAGCGTCTACCGGCCTGGATTTTTTTGAGGTAATTTTTACAATTGTCGATGTATAAGTTTGTATATCCGGATTATGCTTGAAATTATACGTATAAAATCTACTATTGGCTACTTTAAGCCTTACAATATGCCAAAAAAGCTCTTTTTTTGACATCTTATATAGAGTAACCTTTAAAACATGGTCATTAAGCTTAGAAGCGGGAGCAACGGACAGGTTCGCGCCCATGGAAGGGCCATTAGATATCATGACAATTTGGGCTTTTGATTCGATAGTTTTATTATCGTCTAACTCAATCTTAAGAGGAGTCCTATAAAATGATCGGGTATCTTTTATTAATTGAATAACCGACCGCCATTTATTTTGACTATAAGATAAATAGTTTTACCCAGTAGGTAATCCACCAGTTCTACTGGTGCGACTTGAAAAGGTTTTACCGTTCCGTTAACCCACAAAAAAAGAACATAGTAGTATATAATAAGCATGGCTTGAAGTGA
>Ga0172379_10011769_pt1 | contig 10353 bp, 9 predicted proteins | sample GrowelOW334metaG_FD_119756 | JGI IMG/M metagenome (GOLD analysis project Ga0172379, IMG submission 119756) | Groundwater microbial communities from an aquifer near a municipal landfill in Southern Ontario, Canada - Groundwater well OW334 metaG | ecosystem: Environmental > Aquatic > Deep...
AATCTTAAATCCTAAATCTTAAATCTCCTACTAAAAAAGACTTAAGAAGCTAACCCCTTAAGTCCCTTTAAATTCTACTCTACCGTCAGGATCTCATAAGTCAGCTTCCCCCGCGGCACTTCCACCGTCACCTGCTCGCCGGCCTGGCGGCCGAGAAAGGCCTGGCCGAGGGGCGATTCATTGGAAATTTTGCCCTTCAGCGGGTCGGCTTCGTTAAAGCTGACGATCTGGAACTCCTGCTTGCCGCCTGCCGATTTGACGGTAATTTTCGAGCCGAGATTAACCACGCCTTGGGCCGACTGGGCTGACAAAACGGCGTGTTTTAGCGCGTCTTCCAGCTCCAAAATATGAGTTTCATTGTGCGACTGGTCTTCTTTTGCTTCCTGATACTCAAAATTTTCGCTCAAGTCCCCGAGGCCCTTGGCGTATTCAATTTTATCGGCGATAATTTTTCGTTTTTTCAGGCACTCCCCCAGCTCTTTTTTTAGCTTGTCGAGGCCTTCGGTCGTAACCATGATTTCGTCTGCCATAGTGATTGTTTACGATTTAGCAACTAGATATTAAATAAAAAATCCCCCTGAACGGTTATGGAGATAATTAACTCTTTAATAATAGCGTACCTAAAAATGCTGTCAAGAGGGATATGTCTAGTGGATATTAAGCTTATTTTAGGCTTTTTCTAGTTTACCAGAAAGAACTAATTTTAGGGTAGAAATAGAGAAATAAAGAAATAAAGAAATAGTTCTAGTGAGTGATTATTCCAACAAGATCTTTTATTGTCTAACTCTACCTACCTCCAATTTCTTTATTTCTCTATTTCTTTATTTCTTCTTTTATCAAAACTTCCCCTGTAAATAATCCCCTAATTCCGCGATTTTGATTCTTTCTTGTTTCATCGTGTCGCGGTCCCGAACTGTCACCGCCCTGTCTTCAAGCGTCTCAAAGTCCACGGTCACGCAATACGGCGTGCCGACTTCGTCCTGGCGGCGGTACCGTTTGCCAATGCTCTGAGTTTCGTCGTAGTCAACCGAGAAGTTCTGGCGCAATTCCGCGGCCAGCGGCTCGGCAATAGTAGCCAGTTCTTCTTTTTTGGACAAAGGCAGGACGGCAACTTGAATCGGCGCCAGATTCTTCGGGAACTTCATCACCACGCGGGTTTCAGTTTCACCGTCTTTGGCAGTTGGCGCCTCTTCCTCGTGGTAAGCCTCCAAGAGGCAAACCAGCATCATCCGGTCCATGCCAAAGGTCGGCTCGATCACATGCGGCAAAAATTTTTCGCCGGTTTCCGGGTCGGTGTACTGCAAATCCTGACCGCTAACGGCCTGGTGCCGTGAGAGGTCAAAATCCGTGCGGTAAGCGATACCATGGAGCTCTTTGACGCCAAAAGGATATTGGTACTCGATATCCACGGTTCGCTTGCTGTAATGCGCCCGCTCCCCGTCCGGAATCTCATGCCAGATCAAATGATCCATATTTACCTGCATAATGTCCTGCCACCAGCGCTTGATTTCGCTTAGCCACATTTCAAAAACTTTTTCCCAGTCTTTGGGGTTAATGAAGTATTCCAGCTCGCCGATTTCAAACTCTTTGGTGCGGAAGATGAAGTTGCCCGGGGTGATTTCGTTCCGGAAGCACTTGCCAATCTGGGCAATGCCAAAGGGCAAACGGCGGCGCGTGACATTCAGAATATTTTTAAAATTAACAAACATGCCACCGGCGGTTTCCGGCCGGAGATAAGCGACCGTCGAGCTGTCTTCGGTCGGACCAAGGAAGGTTTTCAGCATCTGGTTGAAATTTTTGGGCTCAGTTAAAGCGCCTTCGCAATCCGGACAAACCAGCTCGCTGATAGTTTTAGGCTGTTCTTTGTCATGACCCGGCTCCAAACTATTCATTTCCAAAAGGTGGTCGGCGCGGAAGCGGTGGTGGCATTTCTTGCATTCCACCAATAAATCATTAAAGTTCTGCAAATGGCCCGAGGCTTCCCAAGCTTTGGGGTTCATGATAATCGCCGAGTCGAGTGGCACCATGTCGGCGCGTTCCTGCACAAAAAACCGCCACCAAGCTTTCTTGATGTTTTGCTTGAGGAGGTGGCCCAGCGGGCCGTAGTCCCAGGAGTTGGCGAGGCCGCCGTAGATTTCCGAACCCGGGAACACCAAGCCGCGGCGTTTGCAGAGCGAGACGATTTTGTCCATTTTGTCTTCCTTGTTTTCGGGTTTAACTTGAGTTTTAATAGTCATAATTTATTTTAACAAGCTGTCACGCCGACAGGCCGTCATGCCGTCAGTAGCTATCAGCTGACTGTCGGCCTATCGGCTTGTCGGCCTGTGAGCTATACCGTCATTATCTCCTCTTCCTTCTTCTCCAACATTTCCTTGATCTGATCGTTGTACTTGCCGGTCAGCTCGTCCAGGTCTTTTTGCAGGCGGTATTTATCGTCCTCGGTAATTTCATTGTTTTTCTCCTGCTCGGACGCCTCGTCGCGGATCTTATCGCGGAGACCGCGGACCGCCACCCGGCCATTCTCGATCTTTTCTTTCAGCACTTTGACCAGATCCCGGCGGGTTTCTTCCGTCATCTGCGGCACGCTAACGCGGATAAACTGGCCTTCGTTCGCGGTCCCGAGACCGAGGTTTGCCGCGGCAATCGCCTTTTCCACATCTTTGAGGAGGCCCTTATCCCATGGCTCGACGGTCATACTCCGCGCGTCGGCAACGGTAATACTGCCCACCTGCTTGATCGGCATTTTACTGCCATAAGCCTCCACCAAAAGGTTTTCAATCAAGGCCGGGTTAGCGCGCCCGGTGCGGAGACCCATCAGGTCGGCCTTCAGGTGGTCAATTAATTTAGCAAACTCCGGCTTATAATCTTCAAGTATACTCATAAATTTAGTTATTTTTTCTGTAATAAAGTCGTGCCTAAATATAGCACTTTGGTGTTCAGCGGGTCAATCGCCAAGACCGTGCCGGCCCGAGTGGTCGGCAGTTTGGTGGTAATCCAGTTTTGGCCGCCATCCAGCGATTTGTAAAAAGTGCTGTCGGTCGCATAATACAGGCCGTTGCTGTTTTCCGGGTCAACAGCCACGGAATAGATGGCCGCACTGCCGGGCTTGGTCAGCAGATTAACCGCCGTCCAAGTTTCGCCGCCGTCGCCGGATTTAAGAATACCAAAGGGCGACGCCCAAGCGAGACCATGATTAACCGACCGGTCCAAGACCAGGTCACGATATTGGAGCGCGCCGGCAAAAGGATTAAACGGATCACGGAGCTGGCTCCAATCCACACCCTTGGTGGCGGTGCGGAAAATGCCGGCGCCTTCAGTCGCCACATAAACCATCCGGCTGTCGCGCGGATCAACGATAATTTTGCGAATCCGGTTGCCCATTGATTTGATATTGGTCCAGCTCAGACCCGAGTCCGAACTTTTGAGAAAATTACCCTCGGCAGTGCCGACATAAATAATTTTCGGGGTGTACCAGTCAACCGCCACACTGGTCGAAACATCGCTGGCGCGGGTGCCGTAGTAAACCTGGCGCCAATCGCGGGCACAATTGGTGGACTTAAAAATCCGGTTTAACGCCACGCCGTACAGGGTACAACTGTCCTTCGGGTCAACCGCGACATCCTCCAGGCTTTTCATTTCACCGGGCAGGCTGCGTGGCAACTGCCAATTCTCGCCGCCGTCATAAGTGAAAATCAGGCCGCTCGTCGCCGTCACCAGATAAATCGCCAAATGGTCTTGCGGGTCAGAAACTATCCTTTTGATGTTCTGGGCGTTAATGCTCGCCGGCGCGCCGCTGGTGGTTGGAATCAGGTTTTTGGCTTGCCAACTGCCACCCTGATCAATTGTCTTAAAAATGCCGCCGTCATTGCCCACCGCCGTTTTGCCGCCAAGGCTAATTTGGCAGCCGGCCAGAAGCGGCAAGGAAAGCGCCAGACTGAGTAAAATCAAAACTTTTTTGGACATATATTTGTTTATTTTAAAAATTGGCTTAAACCAAATTCAAAAGCAGATTTTCCAGCGCCAACTGGGGATTAACATTTTGACTAAGCAGCCGCCGAGTGGTCTCGATCAGCCCCAACCAGTGTCGGAGTTTGCCTGAATCCACTGTAGCTATTTTAGCGGTTTTTAAGCGATCTAGCAACCACAAATTGCAAAGTCCGGGCGGAATCTCCTCCTGGCTATGGCGGATAAGAAGCGCGTCGCGGACAATACTAGCCCAGATTTCCAAATCAGCGAGCACGGAGAGCGACCGGGCAATTACGCCTTCCTCATCCTCTCCCATTTCCGCCGCCGCCAAAAACCGCTCGCGATTGCCCGCGCCGATTAAATCCAAAAATTTTGCCGCGCGATCTTTATAATCGGAGAGTGTTTCCGGCTCGCGAAAATAGCTAATCGCCACTCCCGGCCGGCCGAGAGCCAAATAGGACAACTCATCGGCGAGGCCGCGCTCGGCGCCTAAGGTGACCAGATAGTCATAAATCGCCTCGCGGCTGACCGGCTCCAGCTTCAGTTTCTGACAACGGGACAAAATCGTCGACGGCAGATTATCAATGTTGGCGGCAAGGAGAATCAGCACCACTTGCCGGCCCGGCTCTTCCAAAAGTTTCAAGGCGGCATTGGCCGACTCGACACTCAGGAGCTCGGCCTCGGGAATCAAGGCGATTTGATAAGAATTGAGAAATGAACTGCGACTGAGGCGGTCTTTAAATTCCCGCAAATCATCAATTTTGATATTTTTGTTCAGTTTATCGGTTTTGGGGTCGCGTAAACGATTTAAAGTGAGGACATCCGGGTGAATGCCTTTCTCGACTTGCTGGCAGTTAAGGCAAGCGCCACAAGGCCGGCCGTCGGACAGATTAAGGCAAAGGAGCGCGGCAATAAACCCGGAACAAATTTTCTGGCGGCCCAAATGCGGCGCGCCATAAATCAAATAGGCGGATGCCACCCGGTTATTTTTGATGCTAGTTTGCAAAAAACTAACCGCCGCCTGGTGACCCACCACTCCCCAATTTTTATCCCAATCAATTTTTGCCATAAGCTATAAAGTTTTTAAAACTTCCCAAGTTTTTTGGGCGGTCTGCTGCCAGCTGAACTCAGCCGCCCGAACTAATCCCCGCTTGATTAACTCTTGCCGGGCGCTTTCGTCATTAAACAATTTTAAAATTTCTGCAGCGATTGCTTCGGGCTTTGCCGGGTCAACTAACGCCGCCGCGCCGCCGGCCACTTCCGGACAAGCGGTGACGCTAGAAGTGATTACCGGACAGCCACAAGCCATGGCTTCCAGAATCGGAATGCCAAAACCTTCATAAAACGACGGCAGGAGAAACATTTTGGCGGCCGCGAGTAGATAAGGCAAATTTTCATCCGCTACCCAGCCGGGCAAAATGATTTTATCGCACGCCGGCGACTGCTCCAGCTCAACGGCAACTTGGTTGTACCAACGGCCGGGCTTACCCGCCAGCACCAGTTGGTAGTCTAGCGGTTGCAATAGATTAAAAGCGCGAATCATGCCGGGCGTGTTTTTCTTTAACTCCAGTCGGCTGATACTGAGAATAAATGGCTCTTTAATGCCATATTTGGCAAGCACGGCCTCGATTTTCGCTCGGTCGGTAATCGGGCGGTAACGCGCCGAGTCATAAGCGAGCGGCACCACGGCGACTTTGCCTTTGGCCGCCGGATAAAACTTCAGAATATCACCCCGCGAATAAAGGGAAACCGTAAAAATCTGCCGCGCGCGGCGGCTATCCAGCCAGTTAAAAAAGTTCAGGTACAGCTTGCCCTGGGGCGAATAAGCCTCGGGCGTAGCGCGGAAAGCCACATCGTGGATAGTGACGGCGAGGCGCCGCGGACTGATAATCGGCGCCACATGCGCCGGCACAAATAGCGCGTCCGGCGCGCGCCAAATCATCTCCCAACTCAGACGAAAATGCGTCCAGAGAAACTTGGGCGGCCAGGCTAAAACCCGACTCCGCCAGTTCGCCGGCAACTCCGCCAATTCGCCGGTTAGCGGCTCGCTGGAATACAAAACCACCTCCTGGTCCGGAGGAATGATGTTTTTCAGTTCTTGAATGAGGTGCCAAGCGTACCATTCCACGCCGGTTTTTTGAGCGCGGTTGGCGCGCGAAGCGTCAATGCCGAGGGTCATAGGAAGAATTAAGATTTAAGAATACCTGTAGATTTGCATCTTACGGTATAACTTGGTTAAAATCACATAACACATAACATGGAACAAGGGTAGTTATAGGTCTCTTGTTATGTGTTCCATGTTATGTGATGACTTGGATATTAGTTCAAACACGAATTACCAACATTATTAAATCCTAGATCTATTTTGTCGCTAGAATACTCCGTTTGTAGCTCTCCAGGTTCTCGAGCGCGATTCCCGTCCCCTTGGCAACGCAGAGTAGCGGTTCGTCGGCGACATACGCCGCCACGCCGGTGGCGCGGGAGATGAGTTGGTCGATGTTGCGGAGTAAAGCCGAGCCGCCGCTGAGAATAATGCCTTTATCAATCACATCGGCCGCCAGCTCCGGCGGAGTTTTATGCAGGACATCTTTGACCGCCACAATAATCCCTTCCAGCTCGTTTTGAATGGCGTCGGTCACATCGTCCGAGGTGACGGTAATCGTCTTGGGCAGACCCGAGACCATATCGCGGCCGCGGATTTCCATTTGCATCCGCTCTTCCAGATATAGGGCCGAGCCGATTTCAATCTTAATATCTTCGGCCGTCCGTTCGCCGATCGCCAGGCCGTATTTTTTGCGGACATGGTTACTGATCGCGGCGTCAAACTTGTTGCCGCCGATGCGGACCGAAGTGGAAGCAACAATGCCGCCGAGCGAGATAATCGCCATCTCCGAGGTGCCGCCGCCAATATCAATAATCATGTGGCCGGAAGCCGAACCGATCGGGATATTGGCGCCAATCGCCGCCACAATCGGCTCTTTGATAATATAAGCGGCGCGGGCGCCCGCGGCAATTGTCGCGTCAATGACCGCCCGTTTCTCGGTCGAAGTAATGCCGGCCGGCACCGCCACCATCACTTCCGGCCGAAAAAGGTGCACGCCGCCAAGGGCTTTATTAATAAAATAACGAAGCATGGCTTCGGTGGTTTTGTAGTCGGCGATCACGCCGTCTTTAAGCGGCCGTCGGGCGATAATCGTATCCGGCGTCCGGCCGATCATTTCTTTCGCCTCTTTACCCACCGCCAGAATTTTCTTGTCTAAGCGCGAAGTCGCGACTACCGAGGGTTCATTGATAATAATCCCCCGTTTCGGCACATGCACCAAAACATTGGTGGTGCCGAGATCAATCGCGATTTTCTTGATAAATTTGAACATAAATAGCTAATTCTTGGTAATTGTTAGCTGTCGGTCAACTCGCAAATCCGTAGTAATCGTCTTTTCCGCGTCACCTAATTTTACTCTAATTGATGCTTCATGTCCAACCGTGCCGGCTTGCTTTTGCAGATAAAGATTGTAAGGCGCCGCGGACTGAAATTGACCTTTTAATCCGGCCGGTAACTGATAGCTAAAAACCAAAGTTTTTGTCTGCCCGGGATTAATATACCAAAAGGCGCCAAAGACGGTTTTGCCTAATTCTTCGCTGGTATCAACCGCGCCCGGCTTACCCGGATTGTCACCGCGGTCGCTCGTGAGCGCGCCCACTGTAGAAACTAGCTGACTGCCCAGCGGCGCGTAAACTCGCGTGTAGCCCCGCCAACGGCTGGTGCGGTAATCATACTGCCCGTTGTTGGCATAAGTCAGCGTCACTGTGGCGATGAGACGGTCTTGTTCGTCTAGCGCCAAACTGTAGTCAATTTTTTTATCCATCACCCGGTCGGTTTTCAAAGCGCCTAAGTTCGCGTCGATTACCGCCAGACAGTCAGAGTTCTCGGGCGACTTTAATTCTCCGGCCCAATTATTGGCGAGATAAATACTTTGTAGATCCGCCTGTCGGTCGTAAAACAGCAAATGCTTTTCTCGCAGGCCGGAGTTTATCTCGCGGCAAGCGCGGAGCCAGTCAGCCGCCGGCAAGGCAAAAATTTTGGCGAGCAGTTGCTGGCTAAGCTCATAAACCACATCTTTGCGGTCAGTTTTAGGCAGTCCCCGCTCAATATAATCTTGTTCCACCTCTTGCTGGAGCAAATCGCCAAAATCAGCCGCGGTAAAAACTTTTTCTTGATAACTGAGCGGACCGGTTAACGCTAACAAATTGGCGACGAAATCCTGGTCAAAGGCAATCACGCCATCCAGCTTTTCTTTACCTCGTTCCTGACCATAAAACCAAATCAGCTTCTCGGCTGTGGTGGGAAAATCCGGCGACCAATTAGCGTCACGGAACCACCAACTCTTAATCAAATAATCGCGGAGCGGCGCGGGCGACGCGATATCCAGATATTTCTCCGCCGGCCGATCAAGAGCGTATGAATCCGCCGTTTGCCAGTCTTTAATCTCTCCGTCTTTAACTTTAAGAATACCGTAAACACCAATAAACCCGCCGCTGGGGCGCAGTTCGTCGTTGTTTTGCATAATCACCAGGTAAGTCCGCTCTTGCCCTAAACCGGCGAGTCGCGGCAAGACTTGAATGGTGGAATTAATTACTTCGGTCGCATCATCTAGGAGCGACAAATAGAAGTTAACCCCGGCAACCAACTTGCCGAGCGGTGCGAGCAAATGTTGTCTGGGCATCTTTTTTAATTCCGCGCTTCCAAGCTGCCAGTCAGCCCGCACACCTTGAGCGACCGGCGCCATCCTCTGAAAAACTTTCAAGAGACTGGCTTTGTCGGCTAAAGTTAACTTGGCGTAAGTGACGCCCGGCGGCAAAGCCGCGTCCAGAGCCGCGGCGATATCCAATGATTGTTGAACGGCGGGCAGAATAAAATCACTCGCTCTGAACAACTGGTTGATTGCTTGATAGTTTTCTCGGGCATAAGGGAGGTAGGCCGAAAAACGAAACCCCGAAAAATCGTTTCGGGCGGCGGCAATTTTGGTTTCTAAAACCGCCAATTTTTCGCCAGCGGCGACAAAATCGTTTTCCTCTAAATCGCGGCTAATCAGCCTTAGTTGTTCTTCCGCGCCGAGCGCTTGGTTCGCTAAACGGTAGCCGCCGACCGCGCCGGCGATTGCCAGACCGCAAAACCCCATAAAAAATATGGCGGCGATCAATATAATAACTAATCTTTTAGTCATGGCTTTAAAATTAAAAAAATTATTCCCTGGGGCGCCGCGCGCCGGCGTATTTGGCAAAATATTTCAGCCAGCTTTTGATATGTTCGCGGCTGGTTTTATGAAATAAGCCAAACAGCCACCAACTTTCCGCCGAAGTCCGCTGATGGTAATGCACCACTTCCGCCTCGGCGAAGTAAACTACTGAAAAACCGGCTTCCCAAAACCGCCGGCAATAATCAACATCGTCAAAATACATAAAAAACCTTTCGTCCAAAAGCCCGACTTTATCAAGGGCCGATCGGCGGATCATCTGGCAGCCGCCCAGCAACCAATCCACCTCGCGACTCTCTTTATGGTCCCAATTCATCATTAAATATCTTTCCACTTTCTGTCGCAGGCCGGGTAAACGACCGAGAATTGTCCGGCGGTAAAACGGCATCAGAAAACTGGGAAAACAATAACAGGAGTATTGCAGGGTGCCATCGGGATTAATCAACTTCGAACCGAGGATACCGACGGCCGGATGTTCGTCCAGATATCTGACCATCTTTTCTAATTCATTGGTTAAAATCAAAATATCCGGATTAATAATCATCACATAGCGACCAGTCGCCTGTTGGAGGCCAAGGTTGTTGCCGCCGCTGTAACCCAGATTTTTTTCCGTGGCGATATATTTGACTTCCGGGAACTCGGTTCTTACCATCTCGCCGCAACCGTCACCCGAGCCGTTATCGACGACAATCACTTCGTAGGGAATTGCCAAACGCAAAAGCCGCAAGCCCTTGAGGCATTGCCGCAGGAGGCCTTTTGATTTGTAGACGAGAATGACGATGGAAAGCGACATAGAATTAGTATTCAGGGAACAGTATTCGGGGAACAGGGAAAAACGACCCCTGAATACTGTATACTGCCCCCTGAATACTTACTTAAACCATTGCCTCATAACCTTGGCGTCAACCTTTCTTAACCGTTTTAACTGCCGCCGTTTATGCCAAACATTGGGAATTAAGGCGAAAAACTGACCCACCGACCGGGTAGTGCCGACCTCGCATATTAGCACATAGGCGATTTTTTTCAACTCATAGCCAAGTATCCAGGGTAAGGCCCGGAAGAAATTGCCCAAATACTCGTTTTTGGCGAGCAGGAGCCAATGATTGCGGAAAGACAGCCGGTTAACAAACCG
>Ga0172379_10011770_pt1 | contig 10353 bp, 11 predicted proteins | sample GrowelOW334metaG_FD_119756 | JGI IMG/M metagenome (GOLD analysis project Ga0172379, IMG submission 119756) | Groundwater microbial communities from an aquifer near a municipal landfill in Southern Ontario, Canada - Groundwater well OW334 metaG | ecosystem: Environmental > Aquatic > Deep...
CAACCATGAGCCGCAGATAAAAAAAGTTGATAAAATTCTCCGCAAAAAAATGCACCTCTTAGTAACCGGACCGAACGGAGTAGGTAAAAGCACGTTTTTACGCTCGCTCGTTTCCGGCAAAAATAAAGAAGCGAAAATTTTGGACGAGGCGCGAGTCGGCTATTATAGCCAGGACTTTTCCAATCTCGATTTCAGTCAGACGGTTTTTGATTCGCTCGAAAGCGTTTTGGCGGACGGTACGGACACCCAAACCATGCGCTCGGTCGCGGCTGGATTTTTAATCGGCGGCGGACTGATGGGCCATAAAGTCGGGGAGTTGTCCGAAGGGCAGAAAGGACTCTTGTCCTTCGCCCGCCTTACGCTTATGCAACCCGGATTCTTAATTCTAGACGAGCCGACTAACCATATCAACTTTCGCCACCTTCCGGTAATTGCCAAAGCGATTAATGAATACGAAGGGGCGCTCATTATGGTCAGCCACATGCCCGATTTTGTTAAAGAAATAAAATTTGACGATACTTTGGATTTAGGCAAAGCGTAATAGTCAAGACGAATCCACGGCTTAATCTAATCTAAATCTTTCAAGTTAATAATTAAACCATATGAAAGCATCACAAATTTATCCGGTCCTGGCCGTGGCTTTAATTATAATTATTGGAGGCGGTATTTACCTCACCCGTCCAAACAACAATCCGCAAGGGAACAACAACGCTAACAGCAATTCGTCCGGCAATAATATTGCAGGCAATACTGCCCCGGGAGAAACGCAGAACACCCCGGTTAATATTACCGCTCCGCCTTTGCCCGGCAACCCGATTGTAGATAATTCCGCGACAGTGGATTTAAGCGGAAAAGGTCTGACTGAATTTCCCAAAGACGTCTTGAATAACAGGAATATTAAGAAGCTGGTTTTGTCGAACAACAACTTGAAGTCCTTGCCAGCGGAAATCGGCGAGCTTACCAATCTGGAAGAATTGTATTTAGACAATAACCAGTTGACCGGCGCCTTGCCGGTCGAGATAAGGAAAATGACTAAACTCCGGATTTTAGACGCCCATAAAAACCAACTGACCGACATACCAGCGGAAATTGGCCAGTTGAAAAATTTAACAATCCTGAATTTTAGCGACAACAGGATTGATACCATGCCGAACGAGATCGGGAACATAAAAGCCAATCTCCAGGTTCTTAACTTGTCGGGCAATAAATACAGCCTGGACTCAATAAGGAAGATTGAGGACATGCTTCCCAATACCCAGGTAATCTACTAGCAGTGGATTTTTGCGGGCCGGTTCAAAGAGGTTAATAATTAAGTAAAATATATGGCGGAAAAATTTTATACTCTTCCGGAACTGCCTTACGGGTATGGTGCGCTGGCTCCGGTAATGAGCGAGGAGCAATTAAAAATCCATCACTCTAAGCACCACGCCGCTTACGTCACCGGCGCGAACGCGATTTTGGAAAAATTTGACAAAGCCCATAAAGGCGAAATGGAAATTAATATTAAAGCCGAACTGAAGGCCTTGTCTTTTAATATTGGCGGCCATGTCCTGCACTCCTTGTTTTGGGAAAATTTGGCTCCTGCCGGCCAAGGAGGCGGCGGCGAGCCAAGCGGAAAATTAGCCGATAAAATAAGAGAAGATTTTGGCGATTTTAACCGTTTTAAAGATGAATTCAATAAAACCGGAATTTCAGTCGAAGGGTCGGGCTGGGCGACCTTAGCCTATTGCAAGCTGACCGACCGCCTTTTACTCATGCAAACAGAGAAGCACAGCGTTAACCTTTATCCTAATTTCAATATTTTGATGGTAGCCGACGCTTTCGAGCACGCCTACTACATTGATTACAAAAACGACCGCGCTAAATTTTTCGGGGCGATCTGGGAAGTAATCAATTGGAAAAAAATAAGCGAAAGACTGGGATAAAAGGAGGATCTTTTTAAAAAAATACCCCGGGTTGGATCCGGGGTATTTTTAGTAATGGAATGCGAAAAAAATAATTATTTAGCGCTTTTCCAAAGATAATTAAATATCTCCTTCATCGCTTCGGCGATTTTTTCGTTTTTGATTATTACGCCCGAAGGATTTTTTTTGTCATAGGCGACAATAGAAACTTTGGAGCCGTAGATATTCACGTCAATATTCAAATCTTTAAAGAGTTTTATAAATTTCATCTCCCGAAGCATTTTTTTCGCGTCTTTTAACTCCTTTCTTCCTTCCGCGCTTTCGGGAATTAAATTTTTTATCCAGACGCCGTGCCCAATTCTCGCCGGCAAATATTCTTTGCGGAAAAAATCTTCGTGGTTTTCATAGGCGCTGTGGTAATCGGTAATCCCGTAGATAATTTTTTTTGGATTGTCGCGCCAGGTATCGGCGTAGAGGCTTCTAATCCCCTCTATTCCTTCAAAATACTTCATCTCCGAAAAGAGAGACGCCTTTTTATTTTTAGCCTGCTCGGAGACCCAAGTTAATAATTCCCGGTTATTTTTTTCCAGTTCTTTTTCCTTCCTTTTGGCCCAAAGCGCGAATTCTTCTTTTGAAATCGGCTGGAACCGGATTTTTCCCTCGACTTTAATTTTTGAAACCAAGCCTTTATCGGCGAGCTTTTCCAAAATAGGGTAGAGGGTTGTCCGGTTGATAAGAGTGTATTTAGAGACTTTTTGAATAGAGCCATCCTCAATTTTATAGAGGCTGGCCAGCACCCGTTTTTCATTGTCAGTTATGTAACTCATATAAGTTAGCCTAGCTTATTTGTCAAATGTTGTCAACAGTTTGACACATTAGTTTAGCTTTTATACACTGGCCTTATTCATCATTGATGAGTTGTTGCAAATATTTCTAACCAATTTAGGCTTTGTTATTTTTTAAGACGCCAAACCAGGCGCTAAGTTTAGTATTGCCAAGAATAATAATATTAATTTATGAATAAAGAAGCTAAAATAATTATCGCAAGCGCCATAGCAATTATAGCTTTAGGCGTGATTTTGATCGGTTTTTCCAAAGTAAAATCACCGGCCAAAAATGAAGCGGTTAAAAGCGAAAAAACGTCTCCGATCAAAATCGGTTTTATCGGACCCTTAACCGGCGATACGACCAATATCGGCCAGAACGCCAAAGCGGCGGTTCAATTGGCGGTTAATGAAGTTAATAGCGCCGGAGGAATCAACGGCCGGCCCTTAGAAGTAATTTATGAAGACGGCCAATGCGCCGGCAAGGCGGCTTCGAACGCGGCCAACAAGCTTTTAAATGTTGATAAAGTTCCGGTAATTCTTGGCGGCGCTTGTTCCGGCGAGACCTTGTCCTTCGCGCCGGCGGCTGAACAAGCTAAAACCGTGGTGCTTTCGTATTGTTCGTCAGCTTCGGCCATTACCCAGGCCGGTGACTACATCTTTAGGGATTATCCTTCCGATCTTTACCAGGGGAAATTTGTCGCCGATTATTTTTTAAATAAGCTCGGGAAAAAGAGAGCCGCTGTTCTTTATATGAAGACCGATTGGGGAACGGGAATTAAAAATGTTTTTGCCGATTATTTCAAAAATAACGGCGGAGAAATTGTGGCGGATGAAGGCTATGACCAGACCAGCCGCGATTTAAGAACCCAGTTAACTAAAATAAAAGCCGCCAAGCCGGATATCGTATACTTTCTCGCTTATGAGGAATCCGCGATTCCCGGAATTAAACAAGCCAGAGAACTGGGCTTAAATATTCCTATTTTTGGCGGGGATGTTTGGGAATCCCCGAAAATTTGGGAGTCCGTCGGGGGAGCCGGCGAAGGCGCGATGTATTCGGTTGTTTATACTCCGTTAAGCGATGAATTCAAGGCTAAGATGAAAGCGGCTGTTTCAAACGGCGAAATAACTTTGTGTTCTCCTGAAGCTTATGATGGCATTAAAATATTGGCCCAGGCGATGGCCAAAGCCGGAACAAATTCGGAAGACATAAAAAGTGAACTCTATAAAACGAGTTATACCGGCGGAGTATCGGCGGAAAAAATCGAGTTTGATCAAAACGGGGATTTGGTCGGCGCCAATTATGTCGTAAAGATTATAAAAGATGGAAAAGCGGAAGAGGTAAGATAATCATTTTTCGGAAATCAATAGCCTTTAGTGAACTTACCTCGCTAATTTTAGCGGGGTAAGTTGTTAAGGCGCGAAACGTTAAATTTTATGGCAATAATACCTCAATTAATTATTAACAGTTTAATCGCCGGGGCGATATACGCGCTGTTAGCTCTTGGTTTTAATTTTATTTATGGCGCCGGAAAATTTTTTAATTTGGCCTACGGCGCTTCAGCCGCTTTAGGCGGTTACGGCGTATATTTTTTCCATTACCTATTGGGATGGAATTTAATTTTTAGCCTGGGTTTGGCTATAATTTTTTCCGGGTTGTCCGGCTATGGATTTGATAAGCTGATTTTTTACCGACTGAGAACCAGAAAAGCTTCGAGCCTGGTTCTAATCGTTTCTTCTCTAGGTATTTTTACCGCCGTCCAGGCGATTATCGCCATTCTTTTTTCGACCCAATTTCAAATCATAAACAGGTACGCGCCGAGAGTCTATCCGATCTTTGGGGGAGTAATAACCCGGGTTCAGCTGATAATTTTTTTAGCGGTGATAACTGTGGCAGCAGGCCTCGCTGTTCTTAATAAGAAAACAAAATTCGGCCGGGCGGTAAGGGCAATAAGCGACGATGAGGAAGCTTCAAAAATTATCGGGATAAATACCGAAAAAATAATCGGCCGGGTATTTTTTATCGGATCGGCCATTGCCGGATTGGCCGGCATTTTGGCCGGTTTTGATACCGGCATTGATCCGAACATGGGCCTGCGGCTTCTCTTAAAAGGGATTATCGCTTCCATAGTCGGCGGAATCGGCAATCTATACGGCGGAATTTTAGGGGGACTGTTTTTAGGTTTGGCGGAAAATTTCGGCATCTGGAAAATATCCGGGGAATGGAAGGACGCGATCGCTTTCGCGGTTCTTATTTTATTTCTATTATTCCGTCCACAGGGAATTTTAAAAAAATAAAATGGATTACCTGATTAACTTAACAATTTTTTTTTCCATCTACGCCATTTTAGGGTTAAGCCTTAATTTAATCGTCGGCTATACCGGACTTTTGTCGGTTTCCCAAGCGGCTTTTTACGGAATCGGAGCATACGCCACCGCCATACTAACAAGCTTTCTTGGCGTGAATTTCTTTCTTTCGGTTATAACCGGGATGCTGGCCGCCGGCCTGGCCGCATTTGTCATCGGCATCGTGTTAAGCCAGTTAAGCGGCGATTACTACGCTCTCGGTTCTTTGGGTTTTAATGTAATCGTCGTAAGCATATTTTTAAACTGGGAAAAGCTAACCAACGGGGCCTTGGGCATTTCGGGGATCGCCAGGCCGATAATTTTTGGGCTGCAATTTTCTAATAACGCGCTATTCCTTGGCCTGGCGTTATTATTTCTAGTAATCATTTATGCGGCCTGCCATTTTATCGTCGCTTCCTCGTTCGGCCGGGTATTAAAAGCCATCCGCGAGGATGAAGAAGCTATTCGGGTTTTTGGTTATAATACGGTTTATTACAAGCTTATCATTTTTATAATCAGCGCTTCCATGGCGGCTGTGGCCGGTTCGCTTTTCGCCTCTTATTTAACCTTTATCGAGCCGACCGGATTTGGGACGATGGAGTCTATTTTTGTATTGGCAATAATTATACTTGGCGGATTGGCGAATCTGCGCGGATCGATTCTGGGAGCGTTATTTTTAATAACCCTGCCAGAAATCTTAAGATTCATCGGAATGCCTGATGAAATAGCGGCCCAGGCCAGGCAAGTTGTTTATGGATTAATACTGATTTTATTAATGCTTTACCGCCCGCAAGGATTAATTGGAGAATACAAATTATGAACATGATTGAAATAAAAAATTTAAATAAGCGTTTTGATGGCGTCCGCGCGGTTGATAATCTGTCTATTAAGATTACTAAGGGGGTGATTGCCGGTATCGTCGGTCCGAATGGATCGGGAAAGACGACGCTTATCAATCTTTTGACCGGCTCCATACCAAGCGATAGCGGAGCTATTACTATAAACGGCGGAAAGTCTATAAAAAAAATTAAGCCCCATAAAATTTATTGTCTTGGAATTACCAGGACTTTTCAGGAAATCCGGCTTTTTAACCAAATGACGGCATTGGATAATATTCTGGTGGCGCTTACCAAGCGCAATCCGTTTAGCGCTTTAATTGAAAAAAATCAAAACGCTCAATTTGATAAAGCCCGGGATATTCTGAAACTAGCCGGACTTTGGGAAAAAAGGGATGAATTGGCTGTTAATCTTTCTTACGGGCAAAGGAAACTAATGGAAATTGCCCGCGCTTTAGCCGCGGAAGCGGAAATTTTTTTATTTGATGAGCCGTTTGCCGGGCTTTTTCCCGGCGTGGTTAATACGGTTGTTTCGATTTTGAAAAAATTAAAAGAGGACAATAAAACTATCGTTATGGTTGAACACAACATGGAAATAATCCGCGAATTGTGCGACTGGGTGATCGTAATGGAAAGCGGCCGAGCGCTGGCCCAAGGCCGGCCGGAAGAAGTTTTCCAAAATATAAAAGTAATTGATGCCTACTTGGGTGGCTAGTTTTATGAGAGAAGCATTATTACAATGTAACGAGATATCGGTAAATTACGGCGGAGTCAAAGCTTTGGATGAGGCCAGTATTGCCCTGCGCGAAGGCGAAATTGTCGCGCTAATAGGGCCGAATGGAGCTGGAAAATCTACGTTATTAAAGGCTGTTTTCGGATTGGCACCGATTCAGAAGGGCGAGGTGCTTTGGCGGCAAAAACAAATTATTCCGGTCTCGCATCAAATGGCCGAAAGAGGCATCGCCTTTGTTCCCCAAGGAAGAAGAGTTTTTGCTCATTTAACTGTGGAAGAAAATTTAGAGATAGGCGGGTTTATAATAAAGGATAAGGCTGAAATTAAAAGAAGAATTGATGAAGTTATGGAATTTTTTCCCGTGCTGAAGCAAAAAAGAAAAGTGAAAGCCGGCCTGCTTTCCGGCGGCCAGCAGCAAATGCTGGCGTTAGGGAGGGGCTTGATAATCCGGCCGAAGGTGTTATTTCTTGATGAACCGTCTTTGGGGCTGGCGCCAAAAATTGTTAAAGAAGTTTTTGAAAAAATTAAAGGGATAAATAAAAACCGCGAAACCGCGGTGCTGGTGGCGGAGCATAATATTAAATCAGTTCTTGAAATTGCCGACCGTGGGTATATTCTAGACAAGGGGAAAGTTATAGTCGAAGGGATATCGAAAGAGCTATTGGAAAGCGGTAAACTGGGGAAAGTATTTTTTACGCTTAAATAATTATTTTAGATGGTTTCCCTATAACAGCAGTCCCCGTTAAAAGTTTTTGGGTCGTGGCAGGGAAACTTTTCGATTATTATTTTCCGCAAATCCTTTATCGAATGGGTTTTAATGTCGCCGACTATGGTTTCGTTGCCGACGCAAGGTGAAACCCGGCCGTCGCCGTAAATGCACATGAATTCAATGCATCGGGAAGTAAGAAAATTGTTATGAATCTCATGCTTAAACCCGTATTCTTCGTCGACTTTTTTTACAATTTCCTGGATTTTCTTTTTTTCTTCCTTGGTAAGCATTAAAGACTGGTCAAAATCTTCTTTACCGCTTCGCCCGGAGGGAAGATAAAAAGAGAATATGACCCATAAATTATTTTCTCGGCAGTAGCGCAGGGTCTTTTCCACCTCATGCATGTTTTTTCGGCAGATAACCATGTCAAAACCGATTCTTGTTGTTCCGTCATCCGCCGGCTTATTAAAGCCTTCATCAATTAACAATTGTGTCGCTTCGTTTCTTTGGTCAAAATACTTGCCGGTTTTGTCGCCGACCACCCAGTTTTGAAAATCCTTATTCCAAAGGCTGTCGCATTTCGGGCAAACCGAGGCGCCGGTTTTATTGATTCTTTTTACAAAATCCCGGTCTCGCAATTTAGTGGCGGCGTCGGTAAAAATTATGGGCTGGATGCCTTTTTTCGCAGTGTATTCTATGATCTCGAAAAAATCCTGGTCCAGGGTCGGCTCGCCTTCGCCCAGATAATCAATCGCGATCGTTTTCATTTCCGCGAGCTGGTCAATAATATTTTTTATTTCCTCCAGGGTCAGGGTTTTTTTCAGCTTGTCAGTAAAACAATGAAAGCAATCGTGTAAACAGGCGTGAGTCATAGCCCTAAAATCAACAACCGGAAGAATCTCGGCATTTTTAAAATGCTCTTCGGTTACTCCCCAACCCTTTAGAACCGCACCTATCCCGATCGGAACCTGGCCTAAGCCGTAGTATTTTTCTTTGGATAATTTTTTTTCCATTCAGCTTGTTTAATTTATGAAAATCAAGGAGTGGCTTTATAGAAAAATAGGCTATGCAACTTTTCCCCTTAATAATTATAGCCCCAACCCCATATATGCATAGAGACAGGGTGGAACATGCCGCCGGCGATTAACGCGGCAACCAGGCCGATAATGATTATGGTGAAGAGAATGATAATGATAATTGACGCCCAGTTGCCGCCGGTAAAAAAGGAAAGGCCGAGGAAAATAATTAGGAGCGGCCAAAGCTTTTCCCATTCAATATTAAAGCCGGCCGGAAGAAAACCTAAGTTTTTAGCCAGATACAAAAGCCCGAGGCCGATCAGGAATAACCCGAAAAAGAGCTTGCCGGGATTGAAGCCGCCGCGGTGGCCCGAGCAACAGCCGCGGTGATGATACGCGTGATGGTCGTGCCGGTGATGGTGAAAAGGAGGATGCCGCTCGTCTTTTTTGCCAGCGCTATTTTCTCCTTTCGGCTCGGTTTGTTCGGATTCCTCTTTTTGTTTAAATTCGCCTTCCTGGAAATTCATATAGATGTTAATTACGCTTAATTAATAATACTAACCCGAGGAAGATGACTAAAAGCGGCCAAACCATGCCCCAGCCAAACCAGCCGAAGGCAAAAGGAAAAAATTGCCTTAAAAGAAGCATGGCGCCGATTAAAATTATTATCAGGCCAAAAACGTTTCTCAGGCTGTTTCGCGGTTCGACGTTTCCAGCGTTTTCCCAGTGGCGCGAAGCTTTGAATTCCTCGGCCAGCCCTTTGGCTTTATTGCCGACCTCCTGGGCGAACTCTCTAAATTTTTCTTCGCGGAATTGCGGTTCGCCGGAAATCGGCCCAGTAGAATCGGCGTTAGTTTGGGTGCCCGCAATCGGCTCTAGGGGCATGACTAAGGCCATAATCAGATAGACAAGAACGCCAAAGCCGTTAAAGGCCAGTAAGATGAAAATTATCCTAATGATCGTGGCGTCAAAATGAAAATAATCGGCTAATCCTCCGCAAACGCCGAAGAGAATCCGGTTAGTCCGGGAACGGAATAGCTTTTGTCCTTCATTATTCATAATTGATATGAGCGAGGAAATGGAGCTCGCTCCAATTTCCGAGCGAATGAAATTATATCTTTAGATATATATTTTTGAATTTTGACCTATGGGATAATTGTTTATTTAATGATTAAAATATACCATATTACTTAAGGAATGCAAGTTTGACACGATTCGGGTAATTTGTTAACATTAGATCAAGCTAGTTTAATCATTAAACTAGCCTTTTTTATTAAAAATAAGGAAGAGTTAACTAATAATACAATATATATGTCGGAAATTTCAAACGCGATAAAACAAATTTGCGCGGAAAAAGGCTTAAGCTATGACGCGGTTTTAGTGACTATTGAAGCGGCTTTGGCGGCCGCTTACCGCAAAGACTTTGGCAACCGGATGCAAAACATCAAGGTGGAGTTTGATCCGGAAACCGCCCATATCAAAGCTTACGACGTCAAAACCGTTGTCGAAGATTTAACCGAAGAAGAACTGAAAGCGGAAGAAGATGCTCGGGCGAAAATGGCGGAGAGAGCCGAAGAAGCCAAAGAGGGAAAATTAAAAAGAACAACGAAAGAAGCGGAAAAACCGGCCGAGCCTGAAGTTAAGACGGCCAAAGGCGAAATTATGCCAGCCGAAGGTGTCGGCGCGCCGAATGCCGCAACAGAGGATGAAGCGAGAAAATTCAATCCTAAAACGGAGATTCAGTTAAAGGATGCTTTAATGCTGAAAAAGGACGCCGAGCTTGGAGAGGAGATAAGGATGTCTTTGGAAGTGCCGGGTGAATTCGGCCGCATGGCCGCCCAGACCGCTAAGCAGGTAATTATTCAAAAACTCAGGGAAGCCGAACGCGATATGGTATTCGGCGAATTTAAGGATAAAGAAAAAGAGGTGGTCTCCGGCGTGGTCCAGCGCCGGGAAGGCCGGGTGGTTTTAGTTGATTTAGGAAA
>Ga0172379_10011771_pt1 | contig 10353 bp, 6 predicted proteins | sample GrowelOW334metaG_FD_119756 | JGI IMG/M metagenome (GOLD analysis project Ga0172379, IMG submission 119756) | Groundwater microbial communities from an aquifer near a municipal landfill in Southern Ontario, Canada - Groundwater well OW334 metaG | ecosystem: Environmental > Aquatic > Deep...
GTTCTACCTGGGTGACAGGCCGGTGGAAACCTTCATGACCCATCGTTCCGAGCTGGCCTGGCTGGAACTCGACGCCGACGCTGAAAGCATTAAGGCCACGGTCCTGTCCCTGCGGGGCCAATCACTTTTTCCGGTTGTCAAGAAAGGGCTGGACGATGTGGTGGGGGTCGTGGCCGCCGATGATCTACTCACCGCCTTTCTGGACGGCTCCTGGAGCGGGATGAAATCCATCATGCGAAAGGCCTGCTTCATTCCTGGCACCATGTCATCCCTGAAAGCCTTCGAGGTGTTCAAGCGGGAACAGACCGATACCCTCCTGGTGCTGGACGAATACGGTGGACTGGCGGGAGCCCTATCAATACGGGATCTCGTCGAGGAGATAGTCGGAGAGCTGTCGACCCCGGACACGGATTCGGAAGAAATCATCAAGCGCGAGGACGGCTCCTACCTGATGGGCGGTCTGGTGAACGTGGATATTTTTGCGGAATTGTTCGCGCTGGGCGAGGCGGTCCCGGAACAGCGGGACTACCACACCCTGGCCGGACTGGTACTGGAAATTGTCGGAGCAATTCCAAGGACGGGTGAGATTTTTACCTGGAAGGGTTTCCGTTTCGAGATAATGGATATGGACGGGAACCGCATCGACAAGGTGCTCGTTACCCCGCCGCCCGAGCCAATTCCCGAAACCGCGGACTGACGGGGATTTTATCCGGACAGGATACTGGACAGAAAACCTTGCGGAACGCTGCTACAGTCGCCTGGCCAGCCGGGCGATCGCAGATCCGATTGCCAGCCCGGCGGCAATGGCACCTGCGGTGCCCAGGGTGGCGAAACCAACCGCGATGGCTCCGTCCATATCGCCCGCCAGGGATTCGCTCATCATGTAGTACATTCCCCCGCCCGGGGTGAGGGGTATGATGGCGCAGACCACCCAGGTCGTGGCGGGACGGTTCAGGAGCCGGGACGCGAGTTCGGCGAAAAGCACCACGACGATGGCTGCCGAGAAATAGGCGATACTCTCCGCCCTGCCCAGGGCCGCCACCGAAAGGTAGACCGCCCAACCGAGGGCTCCGATGCAGGCGGATACGGGAAGGTCCCTGCCCCGGACATTGAAAACGAAGGCGAAGGCACCGGAGGCGAGCCCTGCCCAGAGTATTCCCAACGCTCCGTTCATGCCACAAACCTTGTGATCAAGGCCGAGATGGACAGGACAAATCCAGCGCCCATGGAGATGGCCGCGGCGGCCATTATGGCCTCCGTCAGCCGCGCTACCCCTGCCACCAGATCGCCCGCGATGGTATCACGGATGGCGTTCACCGTAGCCAGGCCGGGCACGAGCTGCATGATGGAACCGATGACCGTCTTGTCCAGGTTGTCCGCGAGGCCGAGCATGATTGCCGCCGAGGAAAGCGCCGCCGCGGTGGCACCACCAAGGATATTGACGATGAAATCCGGAAAGCGGTTCATGGACGCCGCAGACGATACAGCCTTTATCCCCACCCCCACAAAAAAAGCGGCTATGGCATCCCGCACAGAACCCCCGAACAGGAGCGTGAAGAAAGTTGCGCTCGCGCCTGCGGCCACCAGGATGGCCGGAAAGGGATAGGGCTTCTCTTCCCGGAGAGATGAAAGGATACGCTTGAAAGCGTCCGGATTGGTGCCAAAACGTTCAACCTTGGTGGTTTCCTCGGCGATGCGGGCTATCCTGCGCAGGTCCACTGAACGCTTGATGATACGGCGGACCACGGCGTGGGAGAGGGCGTCTTTGCAGGTACCGGAGGCTATCAAGCCCGTGGGGGTCGCGAAGCATTCCGCGTCGGGTATCGACCAGGACCGGCAAAGGCGCACGAAGGTGGATTCCGCCCGGTAGGTCTCACCACCGGCTTCCAGCACCATCCGGCCAGCGTCCGCCGCAAGCGCCAGCGGATCGGGATCGGTACCTGGGTCGAGGGCTGGATCGGCTACAGTGCTGACCGCAGTGCTGGCAGCGGCAGCCGGGGGGATTCTGGGTCTAGGCATGGGGGTTGGACACACTCAGGTAGGTGTAGCGTTTGAGGCCGTTCTCGAATTCGGCCAGCAGTTTCATGCCTTCGTTTGGCTTGACCACGTCATTCTTGATGGCCTGCTCGATCTGCTGCTTCATGGAGCGCACAACCTCGCTGGCCGAGTACTCGTTTTCCTCAAGCACCTCGCGGATGGTGTCCCCCTCGATGGTCTCGTCTATGTACCAACCCGAATCCTCGTCGGGATCGACAATGACGTGGGCCTCGTCCATGCGGCCAAACAGATTATGCATGTCCCCAAGGGTGTCCTGGTAGGCTCCGGTGAGGAAGAAGCCCATATAGTAGGGATTGCCGTCGAACTCGTGGAACCACAGGAAATTGCTGTCGTGCTCGCCGTCGCCGATGAAGGAATCCAGCTTGCCGTCCGAGTCGCAGGTGATGTCGGCGATGGTACCCTTGTGTGTGGGTTCCTCGTTCAGGCGGCGCAGGGGAATCGCGGGAAACAGCTGGTCCAGTGCCCAGGCGTCGGGCAGGGAACGGAATACCGAGAAATTGAGCAGGTACTGGTCCTTCATACTGGCCACCAGTTCCTTGATTTCATCCGAGACCCTTGGCTTGGTTTCAAAGAACCGGGCGATGAGGGTGGCGATCTCACCGGAGACCGACTCGACTATGGCACGGGAATGCAGGTCCAGGTAGCCAAGGTCGAAGAGGGTCATCGCCTGCTGCCGGTAGAATACAAGATCGTGGAAGGCCTCGTCGTAGTGCCCGGCCTCCACGGTCTCGCGGACGTCCATTATGTCGCGGACGATCTTATGGGCATTTTTGGGTATCTGGGGGCTCTTCATGGTGTTGAGCTTCTTGATACGTCCGAAGGTTTCCACCGCGATCATGGAATGGTGGGCGACAAGCGCCCGGCCACTTTCGGAAACCAGGGTTGGATGGGGTACCTTCTCCTCGTCGCATACGTCCTTGACGCCATAGACAATGGTATTCGCGTACTCGCGGAGGCTGTAGTTGGCCGATGAAGCCACCGCGCTCCTTGAACCGTCATAGTCGACCCCCAGACCTCCGCCCACGTCCAGGTATTCCACCGGGCAACCCATGCGGGCAAGCTTCGCGTAGAAGCGGGCACCCTCCCGCACCGAGCGTGTGACGACCTGGATGTCCGGGATCTGGCTGCCGATGTGGAAATGGATGAGGGAAACGCAGTCCTTCATGCCCTCAGCTTCCAGAAGCGCGACCGCTTCCAGCAGGTCCACCGTGGAAAGGCCGAATTTCGCGTTGTCCCCCGAGGAGGTGGCCCACTTCCCCGATCCCCGGGTAGCCAGCTTGATGCGTATTCCTATCAGCGGGCGGATATTCATCTCCTTGGAGACATCTATGAGCGCACGGATTTCCGACAGTTTTTCCGCGACGACCACAACCTTCTTGCCTAGCTTTCGCCCCATGAGGGCGAATCGCATGAATTCCTCGTCCTTGTACCCGTTGCAGAGTAAAAGCCCCTCATAATTCCGGTGGAGCGACAGGGCGAGCAGGAGCTCGGGCTTGGAACCCGCCTCGATACCAAGGCCGTATTCCGAACCTGCGTCCATCAGGGTTTCCACGACCTCGCGCATCTGGTTCACCTTGACCGGGTACACCCCCCGGTAGCGGTTGGTGTAGCCGCTCTCTTTGATGGCCTCCACGAAGGCCTCGTTGATGCGCCGGACCCGGTCCTGCAGGATATCCTGGAAGCGGATATGCAGGGGCAGGCGGAGCCCGCGATTCTTGGCCTCCTCTACAACGTCGGCGATGCGTATGGACACGCTGTCCTTGAGGGGGGAGACGGCGACGCAACCCTCGGCGTCGATGGAAAAGTACCCGGAACCCCATTTTGAGACCCCGTAGAGGGCGTCGGCATCCGCGCAGGACCATGCGGCCATTATCGCTCCTTGTGACGGTGGTGGCCGTCGTAGCTGAGTAGAGCGCCGTACGCGTCGGGGCGCCGGTCGCGGAATATGCCCCAGGCCGCCCGCGTCGTCCGCAGGGCGTCAAGGTCGAATTCGTGGATCAGGACGGATTCGGAGACCCGGTCGGCGGCTTCGACCAGGGTGCCCTTCTCATTGGCGATGAAGGAAGAGCCGTAGAAAGTGATGGCAGAGTCGTCGGCTTCTTCGCGGCCTATCCGGTTGGCTACGACAACGGGCACCAGGTTCGCACCCGCGTGGCCCCGCTGCACCGTCCGCCAGTGCTCCATGGAATCGAGGGAGGCATCCTGCGGCTCGGAACCTATGGCCGTGGGGTAGAACAGGATTTCTGCTCCCTGTAGCACCATGGCGCGGGCCAATTCCGGATACCATTGGTCCCAGCAGATGCCCACGCCGATCCGGCCGTACCGGGTATCCCAGACGCGTATGCCCAGGTCGCCGGGGTTGAAGTAGTATTTTTCCTCGTAGCCGGGACCGTCGGGTATATGGCTCTTGCGGTACAGGCCCAGGACGGACCCGTCGGCATCGATGACGGCGACGCTGTTGAAATAGGCCTGGTTGGCGCGCTCGAAAAAACTTACCGGGATGACCAGACCCAACTCCCGCGCCAGGGAGGAGAAACGGGCGACGGCGGGGTTCTCCTCAGGTGTTTTGGCGAATGCGAAGAATTCTGGCTTTTCCTTCTGGCAGAAGTAGGGAGTCTCGAAAAGTTCCTGCAGGAGAACGACATTTGCACCCTTCGCGGCTGCTTCTCGGGTCAGGCGCTCGGCTTTTTGGATATTCGCATCCCGGTCGGCGGAGCAGGCCATCTGTACCGCGGCTACACGTACCTTTCTCACGTTTTATTCCTCATCAAGAGTTCCTCATGCTTTTTTTTGCGGAAGGGGTACCTGCTGGGTGATGCAGTGCACGTTCCCACCGCCTTTTATTATACGCATTCCGTCCACGGGGTGCAGTTTTCTTCCGGGATATAATTCGCCCAGGATGCCCAGCGCCCTGTCGTCGGCCTTTTTCGTCTCCCCATCGCCGTCCCTGCCAAAAACGGGAACGATCAGGCCGCCGGTTACCGGGTAGAAGTTGATGTAGCTGAGGGTGAGCGTCTCGCCCTGGCAGCTTCTGGGGGGTGGAGCCTCGATGGTGACTACTTCCGGTTTCCGTCCCGAGGCGTCCCGGGCTGTGCCGAGGATTTCCAGGTTTGCGGCACAGGAAAGCGCGTCGGGGCCTTGGGCACCGGAGACCTGCATGGCAATGAGGCCGGGACGGACAAAGCAGGCCAGGTTGTCCACGTGGCCGTCGGTCTCGTCGCCGTAGAGGCCACGGTCCAGCCAGATGAAGCTTTTAGCATCCAGGTAGATTCGCAGGTACTCCTCGATATCGGTCTGGGTGAGGTTTGGGTTGCGGTTTGGGTTGAGCAGGCATTCGCGGGTGGTGAGGATGGTCCCTTCACCATCGGAGTGGATGGAACCGCCCTCGAGAACGAAGGGCGCGTCGATACGGTGCACACCAAGTCTTTCCAGGATACGCGGTGCGAGGGCCTGGTCCGCGTCGTAGGGCTGGTACTTTCTGCCCCAGGCATTGAAGCGCCAGGTGCAGGCGGCCCGTTCACCGCCATCGCCCAGCACGAATGTAGGCCCATTGTCGCGCAACCAGGAATCGTCGTGGGGCAGGTCCCAGATGTCGATATCCGAAGCGAGGCGCTGTTTCGCCTCCGCAAGGGGGACGCGGCCGTCCTTATCGGGCCGGCGTCGGGCCACCATGACGAGTTTCTCGAAGCCGCTTATGGCGTTGGCCACTTCGGCATACCCGTCGTTCGCCTCGGCCAGACCCTCGAGCCAGGTTTCAGCTCGTACGGGCCAGGACATCAGGGTGAGTTCGCGGGGTTCCCATTCGGCGGGCATCCGAAGTCGATCATTCTGTTGCATACTGGTGCTCACGAAATTCGTTGTACCCCATACAGGGCGACGGTGCAAGTAGCTGGGAAAAACCCTTGACGGGCACCCCCTGTTTACGCATATTTATTCACGCTTATTGCATACAAATACGAACCACGGGGGACAACAGCGTATGGCCGCACGGATATCCATGAAGAAGGCAATCGCCGAGATCGACGGCGACGAGATGACGCGGGTACTGTGGTCCCTGGTGAAGGAAAAGCTCATCCTGCCCTACGTGGATCTGAAAACCGAATACTACGATCTGGGTCTCATGAACCGCGACGCCACAGACGACGAGGTCACCGCCGAATCGGCGCAGGCCATACTGCGGCTTGGCGTAGGCGTGAAATGCGCCACCATCACCTCAAACTCCGCCCGGAAAGCCGAGTACGACCTGAAGGAGCTGCACCCCAGCCCAAACGCGACCATCCGGGCCATCCTGGACGGGACGGTTTTCCGCAAACCCATCGTACTCTCCTGCGTGAGCCCCACGGTCTCCACCTGGAAGAAACCCATTGTCATCGGCCGCCATGCCTACGGCGATGTGTACAAGAACGCCGAGATGGCCATACCCGGGGCGGGCAAGGTGGAGCTGGTGTTCACCGCTAAGGATGGCAGCGAAAAAAGGATGACCGTCGCCGATATGCCCGGGTCCGGCGTGGTCCAGGGCATGCACAACCTGGACTCGTCCATCGAAAGTTTCGCCCGGGCCTGCTTCATCTACGCCCTGACCGAAAAGCTGGAAATCTGGTTCGCCACCAAAGATACCATCTCCAAGACCTACGATGGCCGTTTTAAGGAAATCTTCAACAGGGTGTACGAGACCGAGTTCAAGGAAAAGTGCGCCGCTGCGGGAATCTCCTACTTCTACACCCTCATCGACGACGCCGTCGCCCGGGTGGTCAAGAGCGAGGGGGGCTTTCTGTGGGCCTGCAAGAACTACGACGGCGACGTCATGAGCGACATGGTGGCAAGCGCATCGGGTAGCCTGGCCATGATGACAAGTGTGCTTGTATCACCCTCGGGGGCTTTCGAGTACGAGGCGGCCCACGGCACGGTGCAGCAGCATTATTACCGCTGGAAAAAGGGTGAACGCACCAGCACCAACCCGGTGGCCCTTATTTTCGCCTGGACCGGAGCGTTGGCCAAACGCGCCGAACTGGACGGCCTGCGGGACCTGGAAAGCTTCGCGAAACGGCTTGAAGTTGCCACCCTCGCCACCATCGAGGCTGGCGAGATGACCGCCGACCTGGCCAAGCTCGCTGTTCCTGCTCCGAAAAAGGCTCTGGACTCCTGGGAATTCGTGGACGCCATAGCCAAGCGCCTGTAGGTTACAAGCCAAGCCGAACCCACTTGGGCTGAGCTATGCCGCAAATACTGGGTTCAGCCTGGCTCGGCTCGTCTTCTCACCAAAGCACCATGCGTCCCCGGTCCTCCTCGAAGCCAAGGGTCCGCAGGGCTTGTGCCCAGGGGCTGGCGGACGCGGTGGTGCCGTTCACCTTTTCGACCACCACTTTCCGGTCAGGATCGACCGCGCGTATCCGTGAAACTGTAAGGAACGCGAGGATTTCGGGTAAGCGCGGATCATCGGGTGAGACGAGCACGCGCAGGTCCTTGCCATTCTGGCGGGAAACGGCGACGAGGTTGCAGCCGGCATAGCATAGGCGGCTGGTGGCGGTGCGGGTGGGCAATTCCGGATCGAGCCCTTCGGCGTCCAGACCGCAGATGCTCGCGGGGTCGGTGGCGTTCATCCAGTAGATGGCATTCTGGGGCAGGAAGCTTTCCGAGTCGCAGCCGTCCAGTTCCTCCGCGATGCCAGGCCCGGCAAACTGCAAACCGCCCAAACCGGAAAAGAAACGCCCTGCGGTGAGTTCCCCGGCCAATTCCATGCGTCGCATAGCCGGAAGGAGCGTGCTCCAGGATAAGAGATTTTCCTCGCGTTCCAGCAGGGATCTGCACAGGACGCCCCAACGGCCAAGAAGCAGACGCACCCGATCGCGGTCCAACTCTTCCCCGTCAAGGGAATCGGGCACGGAATTCCCTTCGGCGGCAAGCGAGAACCAGAGACCAGCCACCGGGGGACCATCCCTCCATTTGCCCTTGAGTGCCCGGGGTATGCGGCGATGGGGACCAAAGGGGGAAGGGTATGGGGGAGAGCCAGGCCTGCCGGGGTTCCTGGGTTCCTGATCTGCATGGGCGGCTTTTTCATGTACAGCCTTTTTACCGAAATCAACGGTCAAGCCGCGACGCAGGCTTTCCCAGGTATCGGAACTCAGCCTGCCCGCCCACACCTCAGCCCAGAGCACATCGACGCAGGCCGAATTGTCCAGTGTAGTCTGGGTGGCGGAATCGGAAACATTTGAGCACGGCGCGGCTGATGATATGGAGGCTGAACTGGCGGTGGAGGACGAGGCGTTGGCGGATCTGGCAGCGTCACGGAGTTCCCAGAAATCCCGCGGCCGGTCGGCGTCGCCGAAAAGGCACCCTTCCCCGCCGTTGGCTGGGAGCACAACGTCCAGGTCTTCAGGAGCGCACAGGGCGATCCTTCCCTCACCCGTACCGAACCAGACCAGGCGGCCGGCGGCCAGTTCAGCATCCAGCAGTCCCGGACGATAGCCGACGAAGCGGGCCGGAAAGATTTCGGTTTCCCAGAGCCGGACGGGGATGGTGTAACCCGACAGGATCTTCCACGGCGGGAGGGCGTCTTGGCCGTGGGGGTGCATAAGACCCTGGCGGCGGGCAAGGAAAAGGGCGAGAAGGCTGAGGGACCGTTCCCGCACCATCGGGCGGGCAGCCTTCCTGGAAAGCCGGAGAAGGAGTTCGAGATTTTCACGGTCGCAGACCAGTAGTCCAACGACGGCAAGGTGCTGGCCTGTGTCGGGGTCGGTTGCCACCTCCACGTCCCGGACGATGTCGCCAGCTTCCACGAGGGCCTCAAGAGCATCGTCCAATTCCGCCTCGCCGCAACCGAACACGTGCGCGATGCGTCCGGGGGAAATGGCACCCTGGTAGCGCAGCCATCCACCCAGAGAAGCCAGAGGCTCCGCGTACCAGACTGTAGCCAGTTCCTTGTGGACAAGGGAGTCGACCCTGGCACCGGGCAGACGCACCCGGACGATGCGGCCCCCCAGACTGGGATCGTGGTCCAGACCAGCCCGTATATCATCCCCAGCCGCGGCCATGAGCGCTTCCCATTCGTCTTCCGGGATGGCGACCCGTTCCTTCACCCACTCGGCCAGCGCGAGGGGTTCCTCGGGGGCCCAGCCAGGAAGTTCGCGCCGGAGCCGGGCGGAAAAATCCAGAACCAGAGCGGGTTTAAGCAGGGGACGCAGGCGGGCCTCACCGATGGCATCGCGGATCAGGCGGTCAGAAAGGGAGCCGCCACGACGGGCGGCGTTCTCGTCACCCTCGTAGAGGAAACGGTTCGTCTCCCTCCAGACGGCATTCCTGGCGAAGGGGCTGGGAAGGCGGGTTTTGAAAAAGCCGACGTTGATGGAACCGTCGCCGAGCCCGTCACAGAGTGTGGCGAAGGCTTCCATGTCGAAGAGGTCCACCAGGCAGGAGCGCCAGGCTTCCGCGGCGACGGGAAAGTCGCCGTAGCCGGAGACTGCGTCGAACAGTCGCTTCGCCCGCTGCCGAGTGATCCACAGGGGGGTGCGTTTGCCGAAACCCGAACGGGGCAGGATGAGCGAGCGCTCGGCGGCCTCACGGAAGGCAGCGCCGAAAACGCCCGCGCCCTCCAGCCGAGACCGGAGGAGGCCGGTGCGTGTGGTGGGGTCCCCAAGGCGGGCCAGCGCGGCGATGATGATGGTTTCAGGGTCCGAGCCCTGGGTCAAGGGCAGGACCACGAGCACACCATCATCGTCGGGGATGCTTTCCACCCGCAGTCCAAGGCTGTTCTCCAGTTCTGCGGTCAGGGTGAGGGCAAGGGGTTGGTTGACGGCCAGGCCGCGCAGGGTGTGGATGAACACGTTCACCATGTCTTTTCGGAGGTCCGGATCGATGCACAGTTCGATGCTGACGGACGAGGGCCCGGGCAGGGGCACGGCACCCTGGGCTTGGCGCTGGGTGTCCACGAAGCGGACGAGTGCATCGGCGGCTTCCATGGAGAAGCCCAGATTGAGCAGGTTTTCCACCATGATGCAGGTGCCACTGCCGGAGCCGTCGCCGCACCTGCCACTGCCGGAGCCGGAGCCGTCGTCACACCCGCCGCCGCTGCCACCGGAGCGGTCACCACCGCCGCCGCCAGCCAGCAGGTCCAGGGTGCGGCGGACCAGGACCGGGCTGAGGCTGCGGGACTCGGCCTTCCAGAAGGGCATGAAATCGGCGCTACGCTCAAGGGGGACCACCTGGACGGCTTCTGGGCCGATGGAATCGATGCGCCATGACCGGGTGCCAAAGGAGAACACGTCGCCCTTCCGGCGTTCCCACACGAACTCCTCGTCA
>Ga0172379_10011772_pt1 | contig 10353 bp, 11 predicted proteins | sample GrowelOW334metaG_FD_119756 | JGI IMG/M metagenome (GOLD analysis project Ga0172379, IMG submission 119756) | Groundwater microbial communities from an aquifer near a municipal landfill in Southern Ontario, Canada - Groundwater well OW334 metaG | ecosystem: Environmental > Aquatic > Deep...
ATGACCTCTGTTGCCAGAGATAACTGGCTCAATTGGACCAACCGTTATGTGAATGTGGTTAATAATGGAGACTGCACCCTGTTGGACAACTGCCCTACTGCTGATTATCAGGTGTTTGCCGGAAATTGTGGAAGCTACTTTAATTGGACCCTGAATTTAGTCGGCACCGTCGGAACGCAAAGCATTCCATACTGCCCTACCTAAAAAATGGAGCTGAATTTAAAACGTACTGATACACTATAATTAATTTGGAAATTTTAATATGCTATAATATTAACAACTATATTTAATCTTGTATCATATGTTTTCATTCAAATCGAATAAACAATTCATTCTAAGCCTTCTTCTTTCTATCCTGCTCACCCTCGGTCTGTCCCTATCCCTACAGTCTATCCTAGCTTCATGGGAAAATCCAACGGCCGCTCCCCCTGGTAATAATAAAGCAGAACCGATCAACGTCGGCACCTCCACTCAGGAAAAATATGGCGCTTTTGAAGTCGGCGGCCCCGGCAGCCTTTTCTTCGCCTCCTCCAGCGCCGGTGTCACCGGATCCTTCAGCGTAAACAATGATCATTTATTCGTCGATTCGACATTTTCCGGCGGCCGGGTCGGCATCGGCACGGATATCGCGGGCGCGAAATTGGATATTGACATGAAAGATCGTACGACCACCGAAGGTCTGCGGATCTCCCGTGACGCCGCCGGCAACCACTTTGCCTATGTCAACGTTCTGGATGAAAACAGTAATTCGATCTTCATGGTCAAGGAGGACGGCAATGTCGGCATCGGGACAAATATTCCGGGGGCTTTATTGGATATTACCAAAATGACTACACAGGGCGCGCATAATGATATGCAATAATGGACGCATAATAGTTTATATTCTTTGAGACTTGAGCAGAGATGGAAAACGGCCGGACGTATCTATTATGATTACATCACCAAAAATAACGGGCCGGATGTGAATGTGATGACTATCGATTCTAATGGCAATATCGGAGTCGGCACTAACGATCCGAGCGTAAAATTAGACGTCAACGGCGCACTTAGAATTTCTGCCGGCTCTCCGTCTTACGGCAAAGTTCTTATGTCGACTGACGCGACCGGACTGGCGAGCTGGGTAGCGACTTCCACCCTTGGGTTGGGAGGTGGGGGGACGGGAAGTTGTTCAAATACCGCGGTGCAGACCTTAACAAACGGGGCAACCTATCAAAATACTAGTACAAATAAATTGATCGTGGTAGTGAACGGAAGTGCCGGTACTACCTTAGCTGGCTACATCGGTGCATCGACTCCGCCCTCTACTGGCGTTGCTTCTCAATCATCAAGCGCAGCTATAAAATCAATCACATTTGTAGTTCCGGCCGGTTATTATTATAGATATACGGCTACTGCCGGAACCAATTCCGGGGAGGCCTGGGAGATGTGCGGAAACGGCGGCGGCGGCGGGGGTTCTAGCGCTCCAGACTTCGAAACGATAAGAGCGGTAGCGGTAAGTAATAATTATAATATTCCGCACGGATTTGGATCTATGCCCCAGCGCGTAGAAGTATATTATTGCAGAAATTCTGATCCGACTTGCGCGGGGACCAATTATAAAATTTTCAGTGAAAGATGGACAGCCGCTGATCACGGCGCGCAAATCGGATTCGACAGTACCAATGTCAGAATCCACATCGGTGGTAATTCAGTCTATCTGGAACCGGAATTCGACGGAGGAACAGGAACGGAGACGTCCGGCTATTATCGCATCTTAGCGTGGAAAAATGGCGGCGCAAGCGCCGGCGCCCCGACATTTTTGGGTAATTTTTCCGGTGGCTATGTCAATGCCGGCGTGACGGTAATATCTACGACATGCACCGCAGGAAATGTCTATACCATCTATGATACCGGCCGGGCGGTATATGATTTATGCATCTGCAGGTCCGCAAACCAATTAGCCTGCTTTCCCGGGTAACTTGATCGGATTCAGTGACATCGGCAAGCCATGAGTGTGTTGCATACAAGAATATAAATAAAACAAAAACCGAGCTTATTATAAGCTCGGTTTTTGTTTTGAAAAGAGGGTCAAAAATGGTAGAATATAGCTATGAAAAGCCGGATTAGTATTAAAAATTCGTCGGGGTTTACCCCGTTAGAGATTTCTGCAAGATAATCAGGTGATTAAACAATATAAAAATGATTATTATAAGTAAGAGGAAAAAAAATCATCCATTGGCATCTTTAACGGGATTTACGTTAGTCGAATTGATCGTCAGTATCGCGATCCTGGCGACCATTTCCGGGCTTTTTCTGGCTAATTACAGCTCGTTAAGAAAACGTGCAGGCCTGCCGGCGGCAGCGAACAAGCTGGCGAGCGATATACGGACGGCGCAAAGCTACGCCCTGGGAGCGAAGAAGATAAATAACCAGATACCTCTGGGCGGTTGGGGAATATATCTTAGACGCAACCAGAGCGAATATACGATTTTTGCGGACGATGGTACCGGCGGCGGCGCGGACGCGGAAAAACATGATAATTTTGATACCGACTATCGCATTTTTTGTTTTGCCGGTGAAGTTGGCAGCTGCAATAGCACTATTACCATTAATACTTTGACCGGATTTGATAATGCCAATTCCGGGAGTATCGTTTTTTTGCCGCCCGATCCGATAGTTTATTTTGACGGACAGCAAGCCGCTAAGGAAAGCACAGATCCTTCCGTCACCATAACCCTGCGCGATAGCTCTACTGGCGATTTTAAAAATGTTGTGATTAATTTTTTCGGTCTGGTCGAGGTGGAGTAATAGGGTCCAAATATACCACCGCCGTTGGCCAGCCTGCATCGATACGCGAAGCGTTTCAGGCAGGCAAAGCGTTGCTGGCGGGCGGGATCCCGCTTTAAACAATATTTTATAAGTGGCAGGACAAATGACATCCAAATTTACAAATACAAATTCTAAGGCAGCCGGTTTTTCCATAATCGAAGTCATCGCCGTGACGCTGATCATCAGTATCGGTCTAGTCGGCATGCTATCCTTGACCTGGCAGAGCATCAAAGTGCTCGGCATAAATCGCGGCAATTTGATCGCCTCGCAACTGGCGCAGGAGGGAATGGAACTGGTTCGTAATACCCGTGATACCGATTGGCTGACCGGAGTCGGCGGGGGCTGGGATTGCTCCTCGCCCTGTTATTTCATCGTTGATTATAATCACCCGGAACTGACGCCCGCCGGCGCTGGCGTTGATTCGAACGAGGCGAAACTGAATCTGGGCGCGAACGGTTATTATTGCCATGAATCGCTTGATGCCAACTGTAATGTCGCGCTTACCAGTTTCAATCGGGTGATTTCCATCACCGGCTCATCGACCGCTTCATCTACCGTAAAATCCTGGGTGAGATACAAGAACGGCGATAATTTTTTCGATTACATCGCAGAGACGATTCTTTACGACTGGCGGTAAAAGTCCAAATCTATCACCGCCGTTGGCGGGATCCCGCCTACGATATAAATTAATTTAAGTGGCTGGACAAATGACATCCAAATCTTCAAATAATACGGAAAAGGTTTTACATAAAGAATTATCTTTCAGATTGTGCGGTTTGTTATACGAAGTTCACAATAAGCTTGGGAGATATAAAAATGAAAAACAATACGCCGATTATCTCGAATCATTATTAAAAAAAGAAAAAATAGCCTACGAAAGAGAAGTCCAGTTAAAACCGTCGTTTGAAGGTGAAATGGAAAGAAGAAATGTTTGCGATTTTATTATTGAAGGAAAGGTAATTATTGAATTAAAGAACAAAAGATTTTTAGCCAGAGAAGATTATTTGCAGACTAAGAGATATTTGACTTCGTCTAAACTTGATTTAGCAATTTTAGTAAATTTTAGCCAGAAGTATTTAACACCAAAAAGAATATTGAATGGTGAATTGATTCATTAGTAGATTGGGATAAGATTTGTATATTTGGACTTAGATATGGTAAGGAATATTTTTAACAATCAAAAGGGCGTTTCACTTGTCGAACTTCTGGTCGCGATGTCAGTCTTCACAATCATGATGCTTTCGGCCACCGGCATCTTTCAGTATATCATCGAAGGCCAGCGTAGCGCGCTGGCGGCACAGAATACGCAGGAAAGCCTGCGCTATGTGATGGAAATTTTTGCCAAACAGATCCGCTCGGCCGAACGCGACCTGACGGGCGTTTGCAATAATGTACCTGATGCCGATGTTTTCGCAACGGATGGCAATGAACTAAATTTTAAATATGTGAATAGCCTGGATGAAAGCGAATGCCTTAAATACTATTTGAACGGCGAAACGTTAATGGTTGATAAATATGATGTCGCATCAGGTATTCCTTACAGCGCGGCCGTAACCCCGGACAAGATCAGAGTGACCAGCCTCAGATTCATCGCGGTCGATAATGCCCTGAGCCAACCACGGGTGACGATCAACCTGGACGCGGAAGCGATCGGCAAACAGATGCATAAACAATCATTGAAACTTCAGACGACGATATCATCGAGATTGTATGATTAAATAACGAGTCCAAATCTACGAATGACATCCCAATCTACAAATAATCAGGGCAGTGCTTTACTCATGACCATGCTTATCCTTTCAAGTATCATGGTCGTCGCTTTGAACGCGGCCAGCTTGGTCATGTCCGGCGTGATTCTCTCCGGTACGCAGGAACGTTCGACCATCGCTTTTTACGCGGCCGAAGCCGGCGCGGAACGGGCGCTTTATGAGGCCAGAAGGAATCCTGGCTTTACCCTGCCGATGGATGACACGCCAAATATTTTTGGTACCACGACTTTAAGCAATGGCGCCTATAATCTGGTCGACTATTCATCTTCTACGCCCGATATCTTTTTTTCTTCGGAGGGGAATTACGCTGAAACGAAAAGAAAAGTGGAGTTGAAATTTTAACATAATCCGAATCTACCACCGCCGCTGGCGGACGAGACTCCACCCTTTTGATATAAAATATTAGTGGCGGGGCGAATGAATGCGAATGCCACGAATATTTTTTCCCTCTCCTTACCAAGGAGAGGGTTAGGGGTGAGGTCATTTGAAGCATTAAATAATATATGAATTCTAAAGAAGCGAAAAAAAGGATAGAAAAGCTCAAGAAAGAAATCGATATCCATCGTTATGCTTATCATGTCTTGGATAAGCCGCTGATTTCGGACGGCGCTCTCGACTCGCTCAAGAATGAATTATATAAGCTCGAGCAGGAATTCCCGGAACTGGCTACCGCCGATTCGCCGACCCAGCGCGTCGGCGGGGAACCGCTCGAAAAGTTCAAAAAGGTGGAACACAGCGAACCGATGATTTCTTTATATGACGCGTTTTCCGAGCAAGACATGCATGACTGGCAGGCGCGTCTGCAAAAAATTGTTCCGGACAAGAAACTTGATTATTACGCGGAACTGAAGATGGACGGCCTGGCCATGAGCCTGATTTATGAGGCGGGCCGGTTCGCGCGCGGCGCGACGCGCGGCGACGGCACCGTGGGCGAGGACGTGACGAATAACCTTAAGACGATCGAAGCGATACCTCTTGCCTTGCGGCGTCCGGGAGAGCGTGAATTGAAAGCGATCGGATTGGATACTGACCAGATCAAGGCCATCCATACATCCATCGATCGGGGCGCGCTTGAGGTCAGGGGTGAGGCAATCATGACGCTCAAAGTTTTTGCTGAATTGAACCGGCGATACGCGAAAGAAGGCAAACCTCTGCTTGCCAATCCACGTAACGCGGCCGCCGGTTCGATCCGCCAGCTCGACCCGAAGATTACGGCGAGCAGAAAGTTGGACTTTCACGTTTACGCGGTTACGAGCGATTTCGGTTTCAAGACGCATGAACAGGAACACGCACTGGCCCGCCTGCTCGGTTTCAAGGTTTTGAAACAGAACCGTTTCTGCCGGACCATGGCTGAGGTTCTGGTCTTTCATAAAGAAATGGAAACTAACCGCGCTGTGCTGCTTTTCGAATGTGATGGCGTGGTCGCGGTTGTGAACGATCTGATGCTTTGGCCGACTTTGGGACGTGTCGGCAAGGGACCGCGTTATATGATGGCGTATAAGTTCGCGGCCGAACAGGCGACGACAAAAGTGCTCGAAGTCATCTGGCAGGTCGGTCGGACGGGCATCCTTACGCCGACCGCCGTCATGGCGCCGGTCCGCGTCGGCGGCGTCACAGTCAGTCATGCGACACTACATAATATGGACGAGATTGACCGGCTTGATTTAAAGATTGGCGATACATTGATTTTGGAACGTGCTGGCGACGTCATCCCGAAAGTCGTCGAGGTGCTTAAAAATTTGAGGAGCGGCAAAGAAAAAAAAATAACACCGCCTGATCATTGTCCGATCTGCATGAGCAGGGTGGTGCGGCTGGCCGGCGAGGTCGCTTATCGCTGTTCCAACAAGGATTGTTATGCCGTCACCTTCCGCGGTCTGGCACACTGGACATCGCGGACGGCGGTCGATATCGAGGGATTAGGTCCGAAGATCATCGAACAACTTATGAAAGCCGGTCTGGTGCGCGACATTGCCGATATTTACAGCTTAACGCTAGACGACCTGGTGCCCCTGGAACGCTTTGCCGAAAAGTCTGCCGATAATCTGATCAACGCGATCGAAGCGAGAAAGGAAATAGACTTGGCCCGTTTCATCTATGGTTTGGGAATACATCACGTCGGAGAAGAAACCGCCCTGCTTCTAGCAGGGCAAGTTATCCCGCCAAAGCGGGACCCCGCTAAGGCGGTGGCAAGTTACAAGTTACAAGTTACAAACAAGGAGAATTTCAAGTCGATCAATATTGGGAAATTTTTTTCAAATTTGTCCATAGAAGATTTGGAGAAACTACCGGATGTCGGGCCGATTGTGGCAAAGAGCATCTATGAATGGTTCCATGCGGAAAAGAACTTGAATTTATTGAAAAAAATGGAAGCGGCAGGAGTCAGGATTTCAAATCCAAAATCCAATCCGCCAGCCGGCGGACTAAAATTTCAGGGATTGACCTTTGTTCTGACTGGCTCCCTTACTACCATGACGCGGGATGAGGCAAAAACGAAAATTCGGGAACTCGGCGGGGCAATATCCGAATCGGTCAGTAAAAAGACCAGTTTTGTCGTTGCTGGCGGTGAGCCCGGTAGCAAACTGGAAAAAGCGAAGAAGTTGGGGGTAAAGATTTTAGATGAAAAAGAGTTTTTGAAAATCTTGACATAAAGCGATGATTTTCGGTAAACTTTAAGCAGAAAAAGGGTCAGAAGCCTATTTTTTTTATTAAAATTGATGTTTGTATCATATCCGCACTGGCGGAGCTAAGGTACAAGCGAAATGACGTGAATCTTTCTAAAGAACAGATCGAACACATTGCCAGGCTCGCCCGCCTAGAATTGAGCGACGAGGAGTTCTTGAAATACGGCAGTCAGCTGTCGGCTGTTTTGGATTTTATAGATCAGCTCAAAGAGGTGGATATAGAAGGAGTCGAACCGACCGCGCAGGTCACCGGCCTGGTCAATGTCTGGCGTAAAGATGCGGTTGTCGATTGCGCCGAAACCGAACGCGAAGCGGCGCTCGCCGAAGCACCGGAAATTGAAGAACGGCAGGTAAAAGTTAAGAGAGTATTGGAATAAGCACGTATCACATAACGCGTAACACGTAACAAATGACATTTAATACGCTTACAATAAAATTGGCGCAAGAAAAATTGCGAGCCGGAGAAATTTCCTCGGTCGATTTGACGCGCGCCTGCCTCGACCGTATAAAGGCAGTCAACGATAAGCTCAACGCGGCTCTGACAGTCTGCGAGGCGGAAGCGATTGCCGAAGCGACGCGGGCAGACGAACGACGGGTGGCGGGTGAATCGGGCGATCTTTTAGGAATCCCTTATTTCGCCAAGGATAATATGATGACCAAGGGTGTCCGCACCACGGCCTCATCGAAAATCCTTGAAAATTATATCGCGCCGTATGACGCTACCATTGTCGCACGTTTGCGCGAAGCTGGCGCAGTGCTCTTGGGCAAGACAAATCTTGATGAATTCGCCCATGGTTCTTCGACCGAAAACAGCGCCTACGGCACGACCAGAAATCCCTGGGATCTGGCTCGCGTACCCGGCGGCTCTTCGGGCGGTTCGGCCGCGGCGGTCGCTGCCGATATGTGCCTGTTCGCACTCGGTACCGATACCGGCGGTTCGATAAGGTGTCCAGCCGGTTTTTGCGGCGTGGTGGGCCTCAAGCCGACTTATGGCCGGGCGTCGCGATATGGTTTGATTGCGATGACCAGTTCGACCGATGTACCCGGACCGCTGGCTAAGACGGTAGAGGATGTCGCGATCGTACAAAGAGTAATTTCCGGCAAGGATCGCTTTGATGCGACGACAACTGACGTAGCCGTTCCCGATTATACAGCCGACTTGGATATGAATCTGAATGGCCTCAAGATCGGTCTGCCTGAAGAATATTTTACCTCCGGCATAGAAAAAGGAGTGCGCGCATCGATCGATCAAGCGATCAAAAAATTGGCGGAAATGGGTGCGGAAATGGTTAAAGTCAGTCTGCCGCACACGAAATATGCTGTTCCGGTCTATTATATCATCACACCGTCGGAAGTCAGTTCGAATCTGGCGCGCCATGACGGCATCCGATTCGGCCATAGTGCTAAAGACGGTAACCATGACATAACCAGCGTCTACACCAAGAGTCGAGGACAGGGTTTCGGCCCGGAAGCCAAGCGCCGCATCATGCTCGGTACCTACGCGCTATCAGCCGGTTATTATGACGCTTATTATCTGCGCGCGCAAAAAGTCAGGACGAAGATAAAAGAGGAAATGGATAAAGCGCTAGAAAACGTCGATTGTCTTCTGACGCCGGTTTCTCCCCATATAGCCTTCAAGATCGGGGAGAAAGCGGCGGATCCGCTCGCAATGTATCTTGAAGATATCTTTGTCATCAATGCCTCGCTCGCCGGTCTGCCGGCGATCGCTGTGCCATGCGGTATGAGTGATTCCGCAAGTGGCGGGACAGGCCCCGCAGGTGACGGGGCAGGCATGATGCCGGTCGGCATGCAACTCATCGGCAAAAGGTTTGACGAGTCAATGTTGTTCAGAATAGCGCATCAATATCAGTCGGCAACTAATTGGTATGACAAAAAACCGTCTTTATAAATAAGACTAATCATAATAATATCAAAATGTCCAAGCCTTCACTCTTTGACGCAAGTAAAAAATTTTTACCGATCATCGTAGTAATCTTGTTGGCCGGCGCCGGCTGGTTCTATTATTCCGGCCAGAAAAGCCGGCAAACGGATTCGCCGGATCAGACTGCAAAACAGCAGGAGCAGACCGTGAAACCGCAAGAAAGTGATTCGGTAAAAGAAAATATCGAGGTGCCAAAGGAAACTGCAGACACTTTAAGTCCTGTCCGGGTCATCGATGGTACGGACCACTTAGCCGGCGATATGGACGCGCCGGTCAAATTGATAGTTTATAGCGATTTCGAATGTCCTTTCTGCGGAAAATTTTTTGATACGCTCGAGCAGGTGAAGAATGAATTCGGCGATAAGGTGGCAATCGCTTTTCGTCATTTCCCGCTGCTGAATCTCCATGTTTACGCGATGCAAGCGGCGATCGCGAGCGAATGCGCGGCCGAGCAGGACAAATTTTGGCCGATGCATGACCGGCTATTTACGGACAATAAAGAGAATAAGATAAACGAAGCGCAATTCAAGGAAGACGCCAAAACCATCGGTTTGGACCAGGCTAAGTTTAATCAGTGTCTGGCGACTGAAAAATATAAAGATAAGGTGACGGCGCAGATGATCGAGGCGAAAAACTTCAATGTCAACGGTACGCCGACCACCTTCGTCAACGACCGGATCGTCGTCGGCGCCTACCCCTTCGAGGATTTTACCGCCACAGACGGCGTGCAGGCGGAAGGGATGAAGAGCATCATAAGTAAAGCGTTGAATAAATGAGCAGAAAAATAATTCTAGCGTCAAAGTCGCCGAGACGGAAACGACTGCTTGAACAGATCGGCTTAAAGTTTGAAGTAGTCGAGAGCAGTTTCGATGAGGAAAGCGTCGAGCTGGCCGATCCGATCGAATTGACCAAATTATTGGCCCTTAAAAAAGCCGAGTCCGTGGCCAAGAATTTCGAAGACGCTATTGTGATCGGCGCTGATTCAGTCGTGATTTTTAAAGGCCGGCCTCTTGGTAAACCGAAAGATGAAGCCGATGCCAGAGAAATTTTGAGAGAACTTTCAGGCAAGGAAAATAAGGCGATAACCGGTTTCGCGATCATCGATACAAAAAACAAAATTATTATTAATGATCATAGCGAAGCGACAGTAAAA
>Ga0172379_10011773_pt1 | contig 10353 bp, 4 predicted proteins | sample GrowelOW334metaG_FD_119756 | JGI IMG/M metagenome (GOLD analysis project Ga0172379, IMG submission 119756) | Groundwater microbial communities from an aquifer near a municipal landfill in Southern Ontario, Canada - Groundwater well OW334 metaG | ecosystem: Environmental > Aquatic > Deep...
AGGTCTGCACCTCCTGGCCCGCCTCCGCGTCCCAGACGATCACGCCGCCGTTGCGGTCGCCGGTCGCGAGACAGGTGCTGGTGTGGTTGAACTCGGCGGCGGTCACCCAGTCGGTGTGCTTCTTCATCTTGTGAAGCTGCTCGCCCGTGGCCGTGGCATAAATCTTCACCAGCCGGTCCGGCCCGCCGAGGGCGATCCACTTCTGGTTTGACGAGATGTCCGCCGCGAGCGGCACGTCGAGTTCATCGCCCGCCGTGAGAATGCGTTCGCCCGTGGTGATGTCCCAGACGGCGACAACGCCCTTGCTCGCCTCGCGTCCGCCGCCGGCCAGGAGCAGCTTGCCGTTGCGGCTGAACTTCACATCGTGCGGGAAACCTTCTGGAAATGGGAACACGCCGGCGAGCTGAAGGGTGTCGGTGTTGTAGAGAAAGACCTGCTTCTGGCCGCCCAGCGCGACGAGCGGGGCCCACGGGCTGGCGGCCAGCGCGGTGCTGGCGCTGGTGCGCGCGGTGCGGAGGACGGGTTCCAGGAGCAGATCCCCCGGCATGGGCGGCGCGCCCTCGGGCTTGCCGAACGAGGCGGCACTGAGGCTGAGGTCCACCTTGGGACGATTCGAGGCGATGGCCTTGCTGCCGGAGTTCTCAAGCAGGCCGCCAGCAATCCATTTCTTGATCAGCTCGATCTCCTTGTCGGCCAGCTTGCTCTTCGGCGGCATGGTCGGCTCCGCAGCGTGGTTGACGCTCTTGTAGAGCGAGGAGCCGTCGGGATCGCCGCCGGTGACGACGAGGCCGGAACTGCCGCCCTTCATGGTGCCGCCGAAAGTCGAGAGATCGAGGTCGGCCTTGGGCTTGTCAGGGTTGTGGCACTTGAGGCACTGGTTCTTGAACAGCGGCAGGATGTGCTCGTCGAACGTGACTTTCTGCGCGGAGGACGAGGCGATGCCCAGACACAGGGCACCCGCACCCAGGAGAAGAGAGGCGGTCTTCATGTCGGTTTGAAATGATGGCCGCGCTCACGTGAACGCGGCCACGGATCAGTGGTTGAAGATGAATTCCTTCGAGTTCAACACGGCCCAGAAGAGGTCGTTGAGCACGGTGACCTGCTCGGCCGGCGTCTTCGCGTCGGCGAGATAGGCGAGCAACCTGGTCTGCTCGGCCGGCGTCGGCGGCCGCGCGAGGCTGCGCCAGTAGAACTCCTCAAGTATCTGCCCGGGGGTCTTGCGCTCCTTCATCATCGCGGCGACGAGGCCGCCGGCCTGAATCTTCTGGTTGACGGTGTCGCCGTTGAGGAGATGGAGCGCCTGCGAAAGGTTGGGTTCCATCTTCACCTCGCAGGCGCAGACGGTGTCACGCGTGGCACGGCCAAACGTGGTGAGGAAGTAGGTGGTGGTGCGGCCGTCCACGATTTCCACGGCGCGCGAGCCCTCGGGCAGGCCGCGGAACTTGTTCTTGGTGGCGGTGACCTGCGTGATGGCGTCCAGCAGGACCTCGGCGCGCAGCCGGCGGATGGGGCCCTTGGCAAAGTTGCGGGTGTCCTCCGCATTTGTCTCATTGGACTTGGGCGTGAGCTGGTAGGTGCGGCTGGCGCAGATGTCGCGCACGAGCTTCTTGAAGTTGTAGTCCGACTCGGTGAAACGCCTGCCGAGTTCCTCCAGCAGTTCGGGGTTCGACGGCGGGTTGCTGATGCGGACGTCATCCACCGGGTCCACAATGCCCTTCCCGAAGAAGTGCGCCCAGACCATGTTGGCGAAGTTGCGGGCGAAGAACGGGTTCTGTGGCGAGGCCAGCCACCTGGCCATCACCTCGCGGCGGTCCTGGCCCTCCTCGGGCTTGCCCCCCTCCATGCCGAGGAACTTCGGCGGGATGTCCCGGTTGCCCACGGGATGGCGGACGCCGCCGCTGGCGCGGTTGTAAATGACCGTCTCGCGCTGGTCCTCGCCCACCTTGCGGCCCACCTGCGCAAAGAACGCGGCGAAGCCGTAGTAGTCGTTCATCGTCCAGCGGTCGAAGGGGTGGTTGTGGCATTGCGCGCACTGGAGACGCATGCCCATGAAAACCTGCGCGACGTTCTCGGTGAGTTTCAGCGGGTCGGTCTCCACCTTGTAGAAATTGGCCGCCGGATTGGCAAACGTGCCGCCCTTGGCGGTGAGCAGCTCCTGCGCAAGCTTGTCGATCGGGACGTTGCGGGCGAACCGGTCCCTCAGCCAGTCGTAATACTGAAGTGCCGACTTATACTGGAACAGCAGGTTGTCGGTGCGGATCTGGAGCAGTTCGGCGAACTTCATCACCCACAGCTCCGTGAACTCGGGGCGTTCCAGCAGCGTGTCCACCATCTTCTCACGCTTCTTCGGGTTCTTGTCGGCGATGAACCCGCGCACATCCTCGGGCGAGGGCAGCAGGCCGGTGATGTCGAGCGTCACGCGGCGCAGAAACGTTGCGTCGTCCGCGACCTCGCTGGGAGTGATCCGAATCTTCTTCAGCTTGGTGTGAATGAGGGTGTCGATGTAGTTGTGCTCCGCAACCTGCGGGAAGACGAAGCGGGAATCGTTGGGCACCGCCAGTATCTGCGCACCGACCGTATAGGCATCGAAGCGCGCCATGACGAAGGCCTCGCCGCGCTTGTCCGCGGTGACGAGTCCGGTCTTCGTGACCTTGGCGCTCACGTCGTTGTTGCTGACAAAGTGCGCGGTCCGCGTCACGTCGCGGTCGGTGCCGTCGGAGTATGTCGCCCGGACGGTGAACTGCTGGGACGCCCCGGAACCTTCGAGGACCGCCTGCTTGGGATAGATTTCAATGCCGGTGACCCGGGCGAGGTTCCTGGGATCCTCCGGCGCCCCGGCCTCGATCCACTTCAGAACGGTCTGATACAGCTCATCCGTCCGCTCGAAGGACTTGCCGCCGGTGTGCTGCACCGCCCCGATGGCCTTGGTGAGCAGAAGGCTGTCCTCCGGCAGGGCGAGGTTGATGCGGCGGCCCAGCATCTGACGGGTGATCTTGCCGTAGTCGCCGTCCGGATCGTAGCCGAAGAGGGAGAGGTGAAAGCCGTCCTTGCCGCGCGCCGAACCGTGGCACGAGCCGGTGTTGCACCCGGCCTTGCTGAAGACGGGCATGACATCCAGCGTGAAGCTGATGGCGGGCGTGAAACCGGACTTCTCCACCTTGACCGGCAGCGTGAGCGACCTGCCCTCGAACTTGACCTGCAGCTCGGTCTTGCCGTCCGCAACCGGATGGACGGCGGCCTTGTCCAGACGGGCGAACGACTTGTCCGCCAGCGCAAGCTGCGCCAGGCCGGTCACGTCACGCGTGGTGCTGTCGGAATAAACCGCCTGCACCACGACCGTCTGAAAATCCTGCTTCGAGGAGAGATAGATGTCCGGCGGATACACGCGGACGTCCACGAGCGACGGTGCCGCCATGGCCGCGAACGACACGGAGAGCGAGAGGACGGTGGTGATCAGGGTTCGCATACGGCAGCAGTCGGTTTTTGAGGGCTGGAAATTTCAGGTCACTTGCCGGGCTTGCTGGAGATCAAGGATTTCTTCGAAGTGGCTGCGGGCCTGGCCTCGGCGAGCTGCTGACGGACCGGGTCGATGCGCAGTGCCCCGCCGCCGGCAAAGGTCTGGGTGATCTGCTGGCCGTTCACCTTGAGGTTCATGGCGACGAACAACGAGCGGTGCATGCCCTTGACGGCATTGGTCGCCGTGATCACGTCGAAGACAATCTCCTTGTCCGCCTTGGTGATGAACTTCGGCTCGGCCGTGGCCCCGGCAGGAAGACTCACCAGCTTCACTTCGGCGCGCCCCTCGAACGGAGTCCGTTGATCCAGCGTGCAGAGCAGCTTCACCGGGGTGCCGACGATTGTATTGGTCTGCATGATTTTCCCGGTGACGAACACCGGAGCAACTTCGAGATCGGCCAGCTGGGTGGAGGCGTAGGCCGTGCCGCCACTGACGGGGGCCGAGCCAAGAAAGGCGATCTTCCAGTTCTTGACCACCGCACCGCCGTTGGCGTTGAGCGTGTAGATGGCCGAGTTCTCACCCTTCGGAATGATGATGTCCGGCGTGCTGCCGGTGCCGGGCGGGTTGTAGAGGTTTACGACGCGGATGGGCTCGACGAAGCCTTCCTTGCGTTCGGCAACGATCTTCACTTCCAGCGAGCCGCTCTGCACAAGCGGAGCCTTCAGCGGCGCGATGCTGATTTTGAAGGGCAGCTCGTCCACCACGGCGACGGCGATCTTGTCCGTCCACGTCTGGTAGTAAACGCCGTCATTGCCGTTCTGCACGAGGTCGTAGTTCTGCCAGGTGTCGCCCTTGATCTGGGTCTTGGCTCCGGCCGGAGTGCGAATCGCCAGGTTGGCCAGCCCGCCCGCGATGGGCGCATCAGCCCGCGCCTCGAAGACCACCGGCCAGGTGGTCTGGTCCTTGGGCACGGGCACGGCCTGCATCGTGATGCCGGAGGGGAAATTCTCCATCGCAAACTCCAGGTCACTGACATCACCGGGCAGGTCCTTGCGCCGCACGCTCTGCAGCGAGGCAAAGCGGTTGCCACGCGCGACCACGATGGACTTGCGGGTCTGCGTGTCGTAACGCCCCGTGTCGGCGATGTAGGTGGTAAGCTCCGGCTGCACGGGCGTCAGCTCGATGCGGTAGGGGCACTCGGGGCCGCCGTAGCCGAGATGGTCGGAGACCTTCAGGGTGAATTCACCATCTTTTGGAACGGTGAAACGCACATAGCTGTCGGCACCACCCGTGTCGTCATTGCTGGCGAGGGTCCGCCCGTTGGCATCAGCCACAACCAGCACCGTGTCGAGCTGCGAACGGATGCGGCGGGCAAAGACGTTGATGTCGTATATTTCCCCCTTCTTCGCGGTGAAGCGGAACCAGTCCACGTCGCCCTTTTTGCCAATGACGCCGTTGAACGCGATAGGCAGCGGGCCGGTGGCCACGGTCGCGGTCTTCACGTCGTCATTGGGCTCCTTCTCGTTAACATTTCCGAACGGCGAAATCCGCACCAAGTTGAAGGACGGGGCGGTGATCCCCTTGCGTTCGGCGAACACCCCGAACTTGAAGCGGCCGGGCGGCGGAAGGCTGAAGGTCTGGTTGAAATCTCCACCGGCGTCGCCCACAAACTTCACCTCCAGGGAATCGCCGGCCTTGCCACCGGGAGGAAACACCGCGCTGGGCCGCGGGAAGCTGCCGATGTGGATGCGGTAAGGATTCCCCTGCCCTCCGTAGCTCGTCTCCCGCACTTCGATGAGATATTCCCCGTCCGCAGGCGCAATGATGGTGGCGTAGGCATCCTGGATGAAGAGCGCCGTGTCATCGGCCTTGGCGAGAACCTTGCCGCCCTTGTCCAGAACCGCGACATACGGATCAAACAACGTGCGGCCCAGACGCATCCCCTCGACCTCGACGGCGATGGGTTCCCCCTTCTTCGCCTCGACGAGATAGTAATCGACGTCCTCGTTGTTCATCGTGCCGAGCACGGTGGTGTTCATCGGAACCCTCTGTGCCTTGTCAGGCGTGGTGTTGGGCTCCTTCTCATCAACCTGGGGAAACGGCCCGACGTAAACAGTGCGGAACTCGGAAACGCCCGTCCGTGTCCGGACGCGCAGCTTGTGCTCGCCGAGCGGACAGTCAGCTTCGAGCTTCACCCGTGCGAGAAGGTAGTTGTCCTTCTTCTCCTTGAGTCCGAGCACCTTCACGCCCGGCTCGTAAAAGAGGACTTCCTCGGCATCGGCAAGACGGGCTCCGTTCAACTTCAAATCCGCCTCGGTGCCGCGTTGGAGGCCGTTGGGCGTGGTGTTTTGCAGCGCCGGGGCGACGGCTCCTGCGGTCAGGGCGGAGGCGGCGAGAAGGACCAGGGCGAGCGTGCGGGTGTTCATGCGGAAATGGGGGGGGGCTGGATCAGGATCAATAGCAGGAAGCGAAGGCATGGGCGAAAACCCGCCTCATGTTCTCAATCTCAATCTTCATCCTGCTCTTTCTCTGCATTGTCTTAAGAACAACGGGGCAGCGCCGTGTGCCGGACATTGCCCCGTCGTGTCATCAATCTTCAGGTCGGAATTCCATGCGCGCTCAGGCAAGCAGGTCCTTCTCGACCTGGCCGCCGATCACAATGGCCTGCGGGCGGCTGCCCGGAGACATGAGCCGGCGCTCAGGATCAATGCCGATGAGGCTGTAAATCGTCGCCGAATAGTTGCTGACCGTGAGCGGGTCGTTGTCCGGCTCGGCACCTTGCGCGTCGGAGGAACCATGCACGTAGCCGCGCTTGACGCCGCCGCCCGCCATGGCAATCGAGAAAACCTTGGGCCAGTGGTCGCGTCCGGCGGTCTGGTTGATCTTGGGCGTGCGGCCGAACTCGGAGGTGACGTAAACCAGCGTGTTGTCGAGCATCCCGCGCTCGTCGAGATCGCGGATGAGGCGGGCAAACGCCTGATCGAAACTCGGCATCTGGCTTCCCATCGCACGCTTGATGTTGTCGTGGTGATCCCAGCTGCCGTAGGTCATGGAAACGAAACGGACGCCGGCTTCAACCAGGCGGCGGGCGAGCAGCATGCGCTGGCCGGCGGCATTGCGGCCGTATTCGTCGCGCAGCTTGCCCGACTCCTTCTCGATGTCGAACGCCTCACGGGCCTTGTCCGAGGAGATCAGGCTGTAGGCGCGTTGATAGAAGGTGTCCATGCCGTCCAGCGCGTCCGTCTTCTCGAGTTTGGAGAAATGCTCGTCCACGGCGGCACGCATCGAGCGGCGGGTGGCAAAGCGCTTGTCATCAATGCCGGCGGGCAGCATCAGGTCGCGGACCTTGAAGCCGCTGCTGGCCGGATCGGACCCCAGGCTGAACGGCGCGAACGCCGAGCCAAGGTAGCCCGTGCCGCCGTTGGGGCTGACGGACGGAATGGCCACGTAGGGCGGGAGATTGTTGCGCGGTCCCAGCTCATGGGAAACCACGGAGCCGAAACTCGGATACTCCAGCGCGGGACTGGGGCGGACGCCGGTCATCATGTTGTGCGTGCCGCGCTCGTGGGCCGCCTCGCCGTGGGTCATCGAACGGACGATGGTGATCTTGTCGGCAATCTGCGCCGTATTCTTCATCAGCTCGGAAAAATACACGCCCTCGAGCTTGGTCTTCACCGTGCCAAGCGGGCCGCGATACTCGATCGGCGCATACATCTTGGGGTCGAAGGACTCCTGATGAGCCATGCCGCCGGGCAGGTAGATGTTGATGACGTTCCTGGCCTTGCCCTCCTTGGACGGAGCGGCCTCGTATGCCTGCGCCTTGAAAACATCGCCCAGCGAGAGCCCGAGCGTGCCCAACGCACCGACCTGGAGCAAGTTGCGGCGGGTGGTGAAGTAGTTGTGTTCGGCCGAATTGCACCAGCGAGGGTTAGTATTGCTCATACAGTTCATTTTGGATTGCCCATGCACACGATCTAGTTGACGGAGTCAAGCAGCCATTATTCGAATGCGAAGGTGAAATTATGCAGCAGCAAGACCCAGCCAGATTTTCAGCCGGAGCGATGCAGTGGGGAGCTACAAGCGCGGCATTCATGCCGCAGAAACGCCCGCCAGAGACAGGGCTCGGGTTTGCACCTGCGCCGGCTGCCGCCCGAACCGCTTGGTTCGTTCGCGCGGATGGCTCGGAAGTTCGTCAACTCCCTTTGAATCCCACGCTGCTGCGGCATGAATGCCGCGCTCCACCTGCATCGTCCCGGCTAAGCGGCTCGCGCCACGCCAGCACTACGGAGTGTCCAGGCACTCCCGCACGGCCGCCCGAAGCGACTCCAGCGGGAACGGCTTGGCCAGCGTCTTGACGGCACCGAGCCGTTCCGCCGTCGGCAGAAAGACCGCCCCCGAATCGCCCAACCCGCCGCCCGACATCGCAATGATTCGCACGGACGGATCGAGCTTCTCCAGTTCCATGATTAATTCCATGCCGTCCATGCCCGGCATGAACAGGTCGGTCAGCACGAGGTCGACCGTCTGCGCGGTGTAGAGTCGCAGCGCCTCCTGACCGTTATGGGCACGCTCCACTTCGTATCCGAACGCGGCGAGCGCCTTGGTGAGCATCTCCGCGCAAGAATCGTCATCATCCACCAGCAGGATTTTAGTCATAATGTCTGGCTCAAGTTGAAGCCCTTTTCGCGCAACGTCTCGTGGACCATGCGGATCAGATCGTCCGTGCTGAAAGGCTTGCGCAGAAAGGCCTGCACGTCCAGCTCCTTCAGAACTGCGGGATTGGACTCCGCGTCTGAACCACTGGAGGCGATGACCGGCAGCCGGGGAAGGAGGGTGCGGATCGCACGGATCGTCTTCTTGCCATCCATGAATGGCATGTCCATGTCCGTGATGAGCAATTGCAGGCTGGTCAGATGCTGCGCGCACACGCCGACAGCCTGCGCCCCGTCGTTGGCGGTCACGACCCGGTAGCCGTAGGCTTCGAGCGTCTGCGTGGCGATGCTGCGGATGGAAGCCTCGTCGTCCACCACGAGGATGAGTTCCCCGCTGCCCGTCGGAAGCGCGGGCCGTGCGACGGCGGCGACCACAGCCGCCGCGCCCGGTTGGGCGGGCAGATATACTTTGAACGTGGTGCCCTTGCCCGCCTCGCTGTCCACGGTGAGGAAACCGCCGTGTTCTTTGGCGATGTTGCGGACGGTGGAGAGTCCCAGGCCGGTGCCCTTGCCCGGCTCCTTGGTGGTGAAAAACGCCTCGAAGAGCCGGGCACGCACCTCCGGGGTCATGCCGGTGCCGGTGTCCGTCACCGCCAGCATCATATACGGGCCCGGCTTTGCATCCGGAGACAGCCCTGTGTCCGTTGCCTTCAGACGGACATTGCCGGCGGCCAGCGTGAGCGTGCCGCCCGCAGGCATGGCATCGCGCGCGTTGACGCAGAGGTTCAGGAGGATCTGGTGCAGTTGCGTGGGATTGCCCAGCAGCGTCCAGATGTTCGAAGGCACGTCGGCGCGGATTTGAATCGTCTTGGGGAAGCTATGCCGGGTGAGACCGATCATCTCCTGGATCAGGTGCTTGGGCTGGACGACGCCCCGCTCGCCCGCGCTGCCCCGGGCGAAGGTGAGGATTTGTTTCACCATGCCCGCGCCGCGTTCGGCGCTGCTGTGGATGGTGTCGATGATGCGGCCCACCCCGGGATTGGGATCCTTGATGACCTGCTTCAACAGCTCGGCGCTCATGAGGATGGGCGCGAGGGCGTTGTTCAAGTCGTGGGCGATGCCGCCGGCCAGCGAGCCGAGGCTCTCCATGCGCTGGCTCCGCAGGAACTTCGCCTCCAGCAGCTTCTTCTCCGTGATGTCGGTGAACGTGACCACCGCGCCCCTGATCGCGCCGCTCTCATCGCGCTTCGGGGCCGTGACATACTCCACGGGAAAGCTCGTGCCATCCTTGCGCCAGAACACCTCGTCGTTCACGTGCCGGGAAACGCCGTCACGCAGCGTGGCGTAGATGCGGCACTCTTCCACCGGATAGGGCGAGCCGTCCGCGTGGGAATGATGCATCAGCGCGTGCGCCGGCCGGCCGACCAGATCGTCGTTTTCCCAGCCAAGCATTTTTTCCGACGCCAAATTCTCAAAGGTGATGTTGCCCTGAAGATCAATGCCATGGATGCCCTCCGCCACGGAGTTGAGAATCAACTCATGCCTGCGATGCAGTTGTTTCAGCTCCCGCTCGTTCCGCTTGCGCTCGGTCATGTTGCGGACGTTGCACTGGATCACCCTCGCGCCGTTCACCTCATAGACATTGCTGACAAACTCCACGTCAATCCGCCGACCATCGGTGGCTTCCAGCGGCAGATCCTCGTAGCGGACATACTCGTCCCGCTTCAATTCCTCAAACTTCTCATGGTTGGCGATCAAGTTCTTGAAGAACCCCAGCTCCCAGACCTTTTTCTGCAGAAACTGTTCTCTCGTGAAACCCAGCAGCTCGGTCAAAAAGGGATTCACATCCTCGATCACCCCCGTCTCGGCATTGAGGATGAGGATGCCGTCCTTCGCCGCCTCGAACAGCCGGCGATACTGGGCCTCCGAACCCCGGAGCCGGGCTTCCGACTGAATGATCTCGGCGATCTTCCCGGTCAGTTCCACCGTGCGCAGGACCACTTGATGGTCGAGGTTCAGGTTGCTCTCCTCCAGTTGCACTGTCTGCAGTTTCAGTTGCTCGTTGCCGCGCTCCATGGCCGCGCGCCACTGGCGGACCAACCGCAACACAAACCCCCACCCGATCCCCAGCATCAGGGTCGCGAGCGCTGCTATCGCCACACTCCAGAGCAGATGCTGACGCCCGTGGCGCTGCGTCGCGGCGATTACCTGGCCGGGCAATTTGTCAAACTCCGCCAAGCCGGC
>Ga0172379_10011774_pt1 | contig 10352 bp, 6 predicted proteins | sample GrowelOW334metaG_FD_119756 | JGI IMG/M metagenome (GOLD analysis project Ga0172379, IMG submission 119756) | Groundwater microbial communities from an aquifer near a municipal landfill in Southern Ontario, Canada - Groundwater well OW334 metaG | ecosystem: Environmental > Aquatic > Deep...
AATCTGCATCTGGTCTGGAACTCCGATACTTCTATTGCTTCCTGTTTCAATTATTTTAATCAGATTATTACATGTGTCGCCGGGTTTCATCTGGTTTGCAATTATTTTACTTTTTGTAATTCTCTTATGGGTTTTACTGAGAATGATGCGTGCAGCCGGAATTGTATTCGATATAACCCCGCTTCGTTCCTATGTTGTAGGATTATCATTCTTTGGTCTAATAGGAGCGGCAATTATCTTCTTGTTCCAGTATCAATTTTCAACATTACAATTTCTTGATTATTTCTTTAGAACAGTAATATAAAAAAGTCTCGTAAAAAGTCTCGTTCCAAAACTACTGTTTTGGAACGAGAATAGAATTTTGATTAAAAAAATGATGTCAGCCTAAGAAACCGCAAGCAATTCAACATATATATATAATTTCGAGTCAGGCGGAACTTTGCCTTCAAGACCTTTATTTCCATAACCCAGATTGGCAGGCACTTCAAGAAATCTTGCATCTCCGGCTTTCATTCCGTTTACGCCTTGTTCCAATGCCGCTAAAACTGTGTGCTGACCGATTACAAACTCGAAAGGTCTTCCAGATTCTTTTATTTCTTCTACAAGAGTTCCGTCCGGCAAAAACACCTTGTATGTAATCTGTACTTTTTTACCTTTAACTGCCATATCTGTATTTGTCAAATTTGCTTTTTTCACATCTTTGAATTTTAAACCGGATGGCATTCTCTTAAATGAATTATCGGCAATCGCACTCTTATCTTTTAATTTGTACGAAACGGGGACTGTAACCCAGCATTCAACCTTTTTATTCTTATTTTCAGCAGGAGTGAATTTCGATTTGTTTATTGCTTCAACAGCCCATTTACTCAAAAGTTCGTGATCAGTTCTTTCCAATTGGGTATTTTTGACTTTACCTTCTTTATCAATCAGAGCGTGGACGAGAACCTGTCCCTGAATCAAGCCGAGATAAGCCGCTTCGGGATAAGTCAGATTTGCGGCAAAATCAGCAGAATCGAGCTTTGCGGGTTTTTCGGTATAGGTATAGATTTCACCTTCATCCGAAATCCTTACAGTACCATCTGAAGCCTTAGAATCCGTCTTGACTTTTCCGCCGCCTCTTACATATTCTTTAGACATAGATTTTTTCCCGTTTGAAGGAACAACCATTAAGGGTGAGGAACTTGACATGCCGCCCATACCTTGTTGCATACTGTATTCTTCAGTACCGACAGCTAAATTCGAAACACCTTCTGGTAAGGGAAGAGGCTGTTTAACTTTAACCAAGGAGTCAGCATTTCCGTTCCGAACTTCGTAATCAACAGCAACAAATGATGTGTAATTTGTAAGCAGATTATATCGTAGCCCCAAATCTGTAATTTCCTCAACATAAGACTTTTTATGAGAGGCACTGTAATAATCCGACAGCATAGAAATTTTGTTTCTTGCCCAAAGATATTTTAGAGCTTCACTCTGCTCCATAGTTCCAAACTTAAGTACGTTAATATTTACATTATAGCGGACATCGCCTGATGTACCTGTAACAATAACGTTTCCCGTAGGTTCGCCCATCCATTTGCCGTAAATTATTATCGGTCTGTTTGCGAGAACATCGGGAATAGTCAGAGGTTCCACATCGAAAGCAAGGAAACCGTCATATTCGATTTTAATATCGGTCATAACCGGAGATTCCACATATTTTCTGAAACGTTCTGCAGCGTCTTTTGCTTCGGAGTCCTTTGTTACAACAAAGGATTCTCCCATTCCGGCTTTGGCTATTCCTTCAATCAAAAATCTGTTTACACTTGTACCGATGCCGAAAGCGAACATATTAGCTTTATTCAGATTTTCTCTGATAAGATTAAAAGTTTCCTCTTCTACAGCCACATATCCGTCCGTCATAATAGCGATAGTACGAGAATAGCCGTCTTCTTTCGGTACTGCAAGAACCTGCTTCAGTGCCGGAATAAGTTCAGTACCGCCGCCGCCCTGCTGTTTATTGACGAAGTCCATTGCCTTCTGAATATTTTTATCAGTTGCTTCGACTGATTTCTCGGCAAAGAACACAGAACTGCCCGCAAAAAGCTGAATATTAAATTTTTCGTTCGGCTTCAGACTATTAAGAATATTTTTCATTAATTCCTTTGACCTTTCCAAGGGAAAACCGTTCATGGAGCCGGACACATCAAGGATGAAAATGAACTCTCGTGGTGGGATTTGCTTTGCTTCCACTCTTTTGGGAGGTTGAAGCATCAGCAGAAAATAATTCTCCTTTTCACTTTTGGAAAGAAGCATACCCGATTCAATCTTACCTCCGGTTAATCGGTATTTCAGGATGAAGTCTTTATTACCTCTTGTCTGGTCGCTTGCAAGTAACCTGATTTGAGCCTGTGTTTCAGATGTTTTATTAATATCAACATTGTGCGAAGGACATGTGATTTCGTCAAGCGGCACACCTGTTGATAAATAGAGAGCTATATCATATTTATATGTTGGTGCTTCACCTTCTTTTTGATAGGGTGATTCAATAAACTTGTCGTTTTTGTCGGCAGAGTCTGAATTTTTATTGGAATACCTTGGTCCCACTACAGTAGGATATACGAATTCATAAACTCCATCGGTAGGAATTAGAAGTTCTGTGTATTTCATTTCCACTACAATTGTGTCGCCGGGCATAATATTGGCAACACTCATCGTGAAAACATTAGGTCTTTCCTGCTCAAGTAGTGAAGCACTTTTACCTTCGCTTTTAGCTTTTTCGTAAGTTTTGCGTGCTTCTTCTTTTTTCTGGATTTCCGCTTTCAGTACCCGCGGACCAATGTACATAGTCATAGCATAAACAGCAGCACGGGTAGATGAGGGAAAAACATAAATCGCTTCTATCGGCTTTTTACCGGAATTCTTATAAGTCTGCCTGACAGTAACAGCGGCAATTACTCCTGCAATGTGTACTTCGGCAGTAGTACTTAGAAGCGGTAACTGCTCAACAGATTTGTCGTCGCTTTTTACCATGAAATACGGGGACAAGGTTTTGTCTTCCTGTTTTTCAATCTGTGCAAATGCCGTGCTACTGAGAATTCCCAGAGCGAACAGAGCCAAAAGAAGATTTTTCATAGTGCTTTCTCGGATAGTGAGAAAAAAATGATTTTTGCTTTTTATATTAAGAGCCTTTATTAACAAAAAAAGTTACAAATTAATTGGAAACTCCATCTAAATCTCTGAATCATTTTGCCTTTTTCTTCACTACCACTACTTTCCGATTCAATAATGTAAAGGAAAGCAGATAGAACAATCCTGATAAAATTAAGGAAACAGTAAAACCGTAATTGAAGGCAATCAGCATTACAAGTCCCGAGCCGAGAACGGATGCAGAACCGTTTACGGCAAACGCCCAGTCAATCATTCCTCCTACTTTGGCTCCTCCTTTGGGGAAAGGCATACCCATAAAAAATCCAAGCGGAAAAACCATCAGAGCTGTTATCAGAATTCTTGCATACTGCTCCAATCCGCCAAAAGTATAAATGAGATTTTTGTATATAAAAACATCTATTAATAATAGTCCGAAAATGCAGGCAAAAGTAATTTTATTATCGAACTTTGAAGAAAACCTGCTCCCAATACCCGAAGCTATCAGAAGTACAGAGAGAATTGTTATTATTCCGTAAACCGAGGGACCGATAAACAGAGTGTATTTTTGAATAAGTACAACTTCGACCGACATATATGCAATTCCGATAAAGAAAAAATATAGCCACATTCCGAACTCTAATCGCTCACCTTTTTTCTTTTTTCTGTAAGGAAGAAGATTTAACGGAAGAAGAATCACTCCCGCAACTAAGATAATAACTAAAATAAGAATCTGAGAAACAGGAAAACCGTAAAATTCATCGGATGGCAAAACCGTCTCGAACTTTGCTTTTTTCAGATTACGCCATAAGCCGAGTTGAGCTATAAAAGGGCGGTTGTCAATTGAAGGAGACAGGTCAATCAAAACGTCATCGGCAACATTTTCCCATCCTTGCTCAATTATTCGCGAAATAATATTTGAATGTGTTCCCAAAGGTAAAGGATAAATCATTTTCAGACGTTTGCTGTTAGCGTTTCTGAGTTCATCGAATGCATTAAGTCGTACCTCGGCTGTCAACACCTGTTTAGAAAGCAGAATGATTTTTCGTCTGAACTCTATACTTTCATATACTGCAAGATGTTGTTCAGGATTTTGAATCCCTTTTTCCTTTAGCATATTCATTACAGATGAAACCATTCTTGGCACATAGTTCTGGTGGTCCATTAACAAATAGCCTTTATCCGATAAAGCATTCCAATAGTCCGAAAAGGCTTCTGTTGTAAAAAGGTAATTTTCCGCTAAAGCAAACGCTCCTGAAGCAAGAGCGGCATAAGAATTGGCATTTCGGGCAAAAATAATGTCGATTTTTTTATCATACCTTCTGATGTAAGCGCGAGCGTCTTCGGTTACAACTTTGACCTTAGAATTACTGTAAATATTTCCAGTAAAAGCAGAGAGATTGCCTTTTGTCATCAGATAATTAATATGCGGATTGACTTCAACGGCATAAATATCCTTGGCACCTCCGAACAAAGCCTGCATTACGTCCATTCCGCCGCCTGCACCGAGAGAAAGAAAAGTGCAGGGTGAGGTACGGTGAATTAACCAGCTTATATTAATACCGTAGTCATATTTCGAAGTATCGGATCTGTTGAAATTGCCGTCGAAGCCGATTACTGTTGAGCCGGCGGTATTGTCTGTATTGAGTCCGCGATAATTTTCGTCATAGCTTAAAATTTTAATTTTGGACATCGAATCCCAATGACGATAAATTACAGGAGCCTGCTCATCGCTTTTTTTCTCTAATACATCTTTTGCGAAAAAAGAAAAAAGTATCATTGCAAGAATGACAACACCCGGAAACAACTTTTGCTTATTTGCTCCGATAATTATTGCAGAAATAGCAAGAGGCAGCCCTGCAAAAGCGGCGGCTGACGGAGTTTGTAGAATATTCATTGCAATAAGTGCAATAACGCATCCCGCTCCGGCACCGATTAAATCGTACATATACAAACGCGGTAGTTCATCTGTCCCTTCGCGGAAAATTTTGGCAAGTACAATTCCCGAAAAGAAAAAGCCTCCGGAAAGAATTAAAACAGTAATCAAAACTTTGAAGATTTCAGTACCGCTTCCGAAAAACTTGGTAAAATCAAGCCCGATTAGAAATACCAAAGGAGGTCCAAGCAAACTAATAAGTGCCGAAAGTGTTAATAAAAGTGGCAAACTAAGCTTTTCAATTTTTGCAGACAGCCGGAGAGCTAAAGCTCCCATTCCCAAGCCTGCTATAGACAGCGACAATATTAAAAAAGCGAACGTATAGAAAAACTCCGCAGAAAAAATGCGTGTCCAGATAAGTTCAAGAGATATTACGGAAATTGAGGTAAGCAGTACAACTAAAAAGTTTTTATTTTTCATATTTTTACCCTTATTGATATTAATTTGAATATCTTACTTTAAAAGTTAGCTTTGTCTCTTTATCTTTTTTTACAGGTACTTTGAAAACAACTGTCATTGCATTTTTCTTTTCAAACGATATGGATGATTCCAGCATTTCCCAGTTATATCCTAAATATTTTTCTACTTCAACAACAACATCTTCATCTTTTTTGTTCTTAATTGTTATTTCGTAGGAATGGTCAGCGACTTTATCGGAAATGCGTTTCTGGTCTTTCTCGATATCTTCTACTTTTATATCGAAAGCATCTCCTACTTTAAGAGTTACATTTTCATCTTTGGGAGTGTGGTCAATCTGGTCTTCACCTATAAATTCAACTGTTGTGCCCTCAGACTTATAAAGCCTGACTTTACCCTTTGGCATAGGCACACCGAGATTATTATCTTTTTTATTGAAAAATTCCACAGCAACCTGTACTTTTTTATCACTGCTATACCATCCGCTTTTATAAATATATTTTTTCTTAATCTGCACATTATCTGCTTCAAACAAAGAAATTTGTTTTGTCTCGTTATTGCTTAGTGTCGTAGGTCTTTGTAAAGTATAAATATGATATTCGAAAAACGATTTTTCTTCGAACTGCTGTGCGGCGGCATCAACTGCTTCAGCATACATTTTTGCTCTGTAAACATTAGGAGGAGGCATATCTTGCACACGGTTCACGTCTCCTGCAATCAGCTTTAAATCAGCATTTGGATAAGTTGCTCCCGACATATTATTAATACTAACCCAGGACTTTAAATCCATCTTTGTATCTTTATCGTTCAGCACAGCAACATATTCAGCATGCCAGCCCATACCTTCTGTCATGTAAGACATTTCAACATCCTGCTTACCGGAACTTTTAGAGTCAACCGTCCAAACAAGTGTAGGCATAGTTATCAGACCCTGAGGCAGAGTGCCGACAGAAATCTGATAATCATCAATCTTCGGAAGCATCAGCAAACCGCCGTCTTTTTTCCGAAGGACAATATTTGAACCGCAGGAAAGCAGTGTACCGCTGATTACGGTTTTATCATTCAACAGAGTGATTTCCTTATCAATGTATTTTTCCAATATCTTGTTCAGACTGACTAAATCATATTGGTAGTTCTGCTCCAGCACAGTTCCGTTCAATTTGATATTAACACTTGTCGGGTCAATCTTTTCGGCAACGTCTGTAACTTTGATATTCGAAACACCTTTTTCGATGTTGATGTTCCGGACATCCTTGATAACACCGAGATTGTTGTTGTAAACAGTTACGTTCAGAGATTTTCTTTCGTAATCCTGCGCATAAGTCAATGTTGCAATAAATGCAGATAGAATCAGATAAGCAAGAAAAATGCGGCTTGATTTCATAAACAGCTCCAAAATTATATTTTTAAATTAATTAGTCCCAACGACGTCAGTACGTTTTCAATATTTATATAAAAGATAATATTTTTTCGCAGAAACTGTAATATAATAAAATCTTTCTTTTTTAAAAAAAAGCAATTCGTTAAATTAATATTTTTCGTATTTCAATTTAGAAAATATATAAACGCAATCATTAATTATTATCATAAACAAAGGGACAGAAATGGATTTATCCGCAATTCAAAAAGCATTAAAATCAGCCGGAGTTGACGGCTGGTTGTTTTACGATTTCCATAACCGTGATGCAATCGCTTCACGAATTTTACAAATGGATGCGAACAGATTTACATCACGCCGTTGGTTTTATTTTATTCCGACAGAAGGTGAACCGCAAAAATTAGTACATAAAATTGAACCGTGGAAATGCGACCATCTCCCCGGTAAAAAACTTGTATATTTACCGTGGCAACAGCTACACAGTCTGCTACAATCAATGCTCGGAAACGCGAAAAAAATTGCAATGCAGTATTCGCCGAATAATGCAATTCCTTACGTCTCGATTGTTGACGGCGGAACGATTGATTTACTCCGTAGCTTCGGGTTTGAAATTGTTTCGAGTGCCGACCTTGTAAGCCAGTTCGAATCTTATCTTTCAATGGAAGATTACAAAAGTCACATTGAAGCCGGAAGAATTATGCAGATGGTAAAAGACGAAGCATTCAAGGAAATAGCAAGAAGAATTAAAGCCGGAATTAAAACAACCGAATTTGAAATACAGCAGTATATGCACGATATGATGAGAAAAAATAATATGACCTGGCCCGACGGTCCGGTTGTTGCAGTTAATGAACACGCCGCAGACCCGCACTTCGAGCCGACTGCCGAAAATACATACGAGATGAAAGAAGGCGATTTGGTTCTGATTGATTTATGGGCAAAACTAAATACTAAAGGCAGTATTTTCTACGATATTACATGGATGGGCTATATCGGAACCGAAGTTCCACAAAAGCTCGAGGATATTTTCCAGATTGCACGCAAAGGACGCGATACTGCACATCAATTGGTTATAGACAGATTCGCCGCTAATAAACCTCTGTTCGGCTGGGAAGTTGACAATGCCTGCCGTAAAGTGATTGACGATGCGGGTTACGGAGATTATTTCACACACCGCACCGGACATAACATCGGGGAAGAAGTTCACGGAAACGGTGTGCACATTGACAATCTTGAAACCAAAGACGAAAGACAAATTATTCCCGGCACCTGTTTCTCAATTGAACCGGGTATCTACATAGAAGAAGAAAAAATCGGCTTCCGTACTGAAATAGATGTCTTTGTTACTGACGAAAGTAAAGTCGAAGTCATAGGTGCTATACAGGAAACTATGATTCCTATACTGAACTTAGTATAGAACTTTGAAAATACAGACCACCCCTAATCCCTCCTTGATAAGGAGGGGAAATTTTAGTCCCTGTACCCAAGCTCCTACTTGGGAACGATTAAAGAAACAGGATGTAAATAAGTAAGTAAATTTTTAGCTCTCGTACCCAAGCTCCCGCTTGGGTACGAATAAAGTCGAAGCAAAGAAACAAGAAAGAAATTTAAATGAATGTATTAATCACACGCTTAGATGAAAAATATGCAGATCTTCCGTTACCTGCTTATGCAACGGAAGGCTCTGCGGGTATGGATATAGTTGCCGCCGTGGACGAAGCCATTGAAATTCAACCCGGGGCTGTAGTGCTTGTTCCCACATCGCTTTCTATCGCACTCGAACCCGGCTTTGAATGTCAGGTACGCTCCCGAAGCGGACTTGCTATAAAGAACGGTATCTTTGCATTGAACGCACCCGGTACAATTGATAGCGATTATCGCGGTGAAGTGAAAATTATTCTTGCCAACTTCGGTAAAGTACCTTTCACTATTAATCTCGGAGACAGAATTGCACAGCTTGTAATAGCAAGATATGAGCATATACACTGGGAACTTTGCGATGAGTTGCCGGAGTCACAGCGTGGTTCGGGTGGCTTTGGAAGTACAGGGGTTAAATAATTACTAATTATCAATTACTAATTACTAATTTAGAATTGTGAAATTTTAGCTTTTTCATATATAACAAAATATTGAGTTCACTCTAAAAACAAGTTCAATGAAAAATGTCATTCTGAACTTGGTTCAGAATCAAGTATTCATGCGACTTTTAGATATTGAAATAAATTCAGAATCGCAGAAAAAACCTTTTTAGAATGGACTCATATTTATAAAACAAATTGACAGATTATTAAAACAATGTTCAAAGGGGTCAGTTATGCTGAAACATTACATCTGTTTTGCAAAGCTTGTATTTTATGTTTTATTTTTAGTAATTACATTAAATTCTTTAAACGTTTTCTGTCAAAGCGAAAGTCCTGACAAAGCCAAGAGTACTATTAAAACTGCCGATGAGCAGTTGGTAGAACTGCTAAAGCAAAAGCCGATAAATTTTTTCATAGGTTCTACTTTTTCAGTTATGTCTCCTCTGTCTGATTATTATGATAACTTTCGTACTACACCATTAGGATTCTCTGTTTATGCAGGTTATACTTGGACATCCATGCCGTTGGCAATCGGATTTGAATCGGACTTTCTTTTTATTCAATCAAATACCATGTACAAGGATTCCGATTATACCAATCAATACTGGCAGGTAACACATTTTCATGATACGCTTGGTACTGATAATAATATAATACCACTATCGGTATTTGTAAGGTACCAACCTAAACTTAAAGACTGGTTCTACTTTTTTGTAGAAGGTTTTGCGGGTATTAATAACCTTAATGTTTATGCTAGAATTAAATCTTCTCAAAAAAGCAGTAATTGGAGAGAAAACAGGCTGAGTTCTCCTTTTGCTTACGGGGCAGGTTTAGGAGTTTGGCTCAGGCTAAAAGATATTATCGGTTTACCGTCTCATCACAGTTCATTATTTGCTGAAATAAAACTCCGATATGCTAAAGGAAACAAAACTGAGTGGTGGAAAGCTTCTTTTGACCTTTCTGTTTATCCTCCGAAGGCTCAATATACTGAATTCAGAACAAGTTCGGATTTGATACTTTTCCTTACAGGTCTTACTTATGTTTTTTGATTCATTTTAGATTTTTATAAAAACAATTTCTATCCTTCAAAACCGTTATATTCTAAAATTCTGTGAATTAAATTAAGGTAATTACTATGTTTAAAAAAATATTCTTTCTGATAATTTTTCTAAGTATTTTTGCAGATTCATATTCTCAGACAGCTGAAGAAATTATAAATAAATCTCTCATGGCATCCGGGTACACGAAAAATTCAAAAAAAATTAATACTTTAAAAGTGAAGTTGAAGGTTTCCTATACCGGTGCAGAACAGTACCTTACAATCTGGAATAAACGTCCGAATTTATACAGGATGGAAATGGAAATGTTTAAGAATAGTATAATTGAAGCCTACAACGGTAAGGAAGCATGGGCTGGA